>Ga0105104_10004231_pt1 | contig 10008 bp, 6 predicted proteins | sample PPLLaktember2015_3_FD_87034 | JGI IMG/M metagenome (GOLD analysis project Ga0105104, IMG submission 87034) | Freshwater sediment microbial communities from Prairie Pothole Lake near Jamestown, North Dakota, USA - PPLs Lake P7 Core (6) Depth... | ecosystem: Environmental > Aquatic > Freshwater >... | reverse complement strand
GGGTCCGCAGTTGAAACTGTTCCAGTGCGGTCTGCCGAAGAGCATGGCACTCGAGCTATATCGTCCGTTTGTGATCGCACGCCTTGTGCAAAACAACTATGCTGCCAATGTGAAGGGCGCGCGTCGTTTGATCGAGCGCAACCGTCCTGAAGTTTGGGAAGCGCTGGAAGGCGTCATTGGGGAACGCCCCGTTCTCCTGAACCGTGCTCCGACCTTGCACCGCCTGGGCATCCAGGCATTTGAACCGATCCTGATCGAAGGTTCGGCAATCCAGCTTCATCCGCTGGTGACAACAGCCTTCAACGCGGACTTCGACGGCGACCAGATGGCTGTCCATGTTCCGCTTTCACAAAAAGCCGTACAGGAAGCGCGTGAATTGATGCTTGCTTCCAAGAACCTGCTCAAGCCTGCCGATGGTGAACCGATCATCTCACCTTCGAAGGACATGGTGTTGGGTGTGTATTACCTGACCATGAAGCAAAAAGCGAATCATAAAGGTGATGGACGTGCCTTTGCAGATATGGACGAAGTCGAAATGGTTTACACGCTTGGTCAGGTGGAAGTCCATTCCGAGATTAAAGTGCGGGCGGCGAGCTGGTACGATGACAAGGGCGACCGCCTGCCTGAACCTGTGACCCGTATCATTGATACAACAGTTGGGCGCGTGCTCTTCAATCGCATCCTGCCTCCAGAGGTCCAGTTCGTCAATGAAAAATTGGACAAAGGCGGCGTGAAGGATTTAATCGCTGAGGTGTATGAAGTATGCGGCCAGGAACAGACGACCGATGTCGCTGACGCGATCAAAACCCTGGGCTTCGAGTACGCGATGAGATCCGGTACCACGCTTGCGGTTGCCGATATTTCCATTCCACCGGAGCGCAAAGAGATCATAGAAGAATCGCTGAAAGCTGTGGAATTGGTGCAACGCGATTTCCGCCGCGGTCTGCTCACCGAGCAGGAAAAGAACGAGCGCGAGATCGAGATCTGGCAAGCCACAACTGACCGTGTATCAGACGCCGTCAAGAGGCATATGGATCCGGATGGGAATCTTTCCACCATGGCATCCTCGGGCGCGACCAAAGGCGGTTTCTCAACCATTTCACAGTTGGCTGGCATGCGCGGTCTTATGGCTGATCCGTCCGGGCGCATTATCCCAATGCCGATCCGCTCGAATTTCCGTGAAGGACTCACAGCGCAGGAATACTTCATCTCAACCCACGGCGCGCGCAAAGGTCTTGCGGATACTGCTCTGCGTACAGCGGATGCCGGTTATCTGACCCGCCGCCTCGTGGATATTGCCCAGGATATCATCATCAACGAACATGACTGCGGCACACACGATGGCGTGTACATTCGTCGACGTGACGATGTTGCCGGTCAGGCTTTGAGCAGCCGCCTCTACAGCCGCTTGCTGGCTGAAAATGTGATCGACCCACAAACCGGAGAAGTCGTCGGTGAATACAATGACGTGATCAACCAGGAGCTGGCTCGCAAGATCGCGGCTACAGGTGTTCAAGAGATCAAAGTCCGTTCGCCGCTCACGTGCGAATTGCAACACGGCATTTGTTCCAAGTGCTATGGTCTCGACCTGGGACGCGGCGCAATGGTTGACCTGGGTTCAGCAGTTGGTATCGTCGCGGCGCAATCCATTGGTGAGCCTGGCACGCAGTTGACGCTCCGCACGTTCCACACCGGTGGTGTGGCCGCAGGAGGCGCAGATATCACGACTGGTCTCCCACGCGTAGAGGAACTCTTCGAAGCGCGCAAAATGCCGAAAGGTGAAGCCGTCGTTGCAGAGATCAGCGGCACGCTGCGTATCGATCAATCTGAAAAATATGCTGACCTGCGCGAAGTCACTATCGAACACAGCGAATTGGTCAGTGATGAATACAGCCTCCCTGAAGACTGGAAGTTCGCGGTCAAGGATGAGGCAGAGGTCAAAGCTGGTGATGTGCTGGCAACTATGGACGACGCGAAGATCGTTGCCCAGCACGGTGGACGTGTCCGTGTGGAGAAAAAGGATCGAAAGGTGATCGTCTCCTACGACCAAAAAGAGGCGACAACTTATGACATTCCGAATACCGCGCGCTTGCTCGTCAAGAACAACGACAAAGTAGAAGCAGGTCAGCCGCTCACAGAAGGCTCACTCAACCCGCATCGCGTGCTGAAGATCCAGGGACGTGAAGCCTGCCAGATGTATTTGATGACCGAAGTGCAAAAGGTGTATCGCTCGCAAGGGCAGAACATTCACGACAAGCACTTTGAAGTCATCATTCGCAAAATGATGAGCAAGATTCAAGTCACTCGCCCTGGCGATACCAAATTCCTACCCGGCGATGCAGTGGATCGCCTTGAGATGCGCAGGCTCAATGAACAATTGCTTGCTGAAGGCAAACAGCCAGCCAGGTTCTCTGAAGTTTTGCTTGGCGTCACGAAGGCCTCTCTCAGCACCGACTCGTTCCTCTCAGCTTCCTCCTTCCAACACACGATTAAAGTGCTGGCGGGCGCGGCAATTGGCGCCACAACCGATCCGCTATTTGGCTTGAAAGAGAACGTGATCATTGGCAAACTCATTCCAGCGGGAACGGGCTTTATCCATGGCCGCTTTGCGAATGAAAAGAGTGATGGCAGTGCCTCGCAGTGGACGGAAATTTCCGACGCCTCTGCGGCAGACTAATCAAACCCTTGGTAGGGGCAGGTCTAAGACCTGCCCCTACGTTGTTTTATGGCATATTTGCGCGTTTCAAAAAAGCCAGAGGGACAACCGACCCGCGGGAAGACCGCCTCAAACCGACTCCGCCGCGTCGACAACTTTATCCTGCTCTATGAGCCGTCGCTTCTCACGCGGACCGACGGCCTGTTTGCCAGGTCCCTGTTCGTTGACCTCGGCTACGGCTTTGACGCGCGGACTACGCTCGAGAGCGCGGCCCGTTTCAGACGCCTCAATCCCGATCTACCAATTCTCGGTGTCGAAATCGAAAAGGAACGTGTCGAAGCCGCGCTGCCCTATGCCGATGAAAAGACATTTTTTAGGCTGGGCGGATTCAATATGCCTCTGAAAGAGGGTGACCACGTACGCCTGATCCGTGCCTTCAATGTCTTGCGTCAATATGAAGAAAAGGATTTTGCCCCTGCCTATGAAAGACTAGCTCAATACGTCCTGCCTGGCGGACTGATGATCGAAGGGACATCAAATCCACATGGGAGTATTTGGTGTGCAAATGTGGTGAGGAGATTAGAAAGTGGAAAGTGGGATTTCGAAGCATTAGTCTTCAGCACAAATTTTCGCCTGGGATTTGACATTACGGATTTTCAGGCAGTGCTGCCGAAGAATCTAATTCATCATGTAGTGCAAGGTGAATCAATTTACGATTTCTTCGAAGCGTGGAAACAATCCGCGGCAGAGACATCGGCGCTGAAAGTTTATGGATTAAGGCAGTGGTTCATTCATTCTGCCGAATCACTGGCGCAAAAAGGATACAAAATCAATTTGCAGAAGAAGTTTTTGTCCAAGGGGTGGCTGATCTGGGAATTGTAAAAGGGGCTGTAAATTTACTTGACAGACAATGAACTTAAGTCTTTGATATTTTTCTCATGAGTCAATGTTGGGAGGTTGTAGTTGGCAATGAAAAGCTCGCTGCCTTTCTCCGCTTTACCCTGTTTGTAATTATTCATCCCATACTGAAGTTCCCATTCATAAATATTTGCATAAGAGAAATTCCTTCTGATTTCCGGCGAATCATCGTATGTGATCAGCCAGGAATGTTTGCACTGTTTCATTTCCTCAGCAAACTCACCATGGTGAAAACTGGTATGTAAAACCCCGTTTTTGCCGTAGAGTCTTGACTTCGTTGCTTTGAAATACGGAGGATCGAGAAAAGTAAAGACAGATTGATCCCCATCCTGCAAAAGTTGGCGGTAATCGAGGTGCGTAATCTTGATTCCTTCCAACAACGAACTTAGCTTAGAAACCCGTTCAATGGAGGAATCGGTGAACCTGGATTCGAAAGCAAGCTGTGAATACCCGCCCGATTCAACGACCCCTGAAAAAGTAATGCGGTTCAAAACAAAAAAGCGTACAGCGCGCTCAAATTCGGTCAGGGAAGAAACATCCGTTTTGAGCAACTCGTCGAATAATCCCTGCCCATTCTGTCTTTCCTTTTTGATCACCAACAACTCGCCAGCGAGTTTCTGCGAATCAATTTGAGCATATTTCCAAAAGCAATAAAGTTCCGGGTTTAAATCATTGATCCAGATTTTCAAGTCGGGTCTTTTTTGCCGCAGGTAAATGAAGAATGATCCCCCACCCACAAACGGCTCGCGGTATTCATCGAACTCCTCAGGCAGGAGGGCCTTCATCCGCTGAATGGCGCGTGACTTTCCGCCTGGATACCTGAGGGGACTTTTAAAAGTAGTCATTTGTTGTTTTGCAGTATACAGCAACTCATAGACCTGAACAAGCTACGCGGGATTCTTAATCTGAAGAATGGGCGGAATAGCGGGAACAAACCCCACGCAGCGGGCGTTTCTTATATAAGCGGATGATTCCGCGTTTTTGGCGTTATGATTGTCCTCGTTGACCGAAAGGAGTCACCATGAAGAACTCAACCCCCATCCTTTTATCGGTTACTGTCTTATTGATCGTTTCCCTGGCTTGTGCTGCGCCCAGCGTTTCCGTTCCCACACAGGATCCAAATTTCCTGGGGACCGCCATTATGCAGACGATGATCTCGGCTGTGACGCAAACTGCTGGTGCAGTCATCCCCATTGATTTTGGGCCGACTGCTACTTTTACGCCGGAAATACCAACTCTTACCCCAACCGCGACATTATCACCCACTCCCATCTTCACTGCCACACCTCTCATCCCACAGATCAGTGTATCTGTAGCTACGAACTGCCGCGTGGGTCCCGGCAAGGTTTACGACCGGGTAGGTGCATTGCTGGTTGGTGAGGTGTCTGAGGTGGTTGGTCGCGACCCAACAGGGAACTATTGGTACATCCGCAACCCGGATCAAAGTAATGGATTCTGTTGGCTGTGGGGCGAGTATGCCACTTTGACAGGAAATTTTGTCGTCCTGCCGATGTTCACGCCTCCACCAACACCCACACCAATGCCTGCTTTTGAAGCCTCATACAGCGGCCTTGATACATGCGTTGGCTGGTGGGTGGACATCCAATTGACAAATACCGGTGGATTGTCCTTCAGATCCGTTTCTCTAACGGTGAGAGATACAGTCACTGACGTTACTGTCTCGGTATATGCCGATAGTTTTACACGCATCGATGGCTGTCTTGATTCCTCCACAAAGGACATCTTGAATCCGGGCGACACCCGCACGATCAGTACGCCGGCCTTCGCCTATAACCCCAGCGGACATCAACTCCGCGCGACCATTACACTTTGCTCAAATGTGGGGCAGAATGGTACGTGTGTAACTGATGTGATCAAGTTCACGCCGTAGACAAGAGAGAGCAGTCAGGGCAGGCATAAGAAAGCCTGCCCTGTATTTTTATGATTGAGGGATTAGGGGAATTCAAGGATAGCTGGTTCCCATTTGTACGAATTTGTATTTTGCAGTTCATTTCGCACCGCTTCACTTGTAATACCTGGATTAGAGGATAAAACGGGTCTAAATTATTGAAACTATCCTGGCAATTAATCGTCATGTAGCAGTCATTGTGGTATGTGAAGGAGTGATGAATGGTTCAAAAAAGTAATGCAAAGAAGCCGACTGCTAAAAAGAGAATTTCAGACGGTGACATAATTACTATTAACAATGTGGGCGCAGGTTCTGCTGTTGCTGCCGGGAGAAATTCCTCTGCAAAAGTTATTTCCACTTCCTCAAGCAACGTCATGGAAAAATGGGTGTCGGAAACGAACGCAAGAATTGACGCGCTGAAAAATACCTCTCGTGACGAAAAAGAAGACATAAAAGAGCAGGTAGAAAAAATTGGTGTGGAGGTTCAAAAGGGACCGAAAGCAGAGAAAAATCGGCTGGAAAAGCTGATCAATACCTTATCGGTCATGACGCCGGATATCTTCGATGTTGTTCTGGCATCTTTGCAAAGCCCGATTGCTGGGATCGGTATGGTGATAAAGAAAATCGATGGCAAGATAAAGCTTGAAAAAAGCGGGATGTAAAATTTTACAATTTCTTGAGGGTATTATGACAAAGAAGACGACGCGCAGCACACGCAAAACAACATCAAACGACAACATTCAGATATCCAACACTGGAAAAGGGAGCGCCGCGGCGGCTGGACGTAATGCAAGAGCGATTGTCGTAAATTTTTTTGGCGCCTGGCAATCCATTGCGCTGATTTTCGGCATGATTGTTTTCGGAGCATCTGCCTATTATGCCTGGCAGTGGACACATCCTGAAAAAATGACCGGGGAATTTCGAATTGCAGTGGCAGGCTTTGATGCGATTGGAGATTCTGACTCCGCAGATATTGGAAAAGAACTGTCATTAAGTGTTTATAACAAGATCAATGATTCTCTCTCAGACCTTAAAGCAGACTATGATATTAACATCTGGTCGCCCGATCAAGTTGGGAAAATTTCGGGAACGACGCCGGCAGAGCGCTCTACGTCTGCCCAGGAAATCGCCCAAAGGATCGATGCCAATGTTGTTATTTATGGGTTTGTGGATGCAACCAAACCCATCTGGCAGGTCACTCCTGAGTTTTATATTGCATCCAAAAATGCATTCCAGGCAGAAGAAATCACAGGACAATACCAACTTGGAGAGCCATTTACCTTGAAAGGGCAGGAAAATGCGGCTCGCCGGCTTGAATTGAAAACAAAGTTTTCTGCAAGATCACAGGTGATTTCCAAAGTAACGATTGGTTTGCTTTATTATTCCATTCAAGACTATGAACGGGCTCTCGAAGTATATAAGTCCGCTGAAACGATTTCAGGATGGGAAGACAGTCAGGGAAAGGAAGTTCTTTACCTCCTGATGGGAAATGCCGCCAGCAAAGCATATCAGTTGGATGCCACCGACCAGGCATATCAACTTGACGCTGCTATTGGGTACCTGGACAAATCACTGCATATTGACCCTGAATATGCAAGGCCATTTATTTCGCTCGACAGCGTTTACTATCTGCAGGCATTGAGCCCCTTTGATAAGAGCAAGGTTCGTACGGATATTGATCAACAACTACTTCTCAAAGCGATTGACACATACAATCAGGCTTTATCCGCTGACAATAGGCCCGTATCATCCGATATAGAAACGAAAGTCCATTTTGGCCTTGGACAATGTTATCTAATGCAAGCCTATGGCGGGGTAGATGTTGACCCACAACTTGCAGCAGACGAATTTCAGTATGTGATCAGCGATTACGGGAATGGACAAAATCCGCGCGTCCGGGAGCTGGCAGCGGAGTCCCACGCCCGGATGGGGCTGTTATATGCGTTTTCAGATCACTCGGAAGAAGCTTCAAAGGAATATCAACTGGCAGCTGATTTATTGTTCGATACTCCTGAGAGGCAACAACAATATCAGGAAAAAGCAGATGAATATAGGTTGAAAGTTACAGCTACACCATAACAGGTCCAATATGTCACCGCGAAATTTTTCCTTATTGTCCATTCGAATCGAGATCACTTTTATTGTTTTAGTTACAATCCTGGGCTGCTCCTCACCCTCAACTCCCACCGAGCAGCCAACTTCTACACCAACGTTATCACCCACCGACGTACCAACTCTTACACCTTCACCCTCACCCACGGCTACAGTTGTTCCAGCCCCATTACAAACCTTCTCTCTTGAGAACGCCGATACAACCCCTCCGGACGAGGTTTTTGAGGAGGTATCTTACTCCACTGCCGGGGGCGGTGGCGGACCTAGTGATTGTCCCTATGCAGGGGAGAATATCAGGATTGGTCTGAACGCAACGGAATATACAGACTGGTTAACACCCGTGAAGATAAAAGCTTGTGGATGGACGAAAAACGAAAAGATTACCATAACCATTGAGACACCCGATGGAAAAACAATGACTGATATCGGTGAGGCACATTTGCCTATTGTTGTGGAAGGCTCCGATACATTCCGCATTATAGACTGGTATATTTATTATGAATATCAACCGGAAGAAGGAGTCGTGGGTCGATATAAATTCACCTTTAGCGGAGAAAGTGGTAGCATTACGCATTCCGCCTATATCACTTCTCCGGACTTAAGGATGGAGTACGGGCGTGTAAATGAGACATATCATTTTTATGGCTTTCTTCCAAATGAGTCGGTACGTATTTTTATATATGAGTCACTCATGCCGGGAGACGAAGGCTTTATAGAAGGTCGAGTAACCAATCGTTTTGTTGCCTGGAAAGAGTTTAGCGCAAATGCCCAGGGGAAATTAAGCCTGGAATTGAGCGATATAAGCCATAGTACAATCATTGCGGTCGGGGATACATCGGGTGTGATTCAAGGCGAATATCAATTCAGCAACATTCTTAAAGTGAATCTCAACGGCTCCTGTGTAGCCAATGCCTGGATCTACCCACAAGTTATTCCCACACGTCTTGAGACGGGGATGTTTGCTTATGTGTCAATGGATCCTCCGCAATCAAACCGTTTAAGGAGCGGTCCCGGCACCGATAACAAGATTGTCGATCGGATCAACGCTGGAACTGTTATTCAAGTGATCGATGGTCCAGAGTGTATTGATGGCGCCAATTGGTGGAAAGTCAAAGGCGTGGACCGGGATTTCGAAGGTTGGACCTCCGAAGGAGACGAGGAGTATTGGCTTGTGCCCTGTTATAAGAAATTAAACGAGGCTTGCCCGGAATGAAACCCTTTGAAATCCTACTTGACGCTTCGCCTTTTTCCCCGTAAGATTATAAAAAATAGAACATTAATTCCACACAATGATATTTCGCCGCGAAGATTTCCTTTGGCTATTCGGGGAAACTTCCTTTTACTATTCAATCTTCGCGTATTTCATCTCTTTGCGGTCCAAAGATTCTTTGGTGGATAAAAAGGATTTCACATGGAACTCGGTTTAATTCGAAAAATAGATATTGATAATGAGATGCAGCAGTCGTATCTCGATTACGCCATGTCTGTGATTGTGGCGCGCGCCCTGCCCGATGCACGCGATGGACTCAAGCCCGTGCAGCGCCGCATCCTGTACGCGATGTACGATATGGGCATTCGCGCGGACTCGGCTTATAAGAAATCGGCGAGAATTGTGGGTGAGGTGCTGGGTAAATATCACCCGCACGGTGACTCGGCAGTCTATGAAGCCATGGCGCGCATGGCGCAGGATTTTTCCATGCGCACGCTGCTCGTGGATGGACAGGGTAACTTCGGCTCCGTGGATGGCGATCCGCCCGCCGCGATGCGTTATACCGAAGCGCGTCTTACTTCTGCCGCGCTCGATATTCTCTTTGATCTGAACAAGAATACAGTTGATTTCAACCCTAATTTCGACGATACCTTAACAGAGCCAGGGGTTCTGCCTGCCGCGCTGCCGAACCTTTTGGTCAACGGCGCGACGGGTATCGCGGTCGGCATGGCGACCTCCATTCCACCACATAACCTTGGCGAAGTGATCGATGCCATCGTCTACATGCTCAACCATTGGGAAAAGCTCGACGACATCGACGTCGAAACGCTGATGGAGTTCATCCAGGGACCGGACTTCCCCACGGGCGGCGTCATCATTCAGGAAAAGGATGCAGATGGGATCGAGTCCGCGTATGGATCGGGGCGCGGACGCGTCACAGTGCAGGCAAAGGCTCACGTGGAGGAAATGGATCGCGGTCGCAGCCGGATCATCGTCACCGAACTCCCGTACATGGTCAACAAATCCAGCCTGATCGAGCGCATCGCGGACCTGGCGCGTGAGGGCCATCTCGAAGGTCTATCTGACCTGCGCGATGAATCGGACCGTCAGGGTATGCGCATCGTGCTGGAACTTTCGAAGAACGCTGATCCCGAAATCATCCTGCGTGACCTCTATAAGCGCACACCCATGCAAACCACGTTC
>Ga0105104_10004230_pt1 | contig 10009 bp, 7 predicted proteins | sample PPLLaktember2015_3_FD_87034 | JGI IMG/M metagenome (GOLD analysis project Ga0105104, IMG submission 87034) | Freshwater sediment microbial communities from Prairie Pothole Lake near Jamestown, North Dakota, USA - PPLs Lake P7 Core (6) Depth... | ecosystem: Environmental > Aquatic > Freshwater >... | reverse complement strand
TGACGTCGTTGGGCCAGGCGCACACGCCCGCCAGCACCCCGCTGGCCGGGGACTCGCATTCGATGGTGGCCTTATCGGTCAAGATGACGAACAGCACCTCCCCCTTTTCGACCGCTTCCCCCTCGTTTTTCAGCCATTCCACGAAGGTACCGGTCTCCATGACCATATCGACTTTGGGCATGATAATTTCTACAGGCATGGCAGCTACTTCCCTTCTCGAGCGAGTTTGCGGGCCGCCCGGACGATATCCTCCACCTGGGGCACGGCCGCGCGCTCCATCCCCCGGTTGTAGGGGATGGGACATTCCCGGCCGCCCAGGCGCTGGATCGGGGCATCCAGCCGGTCGAAGGCCGGGCCGGAGGCGATCACCGCCGCCAGTTCGCCGCCGAATCCCCCGATGGTGGGGGCTTCGTGCACGATCAGCACCCGCTCCGTTTTGGCCACCGAGGCGTGGATGGTATCCTCATCCAGGGGCCGCAGAGAGCGCAGGTCGACCACCTCGACGTCGATGTTTTCTTTCTCCAGCAGGGCGGCCGCTTCCAGGGCGCGCGGCACCATGATGGAATAGGCCAGGATGGTGAGGTCCTTGCCCGGGCGGGCGACGCGCGCCTTGCCGAACGGCACCTCATACAGGCCGTCGGAGACGGGTCCTTTGGTGCGGTAGAGCAGCTTGTGCTCGACAAAGATGACCGTATTGTTATCCCGGACGGCGGTGACGAGCATGCCCTTGGCATCCGCCTGCGTTGCCGGGGCTACCACTTTCAGGCCCGGGGTGCCGACGAACCAGTTTTCCAGGCAGGAGCTGTGCTGGGCTGCCGCGCCGGTGCCGGACCCGGAGGGGGCCCGCACCACCATGGGCACACTGACTTTTCCGCCAAACATATAGCGGTTCTTGGCAGCATGGTGGATCAGCTGGGTCATCGAGAGGGTGACAAAATCGAAGAACATGATCTCCAGGATCGGGCGCATGCCCATCATGGCGGCGCCCACGCACATCCCGGTGAGGGCAGCTTCCGAGATCGGGGTGTCGATGACCCGTTCCGGGCCAAACTCCTGGAGCATCCCCATCGAAACCCCGAACGCGCCGCCGTAGGTCCCCACATCCTCCCCCATCAGGAACACTTCCTGATCCCGGCGCATCTCCTGCACCATGGCTTCGCGCACTGCCTCCAGGTAGGTGATTTCACGTACGGTTGGGCTGCTCATGGGGCGTACACCTCATCTTCCACGCGGGCTGGGTCGGGTTCGGGGAGGGTCAGGGCGATTTCGGTGGCCTTTTGGATGGATTCCAGGGCTTCTTTTTCGACCCGGTCGATGCTTTCTTCGTCCAGGATGCCGGCTTCCATCAGGTGGATGGCAAAACGTGGGATGGGATCGGCTTTCTTCCACTCGTCGATTTCGCCGCCCGTCCGGTACAGGTTGCGGTCGCTCTTGGAATGACCGCGCCAGCGGTAGGACAGGTTTTCGATCAGCGAAGGGCCTTCTCCCCGGCGGGCACGCTCGACGCCCTCCTTCACCGCCAGGTACACGGCAATCGGGTCGCTGCCGTCCACGGTAACGCCGGGCATGCAGTAGGCGCTGGCCCGTTGCGCGACGTGCTCGACCGCCATCACCTTTTCCGCCGCCATGGACATGCCGTACTGGTTGTTGTCGCAGATAAACACCACGGGCAGCTTCCAGAGCGAAGCGATGTTTAAGGTTTCGTGCCACTCGCCCTCGTTCGTGGCCCCATCCCCAAAGAAGCTGAGCAGGATGCGCCCGTCGTGGTGCAGCTTGAGGGATAAGGCGATCCCTGCCGCCACCGACAGGCCGGCGGCGACGATCCCGGTGGCGCCGAAATTGCCGTGCTCGATGTCGTGGATATGCATGGATCCGCCCCGGCCGCGGCAGTACCCAGCGTCCCGGCCGATAAACTCGGCTACCATGGTGACCAGGTCGGCCCCCTTGGCGATGGTGTGGCCATGCCCGCGGTGGTGGTGGATGATCAGGTCATCGGGTTCGATGGCGGCCATGGCACCGATCGGCGAACCTTCCATCCCGATCGACAGGTGCATGGTGCCGTGAACCTGGCCGCGCATGTACAGGTTCTCGGCATTCTCTTCGAAAAATCGGGTCTGGTACATCGACCGCAGCATCCAGAGGCATTTCTCCTGGGAAAAGCTCTGGATGACCTGCTTGCGCAGGTCCGCTTCGATCCCATACTGCTGCTGTACTTCCGCCGGCGATAACGGCATAGTTCAACTCCCTGGGTAAGATCTGGGGCAGCGATTATGCCCGCTGCCCGTAAACGTTCTGGTAGATATTGGCCACCTGGTTGAACCCATCTTCCGACAACAGGATGGGGCTGCCCATCAACATCGCCAGGTACGTGATTTTGGCGATATTCTCCACCTCGACCGCCATCTTGGCTGCCTGGTGGGCGTCTTTCCCGATGGTGAACACCCCATGGTTCTGCATCAGAATGGCCAGCTTGCTGCCGATTTTTTTGACCACCTCTTCCCCGATCTCCTTGCCGCCAATGGGGACGAAATCCCCCAGCGGGATCTCCCCGCCCAGCATGGCGGAGGCGGTCAGGCAGGGCGGGATCGGTCTCCCCAGGGCAGCGAAGACGGAGGCATAGGTGGAATGGGTGTGGCTGACCCCCAAGACGTCCGGACGCTGGCTGTAAATGTATAGATGGCTCTCGGTATCGACCGATGGCTTGAGGCGGCCTTCCACGATCCTCCCCTCCTCGTCGACCACCACCATGTCTTCGGGAGCCAGGGTATCGTAGTTGACCCCGCTCGGTTTAATCACCACCAGGCCTGTCTCCGGGTCGCGCCCGCTGACATTGCCGCTGGTCATCACCACGAGATTGTACCTGGGAAGCATCAGGTTGCATTCCCATACTTCTTTGCGCAGTTGTTCTAGCATGCTGGTCTCCTTTACACACCGGGGGCGCGCCAGAGGGAGGGCAGGAGCCCTTCGTCGGCGATGGGCAGCATGTGCTGGTAGACCTTGTGCCAGCGGGGGTAGGCCTCATCGTAAACTTCGTGGTTTTCCCGGCTGGGCTCGACCGTGCGGTCCCAATAAACCACCCGCTGTACGGCATCCGACCAGTCCTTGCACTCGCCCAGCGCCATCAAGACACAGATGGCAGAACCCAAGGAAGTGGCCTCCTTGACCTTGGGAATGTGGACCGGAACGCCCAGGACGTCAGAAATGATTTGCGGCCACAGGAAACCCTTTGACGACCCTCCCGCAAAGGTGATCTCCTGCGGTGGTTTCCCGGACAGCTCGGCCAGGGTCTCGAAATGGGAGCGGGTGACGTAAGCGGCATTCTCCTCGATAGCCCGGATACAGGCGGCTTTGCCGGTCTTTTCCGGTGACACGATGTTGAACCCGGCAAACGAGGGAGCGGCGTGGCGCCAGCATTTCACGTCCATCACGTAGGAGAAGAAAGCCTGCACACCGTTGGATCCTGCCGGAATTTCGGAGGCCAGTTTTTCCATCAACACGTACGCATCGGTGCCCTGCTGCTCGGCGAGCCGCTTCTCCTCCTGGCAGAACCCATCCCGGAACCAGCGCATGGTAAAGCCCAGGTAAAAGCCAATCCCTTCCGGCATCCACAACCCCGGCACCGCGTGGCAGCCGACCCGCAGGCGGTACTGTGGATCGTAGAGCGGCTTGTCCGCCACCAGGGTGGCCTGCCAGAAGGTGCCGCCGCACAGGGTATACATGCCGGGTTTGACCGCACCCACCCCCACCAGGGCCAGCTGGGTGTCGCCGCCGCTGGTCACCACGGGCGTCCCTTCCAGCAAGCCGGTCTCTTCCGCCGCCTGGCGGGTCACCTCGCCGATGATGGATCCCGACTCGTAGACATCCGCATAAATGCCGCGCGGCAGGTTGGCCAGCTGGCAGATCTCGTCCGACCAGGCGCGCTTCGTCAGATCGAAGATACCGGAGCTGGAGCCGATGGAAGGATCGGTAACCAACCGGCCTGAGAACTTGAATAAAGCCCAATCGCTCAGCATATTCAGGTGGGCAATGCGTTCGTAGATCTCCGGTTGGTGCTTGCGGATCCACCACAGGCGGGGCGGACTGATGATGCTCAACCAGTCCCCGCCGTAATTGTAGATGGGTTTCCCGAAGCCCTGCTGGGTCATTTCCACCACTTCAGCCGATGCGCGTGCGTCCACATTGGGGCAGGCCCAGATCACGTTTTTATCCTTGTCGTACAGCACCATGCCCTCGCGCATCGAGGTGGCAGTCACCGCGGCCACAGCCGAGGCGGGCACGCCGGATTTGGTCATCACCTCGTGGATGGTGGAGACCAACGCATCCCAGGCTTCGTGCGTGTCGAAGTCCAGGGCGCCCGGATAGCGCGGGTCCGACTTCGGCAGCCATTCACGCTGCGCAACGGCGATCTGGTTGCCATCCAGGTCGAACAATATACTCCGTCCGCTGCCTGTGCCAACGTCAACGGTAAGGATATATCTGGTCTGGGGTGTCATGCGGGTTTCTCCTTGGTTTTTTCCAGGTACTCATCGGGAGGTAAAATGCGCAGGCCGAGATCGGCGGATTCGATGATCTGGTCGATCTTCTTGAGGTCGTCCTGGCTGAGCGTCCAACCGGTGGCGAGGGTATTTTCCTCCAGCTGCCAGGGCTGCAGCATCCCCACCAGGGCGGTGGTGATCCCAGGCCGGTTTATAATCCAGTTCAGAGCCAGGTGCGCCAGCGTGCGCTGGTAGCTCTCGGCAACCGGCTTGAGTTGGTCCACCACACCCATGATTTTTTCAAACAGGCCCGGTTCAAACAGGGTATAGCGGGAGCGCCAGTCATCCGGCCGCAGGTGGTCGCCCAACTTGAATTCCCCTGCCAGCAGCCCGTGCGCCAACGGGCCGTAGGCCATCAGCCCGATCCCGTTTTGAATGCAGAAGGGGATGACGTCGGCTTCGTTGTCACGCTCGAGCAGGTTGTAGCGGATCTGGTTGGAAACCAGCGGGCAGACTTTTATCGACTCTTCCAGCTGCGCTCTGGTGAAGTTGCACACCGCCGCATAGCGGATCTTCCCCTGCTCGATCAGGCGGTTGAAGGCGCCCATCGTGTCGGCCAGGGGGGTGGCGGCATCGGGCCAGTGGATCTGGTAGATATCGATGTAGTCGGTTTGCAAACGCCGCAGGCTGGTTTCCACCTCTTTGAACAAGGCCGCCGGGGTGCTGTCCCATGTAATTCCCCCCTGTGCATCGACCACCGCACCCACCTTGGTGGCAATGACGGCTTTCTCACGCTGCCCTTGTACGGCCTGGGCGATGATCTCTTCGGCGTGGCCAAGACCGTAGACGTTGGCCGTATCGATCAGGTTTACCCCGGCGTCGAGGGCACAGCGGATGGTACGGATGGAGGCCTGATCATCGACCGGTCCCCACCCATGCGCCCAGGGCCCTCCGATCGCCCAGGTGCCTTGAGCGATTACCGAAACCTCCGGGCCGGACCTTCCAAGCGTTCGGTATTCCATGGCATGTGCTCCTTTCGGATTGAAGTGCGGACGGATGATGTGGATCGAGGACGGACTGTGAATTGAGGAATGCCGGACTGCACTGCATGGGGGAATATTACGGAATGTAGCTGTGGTCAGGTGTTCGAGCGGACTATGCTGCGATCAGATGAGTGTGGCCGCTCATTTGATAGATCATAGCACAAAAAACCCTCCGGTGTCAATAATTAAGTGATTCTTTCGCAATGTGGCAGAGATTTCTGTCCAATATTATGGTCAAATGGCTCCAATTTCTATTTAAATCCAGGAAATCCACGCTACCAAACCATACGAACAGCTTTTAAGAAGCAAAAGACCGGTCAATTCCGGACCGGAACTATCCGCAAAAGAAGCATGTATTGACATTGATCACACGATTATGCTATAATCCCCACAAATGAGCTTTTGCGCTCATATGTGCCCCGTCCTGGAGCAGGATCCCTTGGAAGATGAGCTGAAAGTCAAAATTTGCCGGATGTACTACCTGTCCGACATCAGCAAAACGGATATCGCCGCGAGCCTCGGGATATCTCGCTTTCGTGTTTCTCGCCTGATCGAACAAGCCCGCCAGGAAGGCATCGTCCGCATTCAAATCGTGGAGCCAATTTCCACCTCGACCGAGGTGGAAGAGCAGTTGGAGAAACGCTTCGGGCTGCACCACGCCATCGTCGTCCATCCGGCCGACCTGACCGAACAGGCCATCATGCGCGCCATCGGGCGCGCCGCGGCGGAACGGCTGGTCGATTTGCTCAAAGACGGGGATGTGCTGGGGATTACCTGGGGCGCGACCGTAAACGAAGTGGTCAAGGCGCTGCCGCCCAAGGTAGACGTCAAACTCCAGGTGGTCCAGATTACGGGCGGTTTGAACCAGATGGCGATTGACGTGAACGCCATGGACCTGGTCCGCCGGGTGGCAGAAGTTTACGAGGCGGAAAGCTTCGTCCTGCACGCCCCAGCCATGGTCCGCAGCCCGGCGGCCTACCAGGCGCTGGTTGCCGACAACGGTGTGAATGAGACCATCCGGATGTTCGAAAAGGTCAATGTGGCGCTCTCCGGGATTGGCGCCTTCTCCACACGCATCGTTTCCAACTTGCTAAAAGCCGGCTACATCGACAACGGCGATTTGAAGCGGCTGCGCGAAAAGAAAGCGGTTGGAGACGTTTTTGCCCACTTTTTTGACATCGGCGGCCGGATCAGCGACACCGAGCTCGAACAGCAAATTATCGGTATGGGGATCGAGCAGTTGAAGCACGTCCGGTACTCCATCGGGGTAGCCGGTGGGACCCACAAGAGCCTGGCGATCCTGGGCGCCTTGCGCGGCCGCCTGATCAACATCCTGGTCACCGACCATGAAACTGCCTGTGATATTCTGGAAAAAGATACCCTCCTGCCGTCCTGAAGGGTCCGTCCCGGACGGCGGAGTTTGCCGTCGTATCGACCGATTTCAGTAGTTGACCGACAAACGAATACATTTTTGAGCTGTCCGTGCCGCTGCCTCGAGCCGAAATGACCATAACAATCTCACCGGGGTCCGACGTGGATTATTTCTTCCAACCTTCAAACGATGCGGGCTCGTTCCCGGGCTGTACGAATACCTTGACAAGCCCATTTGTTTTCGTTATATTGGGTGTGGCAGAGCCATTATCCCCTACTATTTTCAAGTCAGAACGTGGTCTACAGCTTAGTGGTTGATCAATCCGTCAGGCTGTCCGAATGTACATACAAACGTACATTCTGAAGAACGCAAGCACGCTTCCGGCAATTCCCCCTCCCATGCTCCAGGGGTTGGACCGTTTACTCGTCATTGCAGCGGTGAAAAGGAGGTGAAGAGAAACGTCACAGAGTGCTGATGACTGTTGTGGGTCTCCAATAATTAATGGGTTTCCAACATCACTTGGTCACTACAACGGAGGACAAGAACATGGCGATTTCAACCAAGCACGCATGGAGGATGGTCATCGGTAGTATCGTGATGGTCAGTCTCCTCCTGGCTGCCTGCCAGCCGGCAGCGCCCGAAAAGATCATTGAGACGGTGGTGGTCGAGAAGGAATCGATCGTCGAGAAGACCACCGTGGTCGAGGTCGAGAAAGTCGTCGAAGTCACGCCTACCCCGGGCCCTGCCAAGAAGTACGAAGGCCAGGAAATTAACTTCATGGCCGGGCAGCCGCACCAGGTTGCCGGCCGGCTCCTGGCAAAGATGTTCACCGAAGAGACCGGCGCCCGCGTCAACGTCCTGGTGGTCCCCTACGCCAACATGATCGAGAAAGCCACCCTGGATGTCACCTCGGGTGCAGGGGAATACGACGTCATCCAGTACTGGTACCCCGGGCTGGGCTCGCTGGTCGAGAACGGCGTCCTGGCGGATGTCACCGACTGGTGGGATTCGCACACCGATGTCTTTGAGGTGGAAGACATCATCCCTGCCTTCCTGGATACCTATACCCTGTATCAGGGCCAGCGCTACGGCATCCCCTACGATGGCGATATCCACCTGATGTTCTACAACACTACCATCTTCAAGAAGTACAACCTGGAACCCCCCAAGACCTGGGACGAGTACCTGGAGATCTGCAAGACCATCACCGAGGCGGAAGGCGCCAGCGGTACCTACGGCTGCGGCATCATGGGCATGAAAGTCCCGTTGATCCTAATCGGCACCTTCCTCAACCGCCTGGCCGGCTTTGGTGGCAATTTCTTCGATGCCGAAGGCAACCCGACGGTCAACTCTCCCGAAGCAGTGGCTTCCCTGGAGCACCTCATCGCCGAACTGCCATACGCCATCCCCGATCCGAAAGCGGTCGGCTTTGACGAAATGCTCGGCCCGTGGCTGACCGGCCGTGTGGGCATGGTCGAGTTCTGGACCGACCTGGGCCAGATGACCGACAACCCCGAGCAGTCCAAGATTATGGGCGAATGGAGCGTGGCTCCCATGCCCATCCAGGGCGAAAAAGGCCGCGTGGCTGCTCCGATGAATGCAGGCTGGGGCGTTGGACTCTCCGAGCTGGCCGGCACGGACGATCCGATGGACGAAGAAGTCGCGCTGGCGTTCATGGAATTCATCATGCGCCCGGAGACCAACGTGGCGATCAACACTGTGGTCGGCGGCCTGGATCCGATGCGCTTCTCCACCTACGACGATCCCACCTTCCGCAAGCACGTCACGGAAACCCTGGCCGACGCTGCCAAGGAAGCCGAGCTGAGCGCGGCCGTCCCGTGGCCTACCGACGCCAAGTGGTGGGACATGCAGGAAGTCCTCAACGAAAACCTGGCACTGGCGCTGAACGGCGATAAGACCGCCAAACAGGCCCTGGACGATACCCAGGAAGACTGGTTAGCGATTCTGGCTGAATAGAGTTATCCGAATACGGCAGGGGAGGCGGTTGTTCCGCCTCCCCTCCTCTTTGCCGCTGCAGGCAGGAACCCATGGATGAGCATATCGCAGTTCGCCGGCCGAACCCCAAAAAGCATTCGGGTGAGCTCCTCACCTGGTTAACCATCCAGCCTCACACCGCGGCCAGCCGCCTCCTGGCAGGCTGGTTCCAGGAAGAGACCGGCGCCTGCATCCGCATCGTCACCGAGCCCTATGCCGGCATCTCCGAAAAGGCCATCCAGGATGTCCAAGGCGGCGCGGGGGAATTCGATGTTTTTCAATACTGGTATCCCATGCTGGGATCCCTGGTCCAGGAAGGTATTCTGAAGGATATTACCGGGTGGTGGGAGGAGCATGCCGGCGAAATCCAGCCGGATGACTTCATCCCTGTCTTCAGGGATTCCTGGTGCCTTCTGGACGGACGCCGGTACGGGGTTCCCTTCGACGGGGATATGCACCTCCTGTTCTACAACAAACGGCTTTTTGAGAAGTACCACCTGACTCCCCCGGAAACCTGGGATGACTACCTGGCGGCTGCCAGGGCCATTACCGAGGGAGAACAAGGCAGCGGCGCCTACGGCTCCGCCGTATACGGATGCGGCATCATGGCCGCCAACATCCCCCTGATCCTGATCGGCACCTTCCTCAACCGGTTGGCCGGGTTTGGCGGGTTTTTCTTTGACGTCCAGGGCCGCCCGGCGGTCAACTCGCCGGAGGCGGTGGCCGCTCTGGAGCACCTGTTGGCGGAGCTGCCGTACGCCCTGCCCGACCCCACGAACGTGGCCTTCGACGAAATGCTGGGACCCTGGATGGCCGGGCGCGTGGGGATGGTGGAGTTCTGGGCAGACCTGGGGAAGATGACGGATGCCTCGCACCAAACGCAGATGGCGCACCGGTGGGGGGTAGCGCCGCTGCCGAAAGGTCCCGGGCCGGGTGGAAAGGTGGCAGCGCCGCTCAATGCCGGTTGGAGCCTGGGTGTCTCCACCCGCTCCAGGCATCCGGATCTGGCGCTGGAATTTCTGCGCTTCTGCCTGCGGCCGGATATCGTCTTGCGAAGCGGCGTCGAAGCAGGGCTGGACCCGGCGCGCCGGTCCACCTACGACCTCCCGGAATACCGGTCGTGC
>Ga0105104_10004229_pt1 | contig 10010 bp, 8 predicted proteins | sample PPLLaktember2015_3_FD_87034 | JGI IMG/M metagenome (GOLD analysis project Ga0105104, IMG submission 87034) | Freshwater sediment microbial communities from Prairie Pothole Lake near Jamestown, North Dakota, USA - PPLs Lake P7 Core (6) Depth... | ecosystem: Environmental > Aquatic > Freshwater >... | reverse complement strand
GAGGGTATTCAAGGAGGTGTTGTCGTCGGAGGCGGGCTTGTCGTGGTTATTAATAATGAAGCCATCGTCGCTTATCCCGGTCGAGCCAAAGTCGTCATGCGAGCCGGAGAGGCGATTACGCAGCCAGTTTTTCATACGCGACAGTAGTTCCCGCAGGTCCATCCTTTTTGGTATTCCAAGTAACAATAAGCCGTTTAAGGGGATGATTATCGCACATATCGGGCGGCTTGCCAAGGGGTAATCCCGGCCGGGCGGACAAAGTCAAATATAAAGCTGGACTAAAGCAAAGAAAATCGGTATAAGGGTGGATTCAAAGAATTAAAAGCGCTTGACACGGGGCGGGGTTTTGATTAGATTTTCGTGTTTGAAATGTGGTTTACGTTAATAACAGTAACAAGTTAAACAGGTTTTTTGAATGAGGTTTGTGTGGCAAAGGAACTGGCAAAAGAATTGATAAGCGCCGGAGTGCATTTCGGGCACAGCGCGAACAGATGGAACCCCAAGATGGCGCCGTTCATATTCACCAAGCGGGGCCAGATACACATAATCGACGTTCGCAAGACGTTAGCTGGCCTGGTAATCGCCAAGAAGCTGCTGACCGACGTTGTATCACAGGGCAAAGACGTGATATTCGTAGGGACCAAGCGGCAGGCGCAGAAGGCGGTCGAGGCGTCGGCGGTGAAATGCGGGATGCATTTCGTGTCGGAGCGCTGGCTTGGCGGGACGTTGACGAATTTCAGGACGATACGGGCGAGGGTTCAGCGCCTGGAAGAGCTTGAAAAGATGCAGGAAGAAGGAACCTTAGAGTCGCAGAGCAAGAAGATGGCCAGCCGACTGAAAAGGGAGCTGCGAAAGATAAAAGGGAACATGGACGGTATCCGCAAGATGGGACGGCTGCCGGGAGCGGTGGTGATAGTAGATGGAAGGAAAGAATACCTGGCGCTGCGGGAGGCAAAGAAGCTTGGGATAACGACGGTGGGGATAATCGATACAGACAGCGACCCGGACACCGTGGACGTGGTGATACCGGCCAATGACGATTCGATACGGGCAATAGGTCTTCTGCTTAACGAGCTTGCCGAGGCGGTAGGAACGGGCAAGACGATGGATACAATTCGCAAAGACGCGGCGACCAAGCCCAAGCATATTCGGCCAAAGAGAACGGTGCTTGCCCAGTCGGACAAGCCCGAGTCGGAGCAGGCGGCGGAAGGCGAACAAGCGGAGCCAAAGGCAGAATCGACGGATACTGAGCCGAAACAAGCGGAATAAAAAAAGACATAGAAAACCCCCACCGCAGGGGTGGGGGCTAAATATCAGGAGAATAGAAATGGCGGAAATTCCAGCGGGATTGGTAGTTAAACTTCGCAAGATGAGCGGACAAGGGATGATGGACTGCAAGAGGGCGCTGGAAGAGGCCAACGGCAACATGGATGAGGCGATGGGGATACTGCGCAAGAAAGGACTCGCGACGATGGCCAAACGCGCGGAACGCGAGACGACGCAGGGGCTGGTGGTAAGCAAAGCCAGCGGAGACGGAAAGACGGCGGTACTGGCGTCATTGTGCTGTGAGACGGATTTTGTGTCCAACAGCGACGATTTCAAGGCGGCGGCGCAGAAGGTGGCCGAATACGGGATGGCATGCGGCGCGGATGATGGGGTGGAGAACCTGCTGGAAACGGCAATCGGGGACAAAAAGCTCAGGGACGTTGTTACCGAATTAGTGAGCAAGACCGGCGAGAAGACGCTGGTTGGCGATTACGCGAAATTAAAACTGGCGGGGCCTGGCCTGATAAGCACATACGTTCATTTCAACAGCAAGGTCGGAACGATGCTGCAGATAGAGACCGGCGACGACAAGACGGCCGGGTCGGAAGAGATGAAACGGACGGCAGCGGACATAGCAATGCACATAACGGCGACAAAGCCGCTGGCGCTTGACAAGACCGGGATAGACCCCAAGGTAATAGAGCAGGAGAAGGCGATTTACGCCGACCAGGTGAAGAACAAGCCGGCGAATATCGTGGAAAAGATAGTCGAAGGAAAGCTGAACAAGTTTTTCGAGGACAACTGCCTGCTTGACCAGAAGTTCGTCAAGGATGATTCGAGAACAGTGGCGCAGGTGCTGGCCGACGCCGCCAAGGCGGCGGGCGGGACAGCGAAAATAAAAAGATTTGTGCGGTTCGACATCGGATAGGAAATATTCCGGTGCGGATAAGTCAAGCCGGAAGGATACGGGATAGATGGCAGAAAGCAAGTATAAGCGGGTGCTGTTGAAGCTGTCGGGGGAAAGTTTTTGCGAACAGGGCGGATTCGGCATTGAGGGGAATCAGCTCGAATCGATAGCGGAGAGGATAGCGGAGGTTTGCAAATTAGGGCCACAGGTAGGGGTCGTAGTGGGAGCGGGGAATTTCATCAGGGGAAGTCAATTCTCAGAAAAAACTCAGATACCTCGCAACACGGCGGATTATATGGGGATGCTCACGACGATAATCAACGCCTGCGCGCTTCAGGAGGCGATTGAGAAAGTGGGTCAGCCGACACGAGTAATGAGCGCGATAGAGGTAGAGGCGCTGTGCGAGCCGTTTATACTGCGAAGGGCAATGAGGCATTTCGAGCAGGGACGGGTGGTGATACTGGCGGGCGGAACGGGAAACCCGTTTTTTACGACCGACACATGCGCGGCGCTTCGGGCGGCGGAGCTTGAGGCGAACCTGCTGATAAAGGCGACGAAGGTTGACGGGGTTTACGACGACGACCCGAAGAAGAATCCCAACGCAAAGCTTTTTTCCAAATTGACCTACCATGAGGTGTTCGAGAAGAACCTTCGCGTGATGGACCACGCGGCCATCAGTTTATGCAGGGACAACAAGATACCGATAATTGTTTTGAACATATTCAAAAAGGGAAACATCACAAAGGCGATTCGCGGCGAATCCGTGGGGACCGTTATCAGTTAAGACAGGAGTCGAGCTATGCCGGTTAATCAGATAATCACAAACAGCGAAAACAAGATGAAAAAGGCGGTTGAGGTTTTGCAGGACGAACTCAAGGGAGTGCGGACGGGCATGGCTTCGACAGGGCTGGTAGAGAACTTAAAGGTCGAGTATTACGGCAACCCGACGCCGCTGAAGGCGATGGCGGCATTATCGACGCCGCAGGCGGACCTGATATTAGTGAAGCCCTTCGACCCGGGGTCTTTAAAGGACATCGACAAGGCGATATTAGCCAGCGACCTGGGACTGACGCCGATGTCGGACGGCAAGGTGATTCGGCTGAACGTGCCGCCTTTGAGCGAGGAGCGGAGAAAACAGTTGGTTCACCAGTTGAAAGGATTAGGCGAGCAGTCGAAGGTAAGCGTTCGTAATGTGAGAAGAGACGAGATAAAGCAGCTTGAGAAGGAAGAGAAGGACAAGCTGATAACAGAAGACGATATGGAGAAGGGCAAAAAGCAGTTAGACGATTTAACCAAGCAATATACCGACAAGATAGACCATGTTATCAAGCACAAGTCGGATGAGATAATGCAGAGTTAAACAAAACCTTTTGTTTCTGATTTTTAGTTTTGAGTTTTAAGTTGTTGGTCAATAACAGCTTAAAACTCAAAACTAACAATAACAATTCAAGACCATCTTGGGGATTATATTATGGAAACGACGGAAAACAATAAAGGGCAGGTTGTGAAAAAACCGAGGAGAAGGGCTTTAAAAATAGTCCTCGGGGCATTGGCGATAATTATCCTGGTTTTGATAATCGGGGTTCTTTTCGCTGTGCCGGCATACGTATCGAGCGACAGCGGCAGGCATTTTATCCTTGCCAAGGCCAACGCATCGGGCGCGGGGGCGCTTGATTTCGCGAATTTGTCGATGAGCTGGGGCAAGGGGATAAGCATCAGCAAGCTGAGCTTCAAAGACAAAGGCGAAGGAGTATCGGTGGCGGTGAAGGGCTTTTCGACAAAGCCGCATTACGGGGCGCTATTAGCGGGGAACTTGTCATTTGGCGAGACGGTCATAGATGAGCCAAAGGTAGAGATAAACGTCGATAAAATGAAGAAAGAGGCGGAGGAGAAGAAAAAGAAGGCAGAGGGCGGAGAACAGAAGGCAGAAGGTGGAGTAGGGCTGCCTATTGGGCGGATAGACCTGGTTGTAAAAGACGGGGACGTAAAGATAACGGGAGAACAGGGCAAAGCGGAGATATCGCAGATAAACAGCAAGGTGAACCTGCGGCCTGAAGGCGAACAGAGTAATTTTGAGGTCGGCGCCAAAGTAGGAGGCGGCAATAATAAAGAATCATCGATAAGCGCGAAAGGCGAGGTTACGCCGGGCAAAGGATGGGGCTTGAAAGGAACAAACGGCCAGGTGGAGATTGAGGTCAACGGTCTGGATTTAAGCTCGCTGGAATCGATACTGGCGATAGCGGGAGTGGCGGTTGACGCAAAGGGAGTGCTCTCGGCAAACGTCAAGGCGGAGATAAAAGACGGGATGGTTGAAAATGTCAGCGGCGACGTTAAGGGCAGCGGATTAGAGGTAACAGCGCCGCAATTAAAAGGCGACAGGATAAAAACCAGCATCCTCGACGCACAGGTCAGGGTCCATAAGGATGGCGAGCTGATGAACGTCGAAAAACTGACGGCGGCGACGGATTGGTTGAAGGTGGAAGCAAGCGGCATTACGCCGATGAGCGCAGCGACGTTAGAGGATTTCTTCAAGCCGGATTCGAAGTATGAGTTAAAGGCAAATCTGGAATGCGATATCCCGATGATAGCATCGCAATTGCGCAATACGGCGGGCTTGAAAGAAGGGATGAACCTGACTCGCGGGAAACTGACGGGCAGCGTGCAGACGCTGACCGAGGCGGGGGTGAAGAAATTATCGGGGCAATTAAGCGTCGATGGCTTAGGCGGGACGATTGACAATAAGCCGGTTTCAATTTCGGAACCAATTCGCGCCCAGGCGATGATAACGGCCGAAGGCAAACAGATAAAATTTGAAAACACGGGGATAAAGTCCTCGTTTGCCAATATGATTTTCACGGGAACGCCCGAGTCGTTCAGCTACGATGCGCAGGCCGACCTCGGGAAATTGGCCGCCGAGCTGGGTCAGTTCGCCGACCTTACCAGATACAAATTAGCGGGCCAGGCCACGGGCAACGGCAAAATCACCAACAACGAAAGCACGACGATAGTTATAAGCACATCGAGCATAAGCAATCTCAAGGTAAGTCCGACGGCCGACATTACGATAGATGAGCCAAGCGCAATAGTCGATATTTCGGCGGCGCTCGATAAAAAGACCGACATGCTTTTAATAAAGCAATTCGGCATCAACGCCAGCTTAGGCCAATTCAGCGTTAAGGACGGGCGTGTGCCCATAGGCAAGACAAAAGATTCTATGGAGCTGACCGCGTCGGCAAGAAAAGTGGACCTGGCGAAAATACAGCCATATCTTGTGATGACAAAGGCCATTTCGAAGGATGTTAAATTAGGCGGTATCGCCGAATCGGACATAACCGTCAGTCTTAAGAATGAGAATCTGCGGGTAACGACCGAAACAACGAAAATTTCAAACCTGTTCGTGCAGGCGCCGGGCAAGAAGCCATTTACACAGGACCCGATAACGTTTGCGCTGGACGCCGAGCTGAATACCACGACGAAAAGCTGGAAGGTTTCCAAAGCGGAGATAACAAGCCCGAACATAAAGATAAAGGGAACGGCCGAACAGAAAATCGAAGGCCAAAACACCCAGATACAGGGAAACGCCCAGCTCGATTACGACTGTCAGTCATTGAGCGGAATGCTTTCGGCGTTTATGCCGGAAGGACTATCCATCGAGGGAAAGAGGAAAGACGCCATCATTTTTTCGAGCAGGTTTCCTACCAAAGACAGTAACACGATGATGGCGAACCTTAACGCATCGGCCAAGGTCGGTTTCGACAAGGCGGATTATATGGGTTTGCACCTTGGCGCGACAAACGTGGACATAAAAGTTGACAAGGGCCTTCTGGCGATAGCGCCTTTTACTACGGTGGTGAATAGCGGGCAACTGAATTTCGGCGGGTCGGCCGACTTCAAGCAAAAGCCCGCGTTTTTCAGGACGCCGGGGCCTATGCGTATTATCAAAGACGTGCAGATAAACGACGAGATAGCCAACAAGCTGTTGAACAAAATAAACCCGATTTTCGCCAACTCATCGAGGGTGAGCGGGCTGGCGAATTTCGACTGCAACCAGTTGAGTATGCCGATAACCGGGGGGACGCTTGACCAGGCCAATATCGCGGGAACGATTTCACTTACGCAGGTCAGGATGCAGTCGGGCCTGCTTTCTACGATTGTAACGGCGACGGGCGGGTCGCGCGACAACATACTGATGGTTCATCCGACGCCTTTTACGGTCAACCAGGGATACGTAAGATACCAGAACATGCAAATGGACTTAGGCACTTTGCCTATTGTTTTCGGCGGCATAGTTCCGCTGGATTCGAACAGGCAAATCGAGAATTTAAGCATTAAGCTGCAAATTTCCGGTATGGGAAAAATAATCAGGTCCGACAGCCAGACACAGCCGGGCCGGGGAAGCACACTTTATATCAAAGGAACGCCGGCAAAACCCGAGCTGGACTTAGGCAAAACACTCTTGGAGCAGGCGGGAAAGACGGGGCTTGAGATGCTCCTTGAGCAGGCGGGAAAGAGGAAGTAAAAAGGAAAAAGGGCGAAATATCCGGCATAAAGGCGGGGGTATTGTTCTGCCGATATATGACAGAGGAATTACATCTCGAATCGCATAATCTTCAAAGCTGAATTTGAAAGGTAATAAGAGATGTTTGACAAGCTGTTATCGACGCCAAGCGCCCAATTAGGGAGGGCGGGAAAGTTTCTGGTTTTTCAGATAAAGCTGTGGACGCACTGCGCGAGGTTATTAAGGAAGAACCGCGCGGGGGAGCAGGCGGCGGCGTTATCGTATTACACGGTGTTTGGCTTAGTGCCTCTGGCGGTGGTTATGCTGATGGTGTTCCAGTTTTTACCGACGTATAAGGACGCGGGCAAGAACATAAAGGAAGCGGCATACGCTCAGCTTCATCTTTCGACAATCGAGTATCCGGACCCGGCCAACGCGGAAAACAAAATAAAGCTGACGGACAACATTGACTCGATAGCGGCGAGGATTTTTACGGGATTCAACCAGGGCAAGATAGCGATAATCGGCGCGATACTTATTATCCTGGCGGCGCTGATGATGCTGTCGACGATAGAGGGGGCGTTCAATCATATCTGGGGCGTGGGCAAGGGAAGGAGCATTGTTCACAGGATCGAAATTTACTGGACGTTATTGACGCTTGGTCCCCTGCTATTCGCGACGGCCATATTTATCGCGACGAAATACGCGACGATAAGCGAGATACAAAGAACAGTTGTTTCGCATACTGCGCCGATAGTGATTTCATACGTCGTGTCGGTAATCGGATTTTTCCTGCTGTATCTTGTTTTGCCCAACGCGAAAGTTCACGTAAGGCCCGCGATATGGGGTGCGGCGGTCGCGGCGCTTGTATGGATGCTGGCAAAGTGGGGATTTGCTTTATACGTAACGGAATTTATCCCCTATAACGAGATTTACGGGGTGCTGGGGCTGATACCGCTGGGCGTTTTCTGGATTTTCCTGAGCTGGGTGATTGTTTTATTCGGCCTGCAATTGACTTATACGACGCAGCATTTGACGTCGCTCAATGAGGCGGAAATAGCGGCTGAGCAGAAGCGCGAGGAATTTTTCATAGCCAACGACCTGACGGTAATGAATATCGTCAGCGAGATAGCGTCGGGATTCGAGGCGGGAACGGGGCCTGTTGAGGCGGAGACAATAGCGAGCAAGCTTGATATTCCCGAAGAATTAGCGGAGAAGGTTCTTAACCACCTGGTAACGACGGGGATACTGGTCCGGGCGGCGGAGCCGAGGGATGGTTACGTGCCTGCCAAGGCGCCGGCAAATATGAAGCTGTCGGAGATAGCCGAAGCAGTCGGACAGGCGGGATTCGGGCAATCGTCGGAGGTATCCTCAGGTTTGCGGCAGGCGGCAGACGCGCAGCGGGAAGCTTTGTCTCAATACAATTTGAAACAGGTACTCGAAGCCCAGGGAGCAAAACAGGATTAGCAGGTCAGCATAGAGGCGGCGTGGTAGATAAAGAACAGGCCGAAGAGGAGCATCGCGGCGGCGCAAGTTTTAAGGATTATCGCCTGTGATTTCGGTCCAAGCAGCGTTGTGCCGTGGAAGCTGGCAAAAGACAAAGCGGTAACCCAAATCAAATCGACAAACCAGTGAACAATCGCGAAAAGCGCGAATGCGTATAAGCCGAATTCAGTCGCTTTGGTCGCAAGCGCAAGGCCTACAGTCGCCCACCAGATTAAAAAATATGGATTGGAGGCGGTGAGGACGATTCCGGCCAGAACGGCAGAACCGTGACTCGTGACTCGTGGCTCGTCGCTCGTTTTAATCGATGACGTTTTGAACATTGCTATGGCCATAAGAACGAGGATTAAGCCGCCGGCGAAACCGATTATGATTTGGGTGAGGGGCAATTGAAAAAAGACGCCGAGACCGACGATGATGAGGACCATGAGGGGGAATTCGATAATGCCGTGGCCGACGGCCAGAAGCACGCCCGCCCAGCGGTTTCGCGCGCCCATGGTGATGGCGGTAGCGGTCACCGGGCCGGGCTGAATCGCGCCGGAGAAGGATATGACAAACACCTGAATTAAGAAAAGGGCCAGTGCCAAAGTTACGTCGATTCTCCAGGAAGAAACTTATTCACGAAACAGGACCGCCTCCCGCTGGAACCACTTGGTGCAGAAAACCAGCATCGCGGCGGCAATGACGAAGCTTGAGCCGAGTATCGCTGAAAGCATATAGTAATTCATCGTTCCTTTTACAAGCTCTTTTACGGCAAGCGAGATATTGGTAATCGGGACAAGCGCCCACATCCAGTTAAGCTCGACGCCGGGCAGCAGGGCCAGGAAGGCGGGGATGATGACGAGGAAATTGAGCGGGCCGCAGTAAGCGCTTGCTTCTTTGAAGCTCCTGGCGTAAATGGAAACGCTAAGCAGAAGGGAAGCGAATATGGCCGCTGTGGGGATGAGCATCGCGGCGACCAGGACAAGGTCAATGATACTGACCGATTTGACGACCTCGCCGAAAACCTCCGTAAGCTCTTTTATTTTAGTCATGAGTATTACGGCCATACTTGTAATATTGAGCAACGCCGCGGTGACGCCGGTGGTGAAAATCACGAAGAATTTGCCGAGCACAATCTGGTAACGCGGGACGGGGGCAAGAAGAAGGGTTTCAAGAGTGCCGCGTTCTTTTTCTCCCGCGCCGATGTCGATGGCCGGATATAGGGCGCCGGCGAAGCAGAGAATTATAAAAAGATATGGGAGCATTCCGCCTACGTGCGCGCCGATGACCTGGCGGGTCGGGGCTATGCCGTGCTCTTCGATTGTGATGGGATTGAGTAGCTGCTTACGCTGCTGTGGCGTGTTGATACCCACCGCGGCAAGTTGGGCGGTTTGCCATTTCTCGCTGAGCTGGCGAATAACCGAGCCGGCCCGATAAGTTACTTTGCTGCCGACGGAGGAATTATCGAAATAGAGGCCGACCGTGACCTGGTTTGATTCCTGAATCTGCTGTTTGACGGCTTCGGGAATGACAATCGCGAATTTTATCCTTTTTTCCATGATGGCCTGTTCGATAGCGTTGACTTCATTGATATCCACTTTCTCAAAATCCTTTTCGGCGGACAATGCCTCGGTCAGCTCAGGAAGAAATTCACCTCCGAAAATGGCGAAGGTGAGCGTTTCGGTCCGGGTTTTTTCCTCGAGCTTAGTCGCGAAGGCAACTACGAGATTCAAAAGCAGCGGCACTATAACCGCGGGCAAAAGGAGCATAAAAATAAGCGATTTGCGGTCGCGGAGGACCTCACGCATTTCCTTGAGATATATGGTCAGGATATTACGCACTTAGCGCCTCCTT
>Ga0105104_10004228_pt1 | contig 10014 bp, 11 predicted proteins | sample PPLLaktember2015_3_FD_87034 | JGI IMG/M metagenome (GOLD analysis project Ga0105104, IMG submission 87034) | Freshwater sediment microbial communities from Prairie Pothole Lake near Jamestown, North Dakota, USA - PPLs Lake P7 Core (6) Depth... | ecosystem: Environmental > Aquatic > Freshwater >... | reverse complement strand
ATCCTCCCACGTCAGCATGACGAAGCCACGACCGATGTAGGGCCAGTAATCCTTGCTCTGCAGATATTCCTGCGAGCCGTATTCGGTGATCGGCCACATCCTCATGGCCGTTTCGTGATAGGTGGTCGCCAGCATGTAAGCAAGCCAACGCTCGTCAGTCATTGGCGTTCCGCCACCCTGGTATTCCCAGACGGCGAGGATGACGCTCATGCCGTCAACCTGGACCTGCTGCAAAGCCCCGCCGAACAGCTCATTACGAACGCCGTTGAAGAACAGCTCTCTATCGATCATTTACTTCTTCTTGTTCAACATAATGAACGGATTTTTACCCTTGCCCTTTTTCTTCTTCTTTTTAGGCAGCTTGCCACCGGGATCAGAAGCGGCAAATTCCTTGCCGACCGACTTCGGGATGCCAAGAGTTGACTTACCCTTGGCAGCTGCGAACATTGCGCCACGCTGCGCTTCTGATTTCGGGGGCATCTTCTTCTCCTAAAAAGGGGCGGCGGATTCGCCGCCCCAAGTTTCACCAGCAACGAAGGGAGAGGATACTGGCTTAGGTGATAACCGCGCCCTGCTTGACACCGTTGAAGAGGATGTGCGCGAGCGGGTTGCGCATCTCGACACCCCATTCAGCGAGGATCATACGAGTCTCGGCATCACCGATCTTCGCAATCGGGATGGTACGGAAGTTGCGGAAGTACCCGACGGCAAGGTAATCGGCGTCGAGGATCAGCGAAGTGTCAGTCGGCATCCACATCGAAGGCATAACCTTAATGCGGCCGAAGTCGGTGGCGATGACGTCCACCGTTGCCACGACCTCGGTCTTCCCGACGAGCACCTGCGAAATACCACGGCCCTCGAAGGTCGAGATAGTCCGCTTGATGCCCGGAGGAACCACCATCTGGTCGGGCTTGGCGCCGTTGGTAAACGCCTTCTGCATGGCATCGCCGACCATCACTTCGGTCATCGCTACCTGAGAAGCACCAGCCACCGCTGCGAACGCATCGGTTGCCAGAACCGGAAGACCCGCCGTGACACCGATAACGGCACCGGCCGGAGCCGCGAGCTTATCGGTGGCCCGACCGAGCCAGTGGCAGATTGCCTCCGTCTTACGGGCGGTGGCGTCTGCACCATCGTTACGAGCCTGCCGGGACGACAGAATCGCCTCGATGTCCGACTTGAGCACCTTGGAAGCCATCGCCATCTGGTGGCCCATTTCGGAGCCCTTGCCAGCCGAATCGGAAGCCTCCTGCGAACCGGTGACGGTCGCATCGCGCTTGCTGATCTGGGTGACGTTGGTCAGACGGACAGTGGGGGTGCTCGCCGAACGGACCAGCTCGAAACCTTCGATCTGGGCGTTGTTGGGGTCGACGACCGGCAGGAACTCGGTCTGCCAATCGAAGGTCCGGTTCTTCACATTCCGACGGCGAGCCATCGAAAGGATGGGGGTGTCGAACGGATCGATGTTGTAGATGCTGTTGGAGAGGTCCTCGCGGTTCCCCTTCGCATCGTAGGTAGTAAAAGCACTTGCGACCTTAGGCATTTGTGGTCTCCATGTTCAGCGACGGATCATCCGGTCGCTTGTTACCCTTCGAGTCATTCTCAGATTGAGTAATCACCCTGAGGTTCCACGGAACATGTAGACCGCAACTGTCCTTACCATTGATCGGCCAGATGTGATCCACTACATGCAACACGCCCGTCTCTTCTGTGAGTCTCCGGGCGTTCCTGTAGAATTCCTCGATCTGTGGCAACCATCGTTGCCACCCCGCCTGCTTTAGCTGGCGGACGTGTACGATTTCCCTTGCGCGATACCTTGGTTTATTCCTCCTATAATAATCACGTTGACCTTCTCTCACTGCCTCTATGTTCCGAGCCACATAAGCAGCCCTATTCTCCCGCTGCGCAGCTTTAAACCGAGCAGCGTTCTCAGGACTCCGTTTATGCCACGGTACAAACGTCACTTACGCCTCTTCTCGCTGGCCAAAATGTGGTCAAAAACCACGGCTGCGTCTTCTATATGTCCCGTCTGGTTCAGCCGCTTCATCGCCGAAGACATACCTTGATTGTTAGATTTCCGACGAGCCGGTCCCGATCCCGAAGGGACTGGTTTGGGAGGCGTAACCGCTTGGCGATTGGAGACGGGCTTAGGCTTGGAGGCTATCATTCTATCATACCGCGAAGCCTTCAACAGCACATTAAGCATCCGGCTGTCGTAGACCTGTGCGATTTCCTCCTCCGAAAATCCGTGCGTCAGAGCCGTCCGACGCATTGCCTGGAGGTCTTTGGCCTTCTTTTTCGGGTCGGTCGACCAATTCTTGGAATTGGCCTGGTCGAATTTCTTCGCCTCGTCCTGAACATAGGCTTGAAGCTGGACGCTATCACTCTCCGCCCGTTTGGTCTGGGCTTCCTTGATGCGACCCTGCAACTGCGCCCGGAAATTCTTGACCTGATCGTAGTACTTCTGAATCTCGCGAGCCCGCGCCGGGTTCTTCTTGAATTCCTCGTCCCAATTCGGCTCAGGCGGTACCAATGCCTGCAGATGCGCCTCGATTTCCTTGGCGAGGTTCGCCGAGTATTCGAAGTTCTGAACGACGTCGGCGGCGGTCGCACGAATAGTTTTCTTGGCCTCTTCGACCTCATTCATGCGCTGATGGAAGGTCTGGGTCCGAACGTAACCCTCGAGGGCTTCCTTGAGGGTGACCTTTTTCTCCTGCCCGTCCACCATAACGGGGACTTCCTGAGCGTAGAACTCCGCCGCGTTGGCGTCCTCCTCGTCCTCGTCTCCGTCTTCGTCGGAGGCCTCGTCTTCGTCGGAGTCCCCCTCATCATCCTCGGGGTCGCGAGGCGGTGCCTCTAATTCATCATCATCGTCGTCCCCGCCACCTTTCGCTGGGGATTCCTCATCGATTTCGAGTTCCCCGACGCTCTCGAACATGCGTTCGGGGGGTCCCTCCGTCCTGTCGATCTTCGGCGCGGGGGCTTTCGCACCGGGCGTCTCAGCCGCGATGTGATTGTCGAAGGCAACCGCAGCTTCTTCCATGCCGTCAGCCATTACTCATCCGTCCTTCCGTATTTAGCGCGCATCTTCTTCTCAGTCACCATCGCAAGAAGACTCGCCTTGAAATCCTCTAACACTCGCATCCCGGCATGGGCTGATGCTGCTTCGGGTGTTCCCACATCTGCTTGCATCAACGTGCTAAGATACGCACTTCTCAAGTCGTCCAAAGCCATCTGAACGACAGGATCGGCCAACAGTGCCGCTGCCGACGCGGCGCGTTCCTCTACCTCAAGATGGCTTAGTTTCTGGGGCATTCATGGCTTCCATTTCACCGAAAGCAGATTGGTCTGCCGCCGATGCGGTTTCAGTGGCGAGGCGCTCCGCGTCCATCATTGTACCAGCTTGCTGGCCCATTCCTTCGTTGGCTGCTCGCTGGGCGTCGATGAGCGTGTTGGCCTGTTGTATCGCCAGTTCGTCGACGTCGTATCCGAACTGCGCCTCGATCTTCGCGGCGTCCAGAATACCCTTGATGGTAAGCTGATCGCGCCGGAAATCGTCGTCGACCAGCAACTTCCGGTCTTCGCGTTCTCCGTCTGCAATCGCCGCCGTGGCCTTCTGGCGGGTCTTCTCCATCTCCGCCTGAGCCAGCACAAGCGCCGGATCGGGCTCTTTCGGGGTGGCGTTGATCTGCGCCACGATTTCCGGAGTGATCACCTTGAAGTAGCGGTCAACGGTCTTGATGTTACCAAGCGCCAACATGTCCGTTATAGTATTCCTGAATTCCATAGGCCCGCACAATGGATTGTCCGGGCCAAACTTCTCCATGGCCATAATCTGGGTCTGCTTGACATCCTGCAGAACCAGGAGGCGGGTCATATCGGAACCCTTCCCGAGGGTAGGATTGACCTGTATCCGCATGTTGGCGTCGAAAGTGGACGGGTCGATTTCCGTCCAATTGCCGCGCAACTGAATGGTACGCTTCTCGTTCGGGTTGTTCACTATTTCGCGCAGCAGCCCCTTGTAGAGCTGCTTCATTCCAGTTTCGGCAAGAATTCGTGCACATAATTCGATGCGCTCCTGTGCGCCGGAAACGATGGCGTCGACCCCTTGCAACGCAGTGCTTTGGAGAGCCTTGGGGTCGACGCCCTTCGAGGCGTCGGAGATTCCGGTTCGCTGCTGACGGAGTACCTCCATCACCTCAAACATTTGGAAGACGGGCTGACCGACGAAATTATGGTTCAGAGACATCAGCGTCGATGCCGGGTCGCCCTTCGTACGAATCGCGGCGCCGATTTCGTCGTTCAAAACATCGTCGGCGTTGACGAGCGTCTCGTTGAAGACCGTACGAGGCCAGATCGATTGCGCGAGAGAATCGAGTGCGCCCCGCAGCATGTTTGTCTTAATCTTTTGGATGTCCTTGACCAGCTCGGCTGGAGTGTCGCCCACCAACGTATGGGGTTCCGGGTCCGGACACCAGACTGCATAATTAACATACTGTACTACCTCGTCGTAAATAATATCGTGGTTGTCCCCCACGGTATGGATTTCTCGGAGCTCAGGTATTCCGTCCCCATCCTTATCAATACGGATATAATAACAACCGTAGCGAATATCGAGATTATCCTGAACATTCGCCTCGTCCAGCCCGTGATTTCGGTATGTCCGATCCGCCGAATAGGTGGAGGTGGCCCCGAGATGCGGCTCGAGTTCTTCAAGCGTGTAGCCCGCCGAAATAAGCTCTCCTATCTGGGTAACTCGGTCGTGGCCAATCAGGATGGCTCCGTCCACGGTCTTCGCGCGGCGGTCGATCCGAAACTCGTCGAGCGGAACCGACTCGATCTTAACCATCGGCTGTGACTTGACGAAGCGAATACGTACCTCGTCGAACATCTGAGGGGCTAACCCCGGAGGCGGGGTGGTCGGAACCGCCTCCGGGGGCATCCCACCTTGGGCTAGGCTGGGGGGCATAACAGGAGGTGGGAGTGCTTCGGGCGGAAGACCCCCCGCTGTTTCTGGGACCGCGCCCGGTTGCGGGGGTGACAGCAAACCCTCAGCCGGTTGCGAAAACTGCGAGGGGTCTTCCATAGTCTCCGAAGGTTGGGCATCGATAATTTCAACCGTCGGATTCTCAAACTGCAGGAACTGGATCTGTTCCGAATTGATGTTACGATAGGTCTGCTCGGTTACCTCGTCGACGGTTTCCGTCCACCACTTGACGACGCCGATCTTGCAGCGCAGCGCGTCCTTAATGATGTCGTGAATAATCAAAAATCCAGGATTGTCCTCCCAGAATACGTATTGGAGATATTCGGTGCACTGCTTAGCGGCCTCTTCCTGGCCCTTGAAATTCGGCTGACAATTGACAACATTCTCAGCGCCAGTAAATATTCTAATGAGGGATGGGAGAATAGCCATGACCGTATCGCGGTAGTCGGTCGAGACAGCCGTCGAGGTCCCTTCACCCTCCGGAGCTGGTATCTCTCCGTAGAAATACTCCAGATTCTCTTCGCGGTCTGGGGAGAGGGTGCTTTCTTCAAAGCTTTGGGAGTCATCGATTAAGCTCCGAACTATGAAAGCATAATTCTCTTGCCCCTCCTCGATAACTGAAGAGTCCCCACCCGTCCCTCCAACCACACCGTTGTTGAAGATGCGCTCGGTGACCGGCAGATTCTCGTCGTAGTTGCGGCGTGGCGTGATGACGTTCATCTACGCATCCTTTTGAGGTTCCGCCGCAACGGCCCGGATAGGGGAATAACGTTGGAGGTCGCTCCGAGGAACGACGCGATATGGTTAAGAGCCACCGAACCGATCCGGAAGGCATCGGAACCGTGCGAAGCCCAGTTGTGGACCGGCTTGCCGGTCTTGGACTTGTGGTAATTCTTAAGCGCCGAAATACCGGCATCACACCGGACCTTATCGAACCAGGTCTGGCGGATCACGGAACGCGCGGCGGTTATTCCATCCTCCACCGAGTGCCCCGGAGACACGAAGATGGTCTGCAACAGGGCTAGAAGCACTTCGTATCGGCTCTTGCCGGTCCCCAGCTCACGCGCCATTATGTCCGGGGGTAGTACGTGAACCGAGTAGAAGTACGGCTTGGACTTAATCTGCGTCGCGTACCATTCGAGGCCCTTGCCGGTGTTCGCGAGGAAATCAATGGCGTGCATCTCGCGACCGACACGCTGCACGAACCATATCGCCATCTCGTCGTCGATTCCGAGATCCCACCACGTGAACACCGACGCATTCGGGTCGTAGGGAACCCCGGTAATCTGCCCGGCGATGCCGATTTCGTTCATCACTTCGCCGTAGTACGATCCTTCGATGGGGGCGTCGAACGAACACATCATCTCACGAGCGAACTCGTCAGATGTCATGTCCTTCCGCATCGCCTCTACTTCGTCGTAGGACAGCGCCTCTTCGCCGGTGTCGGAGATGGGTATGGAGAACAGGTCCCACTGTTCGGTGTCCGCTTCGGCTCGCTTCTTAAGCTCGTGGAAGTGGTCGTCACCGTTGGAAGTTCCGGAGATGACCGCCCACCCCTGGTAGTCCGCAAGACACGGGCGTACAACGGAACCCAGCATGGAAGGGTTAAGTAAAGGGTACTCGTCGGCGACGATACCATCGAAATATAGGCCCCTCATTCGTTCGTAAGCAGCGGCACCCCCGTACAAGTTGATCATTGCCTTGTTCGGCAGGATGATCTGCAAGTCGCCCTCGACAACCTTCACCGAAGGGAGGACACCCGTGTAATGCTTGCAGTAACCCCACACGAGGTCTTTGGCCTGTGCGAACGAGGGTCCGATATACGCGTAACGGGGTGGTGGGAATGGGCGCGGGTTTTCGAGGGCTCTCTTGATCACCTCGTTACACAGCGCCACTGTCTTCCCGGCGCGACGGTGGGCGACGACGAACTTCCAGCGTTTCTTGGAGGCGTGGACCGGCCGAAAATAACTCCGCTGACGGTACGGAATTATTACCGGTTGTACTTCCAAGGGTTGGGCGGCTACCATTTATGCCGCTGTGTCCTCATGTTCGAGGAGGAGGGACGTGGGCGCAACCTCATTCCCTCCTCCCGACTCGTCGGCGGCAGATTCGCTACCACCGAAAGACGTTCCATCAGCCCATTGCACGATGATGGTGCCGCCAGCCGAATTTTTGATATTCAGGCCCGCCCCTGTTCCATATCCGCGACCCTTCGCCAGATTGGTGAGCACGAAACGAGCCATCGTGTCCTTGCGGGATTTATCTTCTTCGTCCGTCAACGCGTCATAAACAACGTCTTCCGCGATGTCGGCGAGCTGTTCCTGCGCCTCTCGCATTTCTCCGCTCAGGTAAGCGCTTTTCTGAACGAATCCGCGCAGTCGCGAGGAGGTAACTTTAAGTAGTTTCGCCGCCTCCGTCACATTCCCCCGCACCATCCAGAGGGCCGTCCTGCACTCTTCCACGTCGAGCGGAAGCGAGGACGGCCTCTCCGAATAGGGAGTGGTTGGGAGCGGTTCCAGATCGGTCGGATAGTTCACCGAAAACTGGCTCCTACGCCCTCTTGGCGGCCTTGGCGGCGGTGTCGCGGTCCTTCTGGCGCTGGTCTTCCTTGCGCTTCGCCTCTGCTTCCGATTCTTTGATCTTCGCATCAACGGCGGGCTGGCCGTAACCAGCATCGGCAGTTACGGGCGAACGACGCACGTTGCCAGCCGAATCGACGACCGGCCCGGTTGGGCGTGGATTCCGCGCTTCGAGCCCCGAGTCGTAATGCGAGTGCTCCGGGTTCATCTGGGTCGTCAAGGGGGCGCCGGAACTGGTCGTCAGCTCGTCAGGATCGACCATATCGGTGTTGGTCACCGTAATGTAGGGCTGATCGGGGTCTTCGGGAGGGGTCGCCGAAATAGGGCCAACCGGGTTCCCCTCGGCGTCCAGATTGACGTACCACAATCCGGTGTGAAGTGGCTGAACCGTCCCGCTCTTATTCTTGGCGTCCATCTCCTCCGGTATTCCGGCCTTGATCTCTCGCTGCTCGTCGATGGTCAGCCGTTCGCCCCCCTGTCCGGACCCCGAAATAGCAACTTCAACCACGGGGCGGTCTGAGACGACCTTGACCTTCACGTCTTCAAGGAGTTCGGACTTCTGAGCAGCTTGGGCCATCGAAAGTATCCTCTTCCTGGGGGGTAAATTCTTACACTACCAGTACCTCCCCATATGTGTCAAGACTATATACGCGGCGGTGGGAACCAAACCCTTTGTACTATTTTCCTCATAATGTGTTTATCTAACTCATTTTGAGAACGCGTAGCCCAATATAAGTGGTCAGGGCAAATACAAATACCATTGTTACAAGGAGGTTTGTGCGCCGCGTGACAATCAGCGAAACTAGGAGGGCCATGGGCTTCTTCACAAATCATTCGACATAAGTTATACGTTTTGTGCTTAACTATTAATTGTGGTCTACCATTACTATTTAATGAGCCCATCCAAATATAGCACCCCGTATTTGGCTCGGGGACCCAACGATTTGCGAGATGATGAAGGAGGTCCATGGAAAAATTATACCACGTACGCCGATATTCGCGCTATATACGTTTCAGTCCCAGACGGGTCCCCCGAACTCGGCGCGCGCGCCGAGTTCGGGTTGGGGGGGTTGCAAGCGCGCAGCGCTACAATCGGCGATATTGCGGCGCCGCGCCGCATCTGCCACAACTCCCGCGCGCTTGCGCGCGGGCGCGCGGCGTGGTACAATCCCCGAGTTGGCCGAGGCGGCCAGCGGCGAGCGCGGCGCAACCCCCGCGCGAGGAAGAGACGAGAATGGCACGCAAGCACGAGACGCACGACGAGCCCGCAGCAAGCGCGCTGGTTGTGTACGAAGAGCCCGCAACCCCCGCGATCGCGGACACGGGCAACTCCGACGAGTACGAGCAGGAGGCCGAGGCCGAGATCGAGGAGCAGATCGCGAAACCGGGAAGTGTAGTGAAGGCAGCGTACAAGGTCCGGTATCGCGACCGAGCCCGAGCCGCCGGGATTCGCGGGAAGGCTGCCAAGCGCAGCAACTGGGACTGGTTGGCCCAGACGCTCGCTGGCGAGTGCCTGAACAAGGCCGGGAAGATCGACATCGACAAGTTCGTTGCGATCCTCGCGTGCAACGGCGAGCCCGATGCGCTGGCCCGCTGGGACAATCGGAGCAAGGGCTGGGAAGGCCGGCTTAGGATGACGGGCGGGCTCTGGCTCCGCACGGAAGTCGCTGAGGCGGGCGTGCTCCGCCTCCCCGATGGCGAGGAGCTGGTGCCCCCGGCCGAGTGGGTTGCCAAGATCCTCCGCTAGCAGCAAGACCGGGCGGGGCGCGAGCCCCGCCCATCCTCCTCCCCTCTAAGAAAGTTTTCTGCTCTTCGCCCTTGGGCGCGGGGCGGCGAACTATGCCTGTGAACAGGCGAAACTCCTCGTTGGGAGAAAGGCTTCGTTGTGCCTCGAACCGGGAGAAAAGCTTCGTAGCTCGCCGAAAGGCTTCGTAGGGCTCGCGAAGAGAGCGCAAGCGGCGCACGCCGAAAATCTTCTGACCCTCTCAGACTTACGCCAGACCACGAAGAGCGCGCCTAAGGCGGCGAGGCAGCGTACGCTACTACCGCGCCTATACAGGATTCCCATGCTATGCAATCTTAGACTTACGCGCCGAAACGGGCCGCCCGGCGCGGGACGGGGCGCAAAACCACGACATTGTCGAGGCCCACGGCCCGCGTGCGTAAGTCCTCCCTATAGATATAAAACGAGTACAGGGAGTAGAACGGCGTACGAGGGTACGAAAGCGCTACCGCTTTTGCTGGTCGTAGAACCACTTGGTGTATCGGTGAATCGCCTCCTCTATATCTTCGCCGATTGGCATCTCCATTCGTGTTCTTATCTCTTGTTTGTGTTGGTGCACCCTTATCCGACTTATGTTCATTTCCTGCGCTATTTCCCTGTTTGTCAAACCTCGCTGCATCATTTCAACGATCTCGGTTTGCTTCGCAGTTAGCTGCTTCATGACT
>Ga0105104_10004227_pt1 | contig 10016 bp, 8 predicted proteins | sample PPLLaktember2015_3_FD_87034 | JGI IMG/M metagenome (GOLD analysis project Ga0105104, IMG submission 87034) | Freshwater sediment microbial communities from Prairie Pothole Lake near Jamestown, North Dakota, USA - PPLs Lake P7 Core (6) Depth... | ecosystem: Environmental > Aquatic > Freshwater >... | reverse complement strand
TCCTCTTGTACTTAGTGTACCCTCTTGCCGCTGGCTTTCAGCGCTATCCTGATTGTGAGCTGTCGTCCAGCTCGTCGTCGCCCACCACGCGGCGCGGGGAACTTTTGGTGCCTCAGATGTTCAGCGAGATCGCAAAGATTACGGTGAACCATTTCACCGCTTCTGTTACTAAGGGGATGAAATGGTGACAGAGGCCGGCAACGCGGTTGATGAGCAAGACGCACAGGTGGTCGCGCGCTGGGCGGATGAATTCGGGGCGAGGCTGCTGCGAGCCGCGGTGATCATGTGTGGGAACCGCGACGACGCGCAAGATCTGGTCCAGGAGACACTGCTTCAGGCTTTCAGGTGCTTCGCGCGCTTTCGCCGAGAGGCGGCGCCTTACACCTGGCTTTACGCGATCCTTCGGCGCCAAAGCCTCACCCGTCGGCGGAAGGCTCGTTTCCTCGACTTTCTCGGCCTGCTCCCCGAGCCGCGTGACGAGGCTCCGAGCGCAGAGCAGAGGATGGATCGCGAGTTGTCTCGCGGTAGGGTGAGGGACTCCTTGCGCAAGCTGTCTTTTCGTCACCGGGAGATCCTCTTCCTGCGTTACGTCGAGGAGTTGAAGATCCGTGAGATCGCGGATCTTCTGCAGGTTCCGAGCGGTAGCGTGAAATCGCGCCTGCATAACGCCGTAAAGGCCCTGGAGAAGCAGTTTCGACGGGATACCAGAATCCCAGCCCGGAGGGCAGAGCATGAATTGTAGAACTTTCGCCAAGGGATTGTACGACTACCTGGACGGCACGCTCACTGCTCAGGAGAAGGCGGAATTCGAGCTCCACCGGTCGGGCTGTGCGCGGTGCGCCGCGCTGATGGAGTCCGAATCGCAAGCCGCCCAGGCGGTGCGAGCCGCCGTCGTGGATGCCTGCCAGGGCTTGGACCTTAACGCTCCTGTGGGCGCCAGGTTCATCGCATCGGCGCAGGCACGAGATTCGCGGCCTTCACGAGTCACAGGCTGGCGGATCGCCGCGGCAGTTGCCGCCCTGCTGATTCTCGCCCTGTTGATTCCGGCGGTCGTTCGGAAACCGGTGTCCGAACCAACGGATTCGGCCTCGGTGCAAAGCGGTGCGGGAGAGAGTGACCGCTGGTCCCAGGAGATCCACGTGACGTATGAGACTGGGCTTCTGACGGAGACGACGTTGATCTCACGCGACTCCGGCGTCAGCACCATTATCGAAATCCAGGTTGCATATCACCCATGAGCGGGTAACAGGAGGCCAAATGAAATCGCGATTGTATGTTGTCTTGTTTCTGTTGATTGTCGGGATCGTGGCGGAAGTAAGGGGGGGTGACCCCCTGGTGTTGGACAAGGACAGCCAACAGCCGAAAGTACTGCAGCACGTGTACCCCGTCTACCCACCGGAGGCCAAGGAGCAGAAGATCCAGGGAAAGGTGGTCCTCGAGGCGCTGATCAACGAAAAAGGGGACGTGGTTGAGGTCAAGGCTTATACGGACAAGGAGAAGCCCGCCCAGAAGGGGCCGGAGATGACGCAGGCTCCTGACCCGCTGCTGGTCAAAGCCGCCATAGACGCTGTCAAACAGTGGAAGTACGAGCCGTACCGGGACGCTTCGGGCAAGCTCCAGCCGGTCCGCTTTCAGGTGACGATCAACTTCAAACTCAAGTAGCAGAACTACCGGGGGGACTTCTCGCTCGGGTGTCTCGCGGACGGAAGTCCCCCGCGACCAGCCGCTTGTCGTCCGCCTGCCGCCTGCCAGAAGAGACCAGCGACCAGGGACCACCGCGAGACGGCGGGCGGGATCAGCGCTCCGGGGTCAGGCGCAGCAGGGCCCGGTGGCCCAACCTTGACGATGTCCTCATCGCTCGGACCTTTCCCGGCGGGGCCCGTATCAGGGCGTTTGGCTGCCGGAGCCGGAATCCTCGCGCGCGTCTCTCCCGGACGCTGCAAGGGCCCGGGAGCATTTACCCGAGGGATTCGTATTTCCGAGCCGTTGCACCGACTCTCTCTTTCCACGGCCCCAGTCGGGAATACTTGTTCAGAAGCGTCCGAAGACGGTAAAGACGCCTTCCGACGGCTGAACGGCCATCTTCCGCCGGGCAGCATTTGTTCATGCGCCCCTCTGAAAGGCACCAGATCCCGTCTTCGACGGTCTCCCTCAAAATGCGAAGCCGTCTCCACCTGCCGTTCATCAGGTGGATCGCCGTGAAAAAATGCCCCGTTGCGTATGCATCCGCTCGAAAGGAAAGCGGACTTTCGACCCCAAAGAGGCTTTGGGCAAGATGAAGATAAGAGCCGAGGATGCGCCCAGTGCGGGGCTCTTCGAGAATCGAAGCCAGACGCTTCCAGTCGATCGTGTCCTTCATGCCACGGCACAGGTGGGCAAAATGGTGCAACTGCCGCAAGTTAAGCCGCCGATAGCGGTGATTCATGTGAGCGAGTTCGGAATGGATGAAGCAGTGAATGATCTGGTGCGCCGGCCACATCACAGCGATCGAAACGCCAGGCAGCAGGCTGCTGCCAGACTGTGAGCTCTCCCTCCAAACCGCCTCGGTATTCAGCAGCGCCCCCCATTCCTCCGAGATCACGTGCCGATGCAGCTCTACGCGGGCCACGCCACCCTCTCTGATCAGAGGCGCAGAATGCTGCACTCGATGCCAGGCGGTACCGTTTGCCGCTTCGATCCGGCCATTTTGGGGAACGAAATAGCCTGCGCCCTTCAGCACATCTTCAGCCTGTTCGATCGAGCCGACAGGTACGAGCACGTCCAGGTCCCACATGAACCGGATGGCCGGGTCGGGGTAGAGACCCGTCGCCAGCGCGGCAGAACCCTTAAGTGGCATAGGCGTCATCCCGGCCCTGTTGAGCAGGCCCACGACCTCGAGAAGTTCCTGCCGCAGTCGGTCATTGCGGGAAGCATTGAACCGGTACATTTCCTCGAGATACTCTCCGAGTTCAACCGGTACATCGTTCCACAGCCTGCAATTCACCAGAGCCTGACGGAGTGCAGGAGCCAGGTTGGCACGGTTGCTCAAAACGGCAACCGCCTGCCAGTCGACTTTTCCGCTCGCTGCGGCCTCACGCAGGCGTAGCGTCTCTTCCTCTGTCGTCCAGGGAGACAGGACTTTACAGAAGAACCACAAATCAAAGGGTACGGATTCATTCATCGTTCAGGACCCTTTGAAGCAGGGCCAGGGCATCCCTCGTGGAAGAATAGGTCAAGGAAAAAGATGCCACACTGCCCAGCCATCCGAGGATCTGCTCCACCCTCTGCTCATCGAGTGCGGGCACCTGGTAGCCGGCCCGGGCGATGGCACGCAGGCAGTGGACCGGTCCCAACGGCTCGATCTTGGCGGCTACACCTCGCCCATAGGTCGGAAAAACCAGGTGAGTGGCCCGATATTCCGCACCGTTTGAGCCGAAACCAGCGTTTTGAGGGAGTAGGTACCGGATCGGCTGACCATCAAAGCGAAAATGGGTCCGCAATCGTTCGAGTTCGGGATAGTCGGCCCGGAGTGCGGACCAGCTTCCGGCTTTGAGACCGAGACCGAGCGGCATTGGGAGCACCCGGTTGCCCAACCGATCGATGACGGCAGGTTCATCGCTCACCAACTCATACCCGCGCGCGATAAGAACCGCCGCAAGGGTACTCTTCCCCGAGCCGGACTGGCCCGCCAGCAGCGGTGTGCAGCCCCCTGCGCTCACCACTGCCCCGTGGACGGCCAGAAGATAGGGACGGCTCTGGTAGGCGAAGCTGCGGAGGCGGCCGAAAAGCAAAGGCAGCAGCCCCTCGGCTGAAACGGCATCACCCTGAGGGGCTCCGTTCAGTACGAGGCGCCAGGCAGATCCTGCGGCTTCTATGCTGATGAGCAGGTCGGTCTGCGTATCGATTCCGGTCGAAAACTGTGTACGCAGATGGGCCACAAACGGTGTGACCCATTCCCGAAGAAGCTCCTCCGGGCCTTCGATGGCGAAAGCCGTATCGAGCAGCCGGCAGAGAGGCAATCCAGGCGGATGATCGGGGGCTTTCAGAGGGCAGGGCAGATGGCTCTCGTATTCATCACCGCTGGGTTCGTGGCCCGCGAGAAGAGCCGAAAGCTGGCTCACCACCTCGCAGGAGGCAGCGTCCAATCCAAGGTCCCGGGAAACCGCCCCGGGCTCCTCGCCCTCTTCGAGCCGCAACAGCGCAAGCGTGGCAATGCGATCGAGCCCGTAGAGTTGCAGGCTCCGTTTCGAGAAGAGAACCGATTCCTCGCCCAGCAGATAGAGGGTCAACCCCGTGCGGAGGGGGACGCGGCCCACTGCTTTCATGCGTTTACCGGGCTCCATCGGAGCCCGGAGGTTGTGAGGTGCGGGCAGACATCAAGACGAAAATGCTGGTGCAAGTGCCTGCCGAATAGGGGCCGAAACGCTTGATGAACTTGCGCCTGATCATCTCGGGGCTCGGCTCTGCCTGATTGGAGGGCAGCTCCTCCTTCTTCTCCGGCTCCTTACGCTTCTTTTCCGGTTCGTTCATGGACTGTACTCCCGTCTCTTGTGTTCAGTGCTTGAGCCTAGGGCTTGATCTGCGTGACGATGCGCCGGCCAGTCGTGTCATAGTAGCTTCCGGCCAGTTTGCCCGGGACCATCAGCGAAACACTCCGGCCATTACGTGCCTGGTCGACGTCATCCTTACAGTAAAAACGCACCACGATATCAGTGCCGCCTGCCGGCCAGGGATCGCCACCCAGCCTCGTCGCGGGAACGGTGAAGGTCCAGACGTAGTTGAAACGCTGGTCGTCAACATCGCCAAACTGCCAGCTGCCGGGCGCGACCGAATCGCACTCCAGGTTCCCCGATTCGGCGAGCCGTGTGGCGTCCCCGTAACTGGCGCCGCAATCCGCCGCAACGCCCGTGCAGTCGAACAGGACCATGTTGGAGCTGTAGTCCGAGTGGTAGCCCTCCAGAGACCAGGTAAGCGAATAGGTCTGGCCGGGCACCATCGTAGTGGGGAGGTTGAGTGCCGTGAGCACCGGTGGAATCCGCCTCGTGGCCTCCGAGGCGGTCGCCTCCGAGTTGGTTACGAAGGCCGTTAGAGTCGGGGTCTCGGTGTCATCGGAAGCAAACAGTAGATTTGCCGCCTTGCTCCCCTGGCTGGTGGGATGGAACTTCACCCCCACGGTGCAGCTTTGGTTAGGAAGGAGGGAGGCGCCGTTGCAGCTGTCGTTGACCAGCAGGAACTGATCGGCATTCGGGCCGTCAAGGGAAGGAACGCCTAGCGCCCTGGACTCGCTCGCGTTGTGGTTAGTGATCCGGAACCGCACCTCCGCCGAATCCGTGTTAAGCGCGGTGACCGGGAAGACACGGATAACGGGGTCCACAGCCAGATCCATGTCCTGGGCTGATGACTGTGCTCCGGATGGTGTGATCCAAGCATACAAGACGAACAACAGACAGAGCGGTGTCGCGAGATTGGGCTTCATGGTCTCTTCATCCTGCGTTGAGGTCACTGGTTCTTGATGATTTTGACCAGCCTCCTCCCTTCACTGTCGTAGTACGTGTTCGAAAGACGACCAGGGATGAGGAGCGAGAGGCTCGCTCTGCCTGCCTCGATGTCCGCCTGGTCGGTGCTATAGAAGCGGATCACGATCGTCGTGTCGGCGGTCACCGCAGGAGGCGTGAAAGCGTAGCTGAAATCGAATTTTGTCGAGCGGACCCCGCTGTAAGTCCACTCCCCGGGCTCGGAGTCCTGCGGGTTTAGATCGCCGGATTCGTGGAAATGGGTCCCGTAAGCGGCGCCGCATGTGCCCGCCGGCATCCCGGTGCAGTTGAAAAAAACGATGTTGGACTGGTAGCTCTCATCGTAACCGAGCAGAGACCAGGTCAGAGTGTACTGCTGTCCTTCGATCATCTCTTCGGGGACGTTCAGGCTGTAAAGCACCGGAGGCAGCCTTCGCCTGGCTTCCTCGGCGCGGGACTCGTGGTTGTAGAGAAACGCCGTCAGCGGCGTCTGAGGGTCATTTGAAGGGATCAGAAGATTCGCCCCCTTGGAGCCCACACTCGTGGGGCAGAATTTGACCTGCACGGTGCAACTCGAACCGCTGGTCAGGGTCTGTCCGGTGCATCCATTCGTCCCAAAGGAGAACTGTCCTGCATCCGGGCCGCCTATAGCGAGCGTGCCGAGGGTGCAGGAGAAAGTGCCCGAGTTATTTACGGTAAAAGCTACCGGCTGGCTGGAAGCACAGTTGCCGAGTTGCTCGACTCCAAATAACCAGTTCGAAGGACTGACCGAAAGTTGAATCGTCCCGACCGTAAAGGAGCCGTCGAGCTGGGCCGGGTTGTAGTTGGGGTTTCCTCCCTGGGACGCGCGAACCGTGCAGGTCCCGGCCGCGAGGAGAGTCACGGTGCTGCCCGACACGGAGCAGACGGTCGGCGTTCGTTGGGAATAAGACACGGTCAGCCCGGAGGAGGCAGTTGCACTGACCGTGAAGGGCGGTATTCCCAGCACTTTGTCAGTGAGCGGGAAGCTGATCGTCTGCGACGCCTTCGTCGCCGTGGTCGTGTCCGGCGTGACCGGCGGAGCCGGGTTCCAGTTCGTGTTGCCCGGCTGGCTGTAACCAACGGTGCAGGTGCCGATCCCGCTGGTCATCGTGATCGTCGCCGATCCTGACCCGCTTCCGGTGCAGGCGCCGAAGGAGGTGATGGCTACCGCCAAGCCTGAGCTGGCAGTGGCGCCGACGGTGAAGCTCGAATTGTAAGCCGCCGTCCCGGGCGCGTGCTGAGTGACCGTGAGTGTCTGATTCCTCATGACGGTCAGCGTTGCCGGGTCTGATGCAGTCGAAGCTACGGAATTGGTGAAGAGAGCCCGGTACTGGTAGTTGTTCTCCGAGGCTGTCGCGACATGCGTGTAGACACTCGAGGTCTGCCCGCTGATGTCGCTCCAGCTGCTCCCCGTGCTCACCTGCCACTTGACCGTCGGTTGCGGATAGCCTTCTGCCTGCGACGAGAAAGAGACGCTGTTTCCTTCCGTCACTGTCCGGGACACCGGGTGAACTCTGATCACCGGAGGCCTTTTGCTCAGGTAGAAGAGCTGCAAGGACTCCAGGATCGAGCCGGAGTGGCTGTCGCTGTGATAGCCACGGGCACGGATGAAGAAGTTCTGATTGAAAGCAAAGCTTTGGCCGGTCAAAACCCATCCATCCCCCTGCCGGGTTCCGTTGCCGAGCGAAGTCCAGGTGGTTCCATTCGTGGAATGTTGGAAGGTCGTCCGGGTCACTTCGGTAACTGCCTCGAGGCGATGCCATCTAATCTCATGACCGTCAGGCGTTACGCTCAAGCTGACCGAACCTGAGTCGAAGAGCCGGCCGACCCGGCTTCGCTCCAAGCCCCCTAACGCCGTGAACGAGCCACCTACGACGATGCCGCCATTCTGCTGGATGGCGATCGCGTGCACCCAGCCATTCGCACCAGGATTGAAGCTGGTATCGAGGGATCCCTCCCGGGTGATCCGGGCAATGGAGTATCTTGTCGTTTCTTGTACAGATGTGAAGGAGCCGCCTGCCAGGATCTTGCCATCCGCCTGCAGGGCCAGGGCGGATACAGAACAAAACGTGCCACAGGTCGCGCTGGCATTGAAGGCGGTATCGAGTGACCCGTTGGAGTTAAGCCGTGCGAGGCGGTTTCTGGTCCCGCCCAGGCCGGTGAAGTTGCCGCCAACCACGATCTTGCCGTCCGGTTGAATTGCGACAGCGTGAACGAAGCTGTTCCCCGCATCGCTGGAGGGGGCTGTGAATCCGGCGTCCGGGAAACCGTTTACACTATCCAGCCTCGCAAGATGGTTGGCTGACACTCCTCCCAGCCAGATGCTGGTGAAGCCCCCACCGATGACGATCCGGCCGTCCGCCTGGAGCGCGATGGCAGAGACATCTCCGTTTGGATTGGGGAAGAAGAAGTCATCCAGGACACCGGCGGGGTTCACCCGGGCAAGATTTTCCCGCGCCCCTCCGCCGATGCTGGTGAAGCTGCCACCGACCAGAATCTTGTCGTCTGCCTGCACGGCGATGGCATTCACCTGCTCATCGGCGTTATTCGGCATAATGGCGTTGAATCCGGTGTCAAGCGTCCCGTCCGGTTTGAGCCGCGCAATGCGGTTCCTCGTCATCCCATTCACCGTCGTAAACATCCCACCGATCAGGATGTTCCCGTCTGCCTGCACCGCGATGGCCAACACAGAGCCATTCACGCTGGGGTTGAAACCGGGATCGGCCGAACCGTCGGGGTTCAGCCGGGCCATGCGAGATCTGGTCTCTCCTCCGATTCCGGTGAATTCGCCGCCGACCAGGATTTTGCCGTCCGGCTGCATGGCGATGGCGTAAATGACTGCATTGCCAGGCGTTGCGTTCCCGTCGAATGGCGTCTCGAGCGAGGCGTCGGGGTTAAACCGGGCGACGCGGTTTCGGGTCACTCCCCCCATTTCGTTGAAGTCACCCCCCACCAGAATCCTGCCATCCGGCTGCACCGCCAAAGCGTGCACGGAACGATCGGCGTAATAGTAAGGGGAGGGCGCGAAGGCGGCGGTGTCCAGGGACCCGTCGGCGTTCAGCCGGGCAAGATACGTTCGAGAATCGTCCCCACCAATACTGTAGAATTCGCCGCCAACCAGGATCTTTCCGTCCGACTGAAGGGCAATGTCGGTCACACCCGGGTCCGAACCGGCGTCGAATGCGCTATCCAGAGTTCCGTCCGAGTTGAGACGAGCAATGGATTCTCTGGCCACCCCGCCAACCGAGTTGAACCACCCACCGATCAGGATCTTGCCATCCGGCTGCACGGCGACGCACTCCACGGTCTGATTCGTGGTTTGGCTGAAGGTCGCATCGAGGCTGCCATCCGGGTGCAGGCGGAAGATATCGTTTCTGTTCGACATCGGGAGGTGGCCGCCGACGAGGATCTTGCCATCCGGCTGCCTGGCGAGCGAGTGGACCTGGACCATGCCCAGGCGGCCGTCGGGTACGGGATCGGCGAACGTCGTATCGAGAGTACCGTCCGGGTGAAGCCGGGCAACCGTGTGCCTTGTCGCACCTTCTACCTTGGAGAAGCCCCCGGCTATCAGAATCTTTCGATCCGGCTGTAACACGATGGCATTGACCTCAGCGTCTAGAGTCGCGTTGAAATCGGTATCGGGACTTCCGTCCGGATTGAGCCGAGCCAGGAACGTTCGCGTGACTTCCGGCGCTCCCACAGAGCTGAAGATACCGCCGATCAGGATCTGTTGGTTCGGCTGGATGGCGATCGCCATGACGATATGATCTGGAGCAAGGGTAAAGGTGGTGTCAAGAGATCCATCAGAGTTCAGACGAGCCAGGTAGTTCCTCGCCACTCCGCCGATCGAGGTAAAGTCGCCTCCGATGACGATCTTTCCGTCGCCCTGGACGGCGATGGCGCGGACCTTACCATTTGCGTCGGGGTTGAAGCCCTGGTCCACCACCGCCGCCCAACTTTCGACCACAAGAAGGCAAATCAGGCAAAAGAGAAAAGAGAGCAGTACGGCTTTCGGCAATCGCTGCGGAGTGAAACGGCTTGGGGGGTGCCTGTTCTCTTCTGTTGAGCTAACCGGCGCGGGTTCTGGGGTCCGGGATAAAGCCGTTACAGCACGGACAAGTGCAGCCTTGGCTCGTCTGACCACCATATTGTTGATCTACCCCAAGGGCCCCACCTCAGGTTTTCGAGAGCCAAGTGTATCCTTGTGGTCCATCGTTCGCAAGGGCGACTCTGGGCGCGAGCTAACTTACCGGTGGCAAAAGGCTTAGAACACACACCAACTTGACTTCGTTCAGTGCGCGCGTCGGAGAGCAGAGGAAGGCGGATCAGCGCTCTGGGGCCAGCCGCAGCAGGGCACGTCGGGCGAGCTTGACGATGCCGTCATCGCTCGGACCTTTCCCGGCGACCATGACGACGATGCTTAACAGGCGCGGACCTTCTCGAGCGAAAAGGCTGGCCGCCCATATGGACGTCTCGGGTTTGCCTTCGACGAAATCTCCACTG
>Ga0105104_10004226_pt1 | contig 10017 bp, 6 predicted proteins | sample PPLLaktember2015_3_FD_87034 | JGI IMG/M metagenome (GOLD analysis project Ga0105104, IMG submission 87034) | Freshwater sediment microbial communities from Prairie Pothole Lake near Jamestown, North Dakota, USA - PPLs Lake P7 Core (6) Depth... | ecosystem: Environmental > Aquatic > Freshwater >... | reverse complement strand
CGGCACAACCTCGGCGCGGTGTGTGGCGGACCGCAAGACCGAGGAGATGGAAACGATTGTCTCCATCTCCCGCTCTCGAGCTATGCGTTCGGTAATATCCAGGATGGTCCCGATCAAGGCGGGGAGCCCATTAAAGTCGATCCTGGACCCTTGAACTTCGATGTCTAAGGGGATCTGGCCTTTCCCGTATGCCCGGGTAATGAAGTGGATATTGAGTGCGGCATCTGAACCGATCCTGGCCAGAAAATCGCGGATTGGCTGCAGGTCGAGGGGGGCAACAAAATCGGCAAAGGTCTTTGAGGTAATGATTTCTTCGGGTGGATAGCCAGCGATCTCACCGAATTTTGGGTTTACGTAGAGGAATTTCCCATTCTGATCCAGGACGTAGATACCCACCACGGCTTCTTCAACGAGCTTTCGAAAAGGAGATTCTGCATTTTGGAAGAGATGTCCAGAGACGTCAGAGGCCTTATCGACCGTTTCGAGATGGGCCGAAGCTTCGACCGGCAGTGCCGTCCGCGGCTCATTACCGGTCAAACCCGGCCTGGATCCCCGCTCGGGATCGATTTGGTTCACCCAACCTTCATAGTATAAAATCTTGTGATCCTCATCCGTTACCGGCCAAAGATGATTCTTCACCCGGACGGACCGCCCGCTGTTTTGAAGAAAGGATATTTCCATCCCATTCGAGCATTGGGAGGCTGCAAGCTGTTTATTAATGGCGACCAAGTCCTCCGGATGCAGAAGGAGGTCGGAAAAGGCACGATGAACCAGGCTGTCGAGGTCGTCCGATTGAAGCAAATCGGCGAAAGCCCGGTTGCAGGTGGTCAGGCACCAATCTTCAGACAGCCGGTAAAATCCAAGGGGCACGGTTTCGATCACCTGGTTGAGACGGGTTTCAGTGGTTTGCAGCCTCCTTCTCTGGTAAGATCTTTCAAGGGCCAGACGGACCACACCTCCAAGGCTAACGATGTGCTGGGGTGTATTGATGACAAAATCATCGAGACCCGCTCGCATCGCTTCAACCGCGATCTCTTCCTCTCCAGGATTAATGGCCATGATCACCGGGCATTCCGGAGCGTGCGCTTTTACGGTTCTCAGGATCGAAAGACCATTTGACCAGCGGAGGTCATACTTGGTGATGACCAGGTCGAAGCAATCTTCTTCCATTGAACGGTTGAAACTGGTCGCTTCGGTAATTTGAATGAGCAGCAAATTCGAAAAAACGCGCCGCAATTCTCGGGAGATAAGCGCTCGATCGGTTACGTTGTTATCGATAAGAAGGATCCGTACCGAGTTGTTCATATCACCATCATCAATGTTTCGAGGTTATCGGCTTTCGAGGGCCAGGAATAGGTTTACCACACGTGTGTCGAGGTGTGAACCACTAAGGCTGCTGATGTACGCCTTGACATCCGCGTCCGGCCAGGCTTTTCGGTAGGGTCGATCGGACCGTAAAGCGTCCCAGATGTCCGCTACCGCAAACAACCGGGCAGTCAGTGGGATTTGCTCCCCGGCCAGCTTGCGTGGGTATCCCGTTCCATCCCACCTCTCGTGATGGCAGTAGGGGATGTCCAATGCAGGCCGCAAGTACGGAACCGGGGAGAGCAGCCGGTAAGCATATACCGGGTGCAGCCGCATGATATCCCACTCGTCCTCTGTGAGCGGTCCTGGCTTGAACAAAATTTGATCCGGGATGGCCATTTTTCCGATGTCGTGTAGAAGACAGCCGCGACGGATATGGATCATATCTCCTTCGGGGACCCCCCAGGCGGTGGCAAGGCGCAGGGTGAGATCTGTGACCCGTTTGGTATGCCCTTCTGTCTCATGATCCCGCAGCTCAAGCGCCCGTGACCAGCCTTCGATGGTGGCATCGTACGCCATGGTGAGGTCGATATTGGATCGTTGGAGCTTATGGAACATCTCGGCGTTGTCGATGGCAATAGCTGCCTGGGTGGCGACGGCTTCGAGAAAATCCAACCACTCCATATCCGGCGATAACGGGCTCCGGTGGTAGAGCTCGAGGACGCCTCTCACCTGGCCTTTGGCGATTAACGGGACGGCGTAATAGGCCACGAAGTCTTCATTGGTGGTAATCGCCTGCATGAAGGGATCCAGCGAGGTGCGCAGGTTGCTGATCATTACGAGCTTACGCTCGGTTAATGCCCTCCCAGCGGGTCCTTCTCCCATGCGCAGCCGGGTCTTCTGCATCGTCGAAGAGCGGAAACCCCTCCCAGCCGCAAATTCCAGCAACCGGCTGTACGGATCGTACAACAGGACATCACATGCATGGATATTGAGTTGGGATACGATCTGGTCGAGCAGGACACTCAACGTCAACTGGAGGTCCAGGCTGGATGTAATCGCAATGTCAATGGCGCGCAAGGCAACTAACCTGTGCAGGCGGGAATCCGTTTGTTCGAAAAGGGTAGCCCGGTGCAGGGCATTGGCAGCGATATCGGCCAAGGCATTGATCAGGCGGACCTCGTTCGGACGGAAATTTCTCTCGCTGCCGATGACAATCGCTCCGACCGGAAGCTGGCGCGTGGTCAGGGGGACAACCAGGCAGAAATTAATCGGTCCGATCAAGTTCGAAGGATTGAACCCCAATTCAAGATCCGGTGCGGCGGTCTGGATAGGTGCACAGGTGTCAACCGCCTTGGAGAGCAAATGGTTTCCAGCAGAGATGTGCTTCCCTGACTGGTTCGTCCACCCGCCGCGGGCGAGTTCGATGACGAAATCGGAAGAATATGGATCGATTGTAGCCAGGATCTGTCCAACTGGACCGAACAGGTTCGAAATTTTTTCTCCAACCAAAGCCAGCATATCCGATCGTTTGTCACATGTGCGGATATCAGCCGATAGGGACAGGAGCGCATCCATCTCCTGATCACGAATTTTGCGTGGGGTGCTGTCCAGGCCAACGGATTGGACTTCGAGGAGGCTGCCCGTGTCATCGAACAAACCCCGATGCCTCCACTCCTGCCATCGATGGTTTTGTGAACCTCGGTCCAATTCGGTTTCGACGAATGCGATCGCATTCTCCGCGGTCAAGGAGGCCATACTCTTTTGGACCTCCTGTTTCTCTGGAGAAGGGAACAGGTCCAGGAATGGCATGCCGATCAGGTCGGTCGGGTGAAGCCCAAAATAGCGTCCGGTCGCCTCATTGGCAAAGGTTATGATTCCCTCTGGAGTGGATCGTACGATCAGATCGATCTGGTCTTCGACAATGGCGCGGTAGCGTGTTTCGCTCTCCCGGATCCGGTCATCGGCTCGTTTTCGTTCAATCGCCCATGCCACCTGGGTGGAAACAAATACCAGGATGTCTTTTTCAGTACTGGTAAAACGGATACTTGGGGTATAGCTTTGGACGGCAATAACCCCGATACACCTGTCTTTTGTGATCAACGGAACCCCAAGCCAATCGATGCTTTGGGCGCCAATCAACTCAACCTCTCCCCTTGCCGCCAATTGAGCATAAGTTTCTGGATCGACGAGAGCTGGCTGGCGCGTCCGCAATACGTACTCGGTCATGCCGCGGCCAAGGGGTTGTGGGTCAGGCTCTGGGAGGTCATACTGATCTACAAAATACGGGAAGGAGAGGAGCTGATTCTTCTCATCGTAGAGGGCGATATAGAAATTCTCGACATGCATCAGGTTCCCAAGGCTCTGATGGATGGAATGGTAAAGCTCAGATAGGTGACGGGCGCTGTAGGTCGCCTGCGAAATCTGGTAGATGGTCTCCTGGATCTTCTCAACCCGTTTACGGTCGGTGATATCCTGGATCGTACAGTCAAAATATTGCACCTGTCCAAGGTCATCCTTCACCGCCTTGGCGGTCACCAGACCCCAAAGGTGGGTACCATCCCTCTTCTTAAGCTCAATTTCGGCATTCGTTACCGAACCGTTGGCGATGATGTGATCCGAAAAGTCTTTCCTTTTCGAAGGATCTACCCAGGTGTCGGCGACATGGATCTGCTGCGCTTCCTGGATGGATTTGAGCCCGAACATGGATAAGTAGGCCGGGTTCGCAACCATGATTTTACCAAGCGGACCTGGAGTGTTTCGATAGATGCCGATGGGGAGATTTTCCACCAGGTTTTCAAACCGCGATTCACTCTCGCGTAGAGCTTCACCGGTTTTTTTCTTTTCGGTAATATCCTCCATGACGGCCATGATAAATAACGGTTGGCCGGTATCATTGCAGACCTGGGCAGCCCGGACGTTCACCCGAGCGGCATCTGCGTGATCCTTCCCGATGCGGGTTTCGAAGACCAACCGGTTTTGTTTCCCCGATTGTAGGGCAGAGAACACGGTTTTCCAATGCTCATGATCCTCAGGGGGAATGTAAGAAAGCACGTTTGTGGCTACTACCTTTCCATCCCTGTTTCCTTTATCGACCAGGGTTTGGAATGCCGGGTTCGCCGCCAGGATCATCGAATTGGTTGGATCGATCAGAACGATGGCGTCAAAAGCTTGCGCGACCACAAGTTGATAGCGTTCTTCACTCTCCTGACGATCGTGTTGGGCGTGTTCGAGAGCATCCAGCGTGTGATTCATGGTGTCGGCAAGAGAAGCAAGTTCGTCGCGCCCGCGTACTGGCAGGCGGGTCGATAAACCACCCTCCTTTCCTATTCGGGCGATCCCTGCATTCAACGAAGCAATGCGCCGGAGAATTAATTTATCAACACCATAGGTTGAAAAAGCAATGAAGACAATCCCTACAAGCAGGATGCCGATCATCAAATCGCCAAGGGTCTTTTGGCCTGCCTGGGTGATATTCCGTGGAAAATCCACCTGAATGGCAAGGCCTGGCTCACTAAAGATGTTGTCTACCCTGAATAATCCGGCAATGTCTGCTTCACGCCTGGTAAGGGCGAATTCCAATCCCTTTCCGTTCTGTTCAATGGTCTGGAATTGGCCGGGCACCTGCGGCTCGGAAATCGAGACCACCGAAGCCGGGAGGTTTGCTTCCCCGTTCTTATATCCTGCCACGATCTGATCCCAGGGGCGACCGAAGACCAGGAATCCATTCGGAGGGGATTGGTGCAGGCTGTCCATAACTGGATGAATGGAGATCAGGTGGGGTCCGGAAGGCAGCATAATGAGGCCACCAATCCCCTCCCGATTTCTCTGGATCTTCTCCAAGGTAGACCATCTTGACCCGATCTGCTCCATCAGGCCGCCCGGGATTGGGGTCACCCCGTTGTTCTGGAGGTCAAAACCAGAGCCAAAAACCAGCTGGCCTTTTTGATCGAGAACCAGGACTTCGTGTATGTGGATATTTTGAACGGTAGGGAGATTGAAGTTTTGCTGGATGTATGCATCGGTTGGATCTGCAACAAATGCATATGTGTCATCCCACTGCGCCCAATCCGCGGTTAATCGCTTGAGCTCATTGGTTTCGTTCTGGAAGGTGGTTTGGATCTGATCGAGGATATAAATGGCATTTTGCTCTTCCAGACGGCGAACAAAATCCTGGATAACGCGGGAGGTGAGTGTATATACCACAAACACCAATGCAAGCAGTGTGAGGGCGATGGTGATCTGAGTAATGACGCGCAGCTTCATCGACGATGCCCAGGCTGTTTCGTTCCATATCGAGGGCTGAGGGTCAGCCAGGCTCAACAGAGATGCATAAACCTGCCGAGCTGCAAGTGTGAAGAAACTCACGAACCGATTAAGGGATTATCTCTGCATTAACTGCACAGGCACGCTCAATAAACGCTTTAAAATACGTTCTTTCAGGGTGAGGTGCTTCTTTTTTGATAAAGCTGCTTGCATGGAAAACAACGCGTCGATCCTGTGTCCTGAGCGGACCTGTGCACTGGAAAGGGATTGCAGCACCATGCCGTTGAGCTCTTTGTCCCCAACTTGCTCAAACAGTGCGGCGGATCGTTCATAGTATTGGATGGCATCTTTGGTTTTCCCCAGAGCCTCCAAGGCGGCGGCCTGGTTGCCAAAGGCCATCGCCGCTCGCCTGAAATCATTCACTTCAAGAAAAATGCGATCGGTACCGGAAGCAGCTTCCCAGGCCGCATGCGGTTGGCCAGCCTGCAAGTAAGCCACACTGCGGTTGTTCTGCATCTCTGCCTGCATGAGGTCATTCTTTTGATCGGCGTATGCACTGGCTGCCCGCGCAAAGGTTTCTGCAGCCTGCAGATAATTCCCCTCTGTATACAGCTGCTGGGCCATCGAGCACAGCCGGCCTGGTTCGTCACGGACGTCCATGGTTAGTAGGTAATTTCCAGGAGTGCTTCGGCGACCGTCCTGAGTCTCTCCACAGAAAGGGCGCTGATTCGCATGGCAATCTCCAGATAAGGGCGGTTGACAGGTTTGGAGACAAAGTCACGAACATCCGGAGACAGTTCAAGATATCGCTGGATCGCCTCTGCTTGAGTACGCCATTCGCCTACCGGCCCATTGCAGTCGAAGAAATCTTTGATGTCGGCGTCCAGGCATTCCGCCAGGCTCTCGAGGTCTGGTAATGGGACCGGTCGTTCCCCCATTTCGTACTCGATAAGGGTGGCTTCAGGGATGCCAACTTTTTCCGCAAGCTGCTGAGCAGCCAGGTCCTGGTTGGTTCGAATTTGCTGGAGTTGAATCCCTACCATCCGGTCGCGGAGGGGCAGAATCCGTAGGCTATCTATGGAAGATTTTCTCGAAAGCTGTTCCGCTTTTGCCAGGCTTCCCCAAAAATGCTCCAGGGGGACGTCAAAGAAATAGGAAAGGACCTCCAATTCAGGGAGGGTAGGGGCCTGGAGACCTTTCTCGTAAGCCTTGTACGTATCTTCGCTTATCTTCAGGGTCTGCGCGCACTCCTGGCTGGTTTTTTCTGCTGCCAACCGGGCGGATTGGAGGAGTACGCCTAATTTTCTGGTTCGGATGCTGCGTGCGTGTGGGTTTATGCTCATCGGGCTCCCTGTAGTGTTCGTGGGCTAGTCTTCCCCTGGCAACGCCGGTGGATTTTCCATCCGGCAAATCCCAATTGGCGGAGGTATTATAGCATTATTGGTTATATTCCCTGGATCGCTCGTATGGTTCCCGCGTTTATCCGCCATTACAGTTCTGAAAGGTAAAATCCGGTTCACCGCCGGCGAGGATTCAGGATTGTGGCTAGGTTAGCCCCGAATACCTCTGGACCCAATTTAAAACCAGCAGTCTCCAGTCGGGGTGTAAAGAGCGGCCGGATACCGGTGGGTTTAAGCTCTCCGATCACGGTTCCATCCTGGCCGATACCGGTTTGCTCAAATTTAAATACGTCCGTGAGAACGATGGTGTCACCCTCCATCCCGGCCACTTCTGTAATGGCCGTTACCTTGCGTGTGCCGTCTTTCAGGCGTGATATCTGAATGATCAAATCTACCGCCGAGGCGATTTGAGTCCGGATCACTTTTAGAGGCATATCCATTCCTGACATCATGCACATTGTCTCAAGGCGGGAGAGCGCGTCGCGTGGGGAGTTGGCGTGCAGCGTGGTGAGCGATCCATCATGGCCCGTATTCATCGCTTGAAGCATGTCCAGCGCTTCCCCGCCGCGCACTTCGCCAACCACAATCCGGTCAGGCCTCATCCGTAAGGCGTTGCGAACCAGATCCCGGATGACGACTGCGCCGGCCCCTTCCACATTGGCGGGTTTGGTCTCCAACCGGACAATGTGGTCCTGCTGCAGCCGGAGCTCGGCTGCATCCTCAATCGTTACAATTCGTTCTTCTTCGGGGATATAGCTAGAGAGCACGTTTAAAAGCGTGGTTTTTCCCGAGCCGGTTCCTCCGGAAATGATGATGTTCAACCGTGCGATCACACAGGCCCGCACAAGTTCAGCCATATGAGCAGTAATCGAACCCAATTCGATCAATTGATTGATGGACAACCGTCCACGCTCGAATCTACGAATGGTAATCGTAGGCCCATCGATAGACACCGGCGGTACGATGGCGTTGACACGCGAACCATCGGGCAGGCGGGCATCGACGCATGGGCTGTCTTGATCTACCCGCCTGCCCAGCGGCAGGATGATCCGATCGATGACTTTCATGACCGCATTGTCGTCCTCGAACGTAATATTGGTTTTGATCAGCTTCCCTTTTTTTTCTATATATATATGTTTGGAGCCATTCACCATCACTTCGCTGATCTCCGGGTCTTCCAGCAGGGGTTGGATTGGTCCGTACCCGGTCAGCTCGTCCAGGGCCTGACGAAACAACTCCTCCTTCACGGTTATCGGAAGCTGCAGTTTGGTATGGGCGTAAGCTTTTTCAAGATACTGCGTAACAACCTGGCGTCGAATCCCCTCCTCCGGAGGATCCCCTTCCAATTCCCTTGAGATAATATTAATGAAATATTTCTTGAGTTTATTAATATCCGGATTTGTAAGGATCGAGCCGGTCTGTGATGGGGAAGATGTCACCGTAAACCTCCAGAGGTTTGGTCTTCAGACAGTTCCTCATCGGGGATCAACCACACGATATGTTCTCGGTTGAGTGTAAGAAACTCACACCGGTAGATCTCCTGCCCGCGTGTATCAAAAACGGCTGCATTGGTGATGGCCAGGAATTGTTCAGAACGATTTAGTTCATCTTTCAGTCGTTCGCTGGGGCGAACGTGAATCTCGCCATGGATGCGGTGGGTCAGGGTCTGGATCGTCGCTGGCACCGTCTTTTTGCTGATGAAGTTGGTGAAAATCTTGCCTTTGTCATCGAATTCTTTGATCATTGTGCTCTCGTGGTCATGAATTATCTTTCTCAATGGGGGGCATCAGGTAACCCAACCCTGCCCGGGTCACAATATGCTGGGGGGAGTGTGGGTTATCCTCGAGCTTCTGCCGAAGCCGGGCAATGGACACCCAAAGGATCTCCTTATCCTCCCGGTACTGAGGTCCCCAAATGGCCACGAGGAGCTGTTCAGCCGTCAAAACCTGACCGACGTGGTGAGCGAATTGGATGAGCAGGCGGTATTCGGTAGCCGACAGGAATACCGGTTTCCCATCTCTCCAAACCTCAGCCCGGGCAAAGTCGATCTCCAGGTTCCCGTGTTTGAAATAGCGGCTCTGCAAGTTTTCTTTGGAGGTTTGCGTCCGCCTTAATACTGCGCGCACACGCGCCATCAGTTCTGTAGCCGAGAATGGTTTGACGATGTAATCATCTGCGCCTACATTCAGACCCTGGACACGGTCTTGTTCCTCCCCTTTAGCAGTCAGCATGATCACCGGAACGGTCGAAAACTGGCGGATGCGCTCACACGCGGTAATTCCATCCAGTTTGGGCATCATGATGTCCAGGATCACCAAATCTGGAGATTGGGTGGATACCAAATCCAGGGCTTGCTCGCCATTTTCAGCCGTGACCACGTCATATCCTTCGGTCAACAGGTTAATTTGCAGCAAGCGCTGATACAGCGGTTCATCATCGGCGATTAGGATTCGGGTTCCCATTGGATCTCCTCTAGGATTTTGCTTTCCCAGGCAGGAACGTTGCCTTTCTTTGGAAAGGACCCCTTCCGGGCTGCTGGTAGGGCAGGCGGATGTGGAAGGTCGTTCCTTCACCTACATAAGACTCGACAGAGATCTGACCATGATGGGCTTCGACGATTTGGCGGCAGATGTATAAACCCAGGCCAGTACCACGGACATTTGGAGCCTGTTCCGGGTTGCGGAAGAATCGTTCAAAGATATGATCCAGGTATTGAGAAGGGATTCCAGGACCCTGGTCGTGAACCGAGATATGCGCACGGTCATTTTCTTTTTCCAGGGAAATAACCACAGTAGCGCCGGGTGCGTACTTCACCGCATTGCTCAGCAGGTTTTCAAAAACCTGGGCCAATCGCTTGGGATCGCCCTGGATTGGGGTAGCCGTACCATCCAGGTTGGTAACAACCTGGAAGGACTTGTGATGCGTTTTCGCGCGCATGACGACATCTTTAATCAACGCATCCAAACGGACGGGTTGGAACTCCATTCCCATGGTTCCGCTTTGGAGCCGGGCCGAATCGAGCAGATTGTCAATCAGCTCTTGCAGG
>Ga0105104_10004225_pt1 | contig 10019 bp, 12 predicted proteins | sample PPLLaktember2015_3_FD_87034 | JGI IMG/M metagenome (GOLD analysis project Ga0105104, IMG submission 87034) | Freshwater sediment microbial communities from Prairie Pothole Lake near Jamestown, North Dakota, USA - PPLs Lake P7 Core (6) Depth... | ecosystem: Environmental > Aquatic > Freshwater >... | reverse complement strand
TAAAACACAATCGTTTATAGGAGATAGCAACCTCAAATTTTCGGTAGTAGTGCCTGATTTTTATGATGAGAAAGACAATATGACTCCAAAATTTTCATATAACGGAAAGAAAGAGTATGTGTTTAAGCATCTTCTTAATATTCTGGATAAGAGAGAGGATAGCTCTATCATAGTCATGTCATATAGAAACTTCGCCGATAGTGATGATGGAACTATAGGAATATCGAGAAATGAAATGCGAACAGCAGACCGCGGGTCATATAGTACAAAGATAATTATTGCTCAAGAGACCAGTGAAGTATCTCCTTCTTACCTTACGTTCCATAATACTTCTAAAAGCTATTTTCTTACGCAAATAGATAAGATTAATGCGGCTTTCAACAGATATTCTAATTTCGGAGGCATAGCTGTTCACTATGCAAACTCCTTTTTGGCGCTAAAATGAACTGAGTTTTACTCGACTGTTACCGACTTCGCTAAATTTCTTGGCTTGTCTACGTCAAAACCGCGCTTTGTGCCGATATAATACGAAAAAAGCTGCAGGGGTACCACGGTAAGAAACGGCTCTAATGCTTCCATTGTTTTTGGCACATAAAATACATCGTCAGCAAGAGAAGAAATTTTCTTATCACCTTCAGTTGCAATAGCAAGTATCGGGCCTTTCCTTGCTTTTATTTCCTCCAAATTGGAAAACATTTTTTCAGAGACGCTATTTTGAGGAACGATCGCCATGCTTGGGAAATCAGGATTAATCATAGCGATTGGTCCGTGTTTCATTTCTCTTGCGCCATAACCTTCTGCATGTATGTATGATATTTCTTTCAATTTAAGAGCCCCTTCCAGTGCGACGGGATAATTGTATCGCCGTCCAAGAAAAAGGAAATTTTCATAATCTTTATATTTTTCCGCCAATTCTTCAAGTTGGGAAGATTGGTATAATATTTCTTCTATTTTATTTGGGATTTTCTCTAATTCTTTTAACAGCGGTTCGGTTGTATATTTATCCTTTGAAAGATAAATCGCCATAAGGAGAAGGATGGTAAGCTGAGAAAGAAAAGCTTTGGTTGAAGCAACTCCTATCTCTGGTCCGGCATGATTGTAAACACCGGCTTCTGTCTCTCTGGCAATAGTAGAACCAACAGTGTTCACTATGCCCAGCGCCATGAGTCCATGCTCTTTTGCTTTTTTCATAGCCGCCAAAGTATCTGCTGTCTCGCCGGACTGGGAAATAGCAATTACGGCCGTCCCTTCATTAAATGTCTCTTCACGATAACGGAACTCGGATGCGAAATGCACTTCGGTGGGTATTTTTGATATTTCTTCAAAATAATATTCGCCCACAAGACCTGCATAATAAGAAGTGCCGCAGGCTAGAACAATAAGTCTCTTTATATCCTTTAATTTATCGGAAACAATTTCCAATCCTCCCAATTTAACCGCATTTTCTTTCGGCTTTATCCTCCCTCTAAAAGCAGAACGTACAACCTCCGGTCCTTCAAAAATTTCTTTCAGCATAAAATGGGAAAAATCTCCTTTCTGAGCCTGTTCTAAATCCCATTCCAGACTGACAATTTCAAAAGGAGTTTCCTGTTTTTCAAAATTAATAATATTTATATTGTTGTGATTTATTTTAGCAATCTCTCCATCACCCAGATACACGACATTTTTAGTCTTCCCAATCAAAGCAGAGGGGTCAGAAGCTAAAAAATTTTCTTCCACTCCTACACCTATAACAAGCGGGCTGGACAATTTAGTGGCATACAAAGTTTCCGGGTTTTTGGAATCAATAATAGCAAGAGCATACGCCCCTCGTATCATTTTGAGAGCGTCAAAAAGCGATGTGTCAAAATCTTTGCCGGAGTTTAAAAAATTTTCTATGAGATGAGGTACGACTTCCGTATCGGTTTGTGAGCGAAATATATGACCCCTATCTTCCAGGTAGCTTTTCAATTCCTTGTAATTCTCAATTATTCCGTTATGGACTGCAAAAACACGCCCGGAGCAGTCACCATGAGGATGAGCATTCAATTCAGTAGGACTGCCATGAGTTGCCCATCGTGTATGCCCTATGCCGATATGACTATCAAGATTGTTGTCTTTTAAAGATTCTTCCAATATCTCTACCTTTCCCACTTTCTTCCTCACTTCAAACTTGTCTCCTACGAGCAATGCGACACCCGCAGAATCATAGCCGCGATATTCTAGAGCTTTCAATCCGCTTATTAAAATCGGTAAAGCATTTTCTTCTCCAATATATCCTATAATTCCACACATACATTTGTAAATTTAATGCTGTTAAAATTATTTTGACAATTCTGCCGATTTCCTGCCACAATTTGCGGTGTATAGTATATGTGACAAGAGGCTTTATTTAAAAGTTACATTAACTCTTACGCAAGTCAATTAAATTGGATATATAACAAGGAAGGGCCACGCCGAGAGACGTGACCCATTCACCACACACCTTCTTTCATGCTACTTTCTCCTTAACAAGATGGCGGATTTCGGAGGCGCGGGCAATAAGTGACTCCAAAAACATCTGGCGTTTTTCTGACACCACCTTGTTTGGAATTAGGCATCCTTCTCCCCACTCCCCGCAATAAACAGCCGAACTGTCACAGCAAGGAGACGTAAGATGAGCATAGGAGTGAGATGCCGCATGCCTATGTTGCCCCACTGGTGTTCCGGGGAAAATAGGCTTTCGGCATGAAGCACAGAGAATGCTGAACGTGTTGAGGTACTGCTGCGCGCAGACCGAGCAAAGCGGTGATTCTTCCACTTCGCAGAAAACTCCGAGAACAGGAATTCTGAAATTATATCCCATCATCCCGTGTTCACAGAGAAATTCTTTGGTGTCAGTCGTACCAGTCTTATCTCCTCTGACTTCCTGTATGGCAACCACCTCCCAAGGTCTGTTAGAACTCCAGCCGATTTCCCGAAGCCCTTTCGTCACCCTATTATAAAAGAACTTCATAAGACCCCCTTTCAATTCTTGGTCTTTGAAATGCCAAATATACTTTATCAGAATGGAAAAAATAAATAAAAGCAACCTGTTCAAAACTTTTTTAAATAAAGGAAAGAGCCCTGATTAGACCAAGGCTCTAAAAATCTGAACTCATTACACTTTCAACAAATGAACAAAGCTTTGCACCGAGTGTTCTTTGCCAGAATTCAGCCTGCTCTTTGTCTGTCATTTCAGAGATGTATTTGCCTGTTTCCGGATCAATCTGAATGGACTCCAACGGATAGCCCTGTACCAATTTCTTGCTGCATATATTCGTGAATATGCGAGGAGTTTGGAGTGTCATCTCAAATATCTTTCCATTGGGTTGAGCTATGCAAATACCGTATTCCCAGTAACCGGTAGTTTTGCCTCCAAGTGATTGGATGAGCATCACTCCATGTTCAAGCAGTTCTGCATCATTTGCCGCAAGCAGACCGCCGATGCGCCTGACATAAATACCAGGTTGATTTTCCGGTGTAAGTCCATCAAGAAAGAGGGCGTTGTCCATTGAGAATACTGTCCGATTGAGAGCTCGCGCATAAGCAACAGCTTTTTTGCGTGCATTTTCTTGGACAGTTTTTCCGTCCTCAACTACTTCCGGCAGTAGTTTTTTATCGACTATACCTTCAACCAGAACATCAATTGGTGCAAGCGCATCTCGCACTTGTGCTATTTTGGCTGGATTAGTTGTTCCTATTGTGAGGGTTTTCATAGTTGTTCTCCTTATTCCAGTTGAATAATATCATATTCACTTTTTCTCAACTAATTTGCAAAGAGTGGTAGACGATGTGACTGTGTCCCGCCGTCTTATCCAGCGCAGTTCCGGCGAAATTGGAAGCTTTAGCGGAGGAGCGTTTCCAAACCACTACCGATTGGTTCTCCATGCCAAACAGATATATAATTAATTACATGGTCAAAAGATATCATCTTTTTCTCTTAATTGTTGTCATTTCTTTTTGGATTTGGTCGGCAATTGACGTACAAGATACATACTTTACTTGGTTTTTGGAAACGCTGCCGTTTATGATAGCTCTGCCTGTTCTTATTTTGACCTACAGGCGATTTACGTTAAGCAATTTGGTCTATACCCTGATTGCAGTACACGCCGTTATTTTAATGTATGGAGGGCATTATTCATACGCAAACGCTCCACTTGGTTTCTGGATGGAGGATTGGTTCGGCTGGACACGCAACAATTATGACAAAATCGGACATTTGATGCAGGGCTTCGGGCCGGCGATTTATACTCGAGAAATCTTGGCTCGAACTTCTCCATTGAGGCGCGGGAAATGGCTTGGTTTTATTTCTGTCGCTGTACCGCTGGCTTTTGCTGCGTTGTATGAGATTTTTGAGTGGCTGGCATCTCTTTCGAACCCTGCAGATACCGAAGCTTTCCTGGGCACTCAAGGCTACATTTGGGACACGCAGAGTGATATGTTTCTTTGTCTAATAGGGTCCATTGTAGCGATTGCGCTTTTAACAAAAATACACAATAAGTATTTGAGATAACCCTGTTTATTCATAGGATCTTGTGTCTCCTGTCCTATAAAAAATTATCTTTACATAAAATGCTTTTTAATAAAAGCTCTGCCGGAGCCGGATTTGAGATATTTTTCGAAATTGAAAGCTTTGTATTGATTATCTAATGCAACGTAAAAATCCAACTCAACGGGTAGTCTATTTTTTGTTGCATCCACTTGTCCAGCTTTATGTCTTTTTATTCTATCTTTTAGGTCATTAGTACAACCTATATAGAACCCGTCTTTGCATTTTAGAGAATATATATAATGCATATCATCAAAATTACTGCGGACCGAATCCCGCCTTCGCGTGTCTTTGGCGGACTTCGTCACGCCATAGCCACGCTTCTGCGTGGCAAAGGCGGAGGGTAAGAGATTCGAACTCTTGGTGGGTTGCCCCACACACGCTTTCCAAGCGTGCGCACTAGACCACTATGCGAACCCTCCTGAACAACATATAATCTAGCATTTAATAAAGACTTTGAGAAATATTATATAAAGGTTATAATGTCTACATTAGTTTTAATATAAAAGTTATGGAAAAACCCCCAGGCGAATTAATGTACACAACTGCAGACGGCAAAAAAATATACAGTACGGAAAATTTGCACACCCCTGAAGAAATAGCGGATATTGTGATAAAACAACAGGAAAAAGACCACGCATTTTCATTGCAGTTTGGAGGAGATATTAAACGCGCACCCAATAAAAATAAACCGGCTGAAGTTGTTGAATTTCCAAAAAAAGAAGAAACTGGGGAAGGAAAAAATGAAAGAGCGGCTTAATATGTAAAATATATCAGCTCTTTCCCTAAATATCAGAGTGTATTGTTATCCTATTGCGGCCGCTGTGTTTGGATTTATACAGGGCTAGGTCTGCTTTTTTAATCAAGTCTTCAAAATCTAGCGACATCTCAGAAGAGACAACTCCAATGCTTACCGTGACCTTGAGATTGGGAGTTTCTTTGAATGTAAGTTTTTCAATATTTTCCCTAATATCTTCAGCTTTGGCTTTTGCGTCGTTCAAATCAGCTCCTAAAAGAGAAGCTACTATCTCCTCTCCGCCCCATCGCGCTACCGTATCCCCGGCCCTCAAACTTCGTTGCATCACTCTGGCCACTTTTTTCAATACAACATCACCTATATCATGCCCGTAGGTATCGTTTACTTTTTTGAAGTAATCTATGTCTAAAAATAAAAAAGAGATATTTTTGAATCCAAACCATTTCTTTCTTTTATCGGCACTTATATTTTTTATCATCTCCAAATATATCTTCGACTCTTCCTCAAAAAAAGACCTGGTTTTAAGTTCGGTCAAAGAGTCGTGAATAAGGTCTTTTTCAAGACCGTTTACTTGCAATTCAAGTTCGGCTATACGGCCCCGCAGGACATCTTCTGTTTGTTTATCACTCATGATATTTAAAAATTAATTTCCCATGTTTCTAAGAATCCTTACTCTTTCTTCCACAGGAGGATGGGTTTTAAAAAGGTTTGAAATGGAAGAACCTGCATTTCCAAACGGATTGGCAATAAAAAGATGAGCCGTAGCCGCATTGGCCGATTTCATAGGCATATTATATGACGAAATCTTTTCAAGCGCCTTAGCCAAGCCTTCCGGATAACGGGTAAGCAAGGCCCCGGAAGTATCCGCTAAAAATTCTCTCCGCCTGGAAATAGCCAATTTGATTAAAGTAGCAATTATAGGAGAAAGTATTATGAATATAATCCCTATAAGAGCCAGTATCCCTCCCGCACCTCCTCTGTCATTGTCCCTATGTCCTCTAAAAAACATTCCTCTTGTAAATATATTTGAAATAATGGAAACAAATCCGACGAGTACGACTACCGCACTCATGAGTAGAATATCGCGATTACCGATATGAGAAAGTTCATGGGCAATTACTCCCTCCAGTTCCGACTTTTCTAATTTTTGCAGCAATCCGGTAGTCACCGCAACAACAGCATGTTCTTTGTTACGGCCGGTGGCAAAAGCATTCGGAGCCGGGTCGTCAATCACATAAATTTTGGGCATGGGCAATCCGGCAGCGATAGAAAGATTTTCAGTTACAGTGTAAAGGTCAAAAAACTCTTCACGGTTTGCGGGTTTGGCTTTTGACAAAGAGAGAACTATTTTGTCTGAAAACCAGAAACTGGCGATATTCATGAATACACTGAAAAACAGGGCGACATAAACTAGTCCCGGAGCGTTGTAATAATTAGACACAAAATAACCCAGTCCGACAATAACAACAAAAAACAGCCCCATCAAAATATAGGTTTTCATGACATTTGTGCTCTGATAAGTGTAAAGTGAGGCCATGTTTGAATTATAACACACGATAGAAGCCATTTTGAATTATCCACAATTTTCTTATCTTATTTGGCCGAAATGGATTACTCTGAAAGCAGAGGAGTTTTCTGACATAATCAAGGGAGAGAGGTATGAAAAGATGTCATTTGTGCCATAAGCTCGTTTGGTTCGGAGGGAAAGAATTCTTGTTTTGGAATATGTTTTCCATCACAAGTGTTTCTATAGGTGGAGGAGCCAGCTTCAAGTCCAATTTTAGATCGCGTTCGCACCGACAGCTGCTCCAGTTTTAATAACCCATCCCAAAAACTGGGAGGTGTATGTATCATGAAAAAAAAGTCGTGGTGGCATCTAGTAAGACAAAAATGCCTTCAGTGTGGAGGCGAGACTATTCTGCAAGATTCGTACTTCAATAAGAACTGGGAGTTGCAGTACTTCTTTTTTTGCTCTTCGTGCAATCAGGAAGTAATCTTGACAATAAGCTCATTTTCTCTGAGTCACATTGCGCGACGCACAGATAAAGCTATGAACATCCTTGCTTCTGAACAAGCCCGTGCGGCCAGCGTCCGGCAAAAAACGCTGTCTCCTCCTTCTTTCGAAGAGAGACTGACTGGCGACGATGAAGCCTTTCTGAGGATATTGAGGATAAATCCCAAGGGAGTAGTAAACCAATGAGCTGGAATGCCTATCGTTTCCGAAGGATAAGGCCTGCGAAGTTGGTTCCCAAGCTTTGCACAGATTACATAACAGAACATCACCGCAAACCGAAAAGCAAAGGCGGCACTTCAGAAAGGAGAAACATTTCGCTTTTGAAGTGGTCATTTCACTGGGCCTGGCATCACCTGTTCAAGTGTTTCGACCCGTACCGTATCGCCCAGGAAATCAACGAGAAGTATCTTGACCCTGACTATATGTTCATAGTGGTCAGGAGACGTAAAGGGGGCTAGTTGTTGGCCCCCTCTTTTTATTATTCCTTTTTTATTGTTGTTTAATTTTTTATAATTTATTATAGTAGAAACAGACCGTTTTTCTGAAAAGACAAAGCAGGGAGGATTATGGGCAATAATAAGTGGTTTGAAATTGAACGAAGCTGCGTCAGATGCACAAACCGTCTTGCTATTGAAACAGTAGAATTTGATGAGAATGGAGTACTTCTCTTCACTTTTTTCTGTTATAATTGCAAGAAAGATGTTGAATGGCACATTGCTTCTTCCACTTTGAAGCATGTGGCTAGAAAGAATAATGCCAAACAACGTGAAAAGGTTTTATCTGCCAGTAACCTGATAAAACCTATTATCTTTCCTCCGCCGGGGAAGATGAAGAAGCTAGACCAGGCTTTTTTGAAAGCTTTAAACATCAGTACTTCCTCCAAGAGTGGTAGGGGACAATCCTAGTCCCCTTTTTCATTGCCCATTTTTTATTGTTGTTTAATTTTTATAATTGAGTATAGTGAATGTAGGCAGTTTTCTTAAGTATAGGGGAAAGGAGGATTATGGCGAACATTGAGTGGAACGAGCTCGTGCGAGTCTGTTCCAAATGCAAGAGTACTCTTACTCAAAAAAAACTAAAGGTTAATGAGGAAGCAGGATTGCTTTTCATCTTTTTCTGTCCTACTTGCAATGTAGAGTTGGAATGGCGAGTTACTTTTGCCGAATTGGTTAGCGAGACCAAAGGAAAAAATGCAGAGATAAGCAAGACAGACTATCCTGCTCAAGAACCCGTAGAGCCGGTTGTTTTTCCTCCTCCTGGCGATATGGAAGAACCGGATAGAGCTTTTCTCAGGAGCATCAACATTCAAGTCAGTGCTCAAAAAAAGAACGAGGGGGGACTGCCTTAGTCCCCTTTTTCATTATCCCCCCTTTTTAAACAGTTTGTGCTTCATTGAGATTTGGATAGATTTAAATACTAAGATAAGATTGTTTATATGGCCGAAAACCAAAAAACTCATCTTCGTGTTCCGCCAAATAACACCGAGGCAGAAAGAGCTCTGATTGGCTCAATAATGTTAAAACCCGAAGTTATGTATGAGATTACAGATTTGGTATATCCCGCTTCTTTTTATTCTGAAAAACACCGCCTGATATTGGAGACTATGCTGGAACTTTTTTCCAAGCGCAATCCGACAGACTTACTTACGGTATCGGCTCGACTCAAAGAAAAAAATCTCCTGGAAGAAATAGGCGGCAACAGCTATTTGGGCGAACTGGTCAACTCGGTGCCTTCAGCCGCGAATGCCGCGTATTATGCTCAAATCGTCCAGAAAAAATTCATTGCCCGAAATTTAATCGGTGCAGCGGATTTTATCTCTTCTTTGGGATATGACGAATCAGAAGAATTGGAAAGCATACTCGACCAGGCCCAAAAGAAAATCTATGACGTTACAAACGTATCAAGTATTCATAAATTCGTAGAGTTGAAAGAAGAACTCGCCGAGGCTTGGGAGAGACTGGATAAACTTCATAATTCAGGAGAAGGATTGAGAGGAGTTCCGACCGGCTTTAAGGAACTTGATGAAAAATTATCCGGCCTTCAAAAATCGGATTTGATTATTTTAGCCGCTCGTCCTTCGGTTGGAAAAACAGCTTTGGCGCTTGATATCGCCCGCCAAGCCGCTGTTTATCATAATGTACCGGTAGGAATTTTTTCTTTGGAAATGAGCTCTCAGCAGTTAGTAGACAGAATGCTCGCTTCCCAATCAAACGTTGACGCCTGGAAACTTCGTACCGGAAAACTCATAAGAGAAGACGATTTTGCAGCCATACGCCAATCTTTGGATACTCTTTCCAAAGCACCTATTTTTATAGATGACCAGCCGGGCAATAATATTTTGAAAATGCGCTCCGTTGCCAGGAGATTAAAGAATGAGAAAGGATTAGGCCTCATTGTGGTAGATTATTTACAGCTCATGGCCACAAGCAAAAATTACGATTCCATGGTTAATCAAGTCACGGAAATCTCCCGTTCCCTTAAAAATTTAGCCAGGGAATTGGAAGTTCCTGTATTGGCTCTCTCCCAGCTTTCCCGCGCCATTGAACAAAGAGGCGGCAAACCGAAATTGTCAGATTTGAGAGACTCCGGCTCCATTGAACAGGATGCCGACGTTGTTATGTTTATACATAGAGAAGATAAAATGAAAAACAGGGAAGAAGCTGAGAAGACCAATATTGCCGAAATCTTGATTGAAAAAC
>Ga0105104_10004221_pt1 | contig 10025 bp, 10 predicted proteins | sample PPLLaktember2015_3_FD_87034 | JGI IMG/M metagenome (GOLD analysis project Ga0105104, IMG submission 87034) | Freshwater sediment microbial communities from Prairie Pothole Lake near Jamestown, North Dakota, USA - PPLs Lake P7 Core (6) Depth... | ecosystem: Environmental > Aquatic > Freshwater >... | reverse complement strand
GATCTCGGAAAAAGAGCGGTACCGAGTGGGGGGCAGACAGCCTTTGGGCGTCAAAACGTCGCCGCAAGTGGGAGATCAGCAGGTCATCGACGGCCAAAATACTGTCCCAGTGGAAGCTTTTTTGGGGCTTCCCAGTTAACTTGACAATGCCCGCTTGGAAGGTCGCCCGGTCGTGGTGCTCTCCAACAACGACGGCTGTATCATCGCCCGCAGCGACGAGGCCAAGGCGCTCGGCTTCGCCATGGGCGACCCCTATCACCTCACCCAAGAGAAGCTCACCCTGCATGGCGTCCAGGTCTTTAGCTCGAACGACGCGCTCTACGGCGACATGAGCCGCCGCGTCATGGAGACGCTGAGAGCCTTCACGCCCGACGTGGAAATCTATTCCATCGACGAGGCCTTCCTCAACCTGGCTGGGTTCGAGCGCTGGGGCCTGACCGACTATGCACGTCTGATCCGGGCCACGGTGCGGCGCGACACCGGCATCCCCGTCTCGATCGGCATCGGCCCGACCAAGAACTTGGCGAAGATCGCCAACCACCTGGCCAAGGCAGACCCTGAGAGCGGCGGGGTTTACAAGCTCGCCGGGGCTGAGGTCTATGAAGCGCTGGCAAGGATTGAGATACGCGAGGTATGGGGCGTCGGGCCGCGATGGGCGACGTGGCTGGAGGCGCAAGGCATCGTCACCGCACTCGACGTGAAGCGCGCCGACCCCAAAGCGATCCGGCGCAAGATGACGGTGGTGGGCGAGCGCTGGGTTCACGAATTAAACGGACGGCCCTGCCGGCCCCTGGAACTGGGCGCCCCGCCGCGCCAAGGTATCACCGTGTCGCGCTCGTTCGGGCAGACCCTGACCGCGCTCGATCCGATCAAGGAGGCGCTGGTGTCCTTCGTGGGCCGGGCCGGGGAGAAACTCAGGCGTCAGGGCTTCATGGCCGGTCAGGACCTGGTGTTCGTCACGACCAACCGGTTCTCATCGACACAGCCGTTCTACGCCAACAGCACGTCAGTCCGGCTTCAATACCACACCGATTTCACGCCGGACCTGCTTGAGGCCGCCGCGCATCTTCTGGAGACGCTCTGCCGGCCCGGCTTCCACTACCCGACGTGCGGCGTGATGCTGCTCGAGTTATCGCCGGTGACACGGGTCCAGGCCGACCTGTTCGACACGCGGGATCGGAGTCGAGAGGCCTGGCTCATGCGGGCTCTGGATTCTCTCAACACCGTTTACGGCGCGCGCACGGTGCGCGTTGGCAATCATGGTGGGAAACGACCGACCTGGGCGATGCGCCAGGCCTTCCGCAGCCCTCGCTATACGACAAACTGGCGGGAGTTGCCGGTCGTGCGGTAATGATGCCCCTGTAAGACATTTACAACGCTCGTGGGGATTGCCAGGAGGGATCCCTGTGAATTCACAGGAAATCACCGCCTATCTCGATGCGCCCTACATCGCAGTGGGAGAGTGTTCGCAGAACGATAGATGAGAATCGGACAAGCCATTGATATGAAATGGAAAACCGGTCAAAATGTCTTTTGATGTGGCGTTGGGCCGCCTCTTCCTTAAAAATCAATGAGTTGTAGAGGCCTGGTCTATCTGTCTGTGAACACTCTCCGCAGTGGTGGCGACGATCAGCCGAAACGGTGCGCCACATCTCACCCCGAACGGGTACCGGTACGATGGGAAGGTACTCACCCTGATCACCCGCACCGATCGGCTCAAGTACCTCAACTTACAGCGAGATCGTCGCATTTCCGTATGTATTTACGATCCGCCGGTCGCCTCGAATTATGTCGTGATCTCTGGGACGGCAACCTGCAACGACCAGGAAATCTGGGACGAGGCCCGTCGCATCATTGCGCGTTACAGGGCGCCGGACGAGGTGGACGGCTATCTGGCGCGATGGAAAACGGAGCCACGGGTGCTCATCACGGTCACCCCGGAGCGCATCGCGACACGGGCGACTGGGAGGCGATAGGCTTGCGTGTGGCCTGTGCGTGGACACGGAGTGGCGACATGGAACTCGCACAGCAGTTGCTTGATATCGAGAGAAAACTTTGGACCAATAATGCCGCTTTCTACCACAGCCACCTCATCGATGAGTCCCTACTGGTTTTCCCAGAAACGGGCGTGATCACCAGAAGCGTCGCCGTTGATGCGATGGTGGCGGAACATGCCGAGGGTCGACGATGGGCTGAGGTGCCGTGCGACGACGTGCGCAGCATGCGGCTGACAGACGAGGCGGCCTTGGTGACTGACAAAGTCGCCGCCCGATGGGCGCATGAAGAGGCCAAGAACGTGGCACTCGCCAGCAGCGTCTACGTCAAGCGCGACGGTGCATGGAAGCTCGCATTCTATCAGCAGACGCCCCTCACTGTGGGGTGATCGACACGCGAGGGCTCGGAGCCGCCATGGTCGTTGGCGACATCCCCGCCCCCCGGAGCGTGAGCCTCGTGATCTCCTGCGGGACCCCCAAGCGCCCGGGGAGTCCGAACGTGCCCAGCCCCCGATTCACATACAGGAAGGCTAATTTGCGAGGGCAGGCCGCAGTCTCATCGCTTGAGGTAGGCACATCAGGACCTAACGGCAGGCGATACAGGCCCGCCGCGAACGGCGTGACGAGGCTGGCCAGGCTCCACTGGCGAGCCCCGAGCGCGACGCGGATCTGCGCGCCCAGCGCCAAAGCCTTAGAGGCCCGGGCCAACGCTCGTCACGACATCCTTGACCTCCCTGGGGCATGCAGCCGACCGTCTGCAGAGGCGCGAACGACTGGCCGTGCATACGAATAACATTGTCTGACCGTGAAGCGTTGCGGGTTGGTGAGGCTGTCCGAATAGGAGCCCCATCTCAACGGATCAGGGCGCATGTGCCTGATACACAAGGGTGAGGCGAAATGATCGTCCGTTTGCACCAACAGGGTGGCGAAATGGAGCTCGAACAGCACTTGATTACGATCGAGCGAAACCTTTGGACCAATGACCCCGTCTTCTATACCAGCAATCTCGTTGAAGAGGCGCTGCTGGTCTTCCCGGAAACGGGCGTCATCACGAGAGGCGCAGCCGTCGACGCGATATTGGCCGAGAAGGCCGAGGGTCGAAGCTAGGCTGCGGTGGAGTTCGACCACGTCCGGAGCGTGCCACTTGCAGACGATGCGCACGTATTGACGTACACAGTGGCCGCTCGATGGGTCCACGAAGCGTCCACGCGCTTGACCCTCGCGAGTAGCGTCTACATCGAGCGCTAGGGCGTCTGGAATCTGGTCTTCCATCAGCAGACGCCAATCCCATGTGGATCACTCGCATGCGAAGCGTAAGCCGTCAAACTGCGGGCTGGGTCCAGGTCGCTCGCAGCCGCAGGGTCGTGAGGCCGCGACACTTCAGCGGAGTAGCCATCATGCTCCGCGTGGGATCATACGGTCGGCTTCATGCCTCATGGAGGTCGAGGATGTCAGGTCTTCATCATTATTGGTGACCAGGGCAGATGCCCGTCGTCATATCCGTCATCAGATGATGAGGGATCACAACGCATGCACTCGAGGTTTGGAGGACCTTCCCATGACTCCGCGCGACTACCGAGATGATCCAGAGGCCACCGAGTCTCTCCAGGAACTCGTCCGGGAACTCAGTGCCCAGACAGAGGCTTTACCCGAGGCCCTGCGTCAGCAGTGCTTGGCCGCAGGGACTGCGGTAGTCCCGGCGTTGATCGCCCTCCTGGAGGCCGCGCTGGCGGATGACCAGGCCGAGCCTGAGGGGGCGACGTTCCATGCGATCGACCTCCTGGGCGCCCTGGGGGATGCGCGGGCAGTCCCAATCCTGCTGCGGTGCTTGGTGCGAGATGACCTGTTCGACGGGCTGGCCCCGCAGGCCGCCGCGGCCCTGCACACGCTGGGCCCTGCAGCCCTCGAGGGCTGTCTGGCGGCCTATGCCACGACCACGCACGAGGCCTTCCGTGATCGCCTGGCGGGTGTGATGAGTCGGTGTGGGGTGCACGACGAGCGCCTCTATGCGTGCCTCGTCGAGACCCTGCAGCGGACGCCCGAGCTGGGGGCGAATTACCTCGCGGAGTACGGGGAGGCGCGGGCGCTGGACGGGCTCGCGCACAGCTTCGACACCCTGCCGCTGCGTGACGAGGAGACCCCCCTGGCCAACCATGACTTCAATGAGCTCCGTGCGGCCATAGAAGATTTGGGGGGCCAGTTGACCGCCGCCCAGCACCAGAAGTTCGAGGCCGCCGATGCGGCGCGACGCCGGTTTGTTGCCCAGATGCCGTGGGAGGTGGACCCTCCCGCCGCACCGACCTGGCGCACACCCTCACAGTCCTTGTCATTCGCGGGTAGACGTCCTCCCCGCCCTGCGGGGACCCGCAAACTCGGCCGGAATGCCCCCTGTTGGTGTGGCAGTGGCAAGAAGTATAAGAAGTGTCATCTCCCGTTCGAATCGCGCTAGCGGGAGTGCATGGATACCATCGGGACTTCAAATCGATGCCATCACGCCATGGCTGCTCAGCAGAAGGGGCCTGGTCGAGGCTGGTCAGCCCACCGCTGGCGACGCCCAGCGCCAAGGTGGTTACCGCCATGTATCAGGGCTGAGAACAGATGGATGAGCAAGGGAGCTCAGGACTGGGCGATGAGCGATGCGGCCCGTGAGATACTGGTTCTCACCCAAACTGACGAAGAGCCAGGATATTGTAACGAGAAGGCTATACCCCTGTGCGGCAGGCTTGAAGGCAGAACTTGTATGTTCTGAGCAGCTTTGACCCCTCGAGGCCGCGGCTCTATCGGGGAGAAGCGCGGATGTCATCAGGGCCAGAAAGGCTGATCACCCCCTCCTCAACAGGCCGCATATATGACAGCATCTGCACCTAATTGTGTGGTGCTCAACGGCTCCTTGACATCATCCGCGGGTCCATATCTGCCGCACATGTTCGTGTGTGGAGGATTGGAGGTGAGTCAACCCTGCTAGCGGTGTGAGGACGAAGCCAGCGCAGAGATCTGGACACGCCTGTCGGCATGGGCTAGGGTAGTGCCTCAGGGATGCCCTGGGGCGACGGTCTTGGGACAGGCGACGTGGGAAGGTGGGGGGGTGAGAGCAAATTCATGGATGTTGAGCGCAATCCCACCATGTTCGGCGGTAACCGGTTCAAGCTTGCCGTCTTCGGATCCAACTGCTCGAGTGGCCGCGCCGCGACCACGGTGCCGGAGCGCTGGCAGAATGCCTTCGAGGAGAATATCCAGCTTGCTCAGATGGCGGACGCGGCCGGCATCGACGGCATGGTGCCGATCGGGCGCTGGAAGGGCTATGGCGGCGAGACCAATTTCGAGGGCAGCACGTTCGAGACCATCACCTGGGCGTGCGGCCTGCTGGCCGCCACCAAGCGCCTCACCGTGTTCGGCACCGTGCATGTGCCGATCTTTCCGCCGGTGCTTGCGGCGAAGCAGATCGTCACGGCCGATCACATCGGCCGCGGCCGTTTCGGCCTCAACATCGTCTGCGGCTGGAACCAGGATGAGTTCGACATGTTCGGGTTCGAGCAAGACAGGCATGATGACCGCTACGCCCGCGGCCAGGAATGGCTCGAGGTCATCCTGCGCCTCTGGTCGGAGGAGGCGCCGTTCGATTACGAGGGCCGCTACTACCGGCTGAAGGGCGTCGCGGGCCGGCCGCTGCCCTGGGGCGGGCGTCGGCCCATCCTGATGAACGCCGGCAATTCGATCGCGGGACGCGAGTTCGGCGCACGCCATTGCGACCTGGTGTTCGACCAGCCACACTACCTCGATCAGGCGCGCGACCGCATCCTGGACGTGCGGCGTGTCGCGCGCGCGCTCGGCAAGGATGTCCAGGTCTTCACCTCGGGCGCGGTGGTGTGCCGGCCGACACAGCAGGAGGCCGACGAGTACTTCCGCTATTTCGCGGTCGAGCACCGCGACGACGGTGCCATCGACACCATGATCAACCGCTATCTCAGTCCCGCCAATCAGCGAGCGATGACGCGCGAGGAGGCAGAAACCCTGCGCTCGCGCTATGGCGCGGGCTATGGCGGGCTGCTGGCGGTGGGTGATCCCGATACGGTCGCAGGCGATCTCAAGCAACTCGCCGAGGCCGGCTTCGATGGGTTCTGCTTCAGCTTCGTCGCCTACACTGACGAGCTGCCCTATTTCATCCAGGAAGTCCTGCCCCGCCTCGAGCGCATGGGCTTGCGGCAGCAGCAAAAGTAACGTCTGTTGATCCGTCGTTCCCGCTGGCGCGCGGGGTGGTTCTGTTGCAAAAACAGTCGAACGTCTGCGACAAGGTGGACGCCGTGTTGACCTCAGAGCCCCGGAGACCACCCATGAGCAACCCATGCTTGTTCACATGGCGTCACTTTACCGCCGAGGTGATCCTGTGCAGTGTCCGCTGATACTTGCGCTGGGCCTTGAGTGATCGCGCTGTGGAGGACCTCATGCAAGAGCGCGGGCTGGCGCTGCTCTTCCAGGCCGATGAGTTGCTCCGGTGAGCCTATCGGCATCGATTTCCTGGAACACTTGGGCTATCGCGTCAGCCTCGAACCAGTCCCAGCCGCGTCGCGAAGAATTTTCCGAGCGTATCAACAGCGGCGCTGAGCCAGGCGGCTCTGACGAGCGTTGCGATCGGGGTCTCCTGCATCTTCTGGCGCACGACGTGGACCCGACGGTCACAGGTGAGACGGCAACCCGGCGGGGCGGTCGCACGGCACCGTCCCCATCTCCGCGGGCATGCAAACCTCGAGGAGCTCCAGATCATCCGAGGTGCGGATCTCGTTGTGGCGCATGCCGCCTGGGATGAACAGCGACTCACCCGCCTCAAGGCGCAGCCGCTCACCGGTCTCGAATTCAAGGTCGACCCAGCCCTTCAGGGCATAGACGAACTGGCCGTCGCAGACGTGATAATGCCACCCGGTCGGCTCCGTCATGCCGGTGATGGACGACATCACTTGGGCGCGCATCGCGCCGACGCTGGCGTCGGTGACGCCAAGATCGCGATAGGTGAAGAACGCCCGCCGTCCTGGGACGAACGGTGCGGTCTCCTTCGTGGCATGACGGAGCTTCATGGCCGATTTCTCTGTCGCGTGGACCGTTACCGACATGTGGGACCTCCCCTCGACGTGCCGCGGATCGGAAGTAGAAAGTTAGGCCATAGTACCGCATTTTTGCCCCAGTGCAAACATGGCCATGCCTGACACGGGTGGTGAAGTCGCGGTGATCAATCGCCAACACCCTGGGCGTGCATATCACCAGGGGAATATCTTCGGTCTCTCGAGTCTTCAAACATCGTATGGAGAACCGCTTGTCCATGCATGGTTGACTGAACCAATAGAGTCGGTCGTGGCCCGGTTTGGCCCCGGGACCGCAATGCTAACCGCCATGCGGTCGGCCGTGGAAGCCCTGGCGCCTGCGCTGGCGCTGGAGCTGGCCCTGGTGCGCGTCAACGCCGTCACCCCGGGCCTGATTGACACCGAACTGCTCCACAGCGCCTACCGTGCGGAGCGGGACACGATCGTCAAGAACCGGGCCGCCTTCTTGCCGGGGATACGCGTAGGCAGCGCGGAGGAGGTCGCGCAGGTGATCCTCATGCTGGCGACCAATGACGATCTGACGGGTGATGTGGTGAAATGTGGATGGGGGCGGTCACTTCGTGTAATACCGCTTGAGCGATTCAATATATGATTGATGGTCAGACGGTGTCCCAACCACGCAGGCGATGCGTACCCATCAGCAGTGTCGGCCGGGCGAGATCACCTTCCACTGGCCGGGCACGGAGACGTGGACGACGGCGCACCCGAGTCATGGAGAGCGCTATACAATCGTACGAGGGGACGCTGGAGCATTCCGGGTAGAGTTGGGCTGTGCCGTGTGCATCGGAGCGATGACGCGTGACGAATGACACGCGAGAAGAAAAGCGGGATATGCCGGCCACCTTCCGAAGATCGCCCGGCAGTTCCAGACCGATCTCGACGCCACCGACTACGGGCATGATCTCGATGGTCTTTTGATCCCAACAGCGCACAAATCAACGTTGGTCCACCGAGGTCTGCTGGCATGGGACCTTACAAACGAGCGGAGACTCTGGGGGAATTGCCCAGAACTCACCGAACCTCTCATGCATCGTCGTTGTCCCCGGTGCGAGCATGCAGCTTTTGTGCATTCGCCAACCATATCCGACCGTTGATGGAATGCATAACGTCAGCATGGCTCGACGAGAGACCATGAATGTATGACCCATGGAGACAACATGAGTGAAGGATTTCCGCCCTGATATCCGTACAAACCTCAGCTTTTATCGAGGTATTGTTGAAGATCCAGATCGCATTGAGACCCTTCATGATATCCTCAATGAACTCGACCCCTTAGGTTTGGGCAAGCTCGTGCAAAACTTCTCGGCGCAGCGTGCCCCTGAGAGAGCTTCAGATATCCTCTTCGAAATCTCTATGTGCCAACTGCTCCGCCGTCACCCAGATGTGCAGCACCTCGAATATGAGCCGCCAGGTGAGGTGCATCGGCCTGATTTTCGGTTTCTCTTACACGGCGTTGGTTTCGACCTGCAAGTGAAACAGCTGCACAATACCAAGAACGAGCTCACCAAACGCCTCCTTGAACGAGAGTGCCGCAGGCACCTCTCCCGTCTTCCGAAGCCATGGCTCATCAACTTTAGGGTTGCTGACCATTTCACGCGACAGCATCTGAACCCATTCTTTGCCTATTTGAAGCGATCTCTCGATCGATTTTCACCCGCGACGACGTTCAACAGTGCTTTAGGAGAGCCACAATACCGTTGGGAACAAGACGGGAGGGCGCTCGTACAATTCTCTTTTGTGGAGAAGCGAAGTCGAGAACTGGGTATTTTCCCTGGGGTCATCTACGTCGTGGGGACAGAGAGCGGGTTCACGGCACGTATAGATACGGAGACCTTTCGTAAAGGCGTTGAGCGGCTCTTAAGAAAGTCACGCCCCAGTTTCATACGATCTGCTTCACCCACCCAGGCAAATCTTCTTGTGATGCAAGCGCAAAATATTCTGTTTGCTGACAAGACAATGCCTGATGCACTGTATGGCACTGAGCATTTCGGCGTTCATAAGAACACTGGCAAGGTGGAGTGCTTCCGTGCATCAAATGGCCTTTTTCGTCCCGGGCAATTTTCAAATATCTGCGGCCTAATCTTGGTCCACCCAGAAGTGTGGTGTTTTAGCGAGCACTTCCGAGGCGATTATTTCCCGAATTCCTCTCATCTCCGTTACGTCCAGTATTACCCAAAACCCTTTGAAGAAACGATGTTTACTATCCTCCCGGAATGGAGAGGAGATCCCCACACAGTGGTGAAGAAGGCAGGCGAATGATGAGCACAGCCGACACCTAGTACCGGATCATCAGAATGCCTTGCCTGGGGTCTCCTCTTTATGGTACATAAGGCCGTTATGCAACGTTAATCCACCACGGGAGGGACGCGGCACATTGACTACTGATCTCACCCTCCTCGCACCCGCCGGGCTGTCACTCCCCGGAGGCCTCCCGGCACTGGTCACCACCGCCGGCGAGCGCACCGCCTGGCGCTTCGTCGAATTCTTCACGGCCACCATTCGGAACCCGAATACCCGCGAGGGCTACGCCCGCGCCGTCGGCCGCTTTCTGGCCTGTTGCGAGGGGAGGGGGCTCCGCGACCTCTGCGCCCTCACGCCGGTCGTGGTCGCGGCCTACATCGAGCAGCTTCCGGGCTCGAAGCCGACCATCAAGCAGCATCTCTCGGCCATCCGCCAGTGCCTGGACTGGCTGGTGACGGGCGGCGCGCTCGAGACCAACCCGGCCGCCTCCGTACGGGGCCCCACCTACATCATCAAGAATGGCAAGACGCCGGTGCTCGACCGAACAGACCCGCGCCCTGCTGGAGGCCATTGACACGCGCACCATGGTGGGCCTGCGCGATCGCGCGCTGATCGGCGCCATGGTCTACAGCTTCGCCCGCGTCAGCGCCGTCATCGGCATGCGGGTGGAGGACTATTACCCCAACGGCAAGCGCTG
>Ga0105104_10004220_pt1 | contig 10027 bp, 12 predicted proteins | sample PPLLaktember2015_3_FD_87034 | JGI IMG/M metagenome (GOLD analysis project Ga0105104, IMG submission 87034) | Freshwater sediment microbial communities from Prairie Pothole Lake near Jamestown, North Dakota, USA - PPLs Lake P7 Core (6) Depth... | ecosystem: Environmental > Aquatic > Freshwater >... | reverse complement strand
TTTATCGCCCACCGGTACGCGCTCGTCACCGGCGGCGAGGGGATCGTCCTCGGGTTCATCGGCCTCGGATTGGTCGTGCTGTCCTTCTTCGTCGGGCGCGGCAAGCGCCCGGCTCCGGCGGCACCGCCGCCCGCCGCGGCTTATACTCCCGCGCCGGATGACACCCCGCGGGCAAGCGGCATCTTCGGGTAAATATCCAAAACCCTTTCACCGCGAAGCCGCAAAGGACGCGAAGGTTTTTAAAAAATTAATACTTAGCGCTCTTGGCGGCTTTGCGGTAAACAGGTCTTCCCCGAATTATTCCGGAACCGTCTCCCCCGCGCGCTGGTCAGCCGCAAAGTTCCAGGTCCGGCCGATATCCTCGACGATGCGGGTCGAGGGGATCACCACCCGGTCGGCGGGCCGGTATCATCGGACAATATTGCCCGGGCATGAGGGCACCCGGCTTTTTATCCCCGCTTAAGGTACCCCGGAAACTCGTTCCAATATACAATTCCTATGGGCTCTCGAAGCCTGTTCGACCGACCCTGCCGGAAGAAACCGGCGCTGACGCAGGAAATAACAATTCCCTGCCAGAGGATACGGGCGATGAAAAAATCCACACTGGCCCAATTGACCAACCGCGATAATATGCTCATCCTCACTTATGCTCCGGCCGGGCTCGGGCACCTGCGGGTGACCGATGCGCTCTACGACGGCCTGCCGAAAATCGTCAACCCTGTCGTGCTTGGAAGCCGGGATGCCTCCGTCCAATTCCTGCACCGGGTCACCAGCATCCACCCCATCACCCGCGGGATCTTCGAGTGGCTGCAAACCGGCCCCCTATCCGACCTGGCCAACCGTGCGGTCCGCTGGCAGTCGCGGATCAACACCCGCCTGATGTACGAGGAAATCTCGTATCTGATCGACTCGCGGTTTGATCCGCCGAAGAAGATCCTGGTTGTCTCCACGCACTTCGGCCTGGCGCACAAACTGGCGAAGATCAAGGAAAAACTGCAAAAGGAGAAGCACGTCAAGATCATCCTGGTGGTGCTGGTGACCGACGACACGTTCCAGAAAATCTGGTTCGTGGAGGAGGCGGACCTGATCGTCGTCCCGAGCAATTTTATAAAACGCAAATACACCGCCTACGGGCAAATGCTCGGGAAGTGTCCGCGGATCGCGGTCAATCCGTATCCCTTAAATCCGCTGCGGATGAGGAAGCTGGGGGCGGTGCGGATGGCGCAGAAGAAGAACCAGCTGAACCCCCGGAGCAGGGAACCGATCCGGGTCTCGATGCCGGTTTCCGGCGCGGCTGTTGGCACCCTGTACTTCTCTCACCTGATGTCCGCGCTGCACAGGAAATCCAAACGCTTCCATTTTCACGTCGTCTCCAAGGACGCCCCCTTCACCAAGGATTTCCTGTATCTGTGGAAAAATCGGTCCTGGGTGGACCTGCACGTCGGCAGGGCGGACCGGGACGTGGTGGACCTTTACGACAAGCTTCTGGATGACAACGTCATTTCGCTTGAGGTGACCAAGCCGAGCGAGCAGGCGTTCAAGGCGCTGATCCCGACATCGATGCGCGGAGGGGTGATCCTGTTGTTTTCGGAGCCCGTGGGGCAGCAGGAATTCGACAACCTAAACTTTCTCCAGCACCACGGGCTGACTCCCTCCCGGGAGGTCACCCAGGAACTGTGGGCGATGGCCGAGCACGGCGGGGGATTGGATGATGCGCTGCGCAGGCGGTTTTTCCGCGAAGCGCGTTTCTGGAGAGGGATCCGGCTCCCCTTGCGTTCGCAGAAATCCGCGGATTTCATCTGGTGGCTGCACCAATCGGGGATCCTTGCGTGGATGGTTTCCGCCAACACCACCGAACGGGTGCTGGACGAAAAAACGCGCGTCCTCGGGCCGAACGGCGTGGCGGAATTCTGGGACCTGGTGACGGCGATATGACGCGGGGAGCGCGTTACCGGATTGTTTTGAAAATGATTTTCTCTGCATCCAAATGACAAACCATCGACCATGAATAAACCCGACCATAGACGATGGACGATGGGCCTTGGAAAAACCACTTGCCCGAGTCGATAATTTCCGGTCGAACGAAATAAGCAAATAATTAGTCAGCTCTTCGAAAATTCAATCACATCTACGAAATAAATCCAAACTTGAACGTATATCGGCCATGGTCCACGGTCTGTCGTCCATGGTCGATCTTCTTCGATCTATCGTCGGGCTTTCGCCCGTCATTCCACGACCAAATGGCACGTATCCTCGACCGACTCATTGTCGGTGCCCGGGCCGAAATATTCCCATCCGTCGAAAATCTTACTCCGGTATCTTTCAAAAAAGGTCAGCGTGTACTTTCCGTGTTCCAAAATCCCCAGATATTTATTCCAAAACACATGATAGGCTTCATCCTCCGCGTATATATCTCCCCGCTCCGCGTCGGTAATTTCTTCTCCGTTAAGGGTGACTTTTGTCACCGCATTTTCCAGATAATCCAGCACCTGTTCCCTTGTCTGCGCAATCCAGCCCCAGGAAAGTATGAATATATTGCCGTAATTCTCGGTTTGCGTATCCCCCTCCCCCAGAAGCGTACAGAACGGGGCGATGTAAACGGTCCCCGCGCCGCTGATGTCGATTGTCGGGGAGGGAGACTTTCGATCCACGGATTCCGTGATCGAAGAATCCGGGGAGAATTCACGCACCACCTGGTCCGCCAGCGAGCAGGACAGCAATGCCATGCTAAGCACAAGTAGTATCCGTTTCATATCAATCCCGAGTCCTTTCTCCGGCGCGTTGCCCGCCGCGCTCCGATCCCCGCTTGGATTTTCCGTCTAATCCGGCGGGTGAATTCCTCCATGCCATGATCGATCCGATGGCCGCTGGTCTATGGTCGATCGTCGGTTTTCACATGCACCACATCTCCGGCCAGGACCGTCTGCCGCGACCCGTCATCCAACTTAAGGATGAGCGCGCCGGCTTCGTCGACCGCCTCGGCTGTGCCGGTGAATTCCTCCTCCGGGAGGATGACTTTCACCCGCCGGCCGAGGGTGGCCAGGGCGCGCGCCCACTCCTCGCGCAGGGACTGGCCGCGCAGGAGCCTCTGGTAGCGCGGCTCGATCTCCTCGAGGATCGCGCGCAGGAGTTCGGCCCGGGGCTGCCGGCGTCCGAGCTCTGATTGGATGCTGGCGGCGTCCGGCGGGATGCCGTCGACCGACAGCGGATCGAAATTCACGTTCACGCCCACCCCGACGATCACGTACTTCAGCGACTTGCACTCCAGGCCGAGTTCGCACAGGATCCCGCCCGCCTTTTTTCCGTTGAGAAGAATGTCGTTCGGCCATTTGAGGAAGGCCGGCAGGCCGCACACCCGGCGGATGCCTTCCATCACGCCGAGCGATACCGCCATCACCGGGCTCAGCGCGCGGGAAAAATCCAGCGCCGGGCGCAGGAGCAGCGAAAACAGCAGGCTGCTCCCGGGCGGGGCCTGCCAGCCGCGGCCCATCCGCCCGCGGCCCGCGCGCTGGAAATCCGCGAGCACCAGCACGCCCTCCGGTTCGCCCGCCTCGGCCAAGGCGCGCGCTTCGTCGTTGGTCGAATTGATTTCGCGGTGGAAATACACGGCGCGGCGCAGCGGCCCGGCGCCGATCGAACCGGAGTCGAGCGGATCGCCGGGCAGAGAGCCGTTTCGGGGTTTTCCAGGTTTATGCATCGAGGAGACGTATCGACGTCGGAAAAAGCGTACACGGATTACACCGGGAAAAACCGAAGACACTGAACTTCCCTAAGAAATCGGTGTCATCCGGCTTTGTTCCGTGTCATCCGTGTACTTTTTTAAGGTTTTTTTCTTTGGATTGAACCGCCGGTTCGGTCTGGGCGGCCTGAGCCAGCTCCTCGGCATGGTCGGCGAGGGAACCCAGCACGCCGTTGATGAAGCGCGGCGCGCTGTCGGAGCCGTAGAGTTTGGCCAGCTCGACCGCCTCGTTGATCGCCACCCGGACGGGCGTGAGCGCGCCGATCGTGAACTCCCACAGCGCGATCCGCAGGATGTTGCGTTCGACGATCGCGATCTGGTCCACCGGCCACTCGGGCGCGAAGCGCGCGATCCAGCGGTCGAGCCGGGTGCGGTCTTTTAAAACGCCGAAGACCAGCGCGCGGGCGAACTCGTGCTGGCCTTCGGGGAGCTTGCTTTCCTCTTCGCGCTGGGAAAGAACCATTCCCGGCTCGTGGGAGGAGCAATCCAATTCGTAAAGTGCCTGCAGCGCGACGGTGCGCGCCTTGCGTCTTGCCTTCATGGGAAGCGCGTCCTCGGACGAGCGCTGCTACAACGAACGCGAGTCGATATCCTCAATGTGCACGATGATCTCCCCCGCCGTCAGGCCGATGATTTCGGTGATCGCCCGGCCCACCTCAAGCTGCACTTTGCGCGCCACTTCGCGCACATCGGCATCGGATTCCACGACCAGGAAGAGCTCGGTCGAGACCGTTTCGCCGGTGGTTTCCAGCCGCACGCCGCGCGAGGCCCCGAGCCGGAAGAGCTGGTTCACCCCGCCCGGCACCGGACTCATGCGCAGCACGCCCGGCACGCTCAGGGCGGCGAGCTTGGCCACCGTGATCAGCACGCCGGGGGCGACGAAGATCTTGCCGGAGGCGGGAGTGGAATCCATGGTCACCTCACATCATCACCAGGCCGCCATCCACCGAAAGCACGTGGCCGGTCATGTAGGCGGCCTCGTCGGCGGCGAGAAATTCGACGGCATAGGCGATCTCATCGGTCGACCCGAAGCGGCCGGCCGGGATCATCTTCATCAGCGCTTCCTTCATTTCGGCGGGCAGGACGTCGGTCAGCGGGGTGGGGATGAACCCCGGCGCCACGGCGTTGACCGTGATCCCGCGCGACGCCACCTCGCGCGCCAGGGCCTTGGTGAAGCCGATCAGCCCGGCTTTCGAGGCGGAGTAGTTGGTCTGGCCCGCCTGGCCGGCGATCCCCGAAACCGAAGCCATGTTGACGATCCGCCCGTAGCGGGCCTTCATCATCGCGCGGATGACGGCCTTGGAGCAGTTCCAGGCGCCCTTCAGGTTGATGTCGAGCACCTTGTCCCAGTCGGCTTCGTCCATGCGCATGATCAGGTTGTCGCGCGTGGTGCCGGCGTTGTTGATCAGGATGTCGATCCGGCCCATTTCGGCCAGGGCCTTCTCGATCATCTCGGCTGCGGTCTTGGTTGAAGACACGTCGACCCCGAGCCCGATCGCCTTGCGGCCCGTAGCGGCGGCGACTTCCTTCGCCGCGGCCTGGGCCTTCTCGAGCTGGATATCGGCGATGACGATGTCGACCCCGGCTTTGGCCAGCCGGTCGACGATCGCCCGTCCGATGCTTTGCGCTCCGCCGGTGACGACGGCCACGCGATTGGGTGCAAACGTCATTTCATCTCCTCCAAAAGGCGGTTTTGGCTTGCCATCCCGCGGGGAGGAAAAAACCCTGCGGGGATTATACCCCCATCACGGAACGGATTTCCTCGGGTGAGCCGGCGGCCATGGTGCGGACGGCCGGGTCGATCCGTTTGATGAGGCCGGTGAGCACGTCCTTGCTTCCAAGTTCAATGAACGTATCCGCTCCGAGCGCCTGCATGGCGCGGACGGATTCCACCCAGCGCACGGGCGAGGTCAGCTGGGCGTTGATGTCGTCCCGCAGCGCGGCGGCCGTGCGCAGGGGTCTGGCGCCGACGTTGCCGATCAGCGGAACGCGCGGATCCGCAAGCGGGGCGGCGTTCACCGCCCGGGCGAATTCCGCCGCCGCCTCGCGCATCAGCGGCGAATGCGAACCGATGCTGACGTTGAGCCGGACGGCGCGCCGGGCGCCGTTTTGGAGGGCGAGCGCCATCGCCCGGGCCAGCGCCTGATCCTCCCCGGAGATGACCACCTGCCCGGGGCAGTTATCGTTGGCGACCCCGACGATCCCGCCGGTTTCCCGGGCCGCCTGGGCGCACAGCTTTTCGAGGACCGGCTCCGGGCAATTGAGGATCGCCGCCATGCCTCCCGGGGTGGTCTTGCCCGCCCCGCTCATCACCCGACCGCGTTCGCGGGTCAGCCGGACCGCGTCGGCGAAGGGGAGCGCGCCCGCCGCGACGAGGGCTGAGAATTCCCCCATCGAGTGGCCGGCGACGCACAGCGGTTGAAATCCGCCGAGCGCATCGGTCAGCACGCGCCAGGCCGCGACCGAGTGCGTGAGCAGCGCCGGCTGGGTGTTGAAGGTCTCGCCCAGTTCGGAATCGGGCCCCTCCCAGCACAGCCGGGTGAGCGGAATGCCGAGCAGGGAATCCATCTCTTCGAACAGGCGGCGCGCTTCCGGGTAGGTGCCGGCCAGCGCCTTTCCCATGCCGACAACCTGGGATCCCTGTCCGGGGAAAACGAACGCAGTGCGTTTGGGGTCAAGAGTCATGACTTTTCCATTTTGGCTTAAGTTGGAATTTACCACGGATCACACTGATTGAGAACGGATTTCACGGAGTGTCGTCGGAATTATAAATATTTTTTATCCGTGAAATCCGGCCTTGATCGGCGTAATCCGTGGATCAAACGGTGGTCGCCTTATCAAACACCCAACTGCGTGCCAGGTTGCTTAAAAGAAAAAGGCCGTCGGAAAACGGCCTTTTGGTTGCGTCTTTAACCTATTTCTTCTTCTCCGCCTTTTTCTTCTTCGGCTCGAGCACTTTGCGGCCGTCGTAATATCCGCATTGCGGGCAGACGGTATAGGCGGGGATTTGCGCGCCGCAATTGGCGCACCCTACCAGGTTGGGCGGCAGCAGCGCGTCATGGGCGCGCCGGCGATCCCTCCGTCCGGAGGAATGTTTTCGTTTTGGATGTGGGGGCATAATCCGAACTCCTGAACAATGACATAAAAACGGCCGGAGACTCCCGGCTTGTGGGCGGATTATAACCCTGGCCAGGCCATTGGGTCAAGGAACAGCCGCGGCACTCCCTGCCAGGGCGCCTGGAACCCCTCCCAGCCGGCCGTGGATCACCCTTCCCCGCCGATTTCCTTTCCGGAGGCTGCCTCCGGCTTCGGTTCGGAGGACGCCGGATCGCCGGGCGAGCGGGCCGGGGGCATCTGGGGAACGGACGGGCGGTCGCGGTAGGGGGATCCCGCCTCGAGGCGGATATCCTTCTCCATTTCTTTTAAGCCCGCCATCTGGTCATCCCCCGTCTTTTGAATATCCTTCTCCAGCTTTTTTAAGCCCGCCAGCTGGTCATCCCCCGCCTTTTGAATATCCTTCTCCAGCTCCTTTAATTCGTCAAGCTGGGCTTCCCGCGCCAGGCGGCTGGGGAGGTTCTGCATCTCCTGCGATACCTGGCGCATGGACTTCCATGCATCCGACCGGTAAAGACGGTTGATCCAGCGGCCGATCTCCTTCCCGCCTTTGGCAAGATCCTTGGGCGAGAAGATAATCAGCGCGATGATAATGATGACCATGAATTCCAGAGGGCCAATTCCGAGAATTTCCATTTCCGAAGCTCCACCCGCTATTATAAAGCCCCGCAAGCGGGACGCCGAAAAATCGGGAAAAACCGAGCTGTCCTGCAGCATTTATTGGATTTTTCAGTATCCAATTTTCTTGACGTTACGGGTGTACAGCCGGCTTTTGATCCATGTGGAAAAACTTTCCAATAGCGGGTATCCTTACCCCATGCAAAAACACATCCTCCCAATCCTCACCCTGTTTTTGCTGTCTCCGGTTATCGGCGAGCTGGTATCCGGTTCGGCACCGCCGTCGGAATGGCTGGAGCCTACAGCGTGGATATTCATGGTCCCGCTGTACGGCGCCGGAGCGGTTCTGGCGCGCGAGCTGGCCGTGCGCTGGAAATCCGGCTGGCTGGGGGTGATCCTGCTCGGAGCCGCCTACGGGATCCTGGAAGAGGGGATCGATGTGATGAGCTTCTTCAATACCGCCTGGCCGGACCTGGGCGCGGCCGCGCTGTACGGCCGCTGGGCGGAAGTAAGCTGGGTCTGGACGGTCCACCTGACGGTCTATCATGCCGCCTTCAGCATCGCGATTCCGATCCTGCTCGTTCATATAATATTCCCGAATTCGCGCGGCGAAATCTGGCTCGGACGTTTCGGGCTTGCCGGCTTCGGGGCTCTGCTCGGCGCCGCCGTCGTCGGCGGGAATATTTTCTTCCGGCTGGTCTTCCAATACGCTCCCCCGCCGCTGCCCTATCTGGGCTCGCTGGCCGCGATAGCCGCGCTGATCTTCTTCGCGCGCCGGGCGCATCCCGCGGCGCCCATCCCGGCGCTGCAGGAAAAACCGCTCCCGCATCCGGTCTTCTACGGAGTGGCGGGATTCGGCGCGACGGTGGCGTTCTTCTACGCCGGCTGGGCGCTGCCGCTGACGCGTTTCCCTCCGATCCTGACGATCCTGATCGTGCTTGCCATTGCGGCGGGCATCATCGCATTGCTGGCGGGCTCGTACCGGCGCGGCCGGCAGTTCACCGACACGCGCAAACTGGCGCTCGCCTTCGGCGGATTGATGTTCCTGATCCTGTTTGCACCAATCGTGGAAGCCGAAAGCGAGGGCGCCGGAGGCATGGCCTGCGTCGGGATGTTGACTTTCCTCGCCCTGGCGGCGCTGTCGGTTATTGTCTGGCGCAGGGAACGGCGCGCGGCCAAGGCGCGGCTGTCGGACACTTTCGAGCAGGGATGATTTGACCATCGACAATCGACGATCGACGATTGAAAAATCGTACATCAGGTCTCTTTGCAGCCTTTGCGATGGTCGATAGTCGATGGTCGGCTCCTAAGGCTCAAAATACGGCAGGTCCAGATCCCCGTTATTGCTATACCCAAAAGATTCCCAATATCCCTTGTAGTCGGGATCATTGGACAGCTCGATCTCGGTGACCCACTTGACCCACTTGTAGCCCCACTTGGCCTCGGCGACGACCACAAACGGAAAACCGCGCTCCCGGGGAACATCCTCGCCGTTCATCTTGTACGCCAGCAGAATCTGTTTATCCTTTAGGTACGCCACCGGAAGCGAGGAGGTATATCCGTCCGCCGCGTGGAAGATGGCGATGACCGCCGAGTCCTTAACCAGGGCTTCCTTGAAAAGGTCGTCGAGCAGCACGCCTTCCCAAAGGATCGTGGCGTCCCAGCCTTCGACGCAATGCAAGGTCACCACCTTGCTGTAGGAGTCGCGCTCCAGCACCTGTTCATACGATAAAGCCAGCGGGTTATCCACCAGCCCGGAAACCTTGAGGGTGTAGCCTTCAAGCGAGACCGTTTGCGGACCTTTGATCGAATTTTCCCGGAAGTCATCGACCGACGAAAGATCCTCCCCCTCGTATTCCTGGATTTCGACGCGCGGCAGGCGGGATGTCATTTTTTGCTCGCCCGTGGCGCCGCACGCCGCCAGCAGAATTCCCCCCAGGACCATCAGGATCGGAATGTGCAGTTTCGTTTTCATGGATCATTCCTCTTTCTTTTTCGCTTCGGTGGAACGAGCCCAGACGGCGACGCCGATGTGCGCCAGGAGCAGTATGATCATCGGCACTTCGGTGTAGGCATGCAGGCGCTGAGCGACCGCCTTGTTGATCAGGCCGAGCGTCAGCGGGGTGACAATCCGGAACTCGGCGATCCCGTAACCGGTCACAAGCGTGAACAACAGAAGCCCCAACCCCAGCCAGCCACAGTACCGGCCGATTCTGCGGATCAATTGTCTTTTCTCTCTTGTGATAATCATTGCTTTTCCCCATTTTATTATAAATCCCATCTATTAAGTCTACATTAACGGATGGTAATTGCGGGTCAGCGCAAATACGCTTATTTGCGGGCTACTAATTTGGAAATAGTGAATGAGCGGCCGTATTTCTTCATCTTGGATGCGCGAAGACCTCCCGGCGGATAAAAACGACACGCGTACCCGGGCTTTATCACTCGAGGGGCATGGGCCGACGGTTTCGGCCATTCTCCGCAACCCGGTTCCGGCGGTTTGCAGCCGGGCCGCGTTTCTAACGCTTTTCAAAGCATGTTTTTCCTAGAATTATT
>Ga0105104_10004219_pt1 | contig 10030 bp, 10 predicted proteins | sample PPLLaktember2015_3_FD_87034 | JGI IMG/M metagenome (GOLD analysis project Ga0105104, IMG submission 87034) | Freshwater sediment microbial communities from Prairie Pothole Lake near Jamestown, North Dakota, USA - PPLs Lake P7 Core (6) Depth... | ecosystem: Environmental > Aquatic > Freshwater >... | reverse complement strand
CTGCTGCCGCGCGACCCCGCCGTCCTGACCGGCGAGCCCCCCGAGGCGATCCTCGGCGCCCTCGTGGGCATCCGCCTCCAGCCGTCGCAGCTGCAGTCGGTCGTGGCCGGCTGCGGGCTGGCCGCGTCCGCGCCCACCGGCGGCCGGAGCTTCGGCGAGGGTTGGGCGCGCGTGGACCTTGCCGAGGGCGCGTCCACCTTTCTGAGGAGCGAGGGCGGACGCTGGCAGATCCGAGCGGCGCTGGCTCCGCCCCTGCGCGTGGAATACGGGGAACGCCAGTCGGGCCGGCCGACCAGCATCAGGCTGCTGCTCGAAGACGGCCCGGGTGACAGACCCCGGGCGGATCTGCGGCTGCAGGTTTCACAGGTGCAAATCAACACCGAGCTGAGTCAAGCCGCCTTCACGGTTCGAGTACCTGCGGGCGCGGTGAAGATCACCCTCGAGGAGTTGCGGCAGGCTGGCCCGCTCGGCCAGCGCTGACACCCATGAGCACGTTCTCCGCCTTCTCCCTTCGTGCGCATGCCAAGGTGAATCTTTCCCTGAGGGTTCTCGACCTCAGGGCCGACGGGTACCACAATCTTGAAACGGTCTTCCAGGCGCTGGGGCTGCACGACACCCTCGATTTCGAGCCGCACGAGGGCCCGTTGACGCTGAGCTGCGACATGCCGGGTGTGCCGCTCGACGAGCAGAACCTGGTCTGGCGTGCGGGGCGCCTCATTTGGGACTGCGCCAAGGGGCGCGGCGAGCCGTCGGGCGTGCACGTGCGGCTTCGGAAGCGGATTCCCGCGCAGGGTGGCCTGGGCGGCGGCAGCTCGGACGCGGCCACGGCCCTCGTCGGCTTCGCCCGGCTCTGGCTGCCTCACGAGGACGTCCCCATCCTCGCCGACATGGGAGTGACGGTGGGCGCCGATGTCCCCTTCTTCCTCTGCGGGGGCACGGCGCTTGGTCTCAACCGCGGTGACCGGGTGTTTCCGCTGGCCGACATCGAGCCCCGCTACGTGGCGCTGGTCTTCCCGCCCTTTGGCGTCTCGACGCCGACCGCATACAAATGGCTGGACGAGGAGCGCGTGGAGGGCGTGCCCGGCGCGAGCTTCGGGCGCGACCTGCTGTTGGCAGGTTCGGTCAAGCTCCCGGTGGGCAACCAATTGGAGGCGCCCGTCGCGCGTCGACACCCGGAGATCGGGCAGGTGCGGGACGCCCTGATCGCGTTCGGGGCGGAGGCGGCGGCCATGAGCGGCAGCGGCTCCACCGTCTTCGGCCTGTTCGAGGTGAGGGAGCAGGCGGCGCGGGCGGTGAGCGCGCTCCGGCGGGAGGGGTGGAACACCTTGTTGACGCGGACCGCCTCCCGCCGGCAGAGTTCCGCCGGCGCGCCGGTCCTTGTCCGGACGAGGTCCTCTCGTATAGACTAACTGTTTGTGCCGCGGTTGTCGGGCCACGCCTTGGCGCCGCGCCTCCCCGTGGGCGGGCACCCCAGCGCGACTGCCGCGCCAGGAACTTGCCGGGAGCGTGCCCGGCGAGCAGTGGACGCGATCGGTGGGGCGTGGCCAAGTGGTAAGGCACGGGACTTTGGATCCCGTATCGAAGGTTCGAATCCTTCCGCCCCAGCCATGACTGCGAATATCAGGCGGGAAGGCTGGCCGGCGGCAGGCGGAAGCCGCCTTCCGCCCGCGCCCACCGCCTGCTCGGAACGGAATTGAAGAACAGGCCCCCGGGAGGAACGCTCGATGCGCGGTTCGAAGGTGAGGGCATGAGCATGGCCTTCGCCCAACTCAAGGTGTTCTCGGGCAGCGCGCACCCGGAGCTTGCCCGCGAAATCGCCACGCACCTGGGCCTCCCCGTCGGGCAGGCCCGGCTGGGGCGGTTCCCGGACACGGAGGTCTCGTTCCAGATCGACGAGAACATCCGCGGCACCGACGTCTTCGTCGTGCAGCCGACATCGGCACCGGTCGATCAGCATCTCATGGAGATGCTGATCATGATCGACGCGTTCCGGCGGTCCTCGGCGGCGCGGATCACCGCCGTGCTGCCGTACTACGGCTACGCGCGGCAGGACCGCAAGGACAAGCCGCGGGTGCCGATTTCCGCGAAGCTCGTGGCGAACGTTCTGAGCGCGGCGGGCGTGAACCGCGTGCTCACGATGGATCTCCACAAGGCGCAGATCCAGGGGTTCTTCGACATCCCGGTGGACCACCTGTTCGCGGCGCCGGTGATCATCGATCACCTGGCGCGGCTGCGGCTGCCGAACCTCACGATCGTCGCGCCGGACGCCGGTGGCGCCGAGCGCGCGCGGGCCTACGCCAAGCGCCTCGGGGCCGGCCTCGCCGTGGTGGACAAGCGGCGGTCCGACGCGGGGACGGCGGAAGTCATGAACGTCATCGGCGACGTGTCCGGGCGGACCTGCATCCTGCAGGACGACATCGTGGACACCGCCGGGACGATGCAGAAGGCGGCGATCGCGCTGAAGAATGCCGGCGCGGATCGGGTGTTCGCGTGCGCCGTGCACGGCGTGCTGTCGGGCCCCGCGATCGAGCGGATCGAGCAGTCGCCCATCGAGCGGATGATCGTGACGAACACGATCCCGCTCAGCCCCGAGCGCGCGCGGTGCGGGAAGATCGACGTGCTGTCGGTGGCTCGCCTGCTGGCCCAGGCCATCCGCAGCATCCACGAGGAGAGCTCGGTCTCCTCGCTCTTCGTGTAAGGCAGTCTCTCGGTTCGAGAGTTTCCCCGCGCGTCGCAGATCGCCGGGCCCGGGAAGGACAGGTTGAGACATGGAAGCAGTATTGGAAGCCGTCAAGCGTGACAGGTTCGGCAAGAACGAGGCGGGCCGGCTCCGGCGCGAGGGTCACCTGCCCTCGGTGCTGTACGGCGGCGGGGCGGGCGCGTCGGGCAAGCCCGAGGCGACGCCGATCGCCGTGGAACCGAAAGCCCTGATGCGGATCCTGCACTCGGAGTCCGGCGCGAACACGCTCATCACCCTCAAGCTCGACGGCGATTCGAGCCGGGTGATGCTCAGGGAATACCAGCTCGACCCGGTCACCCACCATCTGCTCCACGCCGATTTCTACAAGGTGGCGATGGACAAGGTGATCACCGTCACCGTGCCGGTGGTCCTGCGCGGCGAGGCGCCCGGCGTCAAGCAGCAGGGCGGCCTGCTGGACTTCGTGCACCGCGAAGTGTCGGTGGAGTGCCTCCCGGCCGACATCCCCGAGAACATCGAGGTGGACGTGTCGGCCCTGATGCTGAACCAGAGCATCCGGCTGCGCGAGGTGATCGAGAGCGTGAAGTGGAAGCCGGTCAGCGACCTCGACATCATGCTGGTCCACGTCGTGGCGCCGAAGGCCGAGGCCGAGCCGGTCGCGGCGGAGACCGAGACGCCCGCCGTGGCGGAGCCCGAGGTCATCAAGAAGGGCAAGACCGACAAGGAAGAAGAGGGCGAGGCCGAGGCGAAGAAGAAGTAGCCTGCAGCTGGCAGCTCGCAGCCCGCAGCTGAATTCCCGAAGGCGGGCAGCTGACAGCCACGCCTATGAAGCTGATCGTCGGACTCGGCAATCCCGGGCGGAAGTACCGCGACACGCGGCACAACGTCGGGTTCGCCGTGCTCGACGAGCTCGCGAGGCGACAGGACGCGGTGTTCGAATCGGCCCCGGCCGAGGCCCTCATGGCGAGGGCCCGGCGCCTGGGCGCCGAGGGTTCGCTGCTCCTGAAGCCGCTGACGTTCATGAACCTCAGCGGCTTCGCGGTGTCCGAGGTGGCGCGCTACTTCAGGGTGGCGCTCGCCGACATCCTGGTGGTGGCCGACGATGTGAGTTTGCCCCTGGGGCGGATGCGCGCGCGGGCGCGGGGGTCGGACGGCGGGCACAAGGGCTACCGGTCGATCATCGAGCAGTTCGGGACGCCGGAGTTCGCCCGGCTGCGGGTGGGGGTCGGCCGTGGGGACCCGCGGCGGGACCTGGCCGACTACGTCCTCGCCGGCTTCGGCCCCGAGGAGCGCGCGTCGGCCGGGGAGGCGATTGGAAGGGCGGCGGATGCCGCCGAGGTGTTCGTCAGCGACGGGATCGAGGCGGTGATGAACCGCTTCAATGGAGAAATCGAGAAGGAGAGCGGCGCGCGCCACCCCGATTAGCGAGCGCCGATCTCCTTCGGTCAGCGGTCAGTTGCCAGCTTGCCAACTGGCGATTTGACGAGAAGCGCCAGCCAAGTCAACTCACAATTGATTCGGCTCCTTGCCACCCGGCCCGAGCGCAGTCGAGGGGGGTGGCCGTGTGGCGGGCTGATCGGCCCGCCTGAGGGGCGCGGCGCCGCGGGCGCCGGCCCGAAACGTCCAGAAGGAGAGTCATGAGCACGTCCAGACAGTACGAACTCGTCTACATCGTCTCGCCCGAGGCCAGCGAGCAGGAGGTCACCGATCTGCACACGCAGGTCGAGACCCAGATCGCCCGCATCGGCGGCGAGCTGGTGAAGTCCGAGAACTGGGGCCGCCGCAAGATGGCCTACGAGATCGGGCCTCACAAGGAAGGGGTCTACGTGCTCGAGCTGATCAACGGCTCGGGCGAGTTGATGAAGGAACTCGAGCGCCGGCTGCGTGTGAGCGAGCGCGTGCTGCGGTACCTCGTCGTCCGGGTGGACGAGGAACTGCGGGCGGCCGAGCGCACCCGGTCGCGGCGGAAGGTGAGAACCGGCCCGCCCGAGGGCTCGGCAAGTGACGAGATGGGCGGTTTCGACCGCGCAGACGACGCGGAGGTGCGGTAATGGCCGACGAAAGACGATCGGGGAGCGGTGGGCGCGGCGGTGGGCGCGGCGGCGCGCGCGGCGCGGCGAGCGGCGACAAGGGCCCGGGGCAGCGGCGATCCCTCTTCCGGCGGCGGAAGGTCTGCAAGTTCTGCTCGGAGAAGATCGACTACATCGACTACAAGGACGTGCGGATGCTGATGCCTTTCGTCCCCGACCGCGGCAAGATCCTGCCGCGCCGGATCTCGGGCGTCTGCGCCCCGCACCAGCGCGCGTTGCAGACCGCCATCAAGCGGGCGCGGCAGCTCGCCCTCGTGCCCTACGTGGCGGACTGAGAGGTGACGCATGGAAGTCATTCTGCGTGAACATGTCGACAACCTCGGTCGCCGCGGCGACGTGGTGAAGGTGGCGGACGGCTACGCCCGCAACTACCTGCTGCCGCGCAAGCTCGCGCTGCCCGTGACCGAGCAGAACCGCAAACAGATCGACCGGGAGAAGAAGGTCGCCGACCTCCGTGAGGCGGCCGAGAAGCAGGCCGCCGAGGGCGTCGCCGCGCAGCTCGCGGCCCTCGAGATCGTGATTGCCCGCCGCGTGGGCGAGAACGACACGCTCTACGGCTCGGTGACCTCCGCCGACATCGCCGAGGCGCTGGCGGAGCAGAAGTACGAGATCGAGAAGCGGAAGATCGTCCTCCCCGAGCCGCTCAAGCAGGTGGGTGAGTTCGAGGTGCCGGTCAAGATCCACCGCGAGGTGACGGCGACGGTCAAGGTCAAGATCGTGGCGCTCGGCGTCACCGCCGCGCCGGCCGCGCCGGCGGAACCGCCGAAGGCGTAGTGACCAGCTGGCAGCGGGCAGCCGGCAGCCGGCAGCGGGTCACGCGTGATCCACTGCAAGCCGCCAGCTGCAAGCTGCCAGCGACCGGCCCCCGCCACGCTCTCGTTCTCAATTCTCAATTCTCAATTCTCAATTCTCAATTCCTCAGGTACCATTGCCGCGCCCAATGGCCCTGACCGCCGTCCTCGTCCTCTACGGCACGTTCCTCTGCATAGGCGTCGCCGCCGCGCGCCGGACGCGCGACGGTGGGTGGAGCGACCTGCTCGTGGCCAGCCGCGCCATGCCGCTGTGGCTTGCCGCGCTGACGATGACCGCCACCTGGGTGGACGGCGGCTACCTCCTCGGGACCGTCGAGGGGACTTTCCGCACGGGCCTGGCGTCGGGGATCCAGGGGGGACTGTGTTTCGGTCTCAGCCTCGTCCTCGGCGGCATCTTCTTCGCCCGCCGGATGCGCGCGCATCGCTTCACCACCCTCATCGACCCCTTCGAGGCGCGCTTCGGCAAGCGCTGGGCACTCGTGCTTTCGGTCCCCGCGCTCCTCGGCGAGTTGTTCTGGAGCGCGGAACTGCTCGTGGCCATCGGCTCCACCTTCGGCGTGATGCTGGGGATGAACCTCGCGGCAGCCATCCTCCTGTCCGCCGTGGTGGTCACGCTGTACACGATGCTCGGTGGCATGTGGTCGGTGGCGTACACCGACGCCTTCCAGCTCGGGCTGGTCGCGCTCGGCCTCCTCGTCGCGGTACCCGTTGCCTTCCACGCAGTGGGCGGGCCGGCCGCGGGGTGGGCGGCCTACGAGGCGGCCCGGCCGGCGGGGACGACGATCCTGCCGCCATTCGACCTGGCCGGGTCCGGCTGGACGGCCCCGGCGGTCGTCAACTGGTGGGACGTGAGCGTGATGCTCATGCTCGGCGGGATTCCGTGGAACTGCTACTTCCAGCGCGTCCTGTCCTGCCAGACGCCGGTCAAGGCGCAGTGGCACTCGATCCTCGCCGGGCTCCTCACGATCGGGCTCACCGTCCCGCCGCTTCTGCTCGGCATCACCGCCGTCGGGTACCACTGGGCGCCGGACCTCCTCGCCCGCATCCAGGCGCAGCCGGCCGACACGCTCCCAATGCTGTTCCGCTATGTCACGCCCGGCTGGCTTGGCGTGCTTGGCCTCGCGGCCATCATCGGCGCCGTCACCTCCAGTTTCAGCTCGTCGATCTTGTCCGCGGGCTCGATGTTCACCTGGAACTGCTGCTACCGCCTCTGGCGGCCCGACCTCTCCTCGCGCCAGCTCACGCGCCTGGTGCGGTCGGCGATCGTGGTCCTCGGCGCGGGGGCGACGGTCCTCGCATTGAAGGTCCAGAGCGTCCAGGCGCTCTGGTTCTTCACGAGCGACCTGATCTTCGTCCTCTTGTTCCCGCAATTGACGTTCGCGCTGTTCGACTCGCGCGCCAATCGCATCGGGTCGATCACGGCCTTCTCGGTGTCGCTCGTGCTGCGGCTGGGCGGCGGGGAGCCGCTGTTCGGCGTCCCGCCGACCATCCCGTACCCCGAGCTGTTCGCGGCGCTGCTGTCCGGCCCGGCCTCCAGTTGGTACGACCCGGCCACCGGGGCACTGTTGTTCCCGTTCAAGACGCTCGCGGCGCTTGCCGGCGTTGTCTGCCTGCCGGTCGTGTCGCGTCTCACGGCCCGCTGGGATCCGCCGCGCCGGCTGAGGAACGCCGGGACGGACGCCGGGCCCCTCGACGCCCCCCAGGCGGCGGCTGCGGGGGCGCGATGAGGGCGACGGTCCTCGCCTGGGGCGTCCACGCCTACACGGCACTGGGCCTTGCCTGCGCCGCCGGCATGGCGGTCCTGATCGTGCGGGGCGACGACCAGTCGTTCCGCCTGGCCTTCGCGCTGATGATCCTGGCGACGGCGATCGATGCGACCGATGGCTGGCTGGCTCGTCGCGCCCGGGTCGGGGAGGTGCTGCCGCAGTTCGACGGCCGGCGCCTCGACGACATCATCGACTTCCAGACCTACACCGCCCTGCCGCTGCTGCTGGTGTGGCGGGCCGGGCTCGTGCCGGATGCGTGGGCAGCCTGGCTCGTGGTACCGCTCGCCGCCAGCGCCTATGGCTTCTGCCAGGCCGACGCCAAGACGGACGACGACTTCTTTCTCGGCTTCCCGTCGTACTGGAATGTCGTGGCTTTCTACCTCTACGTGTTCCGGCTGCCGCACCCGTGGACGCTGGCGGTCCTGCTCGTCCTGGCGTTCCTCACGTTCGTGCCCACGCGGTACCTCTACACGAGCCGCGCCGGCCGCTGGAGCACGCCCACGAACATCGCCGGAGGGGCGTGGGCCGTCGCGCTGCTGGTTATCCTGTGGCAGTGGCGGGACGCGCCCCGCTGGCTCGCGGTCGCCTCGCTCGGCTTCCCCGTGTACTACATGGTGCTGTCGTGGGCGATCTCGATCGGCCGCTGGCGGAGGAACGCGTGACGGATTACACTTCCGCGGTCACCGACCCCCAGGTCCCATCCATCCATGGCTACGAAATCAGCGGCAAGTGAACGGGCCGAGAGCTTCCTCGAGACGTCCGGGCAGTTCCGGCTCGGCGCGCTCGTCACCGAATCGTCCCATCCGCGGTCGAAGGGCTTGAGCCAGAGCGCCCGGGCGAGCGTGGCTGACGGGCTCGCCATCCTGTTCGACATCGACCGCGACGTGGTCGCAGCGTACGAAGCCTGGTCGCGGAGCCCTCAGCCTGGGCGCGTCGCGGCAGCGGTCCTCAATAGCCTCAGGCGCGGCGGCCGGGTCTTCTTCACGGGGTGCGGCGCGACGGGGCGGTTGAGCATCCAGCTCGACGCGATCTGGCGGGCTTTCTGGCAGCAGTATAACGGCGTCGGCGGCGAGCGGGCGGCGGAGACCTGGGAGGACAGGACGCGCAGCGTCATGGCGGGCGGGGACTATGCGCTCATCAAGTCGGTCGAGGGCTTCGAGGACCTCGTGTCGTTCGGGCGCAAGCAGATTGCCGACCTCGGCGTGGGTCCGGACGACGTGGTGTTGGCGATCACCGAGGGCGGTGAGACGTCCTTCGTGATCGGGACCGCCTGGCAGGGGCTCGAGGCGGGCGCCCGCGTGTTCTTCGTCTACAACAACCCCGACGAGGTGTTGCGCGCCCACGTCCGGCGGAGCCGCGACGTCATCGACGAGCCGCGCATCGAGAAGATCAACCTCACGACCGGCCCGATGGCCATTACCGGGTCCACGCGCATGCAGGCGACGAGCATCGAGCTGGCTGCGATGCTGACGATCCTCGAGATGGTCCTGCGCTCGCTGCTCGGGGACGAAAGCCTTGCGGCGCGTGGCGTGGCCGGTGCCGGGGCCGTGCCGGCCGAAATGCGCGAGGGGTTGGAAGCCGTGCAGACGGCCCTTGCGAGCCACTCCCTGCGCTCGGCGCTCGCGGCGCTCGTCGAGGCCGAGGAGGCCACCTACCGCTCGGGCGCCAGGATGTCGTACCTGGCGGGGGCGCTGGGCATCGACGTGCTCACCGACACCACGGAACGCAGCCCGACGTTCTGCACGCCGTCGTTCAAAAAGTGGGATGACGAGCGCGCGGCAGACTCGTGGTCGTTCCTCTTCACGCCCGTCGCGGCAACGGCAGATGCCTGGCCGGCGCTCTTACGGAGGAGCCCGCAGACGATCGAGTGGTCCGACGAGGACCTGGAGCGCCTCCTGGACCCGGACACCGCCCGCCGGCAGTCCCACGTGCTGAGAGAAATCGGGCATTCGGAGTTGATGCGGTTCCGCATCGGTCTGGACGGACTGGCAAGCCGGCCGGTCCGGCACGGCGACGGGATGACGCTGGTGTCGTCGGCCGCCGACCTGCACCTGGTGGAACCCGCGAGCGCGACGTTCGCCGCGCTCATGGCCGGCGCCCGTGCCGCGGGGGCAGACACCGCGATGGTGGCGGTGGGTTCCGCGGCCGAAGTCGAGCGGTTGCAGGCGTCCGCGGCGTGCAGGGTCGCCGACCGCGTCGTCGCCCTCGCGGTGCCCGGGACGCGGTTCCTGCTGGACCCGCTCGCGCGCGTGGGTGTGAAGATGCTGCTCAACGCCCTCTCCACCTGCACGATGGTGCGGCTGGGCCGCGTCCTCGGCAACCGGATGATCTGGGTCGTCCCGAGCAACCTGAAGTTGATCGACCGTTCCACGCGTTACATCGTGGATCTGGCGGGAGTGTCGTACGAGCAGGCGTGCCACGCGCTCTTCGAGGTCATCGAGTACGTGGAGCCGCGCCGCCGTGCAGGCCAGGCATACCCCGCGCCGGTCGGCGTTGCCACCATGCGCCTGCGTCACGGAATCAACCTGGAGGAGGCGGAAGCGCGTCTCCTGCAGGAACTTGGCTAGTCCCGGAGCTCGTTTGCGTTGACGATCGTTTCGCCGCGCGGCGACTTCTTCCGCGGTCGACCCTGTCGCGAAGGGCGACTGCGATGGCTGCGAGCCG
>Ga0105104_10004218_pt1 | contig 10031 bp, 6 predicted proteins | sample PPLLaktember2015_3_FD_87034 | JGI IMG/M metagenome (GOLD analysis project Ga0105104, IMG submission 87034) | Freshwater sediment microbial communities from Prairie Pothole Lake near Jamestown, North Dakota, USA - PPLs Lake P7 Core (6) Depth... | ecosystem: Environmental > Aquatic > Freshwater >... | reverse complement strand
CAGGATGATTGGTGAAGGCGGACCAATCGTAAAAGGATTGAATCCAATCTGCATGGGTTTGTGTGTACGCGGATGGGTTGATTAATGTTTCTTCGCGGACGGATTTCAACGGCGGGATCATGTGCCCAGGCAGAACATTGTCGTAGCGCAATAATCTATCGCCACTAATTAGCCATTGCAGGAAGGCTTTGGCTTCTGCTTGATTCTTCGTGCCAGATGCAATCGCGAAGCGACTCCACACGCCGAGAGTTACTTTTTGTTCGCCCCAGGGTGGGAAGATGACGGTGACTCTATCAGCCAGTTCGGGGTGTGATTCTTCGAGTTGGACACCGAGACGACCTGCGTACATCGCCATCGCAACACGCCCGTTGACAAAGGCGTCTATTTGTTCGGGAAAGCCCCAGGTGGTAAATCCAGGTGGAGCATATTGAGTCAATGCCTGCCAGCGACGGACCGCTTCATGGGCTTGTAGCTCGCCAAACGCGACACCTCCCTCACAGGTGAAATAGTCGCCGCCGTTCTGCCAGAGGAAAGTGGAGAAATAATTGACGGTGGCGATATTTTGCCCTGCGGGCAGGGCAATGCCATAGGTTTGATCATTCGTGAGAATTTTCGCGGCTCTTAAAACTTCTTCATACGTGGTCGGAAGCGGCAAGCCTGCCTGTTCAAATAGATCCTTACGAACCCATAAACCATACACACTAACCGCATACGGCACGGCATAGGTCGTTTCATTCTGACGAAAGAGACTACCTTCCACAAAATCGTCCGCGCCAATGTTTGTGACCACGTCATCGAGCGGGAGCAGATAACCCGCGTCAGCCCACTGGGACATGAGAGCTGGTTCGATTTCAAAGATGCCGAGGTCTGCGCCTGAGGCAAGGGATGTGAGCAACCGCGTTCCACGCGATGCCGGTGAAGCAATCACAATATCCACTTCGATGCCTGGGTTGAGGTCCTGATATTCCGCGATGAGGGATTGCAGAACCGCCAGTTGGTCAGGGTCGCTTTCGGTTGTGAAGAAGGGGATAATTTTCGGGGAGGAATCCGGAGTAACGGTAACAGGCGCAGTTGGGGTCGGAGGTGGTGAGGTCAGATCGGGTGTGCAAGACACCAGAAGAGTCAGCATCAGGACAAACAATGTGGCTTTGCTTACCTTGCGAGATGGAAAAGAGTATTGCATATTTTGATTCTATACCCTTCACGGTCACACCTCCTGGCACTGTACGCCAGGTTTGTGACCGGGGGCATTTTCTCTGCTGGCCGCTCGGTCCTGCCGTTCGTCAGAAACGAACCAACTTCAAGTCATCCAAACCAACACGATTGAACTGTTTTCGCGGCGAGCCACATCCCAAGTAACGCCTGATCATCATCGCTACCCTGGACTCAATCCTCCTGTCCTTCTCCAAAGACCACGCGTCCAGCATCAACCGGTTTCCGCCTGAGCCGCGCAATCAGAACCGGAATGTAAGGCAGGAGGAGGGCACCTGCGGCTGCCACCAAAAGTCCCAGCGACAAAGGACGGGTAAAGAATACGCTCGGGTCGCCCTGACTGATCGAGAGGGCCCGGCGAAATTGTGCTTCCGCCATCGGCAGCAGGATCACGCCGAGGATGGTCGGCCCAACCGGGAATCCATACCGGCGCATGATAAAGCCTAAGACCCCGATCGCATACATGATCATAACATCCACGAAGCTGTTGGACAGACTGTAAACTCCCAGCGTGCCAAACACAAGAATCCCTGCATAGAGGACTGACCGTGGGATCGCCAGAATCTTAATCCAGATTCGGATCAGCGGCAGGTTCAACACCAGCAGCATCACATTCCCGATGTACAGACTGGCGATCAGCGCCCAGATCAGCTCCGGTGATTTTTGGAACAACAGCGGCCCAGGCTGCAGATTATAGATTTGGAATGCCACCAGCAGGATGGCAGCAGTGGCCGAAGTGGGAAGCCCGAGCGTAAGCAGTGGGACAAGCACGCCGGAAAACGCTGCGTTGTTCGCCGCCTCCGGTCCGGCCACGCCCTCGATCGCCCCATGCCCCCATTCTTCTTTATTCTTCGATAACCGCTTCTCGGTTGTATAACTCAGGAAGGTTGGAATTTCAGCGCCGCCAGCCGGTAAGGCGCCGAATGGAAACCCAAGCAGCGTGCCGCGCAACCAGGCGGGCCAGGAGCGCCGCCATTCGTCGCGGTTCATCCAGACGCTGGTGTTGACCGGCAGGATCTCTTCCTTGGTATGTCGCATCTGGGAGGCGACATACAGCGCCTCACCCACGGCAAAGAGACCTACCGCCACCACTACAACGTCAATGCCGTCCAGTAGCTCGGTCATGCCAAAGGTCAGGCGCGGCTGGCCTGTCAACACGTCGATGCCGATGAGGCCGATGAACAGGCCGATGAACAGGCTGATCATACCTCGCAACAGCGACTTTCCAACCAGCGCTGTGACGCTCATGAAAGCCAGCACCGTCAAGGAGAAGTAATCGGCAGGCTGGAACAGCAAGGCAAGCCTGGCAACAACTGGAGCCACAAATGTCAACAGCAGGGTGGAGATGGTCCCGGCAACGAATGAGCCAACCGCAGCGGTGGCCAGGGCCGCTCCACCGCGCCCAGACTTTGCCATAGCAAAGCCTTCGAATGTGGTTGCCACCGAGGCAGATTCGCCGGGTGTGTTCAACAGGATGGAAGTAGTGGACCCACCGTACATGCCACCATAGTAGATGCCCGCGAACATAATCAGCGCGCCGGTCGGGTCGAAGTTGTAGGTGAGCGGCAACAGCAATGCCACGGTCAGCGCCGGACCGATGCCAGGCAAAACACCAATGGCCGTTCCCAGCGTGACGCCGAGGGCCGCCAGCAACAGGTACTGTGGAGTCAGTGCACTGGCAAAGCCGTGGAGCAGGTTGGTCAAGACATCCATGTTGAGATCCTCATAAGATGCCTGTCAATAATCCCGCCGGGAGTCGCACCCCAAGAACGCGGGTAAAGATCAGATAGATGGCAAACCCAAGCGCCAGACCGATGATAATGTCGCGCCGCAATCGAGAGCTGCCCAGGATGCGGCCAGCAACTGGAAAGAACAGGGCAGTCGCCAGGGTATAGCCCAGCGGATGCAGCAGGGAGGCATATGCCACGAGTGACAGCAGAGCCAGGATGGTTGTGGACCATTCGGTGGTCGCTTCCTCGGTCGTAACCTCCGCCACAAGATCTCTATCCAGCAGAACTGTCGTTCTCAGCAGGAACAAGAGACCAAGGACCACGAATCCGACCCCAACGACTGTTGGAAAAATACGCGGCCCCACCACAATAAAGCCTGCCCCGGTTCCGATCTGTGATACCTGGGTGAGAATGATCCCACCCAGGCTGATCACAGTCAGTGCGGCCAGGCGCAGACCAAACAGCGCACGGGCTGAGTGTGCGGGTTTGGGGTCGTCTGGCGTCATTCGATCAGGCCAATGTCGCGCAGCACACCTTCGATGCGCGTGATCTCATCATTGAGGAACGTCCCAAACTCATCGCCGACCTTGAAGAAATCGGTCCAACCGTTCGTCTCCAGAGCTTGCTGCCACTCTGGGCTGTCGTGCATCTTTTGGATGACAGCCACGACCGCGTCACGCTGTTCGGTAGTAAGGTCCGAGGCTCCAAAGACAGCCCGCCAGTTCATCAGCGCGACATCCACGCCCGCCTCTTGGATGGTGGGCGCATCCACGCCTTCCATCCGTTCCTCGCTGGAAACAGCCAGGATGCGCATCGCGCCAGCTTCGACCTGATCTGTAAACTCTGAGACGCCGGACACTCCGGCAGAGACTGCCCCCGAAAGGATGGCCGCCGTCGCCTCACCACCGCCGGAATGGGCAATGTAATTGATCTGGGCCGGATCGACGCCAACTTCCTTCGCGATCAGACCGACCAGGATGTGGTCCGTACCACCGGCAGATCCGCCGCCCCAACTAATGGAGGTGGGGTCGGCTTTGAAGTCATCGATGAGCTGTTGAAGCGTCTCATACTTCGAGTCTGTGGGCACCGCAATAGCTTCCGCTTCAGCTGTCAGAAGAGCAATGGGCGTGACCTGTGTCAGGTTCACCGGTGATTTATTCGTCTGGATCGCGCCAACCATCACCAGACCGCCTACCATCAACTCGTGAGGGTTTCCCTTCGCTTCACTGACATATTGTGCCAGTCCAACGGTACCACCCGCGCCAGCCACATTATAGACTTGCACAGTTTGTCCCGTAACGCTTGCAAGGATGGGCTGCATGGCTCTGGCTGTACCGTCCCAGCCGCCGCCCGGGGCAGCTGGCGCCATAATGTTCATTGCCTCTGAGGGATAGGAGTCCGCCGAACCCGCGGCAGGAGCACAGGCAGCCAGCCCAAGGGCAAGCATGAACAGCAATGAAAGGAACAGATGCAGTTTGCGTTTCATTTTTCTTCTCCTTTTGGAATTGGGTTATCTTGAATCCACTTTTTCGTAGCGGCTCAATTCGTGGTCCAGCGTCTCCCATTCGGGCAGGCGCACCAATCGTTGACGTTCGTTCCATTCGAGCATTGATGGAATGAGCAGTTCACTGCTGCGGGTCTTTTGAAGAACAGCCAGCGCGCTTTGCACAGCGCGGGCAGCCACGCGCATGGCGAGGTTGGGATGGATCACAATGCGGTAGCCCATCTCCTGAAGCTCGTCGTGCGAGATGGGCGGGGTCTTTGCGCCCTCGGTCATATTGAAAAGCAGGGGAGCGTTGATCTGTTTGGGTAGTTGGGAGATCTGCTCTTTTTGCGTGGGCGCTTCGACGAAGATGAGGTCCGCGCCTGCGCGGGCATACAGATTTGCGCGGCGGATGGACTCGTCGATGCCATGCGTAGCGAGGCTGTCGGTGCGGGCAATGATGAGCATTTCCTGGCGTGCTCGAACCGCAGCATGGACCTTTTGCGCCATTTCATCGGCAGAGATGACCTCCTTGCCGTTGAAGTGGCCGCATTTTTTGGGCGTGACCTGGTCTTCGAGCTGTATGGCCGCCACGCCTGCATCTTCAAAGACCCGCGTCGTACGCGTGACGTTGACCGCGTTGCCGTAGCCCGTGTCTGCATCTGCGATGACGGGGATATCCACCGCGTCGACGATGCGGCGGATGGGTTCGATCATCTCGGTCATGGTCAGCAGGCCGATATCGGGCAGGGCAAATTGGACGTTTGCGATCCCTGCGCCGCTGGCATAGACCGCGCTGAATCCGGAATCTTCGATCAGGCGGGCCGTCAATGCATCCGCTGCGCCAGGGACGATCAGAAGACCAGGCTGCGAAAGCAGCTTTCGTAGAATCTTTGCACTCACCCTTTAAAAGATACGTTTTTGGGTCCAGGTGCAAAACTCCCAAACGGCTGGATTTCCTCCCTCCGTTTGGGAGATGAACCACCGCGTTGAGCGGAGCGAACTGTAAAGTGAGCGCAGTCGAAATGCGGATTTTGGGATTGCCCTTCGACTACGTGGCGCTTAATTTCGGTACTGTCCGCAATACTATCGCTGTGGCTCCACTCCGCTCAAGGCGGAACTAACTATTTTACCAACCCCATCCGAATCGCCTTGACCGCCGCTTGTGTGCGATCGTTCGTTCCCAATTTATGCATCACGGTCTGCGCATACCCCTTGACCGTGCCCGCGCTCAATCCGAGCACATCGCCAATGGCCTGGTTGGTGAGTCCCTCCACCATCAAGCGCAAAATATCCATCTCACGTGCGGTGAGCGGCTCGACCAAATCTTCAGGAGATTCGTTTGTCTTTTCCGCGCTTTCCAGATTCCGCAAAACGTCCTGCAAGAACTGGCTGTCCACCAGCGACGTGCCCTGCGCGACCGAATACACCGCCGCCAGCAACTCCTCGCGCGAAATGTCCTTCAACACGAATCCCGCCGCGCCCGCAGAAAGCGACCGAAGCAAATATGCTGTGCTGCGATAGGTCGTGACCATCACCACGCGCGTTTCCAGCTTTTCGGCTTTGATGGCTTCGAGCGCCTGAATGCCGTCCAGGTCGGGCATGCGGATGTCCATCAGGATCACCATTGGCTTGAGTTTCGAAACCATCTCAAGCGCCTCACGTCCATTGCTGGCCTCTCCCACAATCCGAATCCGCGAGTCGCTCAACATGCTTCGTAAGCCTGCGCGCACCATCGGGTGATCATCTGCGATGACCAGGCTGATCTCATTTGCCATCTTGGCTCCTTTGTGAAAGAGATGCCAGCGGAATGCTCACATCCACGCGCGTGCCCCTGCCAGGCTGACTCTCGATCTTGCAGACGCCCCCGATCATCTGCGTCCGCTCCTGCATACTGACCAATCCCAAATGTTCGGCTTCATCCTGCTGGATCAAACTCGCATCAAAGCCCTGACCCCAGTCCTGCACCCGCAAAATCAGGCAGCCCTCTCCCCTGGAGAGTTCCACCCTCACCCGCTCCGTCCGTGAGTGCTTGCGGACATTCGACAGCGCTTCCTGCGCGATGCGGAAGATGGCGGCTTCGACGGAATGTGCGATCACCAATCCATCTGTGCTGGTGATGATCTCCGCGTCCCATTTTTGTTCTTCACAGATTTCGGTCACATATTGGCGGAGTCCCTGTGCCAATCCCATGTCTTCCACCAGGGTTGGGCGCAGTTCGGAGATGACTCGGCGGGCTTCCTCAATGGACTGTTTGATCAGGGTCCGGCTCACGTCCAGGGCTTGAAGCGATTGGGCGCTGAATTGGGAACCGATCTGCGAGTTGAGCGTGTTCAAGTGCATGTTGGCAGAGATGATCAGCTGGGTCAGTCCATCATGCAAATCCAAACCGATCAAACGCCGTTCCTCATCCTGAATTTGAGCCAGCCTGCCGATCAGCGCCCGCAGACGCTCTTCACGGCTGGCAAGCTCGTGCATCATCTCGTTGAAGGAAGCTGCCAGCCGCCCAAATTCGTCCATGCCTGCGATCGCAACAGGCTGCTCCAGGTTTCCCGCGGTGACCCGCGCCGCGCCATCGAGCAATGCCGTGGCGCGGGTGTTGATCTGACGTGATAACTGAACCATGAACAAGATGGCAAAGCCTGAAATCACCGCCGCCGCGAGAATGCTTGCCGCGCTGGCTCTCCCAACAGCATTCAGGATGGTGCGTTGTTCCTGCGCGAACTTTTCCGCCTCATACGGCTCGATCTGCCCGACAAGCGTCTGCTGGCTGGCATTGAAAATAATGGAAATGAAATTAGCATACAAAGATTGTTGCAGGTCACGCCCGCCGATTAGATTTGTGCCAAGTGACTCGAGTTGATTGAACTGGGCAAGCGATTCTCCCACCCAGTGCTTTTCATCGTCCGAACGCGCAACTTCGTCCAATTCATTGACTCCCTGTTGAAAGGAGACGACCGCGTCAGTGAATTGCACGCGCTTGGTTTCATCAGGCGAGGCCAGGTAGCCCGTCACAGCGGATAACATGGCGCGCGATGAATTCTGCATCTCTGCAACGATCGCCTGATATTCGGGATCGTCGGGCCGGCTGGGCATGACCTCGTTCGATAAAAATGCGGACAAGTGGGCCTGCGTATCCAGAAAATCCTGCATTTGCGCAGTCTGCTGGTCACGCAGCTGAACCAGGTCGCTGCCTGTGGTTAACGCCTGTTGATATGCCATGGCAAGTGCCGAGGCCCACTGCTGTTCGTTCGCCTCAGTTGCCAGCGCGCGGTATTGTCCCAGGTCGCTCGAAAAATTGCTCAACTGTTCCATGAATTGTGATTTGAAGCCCGCCTCCCCATTAATCTGGTAGCGGTACAACGCGGCCTCGGCATCGCGCAAATGAGCATTCATTTGCACCGTAATCAGTTGACGCTGGCGGATGTTCTCAATGGAATCCAATGACCTGGAAATCGAACGCGCCAAATACACCAGCGCAAAGATATTGGTCAACACTGCAGAACCGAAGAGCAAGACAAAGACAATCAGCCGCGTACGCAGGGACATAGGCCAACTATAATCGAAAAATCTCGGAATCAAACAGGCTGAGGATTAACCCTCATACATTATCGTGCAACCATCTACAATTCAATCAATATCCGTCCCGCGGGGTATAAATCTGGTATACGGGTATAAATTTCGCCCTACTTCACTACATACCACAGCATAGCCCCCAGATACGGGATGAAACGCCAAAAACAGGAATAGCGTTCTCTACATTGCGGAATACTCTTTTACCGGCATTCGAGTTCGCTCTCGTAAACAATCATGCCTCACTCCCTGGTTTTGAAAAGCTAGGGAGTTTGTTTTAAACACAACAAGGCGACTTACTTTCAAGTCGCCTTGTGTTATTCCCCGAACTAGCTTACGCAGATCGCATCACCGCCATGGGCGAGAAAGTTTGTACAAACCTTATGTGGATCTCACGGTTTTTATCAATTCTTGCATCCTCCAAAACCATATCCACTATCCGTTTCTTCAACAGAAACACCTGGTGTCTTTCCTCCGGGGTTTGAGGATTGACATGGATCAATTCCGTCATCTCCGACTGCAAGTCGGCTACATACTTCTTTACCTGCTCTTCCAGGTCAAGCTTTGTAAAATCATCCTTTGCCCGTTCGATAGCTGTCAACCTGCGCTGTACTCTCAATTGCCTGTCATGATGTTCGCGGATCTGTGGCGTGAACTCTTCGTCAGACATACGCTCCTTACGAGCCTTGGAAATGAATTCTTGACGCTCATCGTTTAGCTTTTTGATTTCCTCTTGTAACTGCAGTTCATCCTGTTGCATTTGTTTATACTCTCTCTGTAACTGAGATACTTTAGCCTTCGCTTGAGCAAGCAAAAAATCAGGATTGGTGATGAACTGGCAGATTCTCTCCCAGACTCGGGCTTCCGCTTGTTTGGCGCTGATTGTCTTGGGGCAATCGGAAGTTCGCAATTCTTTATGCGGTTGTGGACAGAAATAGGTTCCAATGGGAGTCTTGCGCTCGATCCACTCCCCTTTTCGACTGCGACGGTGAGTTGCCGTCCGTGCCTGCCAGGTCAAGTCACACGCGCACTTCAGATGACAGGAAAGCAAATAGTCATGGCGGATTGGTTGCGGAGAATTAGTTTTGTTTCTTTCCCGCTGCGTTTTGAACAACTCATAGGTAGGGATATCAATAATCGGCTCAACTGGGATTTGATAGATCTCCCCATCCCGGGATTGCTCCTTATAGCCATAGGCATATTCTCTGGCAGATTTCAAAATTCCCTGAATGCTGGAGCGAGCCCACTGAATGTGATGAGGTGTACTACTTCCCTTCCGGGGAGCATTGCCGGCAATCAGGCTTTCTCGAATTTGTAAAAGCGGAACACCTTGGTTATACCACTCAAAAATCTTCCGCACCCAAACCGCCTCTTTTTCCACAACATGGATTTTGTCTCCTATGCGAAGATACCCATAGCGATCCTGACCTGTGTTTGCCCTCCCCGCTTTCAGTCGAGCTTTTACGCCCATCCCCATCCGCTCCTTCATCCCATCCAGTTCCATCTGGGCAGCCCAGGCACGGACAGGTGTGAACTTCGGATCGAAATTCTCTTTCGCCAACAGGATTTCGATCTTGTAATCCTGGACGGTTTCCAAGACTGTCAACATCGCTCGTATTCCACGATACAGTCTGTCTTCACGCCAGGCGATAATGATATCGAATTTATCTCTAGTGGCGTCATTGAGCATTGCCACTAGACCGGGACGGTCTGAGCGACTGCCTGACGGCTCAACCAACCTGTTACCAACCCGGTACTTCTCTACATCGCGATACACGCGCACAACCCCTAACCCCTTTTCTTCTGCCAAACGACGACAATCTGCTTCTTGCTCAACCGGGCTGGATTTTTCTCCCTGTGTTTCAGAAGAAGTACGGATGTAGATTACTGCTCTGCGAACCATTTGAAAACCCTTCACAAGAAAAGAAGAGGCCTGCCCGTTCAACCATACCGAAGACACGCAAAGGGTGGTATCGAAGTGTTGGTAAGAAATATCATTGCTGACGCAATGAGTCCCCAAAAACGATATGCCT
>Ga0105104_10004217_pt1 | contig 10032 bp, 5 predicted proteins | sample PPLLaktember2015_3_FD_87034 | JGI IMG/M metagenome (GOLD analysis project Ga0105104, IMG submission 87034) | Freshwater sediment microbial communities from Prairie Pothole Lake near Jamestown, North Dakota, USA - PPLs Lake P7 Core (6) Depth... | ecosystem: Environmental > Aquatic > Freshwater >... | reverse complement strand
GGGCGATGGCGCCCCTGGAGACCGCGAGCTGGACGGAGTGCCGCCGCCCGACCGGAAAGGCGAAGGTGGCACCGATGCGCGCGTTGGATTGCCGGTCGTCGTTGCCGATTCCCTGGATGGTCGTCTGGCCCCCGACGTAATAGGTGGCGTCGAAGGCGGCCCACAGCTGGCGCTTGAAGTTGTAGCTGAGGTGCGCCTGGAAGGTGCCCATCGGCTCCTGCTCGCGCACCGCCTCGCCCGGATAGAACGAGCTGTTGGTGGTGAACAGCCAGACGCCTGCGTACGCATCGAGCAGCCACTTCTCGCCAATCGGCTTCGACACCGCGACTTCCGGCTTGAACGACCAGCGGTTGCTGCCGAGGTTGACCAAATACTGAGGGTAGAACTGGCCCGCCGGCGCGACCACGGTCAGGCTGGTGCCCAGGATGGTCCGGCGCGGGACCTTCGCGAATTCGCGCACCGTGGTGGCCGGGGCGCCACGCACCAGGACCGCCAGCCTGAGGCGCACGTCCGACAGGCCGGAGCGGTTGATCTCGCGCGCTTCCCCCACCGCAACGCCCGACACCTGCGCGAGGGAATACGGCAGCGCCGCGAAGGCCTGGGCGGTCTTGCCGAGCAGGTTGAAGGAGCCGGCGACGCCGAGCGAGGTCGTTTCGATGCTGGCCCGGAGGTCCTTGATGGGCAGCGTGGGGTCCGTGAGGACGCCGCCATGCGAAACGGCGAAACCGACAACGAGGAACCTTGCGTTGATCGGGGCGTGAGCATAGGCCCGCGGGTCGAGGTCTTGCGCGCACAGGGGCGCGGCTGCGAGCAGCAGGCCTAGCGCGGCTCCAAGCCGTCCCGTCACGCGCAGTACTCCATGAAGCAGCAGCATACCTGCCGCGAGGGCCGGGAAAAACTGTCAGTACTGCCAGCGGTCAGGTGTCAGTGGTCAGTGGCCAGTGGTCGGTGGCCAGCAGATCACGCGGTCACGCTGTCTCATGCCACAACGAACCGTCACTCGCCGCTGACCACTAGCCGCCAGCCGCCAGATAGCGTGTGCCCGCCCCCGGTCAGGCGCGCCGAACCTCGAACACGTGGTACGACCAGGCGGGCAGGTCCAGGTAGAGACCCTGCGCGGCGAGCACAGCGCCGCTTCGGTCGTAGACCGCCGGTCCCATCCGGTCCGCCAGCCTCCACATCTGGCCCTCGAGGTCTGTCCAGGGCAGGGCGGCGTAGCACTGGCTGGCGTGATCCGAGTAGTTGACCGCGACCAGCCAGCGGCTGCCCTCCCGTCCTGTCCAGGCCCAGGCGACGAAGCAGTCCCACGTCCAGTTGCCATCCCAGGCCAAGCGGCATTCCACTAGCCGCCACTCCCCATCGCGGAATGCGGGCTCTCGCAGGCATTCCAGCAACGCCGCGTAGAAGCCAGCCAGGTCCTCGTCTGGCGGCTCCGCCGCACCCCGACTGATATGGACGGGGATGCGCACTCTCCGCCCCTCGAACTGCCCCTGGTGGAAGAAGCGGAGACCCGGCGTGAGGAACGTCACAATCGCGGCCGCCCGGTGGACCTCCAGCGGGAAGGTCGCGGCGGCACGCGGTTCGTCGTGGTTCTCCAGGAAGCGAGCCAGCTTGTCCTGGAAGTCCAGGCCCGCCATGAGGTGCTCGCGCACGGGGCGCACGTGGCGTTCGCACAAGCGGTCGTAAAGGCGCTTGTCGTACGTGTAGTCGAACCCCTGCTGCTGGAGCGTCCATTCGAGATCCCAGTACACCTCGGCGAGGAAGAGGAAGCCGGGATGCTCCTCGTGAATCGCACTGGTGGCCCGGGGCCAGAACGGCTGGCAGGCGATGCCCCACGTCCGTTGAAACACCTCGGGCAGGACGAGCATGGCCATGTCGCAGCGCAAGCCATCGCACTGCGACGCCAGCCGGCGGAGGACGCCGACCATGGCTTGCTGCAGCGCGGGATTGCCGTAGTTCAACTGGAAGGTGTCGGGCCAGCCGTCGAAGTAGGGGTCGCGGCCGTATGCGAGGATCCGATCCCCGGCCGCGCGGCCGTAGTTCTGCGGCTGATCGGCAAGCTGCTGCGGCGACCCGCCGACGTAGTAGTCCGGGTGCGTTTTCACCCACGGGTGATCGGGCGCGGTGTGATTCGGGACGAAGTCGAGGATCAGCCGCAGCCCCCGGGTGCACAGCCGCTGCCGGAGCCGGCCGAGCGCCGCGTCGCCGCCGAAATCGTCGTGCACCCGGTAGTCGTGCACGGCAAAGCAGGAGCCGCACACGTCGGAGAGCTGGAAGTCGGTCAGGATGCGGCCGTACTCCTCCAGCCATCCGGGGTTCGACGCAGAAACACGCCGGCCCTCGGGACCCGTCTGCCAGACCCCGAGGAACCAGATCAGGTCGAACCCGGACGCCACCCACTGGTCGAGTTTGCAGTCGGGGACGTCGTCGAGCGTGGCCGGACGCCCAAGATCCGCGGCCAGCTGCGAGAGGTACACGCGGGTGTTCACCTGGAACAGCGAGGGATACCGGGGATCCCGCATCGCGCCCCTCCTTCTTATTGGACGAGTGGCCCGTCCTCGCCATCTGTCAAGCGGCTTCCGGGCGGGGCATCCCGCCTGGCGGCGTTGTTCCTCGCTCGAATAGTCCCGATATTCTCACTGGTCGCGCCTTGCCAGCCGGGCGCCGCGCTCCGGAGTCCGCATCACAGATGGCGAAGACAGGCCACTAGCAGGCGGCTGTCAGCTGCCACTGTGCATTCTGCATTTCGCATTCTGCATCTATTCCCGCTCGGTCCTGACCCCGCCGCCCACCTGTTCCATCACCACCCGCTCGTGCAGGCGGCCCTTTTCGGTCTCGAGCAGGGTCTTCCCGTCCAGACGGCCGAAGAGGTCGAGCAGCCCCGCGACGAGGCCGGTCCAGCCCGTCTGGTGGCTGGCGCCAAGACCGGCGCCGTTGTCACCGTGGAAGTACTCGTAGAACAGGATGTAGTCGCGCCAGTGCGGGTCGTCCTGGAACTTCGCGGTCCCGCCGTAGACCGGGCGCCTGCCGTTTGCGTCGCGCAGGAAGATGGCCCCGAGCCGGCGAGAGATCTCCTTCGCCACTTCGAACAGCGTCATGAACTTGCCGGAGCCGGTGGGGCACTCCACCTTGAACTCGTCGCCGAAGAAGTGGTACTGGTTCAGCAGCGCCCGGACGATCAGCACGTTGACGGGCATCCAGACCGGGCCCCGCCAGTTCGAGTTGCCGCCGAACATGCCGTTGTTGGACTCGGCGGGCAGGTACGTCACCTTGAACTCCTCGTGGCCGACCCAGAAGGAGAACGGGTGATCCTGGTGGAACTTGGAGAGCGAGCGGATGCCGTACGGCGAGAGGAACTCCTTCTCGTCGAGCAGGTACGACAGCACGCTCACCAGCTTCTTCTTGTTGAGGATTGACAGCAGCCGCCGGCCCTTGTAGCCGATGAAGCCCTCGTCGGTGGGCGCCACGTGGGTCGCCAGTTCCGGGTGGCGCTGCCGGAAGAGGTCCAGCAGTTCCCGCAGTCTCGGAAAGCGCGTCGCGGCGTTGGACTCGAACGTGGTGGCCGCGCAGAGAGGCAGCAGCCCCACCAGGGACCGGACCTTCAGTCGCATCGCCTCGCCGCCGGGCAGGCGCAGCAGGTCGTAGAAGAAGCCGTCCTGCTCGTCCCACATCTCGTCGTGGTGCTCGCCGATGCGGTCCATCGCGTAGGAGATCCACATCGAGTGCTGGACGAACTTGAACGCCACCTCCTCGTACATCGGGTCGTACTCGGCGAGGATGAGCGACATCTCGAGCATGCACTGGCAGTAGAACGCCATCCACGCCGTGCCGTCCGCCTGCTCGAGGCTCCCGCCGGTGGGCAGCTGTGCGCTCCGATCGAACACGCCGATGTTGTCCAGGCCGAGGAACCCGCCGGCGAAGACGTTACGTCCTGACGGGTCCTTGCGGTTCACCCACCAGTTGAAGTTCAGCATCAGGCCCTGGAACGAGCGCTCGAGGAAGCGGACGTCCGCGCGGCCCAGCGTGCGTTCCCACTTGTAGAGGTAGAGCGTGGCCCAGGCGTGGACCGGAGGGTTGACATCGCTGAAGTTCCACTCGTAGGCGGGGATCTGGCCGTTCGGGTGGAAGTAGAGACTCCGGAGCATCAGCAGGAGTTGCTCCTTGGCGAAGTCGAAATCCACCATCGACAGCGCGATCGTATGGAACGCCAGGTCCCAGGCGGCGTACCACGGGTATTCCCACTTGTCGGGCATCGAGATGACGTCGGCGTTCAGCATGTGGAACCACTCGGTGTTCCGCACGCCGCCCTTCACGGATCCGAGCATCGGGTGGCTGCTGTGCTCGGCCAGCCACCGCTCGAGGTCGAAGTAGTAGAACTGCTTCGTCCACAGCATGCCGGCCAGCGCCTGCCGGTGCACGCGCCGCTCGTCTTCGGTGAGCGACGGCGGCGTGATCCGATGGTAGAACTCGTTGGCCTCGTCGAGGCGAGTCTGCAAGGCCTTCTCGAAGCCGCCAAAGGCATCGGCAGGGCGGGTGGCGGAAAGCCGCAGGCGGACGCCGCGGCTGGAGCCCGCCGGCACTTCGAGCGTGTAATGCGCGGCAGCCTTCGTCCCCGCGGCGGCGGGATTCACCGCCGAGCGGTCCCCGCCAACCACGCAGGCGTGGAACGCGTCCTTGACGTAAGGCGTGCCATTCGCCTGTCCCCAGAGGCGCTGCACGTTGGTCTCGTTCTCGGTGAAGAGCAGCTCAGGCTCGCCGTCGCAGCACAGCCAGTACTCGCCGAGGTCGGCGTGCGACGCCTGGATGACGCCCGGTGCCGCCTCGCGCAGTGACGGCTTCGAGCTGGATTCCCCCCAGGACCAGGTGTTCCGGAACCACAGGGTCGGCAGCACCCGGAGGCGTGCCGTCTCGGGCCCGCGGTTGTGAACGGTGACCTGAACGAGCAGGTCGTCGGGGCCCGCCTTGCCGTACTCCACGAAGACATCGAAGTACCGGTCATCGTCGAAGACACCCGTGTCGAGCAGCTCGTATTCCATTTCTTCGCGCGATCGCCCGCGGTTCGTCGTCACGAGGTCGCCGTACGGGTATTCCCGCTGGGGGTACTTGTATAGGTACTTCATGTACGAGTGGGTCGGCGTGCTGTCGACGTAGAAGTAGTACTCCTTCACGTCCTCGCCGTGGTTGCCCTCGCTGTTCGTCAGCCCGAACAGGCGCTCCTTGAGGATGGGGTCCCGCTCGTTCCACAGCGCGAGGGAGAAGCAGAGACGCTGCTTGTCGTCGGAAATCCCCGCAAGGCCGTCTTCGCCCCACCGGTAGGCGCGCGAGCGGGCCTGGTCGTGGGAGAAGTAGTCCCACGCGTTGCCGTCGTCGCTGTAGTCCTCCCGAACCGTGCCCCACTGCCGTTCGCTCAGGTACGGCCCCCATTTCTTCCAGGGGACGCCGGCCTCGCGGGCCTCGTTCAGCCTTTTCTGTTCGGTGACGTCAACGAGCGTGCTCTTTGCCATGGAGGGCCTCGGTTCTTTTTCGATGGAGAAAGCCGTTTCCGAGCTTAGTGGCTCGATTGGTCCGGGGCACCTGTCAGAAGGGACAGATCCGGCGGAAAGAGTTCGCAGCGCCGGAGGCCACGGCTGGCGGCTGGCATCAGGGGCGCGCAACTGCCGGCTGGCGGCGTCCGTAGGCGGGGACGGGGAGGAACGGGTCGAGCGTCACCACCGGGTGACGCCCGACTCCCAACTGTCGGGCTACTTGCCGATCTTCGCGCCGATCACCTCGCCGGAGACGACGATCTCGAAGCCTGGGCCAGCACACTGCCGGCTGACGCCCCGAGGAACACGACCGCCATTATCGTTGTCACGAATGCCCGCATGTTTGACTCCCTTGATGTCGTCGACTTCTCGCGCGAGGTCGCGGCCGCTAACCACCGGCTGCGACGATGAGCTGGGCGATGATGATCTTCGTCACGGTGGCCGCCGGGAAGATCATCGCGTAGCAGATTTCAACCCGTTCCGACGGGAAGGAACGGAACGCATAGGCGAGGATCGCGGGGGAGCCGGTGACACCTGCGGTGACGCCGAGCAGGTCCTCGAACGGCATGCGCATCACGAAGTGACCGATGAGCAGCGGGGGCAGCGCGAGCGCCAGCAGGATCGCGGCGCCGGCGGCGAGGAGCACCGGCCCGCTGCCCGCCACGACCTCCACGAAGGGCGCGCCCGAACTCATGCCGACCTGGGCGAGGAACACCGACAGGCCGAAGTTCCGGAGCGTCAGGTTCGCCGACATCGGCATCATCCAGGTCAGCGGGCCGAGGCGTCCCAACCTGCCGAGAACCAGCGCACCGATCAGCGTACCCCCGGCAACCCCGACCTTCATCGTGCCCACGCCTGGGACGGGGATGGGGAGGACGCCCAGCAACGAGCCCAGGACCATACCGACGCCGAGCGAAATGTAGCTGAACTCGCTCGTCCCGCGGATCGAGTTGCCAAAGAACTTCCGGACGGCCGGGAACGAGGCTCGGCGCGTCAGCAGGCCCACGCGGTCCCCGCCTTCCAGCAGGAGGTCCGGCCCCATCAGCATCTCCGTGTCGCCGCGCTGCACGTGGGTGATCGTGGCTTGAATGCCGTCCGGGAACTTCAGGTCGGCGAGGCGCGTGCCCACGAGGTGCGGCTTCGAGACGAACACGTGCAGCATGTCCATGGTGGTGCGGTCGCTGACCAAGCGGCCTGCCGCGTGGCGGCCCAGCACCTCACGGGCGCTTTCCAGCGAAGCCTTGTCCACGCCGCCGAGGAGCAGCACGTCGTCGGCGCCCAGCACGAGCGCGGGCTCGGGGTGCCTGTTCTCGTTGCCGATTCGGACGGCCAGGGCCTGCACCCCCTTCGGCATCCGCGCCATCGTTTCGGCCAGGGTGCGGCCGACGATTTCCTCCGCGTGGATCGCGACCTCCAGCGTCTCGAGCCCCGACTTGGAGGCGTCCTCGATGTTCGGCTTCAAGAAGAGCTGCACGACGTACATGCAGAGAATCGCGCCGACCAGGCCAAAGGGAAACGCCACGCTGTACCCGATCGCCGGTTCCTTCGTGCCCGCGGCTTCCATCGCCGCCTGCATCGTTGCGGCGTTGGTGCCAGAACCCGCGAAGAGTCCGGCCATCATGGGCGCGGACACGTCCATGACCATCATCTCGACGGTCGCGACCAGCGCGGCCGTGCCGAGCGCGATGACAGCCAGCACGTTGTAGCGGCGCCCGGCCTTGCCCGCCAGACCTGCGAAGAACTGCCTCCCGAACTGCACGCCCAGCCCGTAGAGGAACATCACCAGGCCCAGCGTCCCGACCATCGCCGGTGGCTGGCTTGCCGGCACGATCGCGCCGATGAACAGGCCCGAGAAGAGGACGGCCCCCACGCCAAGTGAGAACCCCCTGATGTTGATCGCGCCGATCGCATAACCGCTGGCGACGACCAGGAACAGGGCCAGCAGTGGCTGGTGGGTGAGGAATGCCGTGAGTGTTTCCATATGGCTACTAGGCCGCCGAAGCGGCCCGATCGAGATGGAGGGCGCGGCGGGCCAGCAGGTGAGCCGCGCCGAACGCGCACAGGACGGAGAGCGGTACGGCGAGGGCCACCATGGCGATCGTCCGTGGATCGGTGCCGGGAACGGTAACCAAGGGCGCGAAAGCCGCGCCGAGGTTGCGGGTGCAGGCGCCCAGGGCCAGCACGCTCTTCTGGGAATGGGCGAGCCCCGGGGCGAGCGCGTACGCGGCCGCCGCCACAACCGAATAGAACACGAGCTGCGTGGCGATCGCGTACGTCCCGATTGCGCCCGCGAAGTCTGCCCTGTAAAGCCACGCGAGGATCACGATCATGATCACCGTGTCGATCGCCGTCACCTTCTTGACGAGCGGGTGGGCGGTTTCGGCAAAATTCTCGAAGGCGCGCCGCACCGCTATTCCGAGCGCCATGGGCAGCGTGACGTAGAGCACCAGCGGCTTCGCGATCGTCCAGGCGTCCGCCGTAAAGCCCTTGACGAGCACGGGCGTTAGCAAGGGCATGTACACGACCGTGCCGACGGCGGTGAGCAGCATCAGGGCGGCGACGTACGAGAGGTCGCCGCGCGCCCTTTCGGACACCAGCGGGAGGAATGGCGCGCAGGGCGCCATCCCGAGGAACAGCATGCCGACAGCGTACGGTTCCGCCAGCGGAATGACCTTGGTCAGCAGAACGGCGAAGGCCGGGCCCACGACGAAGGCCCACAGCACGCTCAGCCCCACGAAGCGCAGGTTGCGCAGCGCCCGCACGGCCCCCGGGAGCCTCAACCTGAGACCCACTTCCAGCAGGCTGCCGACCATGAACACGACGAGGGTTATTCCGAGCAGTGCCTGGAGCATGTCCTCGCTAGTCCATCGCCAGTCCCGGAGCTCGTTTCGCCCTCTGTTCTTCACGCCGGTTCCGTATTGCCGCCCGTGCCGTCACGGTGCGAGCAGGAGCAACCAGGGAGTTCCGACGACCAGGTAGACGACGAGACAGAACGCCGTCGCGATCGCCCCGAGGCGGTACGCGTCCTTCTGCGGCAGGTACCCGCTGTCCACGAACAGGAGGTTCGCGGCCGAACCCTGCGGCGTGATCACCGAGAAGAAGTCGCTCGCGAACAGGAGCAGGAAGGCGAGGGGCATGGCCGGCACGCCCAGCTTGACGCCGACGTCCATGAAGACGCCGAACAGCGCCAGGATGTGGGCCGTCTGGCTGACGAACAGGTAGTGAAGCAGGACGTAGGCGACCGCGAGGATCAGGTACACCGCCACCCAGGGGAGCCCGCCGAGCGCGCCCGCGAAGCGCAGCCCGAGGTAGGCCATGAACCCGAGCTCGTTCAGCTGCCCGCTGAGCGTGTACAGCACCGCGAACCAGATGAACGTGGCGAGCACGTCGCCCTCTTTCGCGATGTCGCCGGGCGTGAGCACCCGCGTGGCGAGCAGGATGCCGAGGCCGAGAAACGCGACGGCCGTCGAGTCGAGCCCCAGGGATCCCGCCGCGGCCCAAAGGGCCACCATCCCGACGAACGTGGCCGTCACGATCTTCTCGTTCCGGCCGAAGGGTCCCAGGGCGGCGAGGGCCGCCCGCGCGGCGGCCGGCGCGCCCGGCGTGGCGCTCACCTCCGGCGACGTGAGCCGATAGAGCAACAGCGGAAGCAGGGCCATCGCGGCGATGGTCGGGACCGACGCGGCGAGCAGCCAAGTGCCGAAGTTGATGTTTACGCCGAAGGTCTGCGCGATTTCAGCGCCGAGCGGGTTTCCCGCCATGGCGGTGAACCACAGCGCCGACGAAAGGCTCAGGCTCGCCATGCCCGAGAACATCAGGAAGGCGCCGAGCCGCGGCCGCCCGCCTTCTCCCGGCTTCGCCCCCGCGGCGACGGCGAGGGAGTAGACGAGCGGGTAGAGGACCCCTCCGCGCGCCGTGCTGCTGGGGAACGCCGGCGCGATGAGGCCATCAACCACGAAGATGCTGTAGGACAGTCCGAGCGTCGATCGCCCGAACACGCTGACCACCAGGTGGCCGAGACGAGCGCCGAGGCCACAGCTGACGACGGCCCGCGCCACCAGGAACGCGACGACGATCAGCAGGATGGTCGGGTTGGCGAAGCCGGCGTACGCCTTCGCCGGTGTGAGCGTGCCGGAGAGCACCGCCAGCGACACCGACAGGATCGACGCGGTCAGGATGGGAAGGGCGCCCACGATGACGGAGAAGATGGCGCCGATGAAGAGCGCGAACAGGCGCCAGGCCGGCAGCGTGAGGCCCTCGGGCACCGGCGCCAGCCAGATGCCCGCGACGACGACGAAAGTCGCGACGCGCGCAAGGGCCCTTCGCCGCCTGCGCGCCAGGTCAACCGCGGCGACCGGTTCGGACCTGACCGTCGTCATTGGCCGGCCCCTCCCTTGCGGAAGCGCCCGTTGAGTCCGACGGCGCGGCCCTGGATGGCGCCTTGTTCCGCCTCGATGACGTACTGCCACTCGAACGAGTACTCGCCGGTGATGCCGGCGTAGCGGCC
>Ga0105104_10004216_pt1 | contig 10033 bp, 9 predicted proteins | sample PPLLaktember2015_3_FD_87034 | JGI IMG/M metagenome (GOLD analysis project Ga0105104, IMG submission 87034) | Freshwater sediment microbial communities from Prairie Pothole Lake near Jamestown, North Dakota, USA - PPLs Lake P7 Core (6) Depth... | ecosystem: Environmental > Aquatic > Freshwater >... | reverse complement strand
GGCACATGGATCAATTCATTTGAATTACCCAGAAGTTTCAAATTGTTATCGAAAGGTACGCCATTAGGCCTGCCGAATATGGTGATCATTGCCATCGTTGTGGCTGGGGTTGTGTATTATTTTCTTAACTACACGCGTACCGGGCGGGATATTTTTGCGGTGGGTAGCAACCCGGATGCAGCACAATTTGCTGGTATCCGCAAGCAATGGATTACCTTTTTGGTTTATTTGCTGAGTGGTCTGCTCTGCGGACTTGCTGCGGTATTGTGGGCCTCCAGGTTCGAATCGGCGCAAACGAATACTGCGCTTGGCTTTGAACTTCAAAGTGTGGCAGCTTCTGTTGTGGGAGGTGTCAGTATTAACGGCGGTGTGGGAACCGTGCCGGGCGTCTTGTTGGGCGCCCTGTTACTGGGGATGATCCAGAACTCATTGACGTTGATCCGCATCTCGCCATTCTGGCAGCTGGCGGCGCAGGGCTTATTGATCTTGATCGCAGTCATCTCTGACAAGTGGGTCTTAAGCCGTGTGGAGAGGACCAGGAAATGAAAGCACAGGCCGTCACAGAATCCAAATCAACTGCGCTCATCAGTGAATACGCGCCGCGCCGTTCCTTCCTGGCCAAATTCCAACGCTGGGAATGGATGCTGGTTGGCTTGATCCTGCTGGATGTGCTGATCAATATCCGCCTCTCTCCCTTCTTCCTGGATGCACGTAATCTTTCGCGTACCTCTTCTGACTTTATGGAGATCGGGTTGATGATGTTGCCTATGGTTTTTATCATCATCACCGGCAATATTGACCTCTCTGTCGCTTCCAACATGGGGATGAGTGCCTCCTTTATGGGTTTGCTCCACAACATGGGAGTCAATATTTGGGTCGCGGCATTGGCTGGGCTTCTGCTTGGCACCCTCGGCGGACTCTTGAACGGATATCTGGTTGCGCGTGTCAAACTTCCTGCACTGGTGGTAACGCTGGGTACCTATGCCTTTTATCGCGGAATTGCATACGGTTTTCTTGGCGACCAGGCCGCCCGCGGATACCCCAAGGCATTTACCTATTTTGGACAGGGAAAGGTCTTTGATACTCTCGTTCCATTTTCTGTGGTTTTGTTCATTGTCATGGCTGTCATTTTCGGGTTGGTCCTGCACCGGACAACATTCGGACGTTACCTGTATGCGATTGGAAATAATGAAAACGCCACCATTTATTCAGGCGTGCCGGTTGCCAAAATTAAATTCATGATCTTTACCTTGTCCGGCTTCATGGCCGCCCTGGCTGGCTTGATTCTGGCTGCACGTTTTGGAAGTACACGCCCCGATAATGGCACTGGTTTGGAACTGGCCGTTATCACAGCCGTGGTACTTGGAGGCGTGGATATTAATGGCGGGAAAGGGACGATGCTCGGCGCAACGCTTTCCCTGCTCTTGATCGGCCTGATGCGCTTTGGCATGGGATTGCTCAATATCCAGGGACAGGTTCAGGGGGTCGTGATCGGGCTGATGCTGATCCTCTCCATTTTGCTTCCGGGGGTCGTGCAACAAATTTCCTCAGCAAGAAATATCCAATTCCAGGGGCGGACTGTGCTCACTGTTTTGGGCGTGCTGGCAGTCTTTGTCGTCTTCTTTCTATTCTTCTTCTGGTCGCGTGCACTGGTGTTTGCCGGTGGTTGATGGCAATTCCTACGAGGGTTCCAGGCCTAGGCCTGATGCCAAATCTCACTTCCTGTGTTGAAAGGAGGCGCGAGAGACTTATATACCTTAAAGACCAACTTGTCTGTTTGTCGAAAATATATTCACAAATTCGAAGGAGATAGAAAATGAAACACCGTTCTTTGTTGTGGGTCCTTACGCCCCTGATTGTCCTTGCCCTGGTCTTAAGCGCCTGTGCGCCAGCGGCGACTGAACCCCCGGCCCCCACGCAGGCACCCGCGACCGAGGCTCCGGCTGCCACCGAAGCCCCGGCAACAGAAGCACCAGCCGCCACAGAAGCTCCAGCCACCGCATGCGAAGGTGACTACGTGCTGGTTCCGAAGAATCTTGGCAACCCTTATTTCGATACTGCAAATAATGGCGCTCAAGAAGCTGCCACGGAGCTGGGCATAACGGTATTGTATCAGGGTTCTGCAACTGCCGATGCCACTGAACAGATCACGCTGCTCAATTCTCTGATCGCTCAGCAGCCCTGCGGTCTGGCCGTGTCAGCCAATGATGCCGATGCTCTCGTTCCAACAGGTCAAGCTGCCATGGAGGCTGGCATTCCGGTAGTCACCTGGGACTCTGCCATTGCCGCGGATGGCCGTGACATACATATTAACCAGGCAATCTTGCAGGATATCGGCACAATCCAGATCCAGATGGCTTCTGAGCTTGCGGGCCCCGACGGTGGACAGATCGCGATTTTGAGCGCCACATCCACCGCTCCAAATCAGAACGCCTGGATCGAGGTGATGGAGGAAGAACTCACCAAACCTGAATATGCAAACCTGGAATTGGTGGAAACCGTTTATGGCGATGATGATGACACCAAGAGCTATAGCGAGGCCCAGTCTTTGTTCACCAAATATCCCGAACTTAAAGTCATCATTGCTCCAACCACTGTAGGTATTGCTGCTTCTGCGCGCGCGGTTACAGATGCCAACCTGATCGGCAAGGTGTTCGTCACTGGCTTGGGCACCCCGAACCAGATGCGTGAATATGTCAAGAATGGTGCTTCGCCGCAATTCGCTCTTTGGAATCCGGCCGATCTTGGTTACCTTGCCGTATATGCGATGCATGCCATGGCGACTGGTGAGATGACAGGTGAAGCTGGCCAGACGTTTGATGCCGGCAAACTCGGTGAAAAGACCATTGAGGATGATCCTGATCTCGGATTGAACGTTCTCCTTGGCCCGCCTTTTGTCTATAACGAAGAGAACATTGACGATTTCAACTGGTAAGCCAGACTACGAAGTAAACAAAGCATAAATGCTGTCACTTCGGTAGTCGGCGATCCGGTGCTGGTTGCCGAAGTGACAGTTTGATTAAACCATGGGACAGTGGCTGACATGAAAAGAGTTGGATTCCAGTTCAAGGTTCGCAAGGATCGTCTCGCAGAATATAAGGAATATCACAAGCAGGTCTGGCCTGAAATGCTACAGGCACTGCGTGAAACCGGCTGGCACAATTATTCATTATTCATGCGCGAAGACGGTTTGATCTTTGGTTATTTCGAAACTGAAGAAAGCCTTGCAACCGCTCAAGCCAAAATGGCCGCGAAAGAAGTGAATACGCGCTGGCAGGAATTTATGTCGCCTTTTGTGGATGCGAATGCCCGGCCGGATGAAACGTTTGTTGAGCTTGAGGAATATTTCCACCTGGATTGACTATGACCGACACTCGCAACTACCTTGCAATTGACCTCGGTGCAGAAAGCGGCCGCACGATCGTCGGTAGCCTGGAGGAGGGTCGCCTCTCGCTCACCGAAACACACCGCTTTGCCAATGGGCCCGTCCGTTTGCCCGATGGCTTGCATTGGGATGTTCTGCGTCTATGGTCCGAGATCAAAACCGGGATTGGGATCTCCTCTGCGAAGTTCAACCAGAAACTTGATAGCATTGGCATCGATACCTGGGGCGTTGATTTTGCCCTGCTCGATAAGCAGGGTGCGTTATTATCCAATCCATTTCATTATCGTGATGAACGCACCGATGGCATGCTGGAGGAGGCCTTCAAACGCATGCCCCGTTTGGAAATTTTTGCAAATACCGGCATCCAGTTCATGCAGCTCAATACCCTCTATCAACTGCTGGCAATGTCGCTGCAAAGGTCTCCATTCCTTGAAGTGGCAGAAAACTTTGTGACCATCCCGGATCTATTTAACTACTGGCTGAGCGGTGAGATCACCAACGAATTCACCAATGCGACAACAACTCAATGCTTTGACCCGCGCAAACGTGCCTGGGCTGCCTCCCTGCTTCAGGCAATGGATATCCCTGCGCATCTTTTCAAGCCGGTCACGGATCCCGGAACCTCGATCGGGACTCTCCTCCCGTACATCGCCGAAGAGACAGGCGCGGGCAGAGTCCGAATCGTCGTTCCCGCTTGCCACGATACAGGCTCTGCAGTAGCCGCGGTCCCGGCCCTTGCAGGGAATCAGGATTTCGCGTGGATCAGCTCGGGAACGTGGTCTATTATGGGCGCGGAAGTCCGCGAACCCTGTTTGACCGAGAAGGCGCTGGATTATAACTTTACGAACGAGGGTGGCGTATTTGGAACATGGCGATTATCAAAAAATATCATGGGTTTGTGGCTTGTACAGGAATGCAGGCGCACCTGGGCACATCTTGGAGAAGAGTTATCTTACGATGAAATTACACGTCTGGCTTCTGAAGCAAAACCTTTTCTGGCTGTGATGGATCCGGACAGCGATGTTTTTTTTCATGCCGGGGATATGCCTGAAAAAATTCAAAAATATTGCGCGAACACAAATCAAACCGTACCGCAAACAAAAGGTCAGATTTTACGAGTTACCCTGGAGGGGATTGCATTGAAATACCGCTGGGTGCTGCAAAGATTGGAGGAACTAACCGGTAAACATCTTGATCCCATCCATATGATTGGCGGTGGGACAAAGAACCGTTTGCTGAATCAATTTGCTGCCGATGCTACTTGTCGCACCGTGGTAACAGGTCCTGTAGAAGCGACGGCCATTGGCAACGTCTTGATGCAGGCGATTGGCCTAAAACACCTCGGTTCACTGGCTGAAGCACGCGAGGTTGTTCGTGCATCTTTTACACCCGAAGTCTATGAACCCCAAAAAGCTGCGGACTGGGATGGGGCTTATGCTCGTTTGCAGAAGGTTGTAAAATAATGTTACACGCGCCTTATCCAGAGTTGGATGACCTGCTCGAAATGATGGGAGAGGCAGGCAGACGCCTTTCAGAGATTGAAGCAAGTGAAGGGTCGGCGGGAAATATTTCCGTTTGTTTGCGCTGGCCCATTGAACTGCGTACGCGTTTCCCATTGGTCGATGAGATCGAACTTCCACAACCTGTCCCTGAACTGGCCGGCGCCACGTTCCTCGTGAGCGGTTCCGGTCGCCGATTGCGCGAGATCATTGATGAGCCGGTTGCCAGCATTGGTTGTATTCTCGTGAATGAAGGCGGACAGGCCGGGAAGTTGTTTACCTCCCATCAACGCCGTTTTGAAAGGCTAACCAGTGAATTCAATTCACACCTGGCTGTGCATTATGATCAGGTCATGTCGAGTGGCACAAATTTTCACGCGATCATCCATGCCCAGCCGCCTCAGCTCACGTATCTGAGTCATATTCCCCGTTATCAGGATGAACACTATCTCAACACGCATCTTCTGCGCTGGCAGCCAGAGACCATTGTCCACCTCCCGGAAGGGATTGGCTTTGTGTCTTTCCGGATTCCGAGTTCCCCTGAATTGATGGAAGCAACACTGACGTCCCTGCGGAAGCATCGTATTGTCATTTGGGCAAAACATGGTGTGATGGCGCGCTCCGATGTCTCGGTCAAACGCGCCGCGGATCGCGTCGAATATGCGGAGGCGGCTGCAAAATATGAATACCTCAACCTTTGTGCAGGTGAGATCGGCGAAGGTCTGACCGCGGATGAGATCCGCGCGATCTGCAAAACGTTCAACGTGCAACAGAATATTTTCTAGAGGCAATCATGAGCATATCAGAATCCAGTATCCAAAATGCCTATCTCTTTGCGAAAGAGCACTATGCCGCGCTGGATGTGGATACCGAAAAAGCCCTCGCCCTGCTTGGCAAAGTTGCTATCAGCCTGCATTGCTGGCAGGGTGACGATGTGGGTGGTTTTGAAAATCCGGGTGGCGAACTCAGCGGCGGGATCGCAGCAACCGGGAATTACCCGGGCAAAGCCCGCACGGCCGAGGAATTGCGCCAAGACCTGGACCTGGTTTATAGTCTGTTGCCTGGGTCCCATCGATTAAATCTTCATGCCATTTATCTTGAAGCAGATCAAAAGGTGGAGCGCAACGCGATTGAACCGAGCCACTTCTCGGCTTGGAAGGATTGGGCAAAGGCGAACCAGCATGGCATTGACTTCAACCCGACCTGTTTCTCGCATCTCAAGTCAGCAGATGGGTTTACGCTTTCCCATCGTGATGAAGGCATTCGCAAATTTTGGATAGAGCATTGCATCGCCAGCCGGAAGATCGGTGAATACTTTGGGAGGGAGTTAGGGACGCCTGCCGTCACAAACATCTGGATCCCCGATGGATACAAGGACAGCCCTGCCGATCGCCGGACTCCCCGCGAACTGCTCCGCGATTCTCTCGACGCGATCCTCGCTGAAAAAATCGACCGGCGTTACAACCTGGACGCGGTCGAACCCAAGTTATTTGGGATTGGCTCTGAAAGTTATGTAGTCGGTTCGATGGAATTTTATACTGCCTATGCACTGAGCCGCAAAATTTTGCTAACCCTCGACTCAGGTCACTTTCACCCAACCGAAACGATCGCAGATAAGATTTCGTCTTTCCTCATATATCTTGATGAGTTGTTACTGCATGTCAGCCGCGGCGTGCGTTGGGATAGCGACCATGTTGTCACCTTCAACGATGATTTGCAGGCGATTGCCCACGAAATTGTCCGCAACGACGCCCTCGAGCGGATTCACATCGGGCTCGATTACTTCGATGCCAGCATCAACCGGGTCGCGGCCTGGACAATTGGCGCGCGCAACACACTACGGGCATTGCTCATTGCCCTGCTCGAGCCGCAGAAAATACTCAAACAATATGAGATCGAAGGCGACTTCTCGAGCCGTCTGGCGTTGCAGGAGGAGCTTAAATCCATGCCGTTCAGCGCAGTCTGGGATTATTACTGTCTGCAGAAAAATGTCCCTGTCGGTATGGATTTTATGAAATCCATCAAAGATTACGAGAAGAAGGAACTTATAAAGAGAGTGTAAGTTCTTTTCTGCATTGAAAGAGTATAGTATGACTGTTGTCAAGCTCTACGCCAACCTGCGGAAACTCGCGGGGACGAAGGAATTGTCCATAACGGGACCAACTATCGGAGCAGTGCTGAACCAACTGGTCCGGCAGCATCCACCGGTTGGTGAAGTCATTCTTGAAAATGGTGGACTGCGGCAGCACATTGTTGTCACATTAAATGGGCAGCACATGATCGATTTGGAAACGCCTGTTACGGAACAGGACATCCTTGCAATTTTCCCGCCCATTGCAGGCGGCTAAGGAGAAGCTATGGCTGGTTGGTCTGAAAAAGTTTTGGATATTGATCTGAATACTCAATCCTATAAAACGTATCCACTGGATATGGAGATGGCGCGGCTCTTCATCGGTGGGCGCGGATTGGGTGCGCGTCTGTTGTGGGATCTGGTGGGACCGGAGGTCGATCCGCTTTCCGCTGAAAATGTTTTGATCTTTACGAATGGACCGTTAACGGCAACAGGCTATCAGACGAGTAATCGTTTTTCCGTGACGACAAAGAGTCCCTTGACTGGAACCATTCTGGATGCAAACTCTGGCGGGTTCTGGGGGATGCAATTCAAGAAGGCTGGTTATGACGTGATGATCATTCGCGGCAGATCCGAGCAGCCGATTTGGATTGAGATCAAAAATAGCGAGATTATGTTCCACGACGCGAGTGAACTGTGGGGTATGCGCGTCTTTGCCCTGACCGAAAAACTGGGGCAGAGCAACAACAAGCGCAATGTTTTGTGCATTGGTCCCGCAGGCGAGAACCTGAGTCGGATTGCAGCCATCATGAATGATCGTGAACGCGCCCTGGCGCGTGGCGGCCCGGGTGCAGTGATGGGCTCCAAGAATCTGAAAGCCATTGTTGTAGAGGGAAAAGACCGTCCTGAAATCAATGATCCCGAACGGTTCAAGTTCATGCTGTACGAGACGCGTAAATTGCTGGCAGCCAGCCCGCTCACCAGCCAGGCACTGCCTGAGTTCGGCACGGTGGTCCTGATGAACATCATGAACAACATCGGCGCGCTGGCGACCCGCAACCATCAGCAGACACAGTTCGAAGGGGCCGAAGCCATTTCGGGTGAGGAGTTGACCGAGAAGTATCTGGTCAGGAACGCCTCGTGCTGGGCATGCCCGATCAGTTGTACACGTATCAGCAAAACGGACAAAGTGGAAGGAGAAGGCCCCGAGTTCGAAACCACCTGGGCGTTCGGCGCCCAATGCGGCATTGACAACCTGCCAGCGATCATCGAAGCCAACGCACTCTGTAACGATTTAGGACTCGACACGATTTCCGTAGGTTCGACGATTGCCTGTGCGATGGAACTCAGTGAAAAAGGATACTTGGATTCGGATCTGCGTTTCGGACGCGCCGACCAGCTTGCCCCCGCCGTGGAAGCGATGGCTTACCGGCGCGATATCGGTTCAGACCTGGCTGACGGCAGCCTCCGTTTGGCGACAAAATACGGTCACCCTGAACTTTCAATGTCTGCCAAGGGCTTGGAATTCCCAGCCTACGACCCGCGCGGCATGCAGGGCCAGGGGCTGCTCTATGCCACCTCCAACCGCGGGGGGTGTCACATGCGCGGCAATATGGTGGGGCCCGAGGTACTGGGCTTGCCCAAAATGATCGACCGCTTCCAGGTACAGGGTAAATCAAGCTTTGTCATCCTGCATCAAAATGTATCTGCCGCCATTGACTCGCTTGTCCTTTGTAAGTTCACCAACATGGGTGTGGCAGATGAATACTTTGCCCGCGTCCTTTCAGCGGTGACGGGGATCCAATATGACACGGGAGATATGGTGAAAGTGGGGGAACGAGTCTGGAATTTGGAAAAGTTGTATAACCTGCGGGAAGGTTTCAGCCGCAAGGAGGATACCCTGCCCTCGCGCCTCCTCAATGAAGCACCAACCGACGGGCCGTCACAGGGTTGGGTGGTCCAATTGGAACCGATGCTCAAGGAATATTATCGCGGTCGCGGCTGGGACGAAAATGGCGTTCCGACCCCGAAGAAGCTTGCTGAACTCGAACTGGCAAACTTAAGCTAATGCGTCATTGCGAGGAGCGAAGCGACTGAAGCAATGTCATACTTGATGTCTGAACTGCAGGAAATTGAACTTGAGATTGCTTCGAGCATTGCCCTCGCAACACTTGCACCTCGATTTGCTTGGCAAATCGTGCAAGTGCAGGTGTGACGGAATGGAGATATTTATGATCGATCCACGAATCTATGAAATGTTCCGCGACATTGGTCGCGACCTGTATGTAGCTAACATGATCTCTTCGCATGGTGGCAATCTGAGCATTCGGCTGGGTGACCGAGTTGTGATCAAACGGCGCGGCGCGATGCTCGGCAGCCTCAAGCCCCAGGATCTGGTTGAGACACGTCTTGATAAGAATGACAGTGGTGTGGCACTGGCTTCCACGGAGCTGCTGGTTCATCGCACCATTTACATGAGCACCCCCGCTTTGGCGATTGTCCATTGCCACCCGCGTACCGCGATTGCCTTCTCGCTTTCACGTGAGGAATTGGTGCCGATTGACAATGAAGCCTCCTACCTGTTAAAAAAGGTTCCGGTGGTGGCAGAGGAATTTGCCTCCGGCACGCCTGAAATGGCAAAGAAGGTTGCCAATGCTTTGAAGAACTACAAGATCATCATGCTCCGTGGACATGGCAGCTTTGCCACAGGGCAGACGCTGGATGAAGCCTTCCACTGGTCGTCCACGCTGGAAGAGTCCTGCCAGATCGAACTGGCTGTCAGGCAGATCAACGAGCCCTTCCTTGAGTATCGCAAGATGAGCGAGTCGTATAACAAATTCTAGATTTATCGGCAGTTGATACTTTGTTCTTTTATTTATAGGAATTGTTGTGTAGGAAAATTATGACAATAGAATCTGAGAAATTTCAATACGTCAGTTATTTGTGGGATGACAAAGTCGCAGATCAACTCGATCCGGTGGAGCGATTGCGCTATCGCAGCAACCTGCTCGGTGCAGATCAGCGCATTACCAACACGGGCGGCGGGAACACCTCCTCCAAAGTCAAAATGAACGATCC
>Ga0105104_10004215_pt1 | contig 10035 bp, 9 predicted proteins | sample PPLLaktember2015_3_FD_87034 | JGI IMG/M metagenome (GOLD analysis project Ga0105104, IMG submission 87034) | Freshwater sediment microbial communities from Prairie Pothole Lake near Jamestown, North Dakota, USA - PPLs Lake P7 Core (6) Depth... | ecosystem: Environmental > Aquatic > Freshwater >... | reverse complement strand
TGAATGGAATCAGCAGGCGCCTCCCTTCAACTGGTCCACGAAGTCCGTGGCCAAGGTCATGGCCGAGGCGCCTGCCCTGGCAGCCTGACATTTGGATACTTAATCGTGACACGCTGTACTTAGGGAATATCCTGGGGAGGCTATCGCCATTGAGTTGAGCAGATGCGCGCCGCTCTTGGCGGGCATCTGCTCCAGCGATGGGTTAGGCCGTACGCTGGGACACAGCTCTCATCTTCACGTAGGCCCGAACCGTCAGCACAGCCGCACTCAGGGACAAAATCTGCAACGTCATGTGCTGAAGGTCCGGGGTGGGTCGAGTGCTGCGTCGGGGCAGAATCCGCAGCGTCTCAGTGTAGCCATGCTCGACGTACCAGCGGAAGTCACTATGCAAGAGCGTAGGCCCGAACAGGTAGGGGAGCCATCACTGCCGCACCTGGGGGAGGAACCAGACGACAGTCCAGACAGCCCCCACCCCCACTGCCCAGCGCGATCTGCGCCACAAGGCCCAGAGGGTGAAGAGTCCGGGGATCCAGCCCGCTAGCGTGGACGGCCATTGCGAGCCAGCCTGTGCCAGGTTATTCCAGGGATTGAGCCCCACATGGTTGTCCACAGTAAAATAGATGAGCATCAGCGCTAACGTGATAAATGCCATCTGGCACGAGAATTGAGCTTGCTCACTTGCTCCCATGCGCCCCTCTGAAAGAATGTGGACAAACCGGTCGGGTAAGGAGGTGACAGGGCTGCCGCCGCCTCCCCGAAGGACCGTTCGTGGGCGTCGACCAGGCGCACGCCGTGACTCACGCGACTTCGTCTCGCACCCCAACTCCAAGCTCAGGACCGTGAAAGGCATGATAGCGTCCTAGTTGACCGCTGCACATGGTGCATGCTAGTGTAGGGACCTCTTCGCCCGGCTCTTTAGCCGCCCAACCCCAAAATGCTGCGGTGAGGTGTGTAAACCATGCTAGGACCAACGCTCAAAATCGAAGGCGCACGGTTTCTCATCACGATGGATGCGTCGCGGCGCATCATCCAGGATGGGTCTTTACTGATCGATGGCCAACGCATCACCCGCGTGGGGAAGGCCGCCGAGCTCACTGGCCTGCCGGCTGACCAAGTCATCGATGCTCGGGAGATGGTGGTCACCCCGGGCTTCTGCAACAATCACATGCACATCAGCTATGCCCATGCCGTACGGGGGATTTTCCCAGACGATCTCAACCCCGGTGTTTATCTAGCCAATGTCTTCAAATTACAGGGGGCGATGACCGAGGAAGATGAGTATTACACCTCGCTCCTGGGCATCACTGAGCTCCTGAAGTATGGTACCACCTGCTTCCTCGATCCCGGCAGTACCAAGTTTCTCGACACCTGTCTGCAGGCTTATGAAGAATCAGGATGCCGTATCGTCGTCGGCGCCCAGGTGGTCGATCAGCCCAATCCGATCAATATCCCGGTCACCAGCACACAGGACTCCATCGCCACGATGGAGAAGACGATCAAGACCTATGATCATCGCCTCAACGACCGGGTACGCGCCTGGGCCATGCCCTTCGCCGCCGACTACGCCACGGAGGAGCTGCTGGTAGCCGCCAAACGCTTGGCGGATGCCTATCAGACTGGCATGACCTTGCATCAGAGCAATGATCCGCCCAGTGTCAAAACCGCGCTGGAGCAATACGGCAAGCGCCCCATCGAATACCTGGAGAGTATCGGCGTGCTCGGCTCTAACGTGCTGCTGGCCCACCTGGTTGGACTCGATGACAACGAGGTTAACGTCATGGCACGGACGCACACGAAGGCGGTGATGGTGCCGACGGCGGCTCTCAAGATGGGCCGGGGGACGAGTAGCCAGGGAAAACTCCCGGAAATGCTGCAGAAGGGCATCGCCGTGAGTCTCGGCACTGATGCCGGCAACAACTCCAACCTGCTCGAAACCCAGCGCTCGATGTATCTCGCAGCTGTGCTCTACAAAGACGCCCGGCGCAGCACCAGCATGATACCGGCCGAGACGGCCCTGGAAATGGCCACGCTGAACGGCGCCAAGGCCCTCGGGCTCGATCAGGACCTGGGCTCCATCGAGGTGGGCAAGAAGGCCGATCTGGTGCTGTTCGATACCAAGCGTCCGGAATGGCGAAATCTCTTCAACCCGGTCAATACCCTGGTGTATAACGCAGATGGCCGCAGTGTGCACACCGTCATCGTCGATGGCAGGGTCGTGGTGCAGGGGTATACGCCGCTCTACGTCGATGAATGGGAGCTCATCCAGAAAGTCCAGGATATCGGCCAGCGACTGTTGGCACGTACAGGAGTGCATTTTCCGCCGCGCTGGCCGGTCGTGTGACAGCACCTCGACCATGCTATTCACGCCCTTTCCCGATGGAAGGGGGTGGAGGTAGGGGAAACCTCGGTGATATGAGAAAACCCCCTCACCCTGGCCCTCTCCCAGGCAGAGAGGGGAGCTAACAGGAGAGTATCCCATGAAAATCACCAATGTGGAAGCCATAATTTGCGATGCCGGCTGGCGGCCCTGGACCTTCGTCAAAATCCAGACCGACAATGGCCTGACCGGCTACGGGGAATGCAGCGACAACCGTACGCCACGCGCCATCGCCGGTTGCGTTGAAGACCTCAAATCGTTGCTACTGGGCCAGGACCCACGTCCCATTGAGAGAGTATACTGGGACATGTATCGGGCCACGCGCCAGAGCCCGGGTGGCATCGCGGCGAAGGCGATGGCGGGCATCGATTGCGCCCTGTGGGATATCAAAGGCAAAGCTCTGGGCGTACCGGTGTACGAACTGTTTGGTGGCCCCACGCGTGATCAGGTGCGTCTGTACTGGTCGCACTGCGGGACGACACGGGCACGGTACGGCAAGGCCCTCGGCACGCCGCCGCTGCGCTCGCTGGATGATATCGCCAACCTGGGACGCGAAGTGGTCAGCCGCGGATTCACTGCCCTGAAGACCAACATCGTGATTCCAGGGGACCCGGCGCAGGTTTACATGCCAGGCTTCGGCAGCGGCGCTGGGACGACTGATCAAGTGGTCACGACCCCCGTCATTCGCGCCATCGAGAATCTCATCGGCACCTTCCGCGAAGCGGTCGGCCCAGACGTTGATATCTGCTTGGATCTGAACTTCAACTTCAAGACCGAGGCGTGTCTGCGCATCGCCAGGGCGGTGGAGCCGTTCAACCTGTTGTGGCTGGAAATCGATATGTATGACCCGGAGGCGCTCCTGCAGATCAAGCAGTCTACCACCACTCGCATCTGCACTGGTGAGAACTTCTACACGCTGCGCGGCTATCGTCCCTACTTCGAGAAGCACGCTCTTGACGTCGCCATGATCGACGTGCCATGGAATGGCTTCACGCAATCAAAGAAGGTCGGGGATCTGGCCGAGACGTATGAGCTCAACGTAGCGCCACACAATTACTACAGCCACCTGTCGACGTTGATGAGCGCTCATCTGTGTGCGGTTCTGCCCAATGTACGTATTATGGAGATCGATATCGACGATGTACCGTGGAAAGACGACCTCATCACCGAGCCCCTGGACATCAAAGACGGCTACCTGCGAATTCCCGCGCGCCCAGGGTGGGGGGCCGAGCTGAACGAACGAGAAATCGCCAAGCATCCCTGGAATAAGTAGTTGGCCGCACACGCTTGCGACATGAGCGTGCGGTCTGCGGCGCGTGTCCTTGAGCAGCCTCAGCCATGGGCAATCAAACTGTGGTGGAAAGATAAGGTTCGCAAGATGGAGGAGAGGAGGTGAGCTTGAACATCCTCGAATCACATAACTACCGAGCCGTGAGTTATCCCTGGCGCTTGCACGTCGGAGTGCATGCGCTCGATCATCTGTCCGACGAGCTACGGCGCACCAAGGCCCAGCGTGCCTTTGTCGTCTGCGGCCAAACGGTGGCGCATAAAACCAATCTGCTACAACGCGTCAAGGGTCAGCTTGGATCGCTGTATGCTGGGGTCTTCGATGCCATGGATAAGGACTCCAGCTGGCCGGCGGTGCGGCAGGGGATTGAGGCGGCGCGAGCCGTGGGGGCCGATCTGCTCATCGCTATCGGCGGCGGCAGTGTCATTGTCGGAACCCGTGCGGTGGCGATATTGCTGGCGGAAAAGGGGGATCCCTATACGCTCATGACCCAATATCCTGCCGGTCAACCGGCGGTGAGCCCACGGCTGATGGCCCCCAAGCCACCGATTATTAACATCGTGACCACCCCGACCACGGCGATGAATCGCGCTGGTACCGGCCTGAAGAATGACCAGCTCGACCACCGCATGGAATTCTACGATCCTAAGACGCGGCCGACAGCGATCTTCTGGGATGCTGAGGCGTTGCTCACCGCGCCGCCTGCCCTCGTCCGCTCCACGGCCACCTCGACGTTCAGCGGTGCTCTGCGCAACCTCGCCAGCCCCGCTATGAATCCACTGGTCGAGGGCGATCGCTTGCAGGCGTTTCGACTGCTGCATCGGGCCTTGCCCCGCATCATGTCGGAACCGGACAACGTTGATCTCCGCATCGACCTCTGTGCCGCGGCATTGCTCGAAAATCGGGCTGCCGACGATGGTGCCGACCGCCGGCGCGAGCGGGATCAGACCTCCAGCCGGGCCTATGCCTTGGCCACGGCCCTGCACATCCGATATGATTCTGTCCATCAGGGTGAAGCCACCTCGGCAGTGATGCCGACTGTGACTCGCCTGACACCACCGCAGGACGCGAGGCCGGCGCAGCGCATTGCGGAAGCGCTGGGGGTGTGGAGAGATGGAATGGCTGCTGATGCGGCCGCCGCAGCGACAGCCGATGCCCTGGAGTCTCTCTACCGATCGATCGGCATGCCGACGCGGGTACGCGAGTTAGCGATTCCTGAGAACGACTTGCCGCTGCTTGCCCACGACACACTCAAGAACTTTAATGCCAACGCTGGTGCGCGGTCTGACTCGTACGTTGACGACATGCTGCAACTCTTACGGGCAGCATGGTAATGAGTCGACATGCCACTCCCTTCTGATCACAGCTTCAGTTGATGAACAGCTTGCTGACAGGGAGTTACTGCATTCCAAAAGTCTGGTGAAGCACCGTACGCGAGAACGCTGGTCAGACAGGTGCTGCCGTTATTCCGAGGTGGAGGAAAGCCCACCGCGTCGTGCATGACATGTATCTCGGGGGGTCTTTTCGATGTTCGATCGGAGGCAGGGGCGTGAGGGAGAAGGGGTGGAGTTGGCGCTCCGGCACTTGGATTCTCTCTATGCGGCGGCGCTGCATCTGACGCATGATGGCAGCTATGCCGAAGATCTGGTTCAAGAGGCGTTTCTCCGTGGCTATCGATATTACCGCCGACTGACGAATGCAGATGAGTGCAAAGCCCTCTTGTATAGGATCATGCTGAATTTGTGGCTGAAAGATCGTCGACGGGCACAACGGGAGGTGAGCTACGCGGAATCGGCGGGTGAGCTGGTTCCAGCGGCTCTTGCTCGGGCGGTAGGGCAACTCAGGGGAGGCGATGACCCTGAGGCGGAGGTGATGAAAAAGAATTTTCTAGTCTCTGTCGATCAGGCGTTGCAAAAACTTCCGCCCGACCTGAAGGTCATGGTGATTTTGGCTGATATCGAGGGGTTTACGTATCAAGAGATAGCGAATATCTTGCAATGTCCGCTGGGGACTGTGATGTCACGGTTGCACCGGGCTCGACGATGTTTGGAGCAGGAAATGCAAGCTTTTACAGATGGAGCTAGCGAGGGAAGGGCGCAGATATGAACTGTGCTGAGCGCGATGCGGACCTGCAGGCTTTCTTGGATGGCGAGCTCAAACCCTCGGAAGCATTGGTGTTCCAACAGCATGTCGAGACATGTTCGTCCTGCCAGAGCCGCCTACAGTTTTTTCAGGAGCTACGCTCCCAATTGCGTACCCACACAGCAACTTATAAGGCTCCTAAATCCCTTCGGGAACACCTGGGGAGACGTCTCCGTCAGGCGGAACGACAACGGCGCCTTTCATGGCATGGCGCGGTTGCCCTAATTGCCACAGCGCTCCTTGTCGGCGTGGGTGGCCTCTACTGGATGGCTACCGATCAAAGGATACCACCGCTCTTGACAGAGTTAATCAGTGCCCATGAGGCGATTGTTCGTGGTCAAGTCACGTTGACCTTGTCTTCGGCCGATCGTGAGACGGTTCGGCTATGGTTCAGCCAGCGACTTCCTTTTCGGCCGAGAATTCCTGAAGCCGACTGGGGGGGATTTCACATACTGGGGGCTCGAACCCTGGCCTTGTCCGATCAAGAAGGAGCCTTACTTCTGTTTGGTCGGGATGACCGCAGGGTTTCGCTGGTGAGCCTTTCTGACCGGCCTCATCTTCCAGGTTTCAGCAAGAAAGTGGAGGTGGATGGGATCACCTTTTGGATCTTCATCCAAGGGGTCTACACGATCATCCTCTGGTCGGAGGAGGGGATCTTGTCCGCCATGGTGTCTGACGACGATGTCGAGGAATCGCTCGAATACGCCCGTCTCTGTGCACGGCAAATGCGCCTTTCTACATAACACTTTCGAACATCATGCGGTGAACCGCTTCGCTTTCCCCAGCTGCGAAAGCCGCTCCACCTACCTTCCAGGTGCACCAAGCAGCACAATTTCACCGATGGGAATTTTTTCCCGCGCCATGGATTGTTCTCCTAGACAGCGAATTGGCGCTCGGGCGATTCGATCTCGCTGCAATGAGCGAGTGGTAATTGCCATGCGCGTTGCCTCGTCGGAAGGTCTGTTATTTCCAGACAAAAAAGGGAGAACAGCTATGATGCCACGATTGCCGGAGAATCTTCGTCACATCATGATGACCCCGATGTGCATACTGATGTTGTTGATAGTCCCGTCTCTTCACGCGGGCGGAAAGTTCTATCAGCAGCGCAATCTGGTCTCTGACGGATCCGTGACGGCTGAGCATACCGACGCCAATCTAGTCAATCCTTGGGGCATTGCTTTCAACCCCAATGGCTTTGTCTGGGTGGCTGACAATGGCACCGGGGTTTCCACCCTCTACGATGGCAATGGCGTCCCGCAGTCCCTGATTGTCACCATCTCCACGCCACCAGGTAGCAGCGACCCGGGGAAGCCGACCGGAATTGTCTTCAACGGCTCCGGCGATTTTGTGATCAGCAAAGGTGATGTCTCGGGTCCAAGCCCGTTTATCTTCGCGAGTGAAAATGGCACCATTACCGCGTGGGCACCGAACGTGGATCCCACGAATGCACTCCTGGTGGTCGACAACTCTGGATCAGGAGCGATCTATAAGGGCCTAGCGTTGGCAGCCAATGGGACCGGTAATATCCTTTATGCAACGGATTTTCACAATGGCAAGATCGATGTCTTCGACAAGGATTTCAAGCCAGCTCCACTCACCGGTTCTTTTAGCGACCCACTCCTCCCTGCTGGTTTTGCGCCGTTCGGCATTCGCAACATCAATGGCGCTCTCTATGTGACCTATGCCAAGCAGGATGAGGATAAAGAGGATGATGTCGCCGGCAAAGGCCTGGGCCTTGTCGATGTGTTCGATGCCAACGGACACTTGATCCAACGCTTCGCATCGGGAGGACACTTGAACGCGCCCTGGGGGCTGGCCCTTGCCCCAGCGGACTTCGGCAAATTCAGCAATCACTTGCTCATCGCCAACTTCGGGGATGGCACCATCAATGCCTATGATCTGGCCTCCGGGAAGTTCCATGGGCAGCTTCACACGACCGACGGTAAGAAGCTGGCTATCGAGGGGTTATGGGGGGTCAGTTTCGGCAACGGCATAGAAGATCAGCCTACGAATGTGCTGTTCTTTGCGGCCGGCCCTGGGGACGAGACCCAGGGCCTCTACGGGCGCATCGAGCCCGCCGCTGATGAGGACTCGAGCGCCGTTGCCGCAAGTGATGACGACACTGATTAAGCCCTCCTGTCTTCAGCGTCCTGGAGCGTCGCCTGAAGTTCTGGGGCGGTGGACGTCACTGCCCCAGCTCTTACACCACATGGGCACTCGGACCCCTCTAGTAACCTTCTGATAGCTGTGCAACACATGTCGGAAGAGCGCCCCGCCAGCATGATTGACACGTAATCCAAACCCGACTACACTCATCTCCACCGCGCATCGGGCGGCACGGCGGGCACCGTCAGGGGTTTACACAAGCCTGCCGGTCCAAGCTGGCCCTGCAAGAGTTTCGTGGATCGCTGTGGACGTGAGCGAGGCTATGAAGTCGCTGGTTGTCAAGAGGAAGGGGAACTCATATGGCCCGCGTTCAGTTTCTGGAGAAGGCAGGCCTACCTTCCGGACATCAGCACATCTACGATGAAATTGCTGTGAGCCATGGCGGTGTCCAGCGAAACTTCAAAGCCTTCCTGAACAGTCCGATGGCTACGTCCAAGATGGCGATATTAGGAGGCTACGTCAGGTGTGAGACCCCCCCCAGAGTTAAGGCCCTGGCGGTTCTAGCCGCCACACGGGAAATCGATGGCGATTATCTCTGGTCGGTCAATCAACGGCAGGCCAAGGCGGCGGGGTTGAATGAGGAGATCGTCACCGCTATTCGGGAGCGCCGCGCGCCGTCGGTATTGGCTCCTAAGGATGCGGTTATCGTGCAATTTACGCAGGAGCTGCTCCGACAACATCGCATCTCAGACGCGACGTTCAAAGCCGTCCAGCAACGGCTGGGAGAGGCTGGGGTCGTCGATCTACTCATGCTCATCGGCTATTACCACAGCCTATCTCACACCCTGTCAGCCCTGGAGGTGATGTCGGAGGCGGGTTCAGTGCTGACGAACTAGGAACTGATCGCTCCTGCCATCCGTCCCGATGGGCAGGTTTTGGAAAGGAACACACAATGCCTGAGCTGACTACATTGGCTTCATCGGTTGCGACACTCCTGAAGGCGGCCAGCCAAACAGTGGCCGTCGCCGAGTCCTCCGGAGGGGGGTTGATTTCCGCGGCTCTGGTGTCGATCCCTGGCGCCTCTGCGTATTACATCGGCGGTGGCGTGGTTTACACCTCTGCTGCAAGACGGGCTCTGCTCCGGGTGGGAGATGAGGCGATGGCCGGCATGCGGGCCAGCACTGAGCCCTACGCGCTGCTGAAGGCGCGGACGGTACGTGAGCAACTGGGTGCCACCTGGGGATTGGCCGAAACCGGGGCCAGCGGTCCCATCGGCAACCGCTACGGCGACGCGGCTGGACATGCCTGTATCGCCGTAACTGGCCCGGTCGAGCGCTCCATCACCGTGGAGACGGGGAAGGCCGACCGCGAGGCCAATATGTGGACTTTCGCCAAAGCGGCACTGGATCTGTTGGAAACATGCATAAAAGAAAGCAAATAACCCTGAGTAGACGTTGTATGAGGGTTACCTGCTGAGGTGCGGCTGGGGCAATGGAAGATCACACTTGCCCCAGCCGTTTACTATTATTGGCGCGTGGTGGCATTAAGCTGCCCGCTAAGCCACGTTGAACGCCACCATCTTGATATGGGTCATCTCCTCAATGGCGTGGCGTACACCTTCTCGGCCAATGCCGCTTTCTTTCACGCCGCCGTACGGCATGTGATCGGCACGGAAGGTGGGGACATCATTGATGATCACGCCGCCAAAATCCAGGCGTTTGATCGCCCGCCAGGCCTTTTGCACGTCACGGCAGAACACACCGGCCTGCAGACCATAAGCGGTGTCATTGGCTTGGTGGAGGGCTTCGTCGAAGTCGTCAAAGGGCATAATCGACACGACCGGAGCGAAGACTTCGCTGCAGACCACTTTCATCGCCTGCGTGACATTGGCGAGCACGGTAGGGTGTAATAGAGCGCCCTCGCGTTTCCCGCCTGCTAAGACCCTTGCGCCTTCACCGAAAGCCTCCTGAATCCAGGCTTCCGCGCGGATGGCCTCGCTCTCATCGATCATCGGCCCAACATCACATTCCTCATCGAGCGGATTGCCCACCTTCAATGCAGCCGTCGCACTCACGAAACGCTCGGTAAATTCCTTCTCGATGCTGCGCTGCACATAGATACG
>Ga0105104_10004213_pt1 | contig 10037 bp, 7 predicted proteins | sample PPLLaktember2015_3_FD_87034 | JGI IMG/M metagenome (GOLD analysis project Ga0105104, IMG submission 87034) | Freshwater sediment microbial communities from Prairie Pothole Lake near Jamestown, North Dakota, USA - PPLs Lake P7 Core (6) Depth... | ecosystem: Environmental > Aquatic > Freshwater >... | reverse complement strand
TCCAGCCTGGCGTCCTCACGCAGCTTCTCGATGAGCTTGGCGTCCTGAGCGCGGAAGTAGCCCTCTTCCTGCGCACGCTCTCTGTCCTTGAAGCTGTCTTTGTCCATGGTCTCTCCTTCTGTTTCAACTCTCCGAAAGCCAACGATCTTCCACTTCGCAAGTACTCTGCATGTCCTAAGATCCCTTTGTCAAGGAGAAGACGGAGGCCTGCCAGGGAGACATATCGAGATATAATCCGTGTGCTTGCAGATCGTTGCCCTCCCGACCGTACGTGGCAGTGCTGAGCAAATCCGCAAGCCGCCATGGGCTGTTACCGAGATCCGCGAACGGTAGCCGAACGTAACACTGGCTCTGGTTGGGAGCATAGTTCACTGCCACCAACAGCCGTTCTCCACCGGGGCCGTGCCAGGCAAAGGCCAGGAAGCAATCCCAGGTCCAGTTGCCTTCCCAGGCGGGGACGCATTCGAGCAATTGCCACTGGCCGTTGCGCACAACTGGCTGACGGAGTACGGCCAGCAGCCGGTCATAGAACTGTTCCAGCTGCTGGTCGATGGGTTCGTCCGGGCCTCGACACAGATGGGGCGAGATCCGTTTCTTGCGCCCCTGGAATTCTCCCTGGTGAAAGAAACGCAACCCCGGAGACAGGAAGGTGATGACGGCTGCGGCTGCATGGATTCCCGCTGGGAAAGTCGCCGCTGCCCGCGGCTCGTCGTGGTTTTCCAGAAAGCGGGCCAGCTTGTTCTGGTAATCCAGCCCGGCCCAGAAATGCTCGCGCACCGGACGGGCATGGCCGTCCCGGAGGCGGTCGTACAGCCGTTTGTCGTAGGTGTAATCGAAGCCCTGGTGCTGCAGCGTCCCTTCCAGATCCCAATAGACCTCGGCCATGAAACAGAAGTCCGGCACCCGCTGCCGCACGCGCTGTGTCGCCTGCGGCCAGAAAGGCTGAGAGGGGACGCCCCAGGTCCGTTCAAACACGTCCGGCAGCACCAGCATAGCCATATCGCAGCGCACGCCGTCACACTGCCCGGCGATTTTCACCAACTCCCAGATCATTGCTTCTTGCGTCTCCGGATGGCCGTAATTGAGCTGCAGGGTGTCCGGCCAGCCCGGGAAGTACGGATCGCGTCCGTGGGCGAGGAGCCGGTCACCTTGCTTGCGCTTGGCCCAGGTATAGTTCTGCGGGGCCCGGGCCAGGTCCAGTTCGGTTCCGGGGATGTAATACTCGGGGTGATTCCCCACCCAGGGGTGATCCAGGCCGGTGTGGTTGGGGACAAAGTCAAGAAGCAGCCGCAACCCGCGCTGGCGCATGCGTTCGCGGAGCCGGGCCAGCGCGGAATCCCCGCCCAGCTGAGCATGTACCGTGTAGCCCGTGATGGCGAAACCGGAACCGGCGATGTCTTCCTCACGGAGGTCCGGTAGGGTCTCCTGGAATTCCTTACGCCACTCCGGGTTGGTACGGGAGACATGCTGCCCTGCCAGGCCGGTCTGCCAGACACTTAGGAACCAGACCCAGTCAAAGCCCATCTCGGCCAGGCGGTCCAGGTCGGCGTTCGGAATGTCATCCAGTGTGGCAGGCCGGCGCAGGTCGCGGGACAGCTCCGTCAACCAGACACGCGTATTGATCTGACACAGCGAAGGATGACGGGCTAGTGCCATAGTCCTCAATCTCCAGCAGTCGCGGCGCCGCCGCGTCTGCTACTCCTCTCGCGCTGTCGGGTCGCATGACAGCGTGTACAAAAGAGGATTGGCCTCGCTCACTTCCTCCCCAGCAGCTCCTTCGCGACCGCCGCCACCCGGTCCGGCTCGAAGCCGAACTTCTTTTGCAACTCTTTGAGCGGTGCCGAAGCGCCGAAGGTGTGCATGCCGATGACGCGGCCCGACGGACCGACATAGCGCTCCCATCCAAGGGTCGAGCCCTGCTCCACCGCGACGCGCGCCGTCACGTGGGGCGGCAGTATGCTGTCCCGGTACTCCTGCGTCTGATGCTCGAAGATGTCCCAGGACGGCATGGAGACCACGCGTGAGCGGATGCCCTCGGCGACGAGCTTCTCATGCGCCTCTACGGCCAGGCTGAGCTCGCTGCCGGTGGCGATGAGGATCACCTCGGGGCTCCCACCGGGGCCGTCAGCGAGCACGTAGGCTCCGCGCGCCACCCCAGCGGCCGGCGCGTACGTGCTGCGATCCAAGGTCGGCAGGGGCTGTCGTGACAGCGCCAGCACCGCAGGCTCGTGGCGCAACTGCATGACGTAACGGTAGGCCTCAACGACCTCGTTGGCGTCGCCGGGCCGCAATGTGACCAGTCCAGGGATGGCGCGCAACGACAGCAACTGCTCGACCGGCTGGTGAGTTGGGCCATCCTCACCGTCGCCCATGGCATCGTGCGTGAACACGAAGATGGTGGGCAGCTCCATCACGGCCGACAATCGGATGGCAGGCCGTGCGTAATCGCTAAAGATGAAGAAGGTCGCGCCGAAGGGCCGCAGCTTGGATAGCGAGAGCCCGTTCACGATCGCCGCCATGGCGTGCTCACGGATGCCGAAATGCAAGTTCTTCCCGCCCGGACTGTCGGCCTGGAAGCTTCCCGCCCCTTCGTACGTCAAGGTGGTTCGGTTCGACGGTCCCAGATCCGCCGAGCCCCCCAGGACCCAGGGGATATTCTGCGCCAGCACGTTGAGCACCTGCGCTGAAGCGTCCCGTCCCGCCAGGCCCTTCGGGTCGGCCGGGAAGACGGGGAGCTTGCGGTCCCATCCGGCCGGCAGCTCGCGTCGCTGCATCTGACCGATCTCGGTCGCCAGCTCGGGGTACTGGGCCTGATACGCCCCGAAGAGCTCCGTCCATTCGCGCCGGGTTTGCGCACCGCGTGCGCCCACCCCGGCCGCGAAGTGCTCGTATACGCCATCGGGAACGAGGAACTTCGCGTCCTCGGGCCATCCGTAGCCGCGCTTGGTGAGACGAATCTCTTCGTCGCCGAGCGGCTCGCCGTGCGCCTCTGGGGTATCCTGCTTGTGTGGGGAACCGTAGCCGATGTGGCTGTCCAGGATGATGAACGTGGGGCGGCCCTTCGTCTGTCGGAAGACCCCCAAGGCGTGCTCGATGCGATCGACATCGTTGGCGTCGCCGACCCGCAGGACATTCCACCCGTAACCCAGGAAGCGGGCCGCGATGTCCTCCGTAAAGGCGATACTTGTGTTCCCCTCGATGGTGATGTGGTTGTTGTCGTAGACCCAACAGAGGTTATCCAGGCCCAGGTGGCCCGCCAGTGACGCCGCTTCCGACGCGACGCCCTCCATCATGCAGCCGTCCCCACATACGGCATAGATGTGGTAGTCGAAGATCGCAAAGCCCGGCTGGTTATATCGATTGGCCAGCCACTTCTGGCCGATGGCCATGCCCACGCTGGTGGCGACACCCTGCCCGAGCGGACCGCTGGTGGTCTCCACGCCCGAGACCCAGTGGTACTCTGGGTGACCTGGGGCCTTGCTGTCGAGCTGGCGGAAGTGGCGGATGTCGTCGAGGGAAACCGAGGGTTGCCCCAGAATCTCATAATCGGCATTCACCGCCTGTGTCCTGGTGAGGTGGAGCACGGACCACAGCAGCATCGAGGCATGGCCATTCGAGAGCACGAATCGATCGCGGTTGGGCCAGATGGGGTCCTGGGGATCGAACCGCATGACGCGGTTCCAGATCGTGTAAACCAGCGGCGCCAGCGCCATCGGCGTCCCGGGGTGTCCGGACTTGGCCTGCTGAACCGCATCCATCGAGAGGGTACGGATGGTATTGATCGATAATTGATCCAATTGTTCGCTGGTCATGGGTCTCACCTTTGCGGTTGCGGTGCATGTCGTTCCGCGTCCAGAGCAGCCACTTTGCCCAGGCGGCGCAGATGTCGCGCCGCTTGGCTAGGGTCAGCTGCCAGGAACGTCTGGACGAGGTCCCAGGCCACGGCCGGTCCGACGGTCCGGCCTCCCATACAAATAATGTTCATGTGATCGTCCTCGACTCCTTGCCGAGCCGAGAAGTGGTCGTGGATTAGCGCGGCGCGAATGCCCGGAACCTTGTTGGCACAGACCGACGCGCCCACACCGCTGCCACAGATCGCCACGCCGCGCTCCATCGTCCCCGCCGCCACAGCCTGGGCGAGTGGGATGACGAAGTCGGGATAGTCATCGTCGGGGGTAAGACGATGAGCACCGAAATCGACGACCTCATGCCCCGCGGCGCGGAGTTGGCTGATCAGTTCCTCCTTCAAGCCAAACCCACCATGATCGGTGGCGATGCCCACGCGCATATTCATGTCTCCACAGTCTACCGTTAGAAGCCATATACGAGGGGGCCGAAGTAGTTTCCGTCGCCCGAGCCCCGGTGGCGCATCTGCCGGCCCCGTCGAGGCGGCGCTGACCGGGTCATGGGGCTGGCGCTGGCCCCAGCGGTCCTGCTGCCGTGCGGTCGGCGAGCACCAAGGCGTGATCCTGACGCACCCGCCCGGCCGGAATCGACCAATCGCCGTTGCGCAGGCGCACGAACGGTTCACCCTTATCACTCCCGGTCACCAGCCACAGGACGCGCCGGGCACGATTGAGGATCGGATACGTCAATGTCATCCGAGACCTCCCCTGGTAGACTCCGGTTAGTGCAACGTCGGCGTCGGTGACGTCGAGGACCGGATCCCCGGGCACCAAGGAGGCGGTGTGGCCGTCGGGCCCGAGGCCTAGGTGGGCAAGGTCCAACACCGGCGGCGTGCCGGCGATCTCCCGAAGGGTCAGGGCGTAGCGAGCCGCGGCCGCCGCCAGGTCCTTCTCCTCGACCGGCATGGCATGGATCTGCTCAGGGCGCAGTGGGGCATGCTCAAGCAGGCTTTCACGCAAGTGGGTGAAGTTTCGATCCGGGTCTCCCGTCGGGGCCACGCGCTCGTCCACCTGCACGATATGCACACCCGCCCAGGGGACCTCTTCCTCTGCCAGGGCACGCAACATTTGCCATGGGGTGTGGCCGCCGCTGACGGCCATGATGAAACGGCCGCGCACTGCCACAGCCGCCCGAGCCTCCGCGGCGATGATCGCGGCAGCCTCTTTGGCAACCGCATCGGCATCAGCAAGTATTTCAATCTTCATGAGAGCGCCTCCCATCCGGTTAGCCGGTCACGATCGGGTGCTGCCAGCCTCCGAGGGGTGAGACTGTCTCGTCCACCTCACGTGGTCCCCAGGTATTCGGCTCGTATTCGTAGACCGGAGTGCCCGCCTTCAGCACCGGATCGACGATGCGCCATGCCTCTTCAACGTAGTCCTCGCGGGCAAATAGGGTGGCGTCTCCCGCCATGGCGTCCCCCAGCACCCGTTCGTAGGCATCCATCTCGTCGGCGCGTGGGTGGCGGCTGGCGATGATCTCCGCAGACTGAGCGGCGGTCTCTTCGCCGGGGGCCATCACATTCGTGCCAAAGGCGATGGTGATCTCGGGGCTGATTCGGAACCGCACGTGGTTCGGCGCCAGATTGAAGCTTTGATACATCGTCGGCGGCCGACGCAGCCGGACCACGATTTCCGAGCACGTGACGGGTAGGCACTTCCCGGCCCGGATGTATATGGGAACCCCTTGCCAGCGCCAGGAATGAATCTCCAGTTGCAGCGCCGCAAAGGTCTCCACGTGGGAGTCCGGCACCACCCCAGGCTCCTTCCGGTAGCCGCGGAACTGCCCGCGGATGAGGTGCTTCGCCTCCAGCGGCGGCATGGCCTTCAGGACCTTGACCTTTTCATCCCGAATCGACTCGCTGTCGGTTCTAACCGGCGGCTCCATGGCCAGGTTGGTGAGGACCTGGAACAGGTGATTCTGGATCACGTCGCGGATGGTCCCTGTCTCATCATAGAAGGCACCCCGGCCCTGGACCCCGAAGTCTTCCGCCATGGTGATCTGCACGCTCTCGACATGGTTGCGGTTCCAGAACGGCTCCAGGAGGGCGTTGGCGAAGCGGAAGAAGAGCATATTCTGCACGGGCCGCTTGCCCAGGTAATGGTCGATGCGGAAGATGGCCTGCTCGTCGAACGTTGACAGCAGAATCCGGTTGAGGCCCTGCGCCGAGACGAGGTCTCGGCCGAAGGGCTTTTCGATGATGACTCGCGCGTCATTGGTGCAGCCCGCCTTGGCCAGTTGTTCCACGACCAGCCCGAATAGCGCGGGCGGGATGGCGAGGTAGTGCGCCGGTCGCTGCGCCGAGCCCAGCTCTTTGCGGATGGCCTGAAACGTGGCCGGATCTTTGTAATCGCCGTCAACATAGCGCAACAGGCTGCTCAGCTTGTCGAACGCCGCGGCATCGAGTCCTCCGTGGTGCTCGAGGCTGTCGCGCGCCCGGGCCCGGAGCTGGTCGAGGTTCCACCCGGCCTTGGCCACGCCGATGACCGGCACGTTGAGGTGGCTGCGCTTTACCATCGCCTGCAGCGCCGGGAAAATTTTCTTGTAGGCCAGATCGCCCGTGGCACCGAAGAAGACCAGGGCGTCGGAATGGGGATTAGTCATCGTCAAGTCCTTTCGTCAGCCGTTACTTGCTGGCCGATTTCTCCAGGTGTCCGCCGAACTCGTAACGCATGGCCGACAATAGCTTGTCCGCGAAATCCGCCTCGCCGCGCGAGCTAAAACGCTCGTACAAAGCGGCCGTCAGGACGTGAGCGGGCACGGCTTCGTCGATGGCAGCCTTGATCGTCCACCGCCCTTCGCCTGAGTCCGAGACCCGGCCCTCGAACCCGGAAAGCGCTGGGTCCGCGAGCAGGGCGGTGGCCGTCAAATCCAGCAACCACGAAGCGATCACGCTACCGCGCCGCCACACCTCAGCGATATCAGGCAAATTGAGGTCGTACTGGTAGTGCTCAGGGTCGCGCAATGGCGTCGTCTCGGCGTCGATCGTGTGTTCCTGCTTGCCGACGTTGGCGGCGCGCAGGACGCCCAATCCCTCAGCGTAGGCGGCCATGATACCGTACTCAATGCCGTTGTGCACCATCTTGACGAAGTGGCCAGCGCCATTTGGGCCGCAGTGCAGGTAGCCCTGCTCGGCGGTGCCGCCGATGTTCTCGCGTCCCGGGGTGCGCAGAATGTCGCCCACGCCGGGCGCCAGCGTCGCGAAGATGGGATCGAGGTGCTTGACCACCGCCTGCTCGCCCCCAATCATCATGCAGTACCCACGCTCCAGGCCCCAGACACCACCGCTCGTCCCCACATCCACGTAGTGGATCCGCTTCGGCGCCAGTTGCTTGGCACGCCGGATGTCGTCCACGTAGTAGGAATTGCCCCCGTCGATGAGGATGTCGTCGGCTTCGAGAGAGGGCAGGAGGTCAGCGATGGTGTGGTCCACGACGGCCGCCGGGACCATCAACCACACCGCCCGTGGCTTCTCGAGGTTCTTCACGAGATCAGCCAGAGAGGAGGTCCCAACCGCTTTCTCCTGGGCTAACTCTGTCACTGCTTGCGGCGACCTGTCGAAGACCACGCACTGGTGGCCCCCCTTGAGGAGCCGCCGCACCATGTTCGAGCCCATTCTCCCCAGACCAATCATGCCAAGTTGCATAGGTCACTCCTTTTTCAGAACAGAATGCACATCGATCTCATCGGGGCAACCCGAGTTCCTCCCCCATCCTTACCTTCCCCCACCAAGGAGGAAGGGATCGCTTGCATGGCCACGGCGAGCCACCATCACACCTCCTTCAATCTCCGGTAGCGACGGATCAGGGTGTTCGTTGAACTATCATGGCCGAGCGTGGGCTCCACCTGACTTTCCAGTTCTGGGATGATACGTTGGGCCAACACTTTGCCCAATTCGACGCCCCACTGGTCGAAGGAGTTAATGTTCCAGATGGTGCCCTGGGTGAAGACGGAGTGCTCATAGAGGGCGACGAGCGTGCCGAGCGTGGCCGGCGTGAGCCGCTCGGCAAGGATCGTGTTCGACGGGCGATTGCCCTCGAACACCCGGTGGGGGACTAGCCAATCCGGCGTACCCTCGGCTTTGACTTGCTCGGGCGTCTTGCCGAAGGCCAGCGCCTCGGTCTGAGCGAAAACGTTGGCCAGCAGCATGTCGTGGTGCTGGCCAAGCGGATTGAGCGGCTGGCCGAAGGCGATGAAGTCACAGGGGATGAGCCGGGTCCCCTGATGGATCAACTGATAAAAGGAGTGCTGGCCGTTAGTGCCGGGCTCGCCCCAATAAATCGGCCCGGTGTCGCAAGCGACTGTGTCCCCATCGAGCGTGACGTGTTTGCCGTTGCTCTCCATCGTCAGCTGTTGGAGATAGGCCGGGAACCGTTTCAGGTACTGCTCGTACGGCAGGACCGCTACGGTCTGTGCGCCGAAGAAGTCGTTGTACCACACCGCCAGAAGGCCCATGAGCACCGGCAGGTTGCGCTCGAACGGCGCGGTGCGGAAGTGCTCGTCCATCTGGTGGAAGCCGTCCAACAGGGTGCGGAAGTTCTCTGGGCCGATGGCCAGCATCGTCGACAGGCCGATCGCCGAGTCCATGGAGTAGCGCCCGCCAACCCAGTCCCAGAACTCGAACATGTTGGTAGTATCGATCCCGAACTTCGCTACTTCCGCAGCGTTCGTCGAGACGGCGACAAAATGCTTGGCGACCGCCTTTTCGTCGCCCCCCAGCCCCGTGACTAACCAGTCGCGAGCCGTGTGGGCGTTGGTCATCGTCTCCAGCGTCGTGAAGGTTTTCGAAGAGTCGATGAAGAGGGTCTCCGCTGGGTCGAGATCGTGCACGGCTTCCGCAAAGTCAGTGCCGTCGATGTTGGACACGAAGCGGAACGTCATGGCGCGGTCGCTGTAATGCTTGAGGGCCTCATAGGCCATCACTGGCCCGAGGTCGGAACCCCCAATACCGATGTTGATGACGTTGCGAATACGCTTGCCGGTGTGGCCCTTCCACGCACCGCTGCGGACCTGATTGGAGAAGTCAGCCATCTTGTCGAGCACGGCGTGGACCTGGGGCACGACGTTTTCGCCGTCGACGACGATGGATGCCCCTCTCGGCGCGCGCAGGGCCACGTGCAAGACGGCGCGGCTCTCCGTACTGTTGATCTTCTCACCCCGGAACATAGCGTCGATCCGCGCTCGTAGGCCAGATTCTTCCGCCAGTTGCCGGAGGAGCGTGAGGGTGTCGTCGGTGATGCGATTCTTCGAGTAATCGAGGTAGAGTCCCACAGCCTCGGCCGTCATCCGCTCGCCGCGTGTGGGATCATCCGCGAAGAGTTTTCGGAGATGTACTTCCCGGACCTGCCGATGGTGGGCCTCGAGGGCCTGCCACGCCGGGCGTGCGGTGAGTACTGGGATAGCTGCCGTCATGTTCGTCATCCTTTCGTGCCCCTTTGGTTGCCACGGCGAGTTGTTGCGGGAATGGAGGCCTCGCTATGACTCGCTTTTTCCCACAGGCGAAACCCTCCCAGGAATGCATTGCCGTTGTCACCCGCTCGGCAACCTGGAGGCAGCTGCTTCAGTTTTTTGATGTTGCCTCCCCCCAACACCACGTCATCGGGTTCAAGGGCGGCGGTCAGGTGGGCTACGACGTCCGCGACATAGAGCCGCCATTTCTTTTTCCCTCGCTGCTCTAATCCCCGTATCCCCACGTAATCCTCGTAGGTACTTTTCCTGTAAGGCAGGTGACCTAGCTCCATGGGCTCAACGATGCCATCGACGACCAGGGCGGAACCGAGACCGGTTCCCAGGCCCAGGAACAGCATCTTGCCGCCCTGATAGCTCCCCAGGGCTTGCATGGCCGCGTCGTTGACGAGCTTGACAGGACGCCCGAAGGCGGCTTGATAGTCGAACCCGACCCACCCCGGGCCGAGGTGACGCGGCTCCGCAACGGGTCGACCCTGGAGCACCGGCCCCGGATAGCCAATCGAGACCACATCATACGTCCACTCCCCGGCGAGATCCTTGACTGTGGCGACCATCTGTTCAGCTGTCAGCGATGGTCCGGAGGGAAACCTCCGAGGTTCGTCTTGTCCGGTGGCGAGAATTTTCACATGAGTCCCGCCGACATCCACAACCAACACGTTCATAAC
>Ga0105104_10004212_pt1 | contig 10038 bp, 8 predicted proteins | sample PPLLaktember2015_3_FD_87034 | JGI IMG/M metagenome (GOLD analysis project Ga0105104, IMG submission 87034) | Freshwater sediment microbial communities from Prairie Pothole Lake near Jamestown, North Dakota, USA - PPLs Lake P7 Core (6) Depth... | ecosystem: Environmental > Aquatic > Freshwater >... | reverse complement strand
CAGGCTGACCCCGCCCGTAAACCCAACAAAGAAGACCTGGATACGGCCGCTCCTCACAACCCGGTGTACCTGGTTGAATATTCGGGACACCGGTCATGGGTAAACAGCCAGGCGCTGAAAATGGTGGGGATTTATAAAGATACACCGGACCCTGTCGGCGGCAGGATAGATAAAGACCCCGTCACCGGAGAGCCTACCGGACTCCTGTATGAAAAAGCCAGTTTTATGGTCGGGATAAAAATTCCACCCTGGACATACCAGCAGAGGAAAACTGCCATACCGCTAGCGATGGCCGAGCTTAATTCGTTGGGGATTACCAGTTTTACCGATGCCGGCGTCGAACGCAACAAATTAGCTGCTTATAATGATGTCTACAACGATTATTTTGAAGAAAACAAATGGACTTGCAGAGTAAATGTGCTGCTCTCTCTGGGAGGTGTCGGTTCGGATCCGGAAGACCGCTCTCAAAACTCGGTTGACAGCACCAGGCGGGCATTGAAATATATCGGCACTCGTAACAATTTCGGTAATGAGTGGCTTAAAATCAGCGGAGCTAAACTGGTAGCTGATGGGATACCGCCGCTAAAAACCGCCTGGATGTACGACGGCTATTATCTTGACGGGAGCACCGGGAGCCTGACAATTGATGGTAAGAACCTTGAAGAACAGGAAAAAAATTTACGTACCCTGATCATTATGCTGCATCAAAACCGGTACCAGGTCGGTATCCATTGCACTGGTTCCAGGACGGCGGATGTTTGTCTCGACCAGTATATGAAATGCATCGAGGCCGACCCCTGGGATGCCCGTCACTATACCATTCATAGCGACTATGTTCAGCCGGAAATGATAGAAAAGGTAGGCAGATTCGGAAAACGCACTGGCTATGAACTCGGTATGAATGTGCAATCGCTAATTAAGTGGACGATTTCCGGATTAGTGGAATCGGTCGTGGGCCCGGAAAAGGCCGGGTACGAATGGCCGCTGCGGACGATGCTGGATAACGGTATTCACGTTGCGGACAGCTCCGATGCTCCGGTAACGTATCCTGATTGGAAAAACGGTGTGCAGAGCGCCGTATTGAGAGAATCCAAAGCTACCGGCAAGGTTAGCGGCCCGGAGCAGCGCATCACGATACAGGAAGCCATCCGCAATTATACGCTTAATTCAGCCTGGTTCGACCGCATGGAAGCTGTTAAGGGTTCAATCGAGCCGGGTAAACTGGCGGATTTCTGTGTAATCGACCGGGACATATTAAAGATAGACCCCCATAAGATATGTGAATTAAAGACCATGATGACGGTTGCTGGCGGTAATGTTGTCTATGATGCCTGCAAAATCTAGGTTTGAACACGTTGACATAATATTTCCTGCAATAAGAATCAAAGGAGTATCCAGCTTTGATAATAGGTGTTCCAAAAGAAATTAAAAATAACGAATACCGGGTGGCTATGGTTCCATCCGGTATAAGAGCTTTAGTAGAAAACGGTCACCGCGTGCTTGTCCAGAAATCAGCCGGTGAGGGCGCAGGTATTCCAAATGCTGAATATGAATCAGCAGGGGCAACCATCATTTCAGAGGCTGAACTTATTTTCAAAGAAGCAGAGATGGTTATAAAAGTAAAGGAGCCGCTGCCTCAGGAATACGGTTTGCTAAAGCCGGACCAACTTCTGTTTACCTATCTACACCTGGCCCCGGCCTCGGAACTCACCAAAGCGTTATTGAAACAAGGGGTTATCGGTATTGCTTATGAAACGGTGCAACTGGATAACATGTCCTTGCCGCTTCTTACTCCGATGAGCGAGATTGCCGGTAAGTTATCGGTCCAGGTTGCGGCCCGTTATTTGGAGAAGGAAAACGGAGGCAGCGGCGTTCTGTTAGGCGGCGTCCCCGGGGTTAAGCCCGGTAATGTGGTGATTCTCGGTGGGGGTACGGTCGGCCAAAATGCCGCCAAGATCGCCCTGGGAATGGGCGCTCACGTTACTTTACTTGATATCAGCCTGGAAAAACTCCGATATCTGGACGACACTCTAGGCGGCAGGATTACTCTCCTGTCCTCGAATACGGATAACATCGAGCAGGCTGTAAAAAAAGCCGATGTCGTTATCGGCGGCGTGCTGGTACCGGGAGCGAAAGCCAGAAAGCTGGTAACGCGCCGGATGATTTCCGGGATGAGGAAAGGCTCGGTGATGGTGGATGTGGCTATCGACCAGGGAGGGTGCTTCGAGACTTCTAAAGCCACCTGTTTTGACGATCCGGTGTTCCTGGTGGAAGGTGTTATCCAATATTGCGTAGCTAATATGCCGGGTTGTGTGGCACGTACTTCTACTTTTGCCCTGACCAACGCCACTCTGCCCTATATCTTAAAGCTGGCTAATTCAGGGTATGAAAAAGCTTTGCAAGACGATATCCCGCTCAGGAAAGGCCTGAACACTTATAAAGGCAAGCTTACGAATAAACCTGTAGCGGAAGCTGTTGGTATCCCACATGTTTCTTATGAATCCGCTATCAAGAACTAAACATATAAAGGATTCTCGGAGGTATAAATGATTTCTGAAACCGAATTGGCAAAATTATCCTGGCCGGGCGCGCCGAACATCGTAACCAAAATCCCGGGGCCGAAGGCAAACAAGATACTCAAAGATGTGCCCAAATACGAATCGTTAACACGTCCCGGAAGCGCAAATCCTCCTGTCTGGGACGAAGGTTTGGGGGCTACAGTCAAAGACCCTGACGGTAACCTTTTTATCGATATGACAGCAGGTGTGGCCGTTAGCGTGGTGGGCCGCCGGCACCCGCTGGTCCTCCAGGCTATGGAAAAACAAATGGGCAAAATCATGCATGCGATTGAAGCGGTACATAGCCGGCGCACGGAACTGGCTAAAAAGATTTCCGGTATTATGCCGGAAGGATTGGCCGGCAATTGTATAACCTATTTCACTCAAAGCGGCAGCGGTGCCGTAGAAACAGCGATGAAATACGCCCGTTTCGCGACAGGAAAAGCCCAGATCGTGGCTTTCCATGGGGCATATCATGGGGTATGGTACGGTTCAGGGTCACTTACTACCGGAGACGGATACCGGAGCTACGGCCACGCCATATCCGATATCATTCATGTGCCATATGCATATTGCTATCGTTGCTGCTTCGGTCTTAAATACCCGGACTGTGATCTGCAGTGCGCTAAATATGTTGATTATGTTCTTAATACGCCTTATACTGCCGCTAATGATGTTGCAGCGCTAATCATTGAACCGCAACAGGGTGAAGGCGGTTATCTGATACCCCCTCCGGGATATCTCGAGGCCATAAAAAAAGCTTGCGAGAAAAAAGGCTGCCTCTTTATCGCAGACGAAGTACAGGCCGGCGCCGGACGCAGCGGCAAGATGTGGTCCATCGAGTACAGTGGTGTGGTGCCGGACATGATTACCTGGGGCAAGGGAATGGGAGGTGATCTCCCCATGGCCGGGTTGACTGTCAGGTCAGATATCGGACTTAAAATGCCGGAACAATCACAACCCGGGACCTTCGCGGCTAACGCCCTTTCCTGCGCTGTCTGCATGGCCAATATCGATATCATCACTAACAGGGAAGACAACCTGATGGGCCGGGCGGCTAAATTGGGGGCCGAAGCAGTTTTCAAACTTCAGGCAGCCGCCAATAATATCGATATCATCGGCGATGTACGCGGCCGCGGCTTTTTCATCGGCATCGAACTTGTAGCCGATAAAGTTACGAAAGAACCACTTTCTTTAGATAAAGTAGGAGCTGTACTGGGAGATTTGCTCAACGCGGGGGTGACCTGCGTGCCTGCCGGGCGCTACCACAATGTGATAAGATATATGCCGCCATTGGTGATAACAAAAGATTACCTTGAAAAAGCAACCGATATTCTGCTAGATATATGTAAGAAATATTAAGATCGGTTTTCCGGCAAAATGCGGTATTTGGAGAGTGAATAATGGTAAAAAAGACAAAATCTAAATGGCAGCCGATGAATCCTGACCTCGTAATGTTCAATGGCAATATTGTTACCGTGGATAACAATTTTTTAATTACGGAGGCAGTAGCGGTTAAAGGTAATAAGATCGTTGGCACCGGTTCAAACACAGATATAAAGCAATTGGCCGGCGAGAACACCGGGTTTCTGGATTTAAAAGGTGCGACAGTCTTACCGGGCATCAATGATGCTCATTGCCATCTTAACGGGTTCGGTTTAGAAAGGCCGCCCCTTATGCTTGATCTCGGCTATCCGACAGTAAAATCTATTGCCGGAATAAATGAAGTATTAGCTGCTAGGGCTAAAGATATAGGCCCCGGTAAGTGGATATCCGGCTGGGGTTGGGATAGGGGATTTCTTGATGAACTAAAAGCGTCAGGCAAATATCCGGCCAGGAAGGATATTGATGCCGCTACTCCGAATAACCCGGTTGTATTAACTGAATTTTCCGGCCATACATGCCTGGTCAACAGCGTAGCGCTAAAGATGGCTAAAATTGATCGGAACACGCCAGATCCTGAAGGCGGTATTATCCAGAAAGACGCCTCCGGTGAACCGACTGGCATACTCTTCGAAAGGGCCGGCTGGGGGATACGTACATTGATACCACCTGCTACCAGAGAAGAGCGCTTGGCCGGGATCTTAAACGGCATGGCGGAACTGAACACCCTGGGTATTTGCAGCGTAACCGAGCCGGGGCTCGGCGCAGAACAAATCGGTCTTTACACCGAATTATTAAATGCCGGGAAATTCACCGTCAGGGTAAATTGCATGGTGAGTCCTGGTGGGGCATCGCTGGAGGCGATGAAAAACGCCTTGAATTTTATTGGCACCTGCACGGGCTTTGGCAATGAATGGCTAAGGATATCCGGCCTTAAATTGATGGCTGATGGCATACCACCCTCTAAAACCGCTTTTATGTATGAGGATTATACCGGCGGCGGTCATGGCCAACTGCTTGTTGAAGGTAACACCGATGAAGAGCGTTACGATATGCTCATCAGCATGATCAAGTACGCCAATGCTCATGGTTTCCAGATCGGTATTCATGTTACCGGAGACCGCGGTATTGATGCTTGTGTTGATGGATATATCGCGGCACTGAAAGAACACCCTTGGGACGCCCGCCACTACATTATCCATACTGATTACGCTACCCCTCAATGCATTGAGCGGATGGCCAAAAATAACATCGGCGCCAATGTACAATCGGCCATCAAATGGACTATCGGTAATCTCATGGTGGGTATCACCGGCGAAAAAAGGGCAGCTTACCACTGGCCGCTAAAGACGCTGTTTGATAAAGGCGTCATCGTCACCAATAGCTCTGATGCTTCAGTGACCTATCCTGACTGGCGGCAGGGTGTTGAATCAGCCGTATTGCGTAAGGATAAAGCTACCGGAAAAGTAATCGGGCCGGAACAATGTATTACTGTGGAACAGGCTATCCGTGCCTATACCATTAACGGCGCGTGGCAGGACCACCAGGAGAATATCAGAGGTTCCATCGAGGTTGGTAAACTGGCGGATTTTACTATAATCAGTGAAGATATTTTGACTATTGACCCAAATAAGATCCATGGAATCCCGGTCCTTTACACGATAGTGGGTGGCAAGACCGTTTATAAGAACCCAAAACACCAGAAGTAACTGTATTTTTTACATTTTCAAAGGAGGCAGGACGGTGACATCTCAACAAACTGACAAATATATCAGGGTAAATGCTACAAGGCCTTCGTATCATGCCGAGGTTACCGCACCGATACCGGTCTTATACAGTGATGAGAATTATGGCAACAAGGGATTCTGGATGTACTGGAAGTGCATTGAAAAACCTTATGTTGACGAAATGGAGACCCATAAACACGACTTCGATCAGTACCTGGTATTCCTCGGTGGTGACCCGAGAGATATGCTTGACCTTGGCGGTGAAATAGATTTTACTATGAGTGAAGATGGAATACATAAAGAAGTCCATACCTTTACCAAATATACTACGGTATATATTCCGGCAGGGTTATATCACTGCCCGCTAATATATAAAAAAGTGACCAAACCGATTATTTTTTATGATTTCGTTAACACGATGAAATACAACCGGAAATTTACCGATTCCACTAAAACATGGGAGCCGAAATTACCTGGCAAATAGGATCAGTTATAGGGGTAAGTAAATTGTATCAAGGGAAATATGCTAAGTTCTTTACCACCGATATAAAAGAAGATACCATGCTGCCGGATGTAATACCCGGTCCCTCTTTCGGCTTCAGGGGCTCCCGTATCATTCCGGAGGCCAAAGCGAACTTCGGCTGGAATGTTATCACCAAACCGTATTTCCTTGACCGGGTTACTCATGTCCATGCCGGCGATGAATATTTGTGCTTTCTGAGTGGTAATGTGCCAGATTGTTTCAGTAATTTCGATGCTGAGTGTGACATATATTTGGGCAAGGAACAGGAATTATATACGATTAAGGAACCAACTATCGTTTATATCCCTAAAGGTCTTTTACATTGTCCGCTGGAATTCCGTATAGTCAAAAAACCGCTTCTTTTCGTTATGATTTTACTTACCCCTAGTTTTGCTTTGACTGATATTGATGGGAATCAAGTCTCCTTCGATGGCCCGGGTATTGACGGTGCTCCCAAGACTATAGACCTTTCAAAACTAGGGCTGGTAAAACATAAAAAGTCCGCCAAATAGTACTGGACTTTTTATAGAAAACAAAATTGCCAAATGAGTCCTGCTTTTTATTGCCGGAGAAAAGTTGAATTATTCACCCCGTAATACGGGAGGCGCGAATGATTTACTTGGATTTTAGCTTCTTGATAACAGCTCTGACTGATGCTTCTTTGGAGAGTCTTGAATCAACGAAGATGATAGGTTTACCGACCCGCTTAACCACTAGCGGGCAGTGCATTAAACCTTTAGGGATAAAAACGTATGAGGGGTAAGTAATCTTGTTCACTTTACCCGCAAGAGTCAGTTCTATTTCAGCGTCGAATTCGGTGAAGTCATTGGGGGGTGCGCCAAAAAACATCAGGAACTGGTCAAAAGGGTGTTTGTGCGCATCAGGAATCATCACAAAAGGCTTGGTAAGATAAGCAAAACCAATGGCTAAATTAGCGTCTTTCATATCTATGCCGCCGCCCGCGCCGACCATGGGTGCAGTGATTTCTTTGTGCAACGAAGAACCCGGCGCTAATTCGACGATATATTGCCCGTGTTTAGTGTTTTTTACCTTGTCAATTGTTGGCATAAAATCCCCCCTGACGTATAGACTGATACGGTCTTTTTTAAATGTACTTTATTCAGATACCTCGGGCAATAGCTTAAAACCGCTATTTATTTCCCAAATGTCATTGAAAAAATAATCAGGTAGAATATGGGTTAGTGTTACAACCGGGTATAAGGAGTATCAGAATGAATAATCAAGGCTTTTTAACACCACAGGAACCAGTTAGGGTAAACAATGGTTGGGCCGCGCCCGATGCGCCTCGTAGTGGCAGCGGTTGCACTCAGGCTCTTGTAACCGGCCTGACTTCTCTTTCGGGTAACATGACTGGTCAGTGTGTTGACGGCTCGGCGGGATTGTGGCCGGGTTTCATCAAACTGGAAATTCCAGCCAAAGGCAACAGGTACCTGACTGTCGGCGGCATGGGAGAAGAAATATTTCCGCTCCTGAATGAAAAAGGCGTCGCCTGTTCTCAAGGTTTGCGTATTACTAAATATCCGCCGCTTCCTCCCGGGAAACCCGGATTTGTCTCCAGCGGGGAGATGATGAAGACCTGTAACAGCGCAAATGATTACGTGAAGATGTGGACGGAAAACTATATGAGGCACGGAGCACCCTGGGGAGGACGGAGTAACCTGGTAGTTGACCCTAAAGAAGGTTACTGCCTGGAAGGCGCCAATTTTGTGTATGATGACCCGGCCAATTACGCTGTCCACGGCCCGATGCATGACCAGGTTTTTGCTGCCGCTAACTTTTACATATCCAAAAGGCTTAAAACGATTGCTGAAGCTGGAATTGGAGCTGGTTACAACCGGGCAAAGCGGTTATGGCAGCTGTTGATCGACCGGCAATATGATGCTACCGTCATGCAGCCGAGACTCGGCGGCATTTCACTATCATACTTCATGAAATGTTTAAGAGACCACGGTAATGTTAAACCCGAAGACGGAAGATTGAGTTCTTATATCTCCGAAGAAAGAGGCGATAGCGCTTTGTGTTGCCACGGGTTATGGGAATATACATCCAATGCCTTTATTGGCGTCTCGCGGCCTGACCACACTGGTTTATTTAGTTGCGAATGGATAACATCGAGCCAACCGTGTATTTCTCCATTCCTGCCGGTTTATATCGGCGTGAACAAAATTCCCAAAGCCTTGAGTACTACTGAGGCTTACCTGCTTTTTGAAAAACTCCGGGCTGCCGTTGAATACCATCCGGAATACCGCGAAGAAATAACCCGGTATTGGTCGGTTTTCGAGATCCAGGCTATCGAAGAAAGTTACCTGGTGGAAAGAGACTCGGCTGCTTTAGCTGGGAAGGATAAAGTAACCGAAGCCAGGGACTTACTGACAGTATTTGTCCAGAAAAAATGCGATGAATCCATGGCAACCTGTGGGAAAATGCTGGAGGTCCTCAATAGTCTGCCTGTCCTCGGAAAACAGACAAAGGCGAAGCTGGAATAGACCAAGAACCTCTCGTTATATTTTGTATTAGTAATAGTATTAAAAAGACCGGGAAAATAGTTGTAATTGATTCCGGTCTTTTTTTAGTTTTCCCTTTTGGGATATTTAGTTTCATTTAAGAATTCAGCCAAAGCTCCCATGGTGAAATTTATGTATTTCCCGGAAGAAATATCGAGTCCGAATGTTTTTCCATTCGATCTCATTTCTTTAAGATTGATTACAACCAGACCGAAGGTCGGCATTATTTTTTCCCGCCATGTGAAGAGGTAAATGTCCGGTGCTATTTTGAAATAGTCGCAAACTTCAGTATCCGCTAATCCTGCCTCAGCACCCACCAGACAATGCCAGGTATAAAACCGGTCATTGAGGTAGATATGTTCATAAACACGATGGTGGCTGTAAGTGTATTGTATTCTTTTTCCGATGAGGTCTAAAGTCCTCTCATGGACGTATACCGGTTCATTAGGTGAAGAAGGATTTATGATTGCATGTTGAATTTCTATCTTTGTTGTACTTAGATCTACTCCCTTTCCCAAACGGTTCACAAAACTAAAGTTGATATTCGCCTTTTCAGGTACCGTCGCCGTGATCACCGTTGCTTTTCTGGTATTAAGATCCAAAGCCATTGATATTGAAACATTCGGCTTGGTATTTTTGACAAAATCAACAAAATATATATCAGGAGCTATGCGTATGGCCTCATATGTTTCAACCTCTTGAGGTCTTTTTTTAAGACTTAAGTCAGTTCCCCATGCAAGAGCTTTTGCATGAAAAAATACGCATTTATTAATCTCATCACTGCCCTCAACACGAAGGGCGAGTTCCTTGCCGGCTAGATCATCACTGGCGGGCAATTTGAATTCGTTCATTCCTTTTCCCCATTCTCCCAGGTCTACCCAATTTTTCGCTTGATAGATCATTTTTTACCTTTCGCGATAAATTACGGTTCTTTTATATGATATTGAATTCCTATAACCTGTTTAAATACTATTGTTTGAAATACTAATTTACAATAGCTTGTTTCTACTATCTGTCGTGCTAAGGGATAGTAATTATGACTGGCACAATCGTTTAAGAAGGCAGCAGGTAATTTATAGGTAACCAGGATTAACCCATAGTTATGTGGTTTGCCGTTTTTTCACTTACTAAAAACAATTTGCCATTCAGATATCTTGTTTTCCAGTCCCGAGTAATATTTTCCATTTTTGTAAATAAAATCTCCGGAAAGAGTTATAAATATAGAATTTCTTGAAATATCAACTTGTTACTATAGAAAGAATGATGAAATTGATCTGTTTTACAGTGTAGTAATAAAGATTATCAACTCTTAATGAATAAAT
>Ga0105104_10004211_pt1 | contig 10038 bp, 8 predicted proteins | sample PPLLaktember2015_3_FD_87034 | JGI IMG/M metagenome (GOLD analysis project Ga0105104, IMG submission 87034) | Freshwater sediment microbial communities from Prairie Pothole Lake near Jamestown, North Dakota, USA - PPLs Lake P7 Core (6) Depth... | ecosystem: Environmental > Aquatic > Freshwater >... | reverse complement strand
GTGTCATAGAAGTTGTTCCAGGCAAAGTACAACAGATCGGTGGCGAGCATTATGTCGACACCCTTCTCTACCTGCGTCCCCTGCGTGGTCTTGATGATGCCGAGGCGGACCTCAAGGTACGGCGTCTTGCGCAGGGTGTCGAGAAACTCCTGCTGCTCACGAAATGCGTCGGGCCGCGCCCCCACATCCTGCAGCGCGTTGTAGTAGTACGTCCGAAACAGTCCGCGGTCGCCGCAGAGCGTCTTGACGAAGTCGGCGTAGTTCAAGTCATGGCGCTTCACGGTCGCCTCAAGCGCGTGGTAGAGGTTGCTGCCGTCGATGAATATGGCAACCCTCTCAGTGGGCATGTCCGCAGCCTCCCGTTTCATCAGCATATGCCCTAGTATACCGTCTGAAAACGCCAAACGCATGAGCCGCCGGGTCGGCACACGTCGCGTCCAGGCCTTCGCCCGTGCCGGCCACTCCCGACCGGGCGGCCCGGTTCCCTCGTCCCGGCACGTCTGCTACCATATCCTCCTGCTGCAGCGCGGGCCGCTTCCTGCTCAGGCAGCCTTCGGCGCATGGGAGCCACATGAACCTGACGGCATACCTCAAGGCCAACAACGCCGACTTCGAGTTCGTCGAGAAGAGCATCACGCACCATGCAAACGAGGCCGCGGAGGCCACCGGATTCCCGCTTGCGGCGATTGCGAAGACCATCGTGTTCGTGAGCGATGACCAGCGTATCGTCGTGGGTGTTGTCCGGGGAGACCACATGGTGAGCAAACACCGGCTCGCCCTTGCTGCCGGCGTTCGGCGTCTGGAAATAGCCCCCGACGTCATCGCCGAGAAGGCTACAGGGTTTCCGACCGGCGGAATCCCTCCTGTGGGGCACAGGCGCCGCTTGAGCGTCTACGTCGACAGGCAGGTCGCATCGATGGAGCATGTCTGGTGCGGCGGCGGTGTGCGAACGAGGCTGGTGCGTCTCAAGCCGCAGGACATCCTCCGCCTCTCGGGCGGAACGGTCTCGGATATTGCCGTCACCGAAGAGTAGCGGCCCAGCCGGGCCACACTCGCCCCCGCTACAGGTCCTCGAAGACCTGAGGCGCTTCCCTCTTCATGATGCTACGCAGCGCCTCGGCGACGTCACGGATCTCCGGAAGCGCCCTCGGCGAGGTCCTCAGTTTGATGATGTGCCGCAGTTCGCGGAAGTTCCATGTGCAGACGATGTCCGTGTAGCAGGAGTTGGGCAGAACATAGCGCGCAATCTCCGGCTTCAGTCCCGACCTGAGCAGGGCGGCATACGCCTTCCAGGCGGATTCCATGGCGCTCGTGTACGCCTCGGTGGCTGTCGGCGAAGCCCGGACCTCAGGAGGAACGAGGTACGAGGGCTCGGTCTCCCGCACGTACCGCTGACTGCGCTGGCTGTAGCTCGCGAGGCGATGCCGCACCAGCTCGTGAGTCATCGCCCTGCTGCCGCGAATCAGAAAAGAGGCCGACGCGTGCTCGACCATGGATTCGTGGCCTATCTCAAGCCATCGCTGAATGCGGTCCGGAACCGTGCCCGTCTTGTCCTGGGTGGCCCAGCAGAGGCGACCGGCTGACTCTATGAGGCGCTCGGCCTCCGGGGTGATGGCAAGGAGCGTTACCTGCACGTCGTACTTCTCAGCCATGTCAACCTCCCGTCTGCAGCACGGTTACGAGCGACGGTGAAGCCCTGCAGAAGCTCCCGCCATTATACACAGAGACGGGCGGCTTCAGCCGCCCGTCCCGTGTCGTCAGAAACAGTGTGAACTAGTCGGTCAGCTTCTCGCGTTCCTCGATACCGGCCAGCTTCCTGGCCAGCTTCTTCTTGTGCTCCATGTTGGACTGGCGCTCAATCATGACCTTCTGCGCCTGAGGCGAACCCGCTCCGTGCATCGACTCAGTCCGATAGCTGGGCGCGGTGAGCCCGAACGTCATGCTGTTGATGAGCGACAGCATGCGCAGGCGCTCTTCGGCCGACACGCTCCCGGCGCCCTTGAAGTATTTCTGCACGTATTTGCCCACTTCGGGACTGCGCAGGTCGCATTCCGACGGAATGGTGACCAGAGCGCCACCAGCCAGGTCTTCCGCGAGACGGCACAGCTCGTACGGGTAGCGCGTCACGTTCATCTTGCAGACGTTAGCGAGCAGGATGTCCGGCTGGTAGTTGCCTGCCTTCGTCTTGGTGCCCTGGGTCGACGCTGCCAGACCGCAGGCGTGCAGAGTCTCGATGAGGTGATTCATCTCCGCTATCTTGTCACGCACGTGCCCTGCTTTTGCAACGTTGTTGTAGTCCGTCATGGCGGCGGTGGCGCCCACCAGCACGTCACCGATGCCCGGCTTGCACCCGCCATAGCTCTGGCGGTGGTAGCTGGCGAAGCGTTCGACAACCATACCCGAGAAGTCCGTCTCCCCGCACATGAAGACCCTCTTCCACGGAACGAACACGTCGTCCAGAACGGTAAGGGCCTCCTGGCCGCCGAACTGGTAGTTGCCGACGTCGATGTCGCCCTTCTCCAGCTTGCGCTTGTCGCAGGACTGGCGGCCGTAGATGAAGTGCACACCTTTGGAATCAGACGGCAGCGCGCAGCACACGGTGTAGTCCTCATCGCCCTCCCGCATGGTGAGGGTCGGCATAATGAGCATCTCGTGCGAGTTGACGCTTCCGGTCTGGTGGGCCTTGGCGCCCCGGATGACGATGCCATCCTTGCGGCGTTCAACAACGTGAACGAACATGTCCGGGTCCGGCTGCTGACTCGGTCTCAGAGCTCTGTCGCCTTTCACGTCGGTCATGGCGCCCTGGACGCAAAGATCATTCTGCTGGATGTACTTGAGCCATTCCTTGAAGCGGGAGTGATACTGAGTGTTGTGCTTCTCATCCGTTTCGTACGTCGTGCTGTACACCGCGTTGATGGCATCCATGCCGACGCAACGCTGGAAACAGCACCCCGTGCGCTGTCCCAGAAGCCTCTGTAGCTTCACCTTCTTGACCAGGTCATCCGTGCTCATGAACAGGGAGGTGAAGCGGTTAATCTTCTCGCCGGTGAGAGTCGACGTCGTCGTCGCCAGGTCTTCGTACTCCGGTTCGTGAGCCACCTTGTAACTGAGAGCGATGGCGTTGATGGAGGGACGAATGACCGGATGGTCGACGAAGTTGTCGATTCTCTCGCCGAAGAGCCAGACATCCGACTTCAGCTTCCGCAAGCTGTCGATGTACTGTTGAGCTGTCTTCAGTGCCATTGGGTGCCTTCCTCCTTGTGCGCTGCGGCGCGCTCTGGTGCAGTATTATATTCGCTACGGGGTCGACCGGCAACGCAGTGCTCAGCCGCCCTCCGGCCGTTCCGGCGGGGTGTTGTGTCGCCTCGCGCCGACAGTGCACGTCGCGGCAGTCGGGGGTGTGTCCGTGACTGAATTGCAGCTGGGGCAGACAACTCTGGTCCTCACACTGGGAGACATCACGCGTGTGGCAGCCGACGCCATCGTGAACGCCGCCAACTCGGGCCTTCTGGGAGGAGGGGGAGTCGACGGTGCGATACACCGGGCCGGCGGCCCGGTGATACTCCAGGAATGCCGGGCCATCCTTGCCTCGCAAGGACGATTGCCCCCGGGTCGCGCGGTGGCGACCACCGCCGGCAAGCTGCCAGCCCGGTTCGTCATCCACACCGTCGGGCCAGTCTGGCAGGGAGGGAGCAAGAATGAGGAAGATGTCCTTGCCGGCGCCTACCGCAGCTCACTGGAACTCGCCCGCAGCCTCGCGCTTACAACGGTAGCGTTCCCGTCGATAAGCACCGGCGCGTATGGATACCCGGTAGACCAGGCCGCTCGAGCGGCCTTGCGCACCGTCGCTCGCTTCCTGTTGGAGCGTCCGCTTACCGTCCAGCGGGTGACCTTCGTGCTGCATGACGAACACACCCTGGATGCATACAACCGGGCCATGCAGGACCCCACCACCTCCCGCGCGGACACCTAGCTTCGCTTGTCCTCAGCGGGCGCGTTGAGGCCGTTCCCGCTGTATACTACAATCCGTTGTTCGGCACCAAGGAGACTCCCTGATGGCCTACGAGAAACTCGACAGGATGCTCGCACGATACCGCGAGATTGAAGGACTGATGGCCGACCCGGCTGTCGCAACCAACCCGGCCAGGCTGCAGGGCCTTGCCAAGGAACACGCTTCTCTTGAGGGCGCGGCCGCTGCCCACGAGACATACCTTGCGGCAGAGCGCGAACTCGAGGAGCTTCGCCAGCTTCTCCAGGAGACGACCGATGCGGAGATGCGCCACGTCGTGAGGGAGGAGTTGACCGCCGTCGAGGCGCGCCACGCCTCAGCCGAAGCAGGGCTGAGCCAGTTTCTCCTGGAGATAGACCCCAACGACAGCAAGGACGTCATCGTCGAACTGCGCGCCGGTACAGGAGGCGAGGAAGCGTCTCTCTTCGCGGCCGACCTCTTCAGGATGTATTCCCGCTACGCGCAGCGCAGAGGTTGGGAGCTCGAAGTAGTCGATAGCACGCTCAGCGGAGCCAAGGGATTCAAAGAGATCATCTTCGAGGTACGCGGCGCCGGCGTCTACAGCAGGATGAAGTACGAACGCGGGGTACACAGAGTGCAGCGCGTACCCCTCACCGAGGCGTCGGGAAGGATCCACACGTCCGCCGCGACCGTCGCCGTTCTTCCCCAGGTCGAGGAGATTGAGGTCGAAGTCAATCCTGACGACATCCGGACGGACATCTTCCATTCCGGCGGCGCCGGCGGTCAGAACGTCAACAAGGTCGCGACGGCTGTTCGCCTCACGCACATCCCCACGGGCATCGTGTCGGTGTGCCAGGATGAGCGTTCTCAGCTCAAGAACCGTGTGAAGGCGATGGCCGTCCTGCGCGCCCGCCTCTTCGACCTCAAGAACCGCGAGCAGATCGACAAACAGGACCGCGACCGCCGCAGTCAGGTCGGTACCGGCGACCGCTCCGAGAAGATCCGCACCTACAACTTCCCGCAGGACCGGATCACGGACCACAGGCTCGACCAGAACTTCCACAACATCGAACGCATGCTCGATGGGGAACTGGATGAACTCATCGACGCACTTGCCGCAGCAGCACTGCAGCAAGCTGCCGTTGTGTCTTAGCATACAGGCAGCTCTGTGCTGCCTGACCGATGCACTCGCAGCCGCAGCAATCGACTCGCCGCAGCAGGAAGCTTCTATGCTCTTGCAGCACGCTACCGGCCTGAACCGCGAGGCGCTGCTGTCGTCCCTGCGGGGAACACCCACAGCCGAGTCGCTGGCTCGGGCGGCCCGGCTTCTCGAACAGCGCCTCGGCGGCGAACCGCTGCAGTACGTGCTGGGGGAAGCGTGGTTCTATGGTCGCCGCTTCGCAGTGGACTCCAGAGTGCTCATCCCGCGTCCCGAAACGGAGCTTCTCGTGGAGGTCGCCAGGACACTCTCCGAGGATATGCCGCGACTGGAAGGAAGCCTGCTGCTTGCCGACATCGGAACAGGAAGCGGCGCACTCGCCCTCACGCTCGCCGAGGAGATTCCCGGCTGCCGTGTGGTAGCCTGCGACGCATCACGTCCTGCGCTGGAAGTCGCCAGAGCGAATCGCGGCAGCTTCTCCGCCGGGGAACGGGTCCCGCTCGTACAGTGCAATCTGGGGGCTCCCTTTGCCCGGGTATTCGGTGGCGTGCTGGCCAACCTGCCGTACGTTCGCCGCGCGGACATTCCCCTGCTCAGCAAACAAGTTCGCGACCACGAGCCGGTCCTTGCGCTCGATGGTGGTTGCGACGGCCTGTCGGCTATCCGCCGGCTGGTCGCGGATGCGCCGCGCCTGGTGCTGCCGGGAGGTTGGCTGCTGCTTGAGGTCGGCTTCGGACAGGCGGACGAGGTAGCAGGACTGCTGTCCGGTAGCCCCTGCTGGAAGGACGTCGAAGCCACCCCCGACCTCGCGGGCATCCCGCGCATCGTCAGCGGGCGTCGTTGTGAGACGGCCGGCTAGTCGACAGTCTCCCTGAGGCGCTGGATATCGACGGCGAGGCCGGTGGCATCATCAATCGACACCACCATCGCAGTGAACTCGACCGGTCCCTTCCCGACCGCGAGTCTGCCGGGAATCTGAGTCAGGAACCGCTGGATGACCTCCGCCGGGTCGACGCCGATGACGGAGTCGATAGGCCCCACCATGCCGATGTCCGTCACGTAGGCAGTGCCGCCCGGAAGGACGCGGGCATCAATCGTTCCGACGTGTGTGTGCGTCCCCAGCACTGCGGCGACCCTGCCGTCCAGGTAGCGACCAAGCGCGACCTTCTCCGAGGTCGCTTCGGCGTGGAAGTCGACGATGATGACCCGTGCGCCTTCGGGAGGCGCCGCCAGGAGGGCATCCATCGCACGGAAGGGGCAGTCGTAGTTCGCCATGAAGGTGCGCCCGATGAGACTCACCACGAGAAGCCCACCGATGAGATGCATGCCTCTACCCGGGGCGGCCGGCGGGTAATTCAGGGGTCGGACAATGGGGTGACTGTCCGCGAGGTATTCGATTATCTCGGGATGGTGCCAGATGTGGTTCCCCGAGGTGACAACGTCCACGCCCGCGGCGCACAACTCACCAAGAGTGCTTCTGGTGATGCCGAGGCCGCCCGCAACGTTCTCGCCGTTTGCGATGACGTAGTCTATGTCGTGGTCATGGCGCAGCCCCGGGAGCAGGTGCGACACGGCTCGCCGCCCCGGGCTGCCGATGACGTCGCCGATAACAAGGACTTTCACGCGTGATTCCGGCGACTTCTACTTCGCATACTCCACGGCAGTCGTCTGCCGGGCTACGACGACACGTATCTGCCCGGGGTAGGTCAGGCATTCCTCGATTCTCTTTGAGATGTCGCGAGCCAGCCGCATTGCCCCAAGATCATCGGTCTCTTCCGGCTTGACGAGGACGCGCACCTCGCGTCCGGCCTGGATTGCGTATGCCTTGTCAACGCCCTCGAAACCGGTGGCGATGTCTTCCAGTTCCCTGATGCGTTTCAAGTACTGGTCGAGAGACTCGCGGCGCGCGCCTGGTCGTGACCCGCTGATAGCGTCAGCGGCCGCGACGATGAATCCGAGCGTGCTGGTCGTGGACACTTCGCCGTGGTGTTCGCCTATTGCCTGCGCTACTTCCTCGGACTTGTCCCACTGGCGGGCCAGGTTAGCCCCGATTGAGGCGTGCGAGCCCTCCACCTCAAAGTCGACGGCCTTGCCGATATCGTGCAGCAGGCCTGCCTTGCGCGCCATCGCGCCATCAGAGCCGATTTCATCAGCAATCATGCCGGAGAGGTACGAGACTTCGAGACTGTGCTGCAGAACGTTCTGACCGTAGCTGCTGCGATACTTCAGTTGCCCGATGAGCTTCACAAGCTCGGGATGTACTCCGGGAACAGCCGCTTCGAAGCAGGCGTTCTCGCCCTCGGTCTTGATGGTCGCCTCCACCTCGGCCTTGGCCTTCTCGACGACCTCTTCGATCCGGGCCGGATGGATACGACCATCGAGGATGAGCTTGTTGAGTGCAATCCTGGCAACTTCGCGTCTAACGGGAGCGAAACTGGAGATGGTAACCATCTCGGGCGTGTCGTCGATGATGAGGTCGACGCCGGTGGCCTGCTCAAGAGCGCGTATGTTCCTTCCCTCGCGCCCGATGAGTCGTCCCTTCATCTCATCGGAGGGCAAGGCCACGGTCGAGACGGTGGTCTCGCCGACAACATCCGCCGTGCAGCGCTGAATGGCAGTGGCGAGGATGAAGTGCGCTGAGCGGTCCGCGTCCTCGCGCACCTGGTTCTCCCAAGTGCGAACGCGGCGCGCCGCATCGTCCTTGACCTCGGTCTCAAGCGTCTCAAGCAAGAGGCGCCGCGCTTCCTCGGTCGTGATGCCCGAGAGCTCCTCGAGCTTCTCGACTTCCTTCCCCCTCAGAGCTTCAATCTCGTCTCTCTCGTGGTCGAGCTCCTTGGCACGGTCGTCGAGTTCATGTTCGCGGCGTCCGATGGCGGACAGCTTCCGCTCTATCGCCGCCTCTTTCTGATCGAGGCGATTCTCGAGTCTCTGCAGCTGCAGGCGATGTTCCTTGTTCTCCGCCTCGGCGGCGTTGCGAACCTTCCTGGCCTCTTCGCGGGCATCGCGCAGCAATTCGCGGTGCCGCGTGGTTGCCTCAGTTAGAAGCCTCTCGGCCTCCTTCCGGGTGCTGCGGATCTGCTGATTTGCGACGAGTTGTCGAACGTAGTATCCGACAAGGCCCCCCAACACGAGGGAGAGCCCCACGAGTATATATATGTAATCCATGTTCCCTTCTCATCGGTCTATTGTCCATAGGGGTGAAGCCCCGGTTGACCGAATGGTACGACCTTTGTTGACAGCAGGTCAACAGAGGAAACGAAGGAAAGAGGCAGAGATGGCGAAGGGACAGCATAATGGGAGGGCAGAGAAGGCGGGAAGATGACAAACAAAAACGCACCTTAACTGCTGAATAGTGGAAGGAAGGAAGTTGCAGAGTACACGACAGGCCGAAGACCTGCCGAACGACCTGGGAATCCGGGACAGCGTCCCGAGAATCCCTAGAAAGGAGGTGATTCAGCCACACGTTCCCGTACGGCTGCCTTGTTACGACTTCGTCACAGTCACCAGCTCCACCCTCGGCGACTGCCTCCCGTAAGGGTTGGCCCATCGACTTCAGGTGTATCCGGCTCCCATGGCGTGACGGGCGGTGTGTACAAGGCCCGAGAACGTATTCACCGCAGTATAGCTGACCTGCGGTTACTAGCAGCTCCGGCTTCATGCAGGCGATTGCAGCCTGCAATCCGAACTGAGGATGGTTTTAAGGGATTAGCTCCGGATTGCTCCGTGGCAACCCTCTGTACCACCCATTGTAGCGTGTGTGTGGCCCAGGGCATAAAGGCCATGCTGACTTGACGTCATCCCCACCTTCCTCCCTGCTGTACAGGGCAGTATCCTATGAGAAATCAACATAGGACGAGGGTTGCGCTCGTTGCGGGACTTAACCCAACACCTCACGGCACGAGCTGACGACAGCCATGCAGCACCTGTGAAGGCTCCTGACTGGATACAGGTCGTCGCCCTTTCGGGTCCCTACTTCCAACATGTCAAGCCCTGGTAAGGTTCTTCGTGTAGCATCGAATTAAACCACACGCTCCGCTGCTTGTGCGGGCCCCCGTCAATTCCTTTGAGTTTTAGCCTTGCGGCCGTACTCCCCAGGCGGAACACTTAAAGCGTTGGCTTCGACACGAGGAGGGTCGATACTCCCCATATCTAGTGTTCACCGTTTAGGGCGTGGACTACGCGGGTATCTAATCCGCTTCGCTCCCCACGCTTTCGAGCCTCAGCGTCAGGAACAGCCTAGGAAACCGCCTTCGCCACTGGTGTTCCTCCGAATATCAACGCATTTCACCGCTACACTCGGAATTCCGTTTCCTTCTGCCGCCCTCGAGTGACCCAGTATCGGATAGCCCCTCCTGATTGAGTCAAGAGATTTCGCACCCGACTTGGGAAACCGCCTACGCTCTCTTTACGCCCAGTAAATCCGGATAACGTTCGCCTCCTACGTATTACCGCGGCTGCTGGCACGTAGTTGGCCGAGACTTATTCCTCAGGTACCGTCATTATCTTCCCTGAGAAAAGGGGTTTACGATCCGAGAACCTTCATCCCCCACGCGGTGTCGCTGGGTCAGGCTTTCGCCCATTGCCCAATATTCCTTGCTGCTGCCTCCCGTAGGAGTTGGGGCCGTGTCTCAGTCCCCATCTGGCTGGACATCCTCTCAGACCAGCTACCGATCACTGCCTTGGTGGGCCGTTACCTCACCAACTAGCTGATCGGCCGCAGGCCTATCCGTGAGTGCCTTACGGCTTTAGTGAGACTGCTTGAGCAGTCTCACACCATGCGGTATTAGCGTACCTTTCGGCAAGTTATCCCCCGCTCACGGGTAAGTTACCCACGTGTTACTCAGCCGTCCGCCACTGAACCGTGATCCGAGAACCATGGTTCCGTACGACTTGCATGCATAAAGCGCAC
>Ga0105104_10004210_pt1 | contig 10039 bp, 8 predicted proteins | sample PPLLaktember2015_3_FD_87034 | JGI IMG/M metagenome (GOLD analysis project Ga0105104, IMG submission 87034) | Freshwater sediment microbial communities from Prairie Pothole Lake near Jamestown, North Dakota, USA - PPLs Lake P7 Core (6) Depth... | ecosystem: Environmental > Aquatic > Freshwater >... | reverse complement strand
TGTTCGGAGTCCAGGCGGCCACGCGGACCTTCATGCCCGCCTCCAGGTTGAGGCGGAGGCGGATGTAGGCGGGGAAGCGGATCTCCAGATCGTGCCGGCGGGGGGACCCGTCGATTCGGAAGAGCATGACGCAGGACTCCGGCGTCTGCAGGAGCGCGACCGCTTCTCCGGAGAAGACGTTAGGCCGGAGCGAGTCGCCGATCGATACACCCTCCCGGATCACCTTGAGGTCCTGGGGGCGGATGCAGACCGTAACATTTTTTCCGGGCGCGACCGGAGAGGGCGCGGTGACCCGGAAATGCCCCAGGTCGACCTCGGTTTTTCCCGCGCGCGTTTCCGCGCGCCCCGAAAAAATATTGGTATAGTTCAGGAAGCGCGCCACCGCCTCCGTCGCCGGCCGCTCGAAGACCTCCTCCCTCCTCCCGCTCTGGGCCAAGGCCCCGCCGATGAGGACGCTCAGTCTCTCCCCCAGCGTGTAGGCCTCCTCCAGATGATGGGTGACGTGGAGGACGGTCACGTCCACCTCCGCGAGGGCCTGCTTGATCTCCAGCCAGAGGAGCCGGCGGGAGGATTCGTCGACGGCGGAGAAGGGCTCGTCGAGGAGGACAACCCGGGGCGAGACCGCGAGCGTCCGGGCCAGCGCCACCTTCTGTTTCTCTCCCCCGGAGAGGGTCGGGACCGCCCGACGGCGCAGACCCTCGATGTTCAAGATCCCGCAGAGGCGCTCCACCGTCCGGTCGGCATCCTTTCCGTTCCGCCCCTTCAAGCCGAAACGGATGTTCGCCTCGGCGTCGAGATGGGGGAAGAGGGCGTAGTTCTGGGGGAGGTAGCCGATCCCCCGCCGCTCGGGGGGGACGGCGCCGATCTCCTCGCCGTCGAGCCGGATGGTTCCCCCCGCAGAGCGGTAGAGGCCGAGGAGACATTTGATCAGGGTGGATTTCCCCGAGCCGGTGGGGCCGAGGAGGAGATGGTATTCGCCGGCGCGGGCCTGGAGATCGACCCCCCGCAGGCGGAAGTCTCCGATCGCGAAGTCCAACCCCCTCACGTCGAGAAGATGCGGATCATTCATGCCCGAACCGCCCGATCCGCCTGACGGCGAAGAGGATCCCCAGGGAGACGGCGACCAGGATGAGGATGAAAACCAGGGCGCTCGAGATGTCGGCGGCGCCGAAGGAGAGGGAGATCGCCACCGGGATCGTCTCGGTCCGGAAGGGGGTGGCCCCGGCCAGGGTCACCGTCGCCCCGAACTCGCCGATCGCCCGCCCCCAAGTGAGAAGGGCGGCGGCGAGGATTCCCTTCCGGGCCATGGGCACGACCACCCGGAGGAAGACCTGCAGGCGGTTGCATCCCAGCGTGCGGGCCAGGTGTTCGTACTCCGGGTCGATCCCCTCGAAGGCGTTTTTCAGCAGGCGCAGCGAGAGTCCGACCACGACGCAGAACTGGGCGAGGACGATCCCCCGGGCGGAGAAGACGAAGGGGCCGAAGCGGGCGTCGAGCGCCCGTCCCGGAGCGGTGTTGAAGAAGATGAGGAGCATCGCCCCCAGGGCGATCGGGGAGAGGACGAGGGGGAGGTCGAGAAGAGTGTCGAGCAAGGCCTTGCCGCTAAACTCGAACCGGGCGAGGAGGTAGGCGACGGGAAGCGAGACCAAAAGCGCGAGGAGAGAGGCGGCGGTGGCGGTGAAGAGGGAGAGCTTGAGGGCGAATATGATCTCCTCGCCGTCCGGGGGGGTGACCGGGCCTCCCTCCAGAAGCTCCTCCACCGTGAAGAAGAGAAGAGCCAGGAAGAAGATCCCCAGGGCGGCGGCCCCGGCGGAGATGGCAATGGTAAAGATCCGGTTCATGCAACCCTATCGCTGGCGGATCAGGTCGAAATATTTTTCCGGCAGGCGATACTCCCCCCCGATCCCCGCTTGGGGGGCGAAGCGCAGCGCCTCCTCCCGCGCCGTGATGTATCCGTAGTTGCGAAAAGCGTCCAGCCCCGGCTGGGAAAGGACATAGTCGATGAACCGCCGGGAGAGAGCGGGATCCCGGGCGAAGACCGGCAGAGAGACTGGGACATAGGAGATCCGGGGGATCCGTTCGGGGGGGATGAGAACCCGCTCGATCCGTTCCGGGTTCCAGTCCTGGAAAACCGACCAGCCGATGACCGCATCCACCTGTTTCAGGGCGGCGAGGTCGGCGGTCTTTTCGCAGGACTCGGCGAAGGTGACCACGTTGGGCAGGATTTTCTCCAGCAATCCGTTCTTGTCCAACAATTCGACGGCGTAGAGGCCGAGGCAGACGGTCTCCGGGTTGCCGATCCCCACCCGCGTCCCGGGCCGGGCCAGGTCTTCCAGGGTGCGGATCCCGCCGGGATTTCCCCGGGGGACGATGATGGAGGGAACGAGATAGACCACGATCCGGTCGCTGGCCGGGACCAGGAGATTTTTCCTCTCCCCGATGATGATGTAGTCCGGGGAACCGGGGAGGTAGATGTCTCCTTTCCGGGAGAGCTTCATCTGGGAAAGGAGGGTCCCCGAGCCGTGGATGATCAGACGGACGGGGACGCCGCACTCCTGCTCGAAAGCCCGGGCGATCTTTTCCATCGGCGGCTTGTTCGCCGCCCCGCAGAAGACGAGAAGAGAGGTCTCTTCGGCCGGCCGGGAGCAGCCGGGGATGAAAACGGCCGCTGCCGGGAGGAGAAGGATCAGGAAGAGGCGAAGCAATGAGGCGCCGCAATTCTGAATGAGCCTGGCCGCTGGCATCATTTCATGTCTCCTATGTGCTAGGGTTGATTTTCAGGGCATCTCGGAACCGCGCGAACTCTTTATCCGCACATGCCGTCACCCGCTCATGCCAACGCTCGTATTGGGCGAGGAAGCTCGCCGCGAAGGGGGTGAGCGCCGCCCCCCCGCGCAGCTTCCCGCCGCGCCAGCGGACCAGGAGGGGTTGGCCGAGGTTGCGCTCCAGGTGGTTCAGGATCTTCAAAGCCTTGGGGTAGGAGAGGCCCATCGCCGCCGCCGCGCGGCGGATGGACTTATGCTTCTCCACGCCCCGGAGGAGCCAGAGGAGGCCGATGCCCATGAAGCTCTTTCCCCGGCTGTCGGCGATGGTCAGGCGGACCTTGGCTTGCATCGGCCGATATTAAAGCGGAGTAATATCGGTGAGGCAAGGGCAAAGTGGGAGAATGGACGCTATGGACGAAATGGACGCTATGGACGAGATGGACGGCCGATAGCCCGCCGACTCTGGAGATTCGCGGCGAGTCGAGCCCAGCCCAAAATCCGCGTAATCCGCGTAATCCGCGGTTTCTTTTAGCGAGCCCAGCCCAAAATCCGCGTAATCCGCGCAATCCGCGGTTTCTTTTAGCGAGTCAAGCCCAGCCGATCCGCGGTTAAGTCTTTTTGCCCCGGGCGAGCGCCTTGATCGCCTCCATCGCCCAGAAGGGGAAGGAGGAGACGGCGATGACCAATAGCCACTCGAGCAGGGTCAGGGGCTCGGTTTTGAAGACCCGCTGGAGGAAGGGGAGGTAGATCACGCCGAGCATGAGGAGGAAGGACATCAGGGCGGCGGCGATCAGCTTCGCGTTGGTGAAGACGCCGAGGCGGAAGAGGGAGACGCTCTGAGAACGGCAGTTCAGGGCGTGGAAGAGCTGGGCGGTGGCGAGGACGACGAAGGCTGCCGTCCGCGCTCGTTCGATCCCTCCCTTTTCGAAGAAGTAGACGAAGCCGAAGGCGAGGAGGCTGCAGAGGGCGATGAACGCCCCCTGGAGGAGGATCAAGGCGGCTCGTCGCTTGGTGATGACCGGTTCTTTCGGATCGCGGGGCGGGCTCTCCATCACATCCTTGTCCACCGGGTCCATCCCCAGGGCGAGAGCGGGCAGCCCGTCGGTGACCAGGTTGACCCAGAGGATCTGGATGGGAAGGAGAGGGACCGGCAGCCCCGCGAGCGAAGAGACGAACATGGTCAGGATCTCCCCGGCGTTGCAGGAAAGAAGGTAGTGGATGAACTTCCGGATGTTGTTGTAGATCCCCCGCCCCTCCTCGACCGCGGCCACGATGGAGGCGAAGTTGTCGTCGGTGATCACCATGTCCGAGACTTCCTTGGTCACGTCGGTCCCGGTGATCCCCATCGCCACGCCGATGTCCGCCTCCTTGATCGCCGGGGCGTCGTTCACGCCGTCCCCGGTCATGGCCACCACGTCCCCCCGGCTCCTCCAGGCCCGGACGATCCTTAGCTTGTGCTCGGGCGAGACCCGGGCGTAGACGGGGATATCGGCCACCTCCTCCCGGAACCGCTCTTCGCCGATCCCGTTCAGCTCCTCCCCCGAAAGCGCCCGCGCCCCCTCCGGGAAAAATCCCAGCTCCCGGGCGATCGCCTCGGCGGTTTTCTTGTGGTCGCCGGTGATCATCACCGTCTTGATCCCCGCCGACCGGCATTCGGAGATCGCCGCCTTGACCTCCTCCCGGGGGGGATCGATCATCGCCAACAGCCCCAGGAAGGAAAGGTCGTTCTCCACGGTGGCGGAGTCGTAATCGGCGCTCGCGGTCTCGAACGACCGCCGCGCCACCGCGAGCACGCGCAAGGCCCTCCCGGCCAGGCGGTCGTTGACGGCAAGGATCTCCGAGCGCTCTCCCGGAGAGAGGGGGCGGGGGCCCTCGGGCGTCCAGCGGGAGGAACAGCGGGAGAGGAGGACGTCGGGAGCGCCCTTGGTGAAAGCGGCCACCTTCTCTCCGGCGGCGTGGCGGATTACGGTCATCATCTTCCGCTCGGAGTCGAAGGGGATCTCGTCCCGGAAGGCGAATTTCTTTTCCAGGTCGTGCTTCCAGAGTCCGGCCTTGGCCGCCGCGGTGAGCAGGGCCCCTTCCGTCGGATCGCCGATGATCCGCCAGTCCGCCTCCTCCTTCGCCAACCGCGCCCCGTTGCAGAGGACGGCGGCGGCGAGCGTCTCGATCAGGACGGGGTCGCGCGCGGGATCGGTCTTCTCCCCGTCGAGGCTGAAATCGCCGATCGGCGCATAGCCGGCGCCGCCCACCTCGAACGTCCTCCCCCCGGCCCGGACGGCCCGGACGGTCATTTCGTTACGCGTCAGCGTGCCGGTCTTGTCCGAGCAGATCACCGTGGCGCAGCCCAAGGTCTCCACGGAGGGGAGCTTGCGGATGAGGGCGTGGCGTTTGACCATTCGTTGGACGCCGAGGGCGAGCGCGATGGTGACCACCGCCGGGAGGCCCTCGGGGATCGCCGCCACCGCCAGGCTCACCGAGGTGAGGAACATGTCGAGGATCTTGCCGCCCCGGAGCCAGGAGACGAGGAAGACCAGCCCGACCAGGGCGAAGCAGAGGTAGACGATCCACTTGCCGAACGCTTCGAGCTTTTTCTGGAGCGGGGTCTGTTCCCGACCGATATTCTGGATCATCCCCGCGATCTTTCCCAGCTCCGTCTCCATCGCGGTCCCGGTCACGATCGCCCGCCCCTTCCCGGAAGCGACGGAGGTCCCGGAAAAGATCAGGTTCGCCCGTTCGGCCAGGGGAAGGATTTTTTCGGGGAGGGCTTCCACCTCCTTGCCGACCGGGTTCGACTCGCCGGTGAGGGACGCCTCATCGACGGTGAAGTTGGCGGTGATCCAGACGAGCCTCCCGTCGGCGGGGACGCGGTCGCCCGCCTCCAGCTCGATCAGGTCGCCGGGGACGATCTCCTCCGAGTTGACGACGGCGGGCTCGCCGCCCCGGATCGCCTTGGCCGACTGGGTGGAGAGCTTGCGCCGCGCCTCGAGCGATTTCTCCGCCCGGTATTCCTGGAGGAAGCCGAGCACCGCGTTGATGACGACGATGGCGACGATGGCGAAAGCGTCGACCCACTCCTCGAGGAAGCCCGAGACCAGGGCGGCCCCGGTGAGGACCCAGATCATGAAATCCTTGAACTGGTCGAAGAAGATCGACCAGGGGGAGACCGCCTTTTTCTCCTGCAAGCGGTTGGGGCCGTGGCGGCGGAGGCGGTCGGCCGCTTCCTCCGGGGAGAGGCCCCGCGCCGGGTCCGCGCCCAAGGCCGCGGCGGCCTGATCGGGGGTGAGGCGCCACCAGGATTGCGGAGAGGGTTCCATGCCGGGATTATAGGCTCGGGGAGGCCCGGAGAAACGCAAATTTTCGCCGGCCGCCTTTCAGAGCCTTCTCCCTCGCCTTTCCTCCGCCCAGCATTCGAAGACCGGGGCCACGCATAGGATTTCCGAGTCGGCGCGGCTGGGTGGAGAAAAGTCAATGCAAGGCAGAAATCGGATCTCGCTCCCCGGGCCGCGGGCGGTCTACACTGGCGGCCAGATGTATGAGGGAGTCCCGACGGCAACCGCCGGGACAACGCCAAAGGAGGGCTGCATTATGAAAAAGCTGCTGGCCGCGATCGCGCTGGCGGTGCTTGTCCTGGCCGGTCTGGGGACCGCCTGGGCCGAAGGGGAGGCCATGAAGGCCGCGCCCACGCCGGAGATGATGATGAAGCCGCAGACCATCTGCCCGATCATGCACCGTCCCATCGCCAAGGACATGTCGGCCGTCTACCAGGGCAAGCGGGTGTACTTCTGCTGCCCCGTCTGCAAGGCGGAATTCGAGAAGAACCCCGAGCCTTACATGACCGCGATGGCCAAGGAAGGGGTCATGCTCGAGGAAGCCTCCGGCGGGATGACGCAGACCACCTGCCCGGTGCTGGATCGTCCGATCAACAAGATGGACTACACCGACTACCAGGGGAAGCGGATCTACTTCTGCTGCCCCGACTGCAAGAAGATGTTCGAGGCCGACCCCGTGAAGTATATGGAGAAGGTCAAGCAAGCCGGAATGGCCCTGGAAGACGCCCCGGCTCCGGCCATGATGAAGTAACTGAGGAAGGTGATCGACCCCGCCTCCCGTTCCCGGGGGGCGGGGTTTTTTTGGGGAGCAGGAGAGTTCGGGATTAAAAGAAAAATCTTTCCGCCAGGTAACGGACGGAGAGCCAGGCGGGCCCGGCGATCGCGCAGAGGAGGGCGAACCGGGAGAGTTTCCTCGCCCAGCGCTCAGCCTCGGGGTAAGGCCTGAGATCGGGAAGGGCGGCCCCGACGAAGGAGAGCCAGAGCCCGGCGATCGCCGCCGCCGAAGCCAGGGCGATATCGAGCCGGTTTCCCCAGAGGCAGAAAACGCATTGATGATAGGGCGCATGGAGGAGGAGGGGGGAGAATACGGTCTGGAGAGCCAGGATCAGGAAGAGCAGGGCGAGCAGGGAGAGAAGCGCGGTGGGGAGCCGGCCTTTTCCTCCCCCCGGCCGCAGGCGCCGGACGGAAGCGAGAAGCGCCCCGACGAGGCAGGCATAAAATCCGGCGGTCCACAACGTCCCCGCGCTCCGGACCGCCTCCAGCGCCCCCCCGCGGGGAAGGTCGAAGAGGGAGGTGCAGCAGGAGACGATCCGGGGGTTGATCCGGAGGAGGAAATGGAGGTCGAAGAACGACTCGCCGGCGAGCAGGAGAGCCAGGGGGGCCACCCAGAGGAGCTTAGCCCGGAGGAACGGCTCGGTTTCGATCCGGCGGTCCACGGCATTCAGGGTGAGCCAGAAAAGATAAGCCAGCGGAATAATAAATTTCAAGGTCGTGGCGGCGAAGGAAAAGGGGGAATCGAGGAGGTGCACCCCGGCCAGGCACATGGCGCCGGGGACGGCGGGGATCAGGCTGTGCAAGGTCAGGAACCAGAGGGGGATCATGACGAGCCGGATCGCGAAACCCAGCCCGAGGAGGGTGATCACCAGGTAGGTGTTTTTCTCCCGGCGTTCCCGCTGGGCCGGATCCGGTCCGCCTCTCCCCCGCCGGGCGGCCGCCCATCCCGCTCCGGCCGCGGGCAGGCAGATCCCCGCCGAAAGCCCGAGCAGGACCAGGTAGGAGACGACGAACTCGTTGACGATCATGACAATCTTCCGCGCTCGAGCCGGTAGGCGTTGGTTATGGGAAGCGAGCGGGCGAGGAGGGGAGAGTGATCGGTGAGGATCATGGTTTTCCCCTTTTCCAGGAGGTCGCGGAAGACGCCGATGATCCTCTCCGCGGTCAGGGCGTCCACGTTGGAGAGAGGCTCATCGGCGAGGATGATTTCGGGATTGTTCATCAGGGCGCGGGCGATGGCCACTCTCTGCTGTTCGCCCCCGCTTAAGTCGGTGACCTGAAAATCCTTGCGGTCTTCGAGGCCGAGGAAGTCCAACAGGGGTTCCGCCCGCCGCCTCCGCTCCTTGCTCCCGATCCCCAGGGGCGCCAGGGGGAGGGCCGCGTTCTCGAGGGCGGTGAAGCCGGGGAGGAGGTTGAATTGCTGGAAGATGAAGCCGATCCGGCTGCGCCGCAATTCGCACAAGAAATGCTCGGGCAGATGCGAGGTCCGCCGCCGGTCGATGATGACTTCGCCCCGCGTGGGCCGGGCCAGACAGCCCATGATGTTCAAGAGCGTGGTTTTGCCGCAGCCCGAGGGGCCGTCGATGATCACGCACTCTCCCCGCGAGACCGTCATCTCCAGATCGGCGAGAATGGGGATTTCCTCCCCGTGCTGGAAGAAGACTTTGCTCAGTGACTTAACGTCGATCATGGTTCAGCCGTTCCGGATGGCGCGGTCGGGATCGATCGTCCCCGTTCGCCAGGCGGGGATGACCGTGGCCGCCGAGAGGGGCGCCAGCCCCAGGAGCAGGAGGAGGAAAACGCCGGACCAGCCGATCCGGATGGGAAGGAAAGGGACCGCCGCCCCCGCCCCGTCCAGAAAATAGGAGGAGAGGAGGGGCGCCCCCAGGCGCAGGTAGGCGATAGCGAGGAGCCCCCCGCCCAGAATCCCGATTAGGCCGATCATCGCCGTCTCCATCATCTTGATTTCGATGACGTCGAGCGTCCGCCAGCCGATGGCTTTGAGCACGCCGATCTCCTTCCTCATCTCCAGGCTGACGCTGGACCCCTGGGCCCAGGCGGTCAGCCCCGCCGAGACGAGAAGCATCAGCCAGAGGAGCTGGGATGTCCCCGCCCGGCTTCCATATTCCCGCCGGGCGGCATCGGCAAGATCCGCCCGGGTGAAGGCGCGCACACCCTCCCGCGCGGCGGAGATGCGCAGGGCCGCCTGATCCGCACGGAGCGGGTCGTCGAGATACACGCCCACGTCGGTGTAGCGGCCGGGGTCGTAGTTGAAGAAAGCGCGGGCGGTCTCCAGATCCGTAAGGATCAATCCGCCGGCATAAAGCCGGGCGCGGTGATCGAAGACCCCCGCGACGGTGAAGGCGACTCGTTGTCCCGATTCGTTCACGAGGTCGATGTGGTCTCCGGGAGCGATCCCGCGCCGCTCGGCGTAAAGGCGGCCCACCAGCGCCCGGCCCCGGTCATCGTCCCTCAGAAATCTTCCGCTGCGGAGAGAGAACCCGCTCTCGCTGAGCCGGGCGAGGAGGTCCGCCCCCACCCCGGCCAGGATCGCCTCCCCCGGCGCCTCTCCCTCCACTTCGGCGCGCCCCCAAATCCGGGGCTGGGCCGTCCGGACATTCTGGTACCGGGAAATCTCCCCGAGGATCTCCTCGCCCGTCGAACCGTCGCGCCCGCCCTCCCGTCGCTGCACCGTGACATCGGGGAGGGCGGACAGCGCGGTGAGCGCCTCCGCGAGCGTCCCGTCCTTCAGGAAGGTCAGGGCGGAGAGGCAGGCCATGGTGGCGAGGAGGGGGATGAGGACCGCGATCGTGCGCCCCCGGTAGCGCAAGAGGTTGCGCGCGGCGATCGGCCAGAAGGCGGCGTGTTTGGATAGCTTCATGTCCCCATCCGCGGCCCCCGGCCGGGATCAGGCTCTCCCCGGGCGCCGGCCTGATTCCGGATTAGAAGCGCCTCTGCCACTGGAGGCCGAGCGAGGCGTGGAACTCCTCCCCCAGCTGGACGTCGTTCACGTCTTCGTAGACCGGCAGTCCGATGAGCGCGGAGAGGCTTAAGTTTCCGCCCCCGCAGAAGAGGATCTTGGTCTGGTAGACGAGGTTGCAGTTGACGGAGGTGCGGCCGGTGTTGGCCACCCGGTTGCCGTTATCGCGGTTCTTCGCGGAGTTCTCCACG
>Ga0105104_10004209_pt1 | contig 10040 bp, 10 predicted proteins | sample PPLLaktember2015_3_FD_87034 | JGI IMG/M metagenome (GOLD analysis project Ga0105104, IMG submission 87034) | Freshwater sediment microbial communities from Prairie Pothole Lake near Jamestown, North Dakota, USA - PPLs Lake P7 Core (6) Depth... | ecosystem: Environmental > Aquatic > Freshwater >... | reverse complement strand
GCGAACCCATACTACTTCTGGGATCCCGAGGAGGTGAAATAATGAGCCGCACTGACTTTGGCCCTCCAAGCTATAAAGACATGCTTCCGCCTGTTATCCAAAAGAACTACGGGCAGTGGAAATACCACGAACAATTGAAGCCAGGTGTGTTGAAGCACGTTGCCGAGTCCGGCGACGAACTGTATACCGTGCGTGTCGGCTCCGGTCGTCTCGTCAGCACAGATTGGATCCGCGATATAAGCGAGATCGCTGACAAGTACTGCGGCGGATATCTGCGCTTTACCAGCCGCCATAACCTGGAATTCCTCGTCTCTAACAAAGAACAAGTCGAGCCTTTGATCGCACATCTCAAAGAACAGGGCTACGCTGTAGGGGGCACCGGTCATGCAATTAGCAACCCGGTCCACACCCAGGGCTGGATCCATTGCCACACGCCTGCGACGGATGCCTCCGGTATCGTCAAAGCCGTGATGGACGATTTGTTCGAATATTTCACCGACTCGAAATTGCCGGCCTATTGCCGCATTTCTCTGGCATGCTGCCTCAACATGTGTGGCGCGGTGCACTGCTCGGATATTGCCATCCTGGGCATTCACCGCAAACCGCCAGCGATCAATCACGACATCGTGCGGGCCAAATGCGAAATCCCCAATGTGATCGCAGCTTGCCCGACCGGCGCTATCCGGCCGGATCCAAAAGAAAAATCGCTCACCGTCAACGAAGACAAGTGCATGTACTGTGGCAACTGCTATACCATGTGCCCGGGCATGCCACTGGCTGATCCTGTAGGCGATGGCGTCTCGATTTGGGTCGGCGGCAAAATTTCCAGCGCGCGTACACCACCCAAGTTCTCCCGCCTGGTGATCCCATTCCTGCCCAACAACCCGCCGCGCTGGCCGGAAGTGACCGATGCAGTGCGCAATATTGTCGAGACTTGGGCCGGGCACGCCCGCAAGCATGAGCGCATGGGCGAATGGATCGACCGCATCGGTTGGGAGCGTTTCTTCAGCCTGACAGGCATCCCGTTCACTGTCCAACTCATTGATGACTTCACCCTGGCATCCGAAACCTTCCGGTCGACGCCTGCCTTCAAGTGGTAAGGAGATGAACTATGAGCGACGAAGTGACTGAGGAACTGAAGGATCAGGTTGTTGAGTACTTCAAGCAAAAAGGGAAGATGATGACCCATCGTGATGTAGCCAAGGGCCTTAACCTGGATCAAAAACTGGTCAAGAAGGCGCTTACCGAATTGGTCAATGCCGGTACCCTGGAGTTTACATCTTTTGGCGGCGCCACATTCATCAAACTCCCCGATGCGTGAAAAACCGCAGCACTTTGCTACTAAGCTAGAGTCTGGATAAGAAAGTCCGTATAAAATTTTATCTTCAAAGCCATGTCACCCTGAGCGTAGCGAAGGGTCTCCCGTCCTATGGACGGAGATTCTTCGCCCCATCGGGGCTCAGAATGACATAGTTTTCTTATCCGAACTGATGTTACTTACTTTCGATGATTGAAAACTTTGTTAGGAGGTAGATATGCCTGTAGTTGATTTAGAAGGTATCCAGATTGATGTGGATGAGGATGGTTTCATCCAGGACCCCGCTACGTGGAACGAAGCGCTGGCAGTCGCGATTGCCAAAACGGAAGATGTTGAAGATCTGACCGAGGATCACTGGAAAGTGGTCAAGTATCTGCGGGATTATTACCAGCAGTTTGGCATCGCTCCGATGATCCGCAAGCTTTGCAAAGAGACCGGGTACGACCTCAAGACGATCTACGAGTTGTTCCCCAGCGGTCCGGCCAAAGGCGCTTGCAAGATTGCTGGCTTGCCCAAGCCAACCGGCTGCGTTTAGTTCTCTACACAACACCATACCATCCACTGGGGATAGGGGGGAGCAGACGTGCCCAAATGCCGTCTTCCCTGCCCCCTATCCCTTGTTGTTTGTCTTTGAGGACTCATGAGCACAAGCGATATTTTGTGGACTTTGCTTTCATTGTTCTTCATCGGTCTGGCATACTTTGCGACCTTTGCGTTCATCGCTGGTTTGCTTTGGAGATTGTTTGGCTATCTACGCACGCCGATGCCGCTGCCACACGCGTTGACGCCAGCGCCAACCACGGAGGGCGGATCGATTCTACGCGTTCTAGGCGACGTTACTCTTTTCCAGAGTTTGTTCAAAGCTGATAAGTTGCTATGGGGGGGAGCCTGGATTTTCCATATTGCGCTGGCCGCTATTTTATTCCGCCATCTGCGCTATTTCACTTATCCCGTGCCGGGTCTCATCCTTTACATGGAAACCGTGGCGCTGTTCTTCGGCTGTTTGTTTGGCGTCGCGGCCCTGTTCCTGTTCTGGCGAAGGTTAGGACTGCCGCGCACGCTCTATATTTCCAATATCCCCGATTACTTTGTGCTGGTCTTGCTCGGGCTGGTTGCGGGGACAGGCCTGATGGTGAGCTACTGGCTGCACGTCAACATTGTGGATGTCAAAGGTTTCATTCTTGGTCTGATGACCTTCCACCCGGTCGAAGTGCCCCGCCATCCGCTGTTCCTTTTGCATTTATTCTTCGTTTTGACCTTGATGATTTATTTCCCGTTCAGCAAGTTGCTTCATGCGGGCGGCGTATTCTTCAGCCCTTCACGACACCAGCCTTATCAGGTCCAGGTGCGGGGCAAACGATATGTCAATCCTCTTGAGCGCTAACCAGAAACTGTTTTAGAGAAGAATCCATGGCAAAATTCGACGAAAACCCGATCATCAAAGACCCTGCAGTAAATGGCGTGCTGCGTCCGCCCAAGTTACGCGAACACGCTTCAGCGGAAGTGCGCTGTTACCCCAGCAAGCCCAAGGATACCTCAGCGATTAACCTGCCGACAGAGCTCGTCCCAGATTGGAAGGAACGCGCGATCGCTAAATTTGGCGAGTTGCTGGAGGAAAACCAAGCCTTGCGCGTGTACATGGACATCTGCGTGCGCTGCGGAGCCTGCACCGATAAATGTCAGTTCTACCTGGGGACGGGTGACCCGCAGAATTTCCCGGTGGCGCGCGCAGAACTGTTGCGCAAAGTCTACCGCCGCTATTTCACGCCCGCTGGCCTCTTCCCGGACCTGGGGGCTGCTGCCGATTTAGACGAGGAACTTCTGCAGAAGTGGTACACCTACTTCTACCAGTGTTCGGAATGCCGTCGTTGCTCGGTTTTTTGTCCTTATGGGATTGACACCGCCGAGATCACCATCGCCGCCCGCGAGATCATGGCTTCGATTGGTGTCTCCACCAAATACGTTACAGAAGTCGTGGCAAAGGTGTACTCCACAGGTAACAACCTGGGCATCCCGCCGGCCGCATGGAAGGACAACTGCGAGTTTCTCGAAGAAGAACTCATGGAAGAGACCGGCCTCCCCATCCGCTTTCCGGTGGACATGGAAGGCGCTGATGTCCTGCTCGTGCCTCCCTCGGCGGACAACTTCGCCAACACCGATACGATGATCGGCTACGGCAAGTTGTTCCACTTCCTGGGGGTCAGTTGGACCACCAGCACCTATTGCAACGAGGGCGGCAATTTCGGCCTGTTCCTGAATTTTGCCAATTTACAAAAAGTCAACCAACGCATTATCGACGCGGCCCGCATGCTGGGCGTCAAAACCATTATCTGGGGTGAGTGCGGACATGCCTGGCGGGCCGGCATACTCACTCCTACTTTGAGCGGTCCGATGGACATGTTCGATCCGCCTTACCCATATCACATCAGCCAGTTCATCGTGGACATGATGAAAAAGGGCGCATTCGATGGCCGCATCGATAAGTCTGCCAACGACGAATTCCTCGTCACCTATCACGATCCCTGCAACTCTGCCCGCGCGGGCCAGCTCATCGAAGAACCGCGTGAGATTATCCGCGCTACCTGTAACCGCTTCGTGGAAATGCCGAAAGGAACCATCCGTGAGAAAACCTTCTGTTGTGGGGCGGGCAACGGACTGTTAACTGACGAGATCATGCCCATCCGTATGGCAGGCGGCAAACCACGTGCCATGGCTGTCAAACACACCAAAGCCAACTATCTGGCGACGGTCTGCGCGATCTGCAAGGCGCAATTGCCCGAATCGATGCACTACTGGGACGTGCCCGTCAAGGTCGGTGGCGTGATTGACCTGCTTGCGAACGCTCTCAAACTGTAGATTTGGAGAGGCTCATGCGAAAAGTAGCTCTGTCTCTGGTTTCAATGGGGATTATCATCCTCATCTTTGTTTTTTACCCACACTACGTGGAAAAACCCGTCAAGGATGGAGAAGGTCCGCTGGCAGTTTATCTCGACCCAAGCCTGCCAGCACCCGAATACCACAGCCCGCTGGACTGGTGGCAACTCAATCATAAGAACGTTGTCAACCGCGGCGATCTGGAGAAAGCGGATTGCCTGCAGTGCCACGATCCTGAAACATCTTGCAACAACTGCCATAACTATGCGGGCGTGGATGAGATTGTTCCCTAAATTTTATGTCACTCTCCCGAAGGGACACCGCTTCGGGACGGTGTGAGGGAGCGCCTGCCCCGCCGAACTTTGGCGGGGTTGCTGCGACCGAAGAGTCTCGCATGTGCCCTGAAAGATGCTTCGCTGCGCTCAGCATGACATTAATTGAGATCACGAATATTATGACAACTACCCCCTCTCCCTCCCCCAAACCCTCTGCCTTCGTCCCCCGCCGCCAGTTCATCCAGCTCGGCCTGTTGACCATGGGCGCGGCCTGGCTGGGAACCTGGCTGCAAACGCGTTTGTTTCCCTCGACGAGCACAACCGAAGAAGCTGTACCGATCTGGTTCCCGCTGAGCGATCTGCCAGTGGGCGGGACAAAGGCCATCACCTATGGCGGTGTTTCAGTCCTGGTGTTACGCACTCCGGAAAGCCTGCGGGCCTTCTCGCTGGTCTGTACTCATCTGGGCTGTATCGTGCAATGGCAGACGGATAAAAATGAATTCTACTGTCCCTGCCACGATGGCCGTTTCGATGAATTCGGTGATGTGCTGGCCGGTCCGCCGCCCATCCCGCTGGAACAGTTCCCGGTGAACGTGGACGGGGGTACGGTCACTGTTGGCGAGTCTTAGGCAGGAGATGTTATGAAACGCTTCTTGATCCTTCTCGGCGCACTATTTTTGGGGACTGCCTTATTGCTGGCTTTGTTACCTGTCTCGACAGCCGGTGCTCTCCCGGAATATTCGGCGCAAACCGGCGAACCCTGCGCTACCTGCCACGTCAGCCCATCGGGCGGCGGTCCACGTGGGCCGCGCGGGCAGGCCTGGGTGGCCTCCAGCAAACCCGGCGCTGTGCCGGATACGTTCCAGGCGCTGGAGTTACTGGGCGTTGAATTGACTGTGGATCCGGCCTATTTCACGGTTACAGACCTCAAGGTCCAGGAACCTGAAGCGCTCGAGACTGTGTCCGGGCAGGGACAGCCCCTGTACCGTTGGTTGAGTGAATATGATGGCAATTAGTCTACGTCCGTTGATCGGTAAAGGATAGCCTGTATGGAAACCTCTCCATCCCAGACTTCTAAATCGAAGCTTTCCCGTCGTGACTTCATAAAGCTTGGAACCGCAGCCGTCGCAGCGGGTGTAGGCCTGAGCGCCTTGCGACCAGGGAGAGAAACAGTTGCGATACAGACGGCCTCGGGCGAAGAAACGATCGTCAAAACGACTTGTGCCCTATGCCCTTCGGGCTGTGGGTTGGATGTGCGTGTAGTTAACGGGAAGGCTGTAAAAGTGGAAGGCAACCCGTTGCACCCGCTCAACCAGGGCGTGTGTTGTCTGAAGGGACAGACCTCCCTGGAAGTGCTCTACAGCCCGGAGCGCATCCAGCACCCACGCATCCAGACTGGCACGCGCGGCTCAGGAGATTGGAAGGAAATCTCTTGGGAGGAAGCGCTTGGTATAGTGGCGGACAAGCTTATAGGGTTGCGCGAATCCGGAAAGGCGCACAGTGTCGCGCTGATGCACGGCGAATTGCGCGGGCAGATGCGCCAGGTTGTCAACCGCTTCATGCGCGCTTACGGCTCGCCGAACATGATCTCGCGCGAAAGCCTGGGGGAGGGCACAGCCCGCATGGCGCTGTGGCTTTCGCAGGGCGTGAACGCGCTGCCGGTCTATGACATCAATAATTCCAACTATGTGCTGGCTTTTGGCGGCAACTTGCTCGAATCAAGTCGCAACCTGATTGGTTCCCTGGGCGCGACGGCCTTCATGCGCCGTGGGCGCCCGCAACGTGGCAAGTTGGTTGCGGTCCACCCACGCCTCTCGCTGACCGGCATCAAGGCCGACGAGTGGGTGCCGATCCGTCCCGGCACGTACGGTGCGCTGGCCTTGGGCATGGCCAACGTCATCATTAACAGCAAGCTGTACGATGAGGCCTTTGTGCGCGACTTTACTTTCGGCTTCGAAGACTTCGAAGATGCGGACGGTACCCTGCATCAAGGCTTCAAAGCAGCGGTACTGAAAACCTACACGCTCGAGCGCGTTGCGGCTATCACCGGCGTGACAACGGACGTAATCGCCCGTTTAGCTGGAGAATTCGCCACCAACCGGCCGGCTGTCGCTGTGTTGCCCACCGAGCCGGGCGAACTCTCGAGCGGCAATGCACTTTACACCGCGCTGGCGGTCCATGCCCTGAATGCGCTGGTCGGTTCGATTGACACTAAAGGCGGGGTCATTCTCCAACGCTTCCCCAAACTGGCAGATTGGCCCGCTTACACTCTCGACTCGATTGCCCGGGACAATGAAAGCAAGGAACGCCTCGACGGGGCCGGTACACAATTTCCACTAGCGCTTTCGGCTTACCAGAACGCCCCGGAGCGTATCCTGGCGGAAAAACCTTACCCGCTGGAGATGCTCTTCCTGCTGAACGCCAATCCGGTCTACGATATTCCCAACGGCGGGCGCTGCGTGGAAGCCCTGACGAAAGTGCCTTTCGTGGTCAGCTTTGCCTCCACACTGGACGAAAGTGCCGCGCACGCTGACCTGATCCTGCCAGCCAGCACTTTCTTGGAAGTCTGGGGCGATGATTATCTCGAAGGCACTGGCTATGCGGGCATTTCCCTGCGCCGTCCCGTCGTCGAACCAATCCACGATACCCGCGACCCGGGCGACGTGCTGCTCGACCTGGCGCAGCGCCTGGGCGGTTCCGTTGCAAATGCCTTCCCCTGGGACACTTACAAAGACCTGATCACGGATCGTCTCTCCACGTTCGATTGGGAGAAACTGGAAGCCAATGGCAACTGGTCCGAGCTGGTCTATTTCAACGCAGCTCCCGGCAGCCCCGCCTGGAAGGACGTTATCGGGCGCGACCGCCTGAATGCGCCCAAAGACGGTCGCTTCGACTTCTTCTCGCGCGAACTCTTTGCCCTGCTCGGTCCGGACTCAGAGTCGGCCTGCCTGCCGCACTTCGATATCCCCGCGGCACTGGCCGACAGCACCGCGGACTCCATCGAATATCCATTCCTGCTAGTGACGCAGCCGCTGATCACACAGTCCCAGCAGTGGCAGGGTATCATTCCCACCTTGCAGGAGAGCTACGGTCTGCAGGGGAACGTCAAATGGGATAGCTGGGTGGAAGTCAGCCAGAAAGCCGCTGAAGCCCTCCATCTGGAAGACGGGGAGCGCGTCTGGGTGGAATCACCGCTTAACCGGGTGCAGGCCACGGTCCGGGTCTATGTGGGCATCTGGCCGAACGCGGTCTTCCTGCCGCCCGGCCTGGGACACCATACCTTTGTGCGCTGGGGTCGCAAGTCTGCAGAGAATATGGTTGTCGGTGCCAACCCCAACACGTTGATTGAATTTGCTAGCGAACCGCTGACCGGCCTAGCCGTCGCCGGACCGGCCCGCGTTCGGATTTACCCGGTTTGAGTGATGATAGGAAATATTGCTTTGTTTACACAGCCTTTGCTGGAGAAAGCCGAAAAAAGGTGCGCGCGGGTGCGTACGCCCTACAGCACACCTTTTTTCGGGATTTTTCATGCGAATACTTTTGGAGGTAGAACATGCCCCGCTGGGGAATGGTAATTGACCTGGACAAATGCTTTGCCTGTCAGAGCTGCACCGCAGCCTGCCGCATGGAAAACAACACACCCCTCGCCGGGAAAGACCAGGCCGATATGGGGCGCGCTATTCTGTGGAACGAAGTCTTGCCTTTCGTCGAGGGCGAGTATCCGAATATTCATACCACCATGCTGCCGCGCCCCTGCATGCATTGCGACAACCCGGCCTGTATCAAGGTCTGCCCGGTGCAGGCGACCTACAAGAACGAAGAAGGCATCGTTCTTGTGGATTACGACCGCTGCATCGGCTGCCGCATGTGCACCGTGGCCTGCCCGTATGCCGTGCGCTACTTCAACTGGTATGAACCGGAATGGCCGGAAGAGCTGAAAGCGCATCTGAACCCCGAGCCCGAAGTGCAACCCCGGCCCAAAGGTGTGGTCGAAAAATGCACCTTCTGCGTCCAGCGCTTGCGCAAGGCGCGAGAAACGGCCGAAGCCGCAGGCCGCACCTTCAATGCTACGGACTACATCCCGGCCTGCGTGCAGACGTGTACCGGCCACGCGCGCTACTTCGGCGACCTGGATGATCCCAAAAGCCTGGTGTCCAAGCTGTCACATAGTCCGCGCGCCTTCCGCATGTTCGAAGAACTGGGCACGCAGCCGAAGGTCTACTACTTGAAGCAAGGGTGATGAAGATGGAACCGAAGAACCAATACACACAGAAAATCCTTGCTCCTGTGCGGCGCGTCTCCACAGGTGACTACCTGCTGTGGGGTGTGCTGCTCGCTCTGTTGCTGGCTGGCCTGGGCGCATGGACGTGGCAGTTCATCGAAGGCCTGGGCATCACCGGCATGAACCGACCGGTCTACTGGGGCGTGTACATCACCAACTTCGTCTTTTTCATCGGCCTGGCGCACTCGGGCACTTTCATCTCGGCTATCCTGCGCATTGCCGGGCAAAGCTGGCGCGCCCCGCTCACCCGCGCGGCCGAAGCCATCACGCTCTTCAGCCTGCCCTTCGGCGCGGGGTCGATCATCATTGACATGGGCCACCCGGAGCGCATCCTGAACCTGCTCTTCTACGGACGCTACCAGTCGCCAATCATGTGGGATGTGACAGCGGTCAGCCTGTACATGCTCTCCAGCATCGTTTTCTTCTATTTTTCGCTCATCCCCGATATCGCTATGTGCCGTGACCGCCTGACAAATGTCCCGCGCTGGCAACATCGCATGTACGAGATCCTGGCGTTGGGCTGGAACCACAGCCCCGAGCAATATCACCGCTTGGAAAAAGTGCTGGATGGCATGGCTGTCTTCATGACCATGCTTGTCGTGACCGTGCATACGGTCGTTTCGTGGCTGTTTGGCATGACGGTCCAGCCCGGCTGGCACACCGCACTGATCGGGCCCTTCTTCCTGCTCGGCGCGATCCTTTCGGGAACGGCAGCGGTTGTCATCGTCCTGGCCGTGCTGCGCAAAGTCTATAAATTGGAAAAAGTTTTGCACATCGGGCTGTTCAACTCGCTGCGCAAGCTGTTGATCACCTTCGTTCTTGGCTGGTTCTATATGATGATCGCCGAACACCTGACCATCGGCTATAGCAGCATGACCGAAGAGTTGATCGTCCTGACCGACAAATTCAGCGGGACTTATGCGCTGATCTTCTGGGGTATGGCTACTTTTGTCTTTGGCATCCCGTTGCTGGTTTTTATTTTTAAGGGCAAAAATCACATTGGCTGGATGGTGTTCGCTTCCGTGCTGATCAACATCGGCATGTGGATGGAACGTTACATCGTCATCATCCCGACCGAAGTCAGCCCGCGCATGCTGCCCGTGATGGGGCAGGGGAGCTATCTTCCTGCTCTGCCCGAAATCCTGATCACGATAGCCTGTTTTGCTGGCTTGATCCTGCTCTATGCGGTTTTCACGCGTTTCTTCCCCATCGTCCCCATTTGGGAGACGGCGCAGGAACTCCCCGGTCAAGTTCATATCCCGGAGACCTCGCCAGCTACCAGCCCGGCGGC
>Ga0105104_10004208_pt1 | contig 10041 bp, 6 predicted proteins | sample PPLLaktember2015_3_FD_87034 | JGI IMG/M metagenome (GOLD analysis project Ga0105104, IMG submission 87034) | Freshwater sediment microbial communities from Prairie Pothole Lake near Jamestown, North Dakota, USA - PPLs Lake P7 Core (6) Depth... | ecosystem: Environmental > Aquatic > Freshwater >... | reverse complement strand
TTCGAGTACTCGCCCGCCGAGGTCCATCTCAAGCGGGGCGAGCGCGTGGTGCTGGAGCTCACCTCGCTGGACCGGAAGCACGGCTTCAAGCTGCCCGAGCTCGGCATCCGCGCCGACGTCCCCGCGGGGGAGACCGCGCGGATCGAGGTGACCGCCGAGAAGGCGGGGCGGTTCCCCTTCGCCTGCGACGTCTTCTGCGGCGACGGACACGAGGACATGACGGGGACACTCGTCGTCGACCCCTGAAACAGCGGGACCGAGGGCTCGGGGGGGACACCACCCCGCGACTGTCGTGACGAGTCCCCAGAACCAGGGTCCGCTCGCGCCACGGTCCCGGGCCGAAGCTCGGGAGCTCCGATGGTCCGGGAATTGAAGTGCTGCCCGGCCGCATGGGTCTGCGGTCGCGGCGCCGCTGGGTGATCCTTTGTCTCACCCTGGCCCTCGGGTGCGAGGGGAAGATCGTCGGCCGCGAGGGCCCCGGCGGGGGAACGCCCTCGGCCGCCTCCCTCAAGATGGGGCCCACCGGCGCGCACCGGCTCTCCCGCGACGAGTACGACAACACGGTCCGGGACCTGGTGGGGGACACCGCGGGCGAGGGGTTCGCGCTCCTGCCCGAGGACGCGCACGACCCGTTCGACAACAACTACCTCACCCAGATCGCCTCGCAGGCCCTGGTCGACGCCGCGGAGCAGCTGGCGATCCACGTGGCCGAGCGGCTGCTCGCCGACCCCACCCGGCTCCGCTCGCTGCTGCCCTGTACCCCGACCGGACCCGGTGACTCGGCGTGCCTGAAGAGCTTCGTCAGCCGCTTCGGGCGGCGCGCGCTGCGGCGCCCCCTCACCGATGCCGAGGTCGCGGAGTACGCCACGCTCCAGTCGTTCGCAGTGGAGAAGGGCGACTTCAACGTGGCGGTGGCCCTGGTGGTCCAGGCGATGCTCCAGGACCCGGAGTTCCTCTACCGGGTCGAGCGGGGTACCCCGGCCGCCGGTTCCGCGGGGACTTACCGGCTCTCGGCGTTCGAGATCGCGACGCGGCTCAGCTACTTCCTCTGGGGGAGCACGCCCCCGGACTGGCTGCTCGATTCGGCCGCGGCCGGCCAGCTGGAGACCCGAGATCAGATCCGCGCCGCCGCGGTGCGCCTCCTCGGCGACCCGCCGGCGCAGGAGCGGGTGGACCGGTTCCACGCGCTGTGGCTCGGCTTCCACCAGCTGCCGCACCCGGTCGCCTTGACCCAGGCGCTCCGCACCGAGACCGGGGCGCTGATCAAGAAGGTCGTCTTCGAGGACCGGGCCGACTACTTCCAGCTCTTCACCGCGAACCAGAGCTACGTGAACGCGGCGCTGGTGACCAACTACGGCCTTTCGGCGGCGCCGCCGGCGAGCGGCTACGCCTGGGTGTCGTACGCCGGCACCGGGCGGAAGGGCATCCTCTCGCACGGGGCGGTGCTCTCGGCCGGCGCGAAGTTCGGCGACACCAGCCCCACCCAGCGCGGCATCTTCGTCCGGAGCCGGCTGCTCTGCGAGGCCATCCTGCCCCCGCCGCCCACGGTGGACGTGGACCAGATGCCCACCTCGCCGACCAGCAACTGCAAGATCGATCGCTACCAGTCCCACTCGACCAACGGGAACTGCAACACCTGTCACCGCCGGCTGGATCCGGTGGGCTTCGGGCTCGAGGCGTACGACACCGCGGGCGCCTTCCGGACCCACGATGTGAACGAGCCCACCTGCGCGATCAGCGGTGACGGAGTGCTGGACGGGGTGGGGAACTTCAACGGTCCCGGTCAGCTCGCCGACCTCCTGCTGCAGTCGCCGTCGTTCGAGACCTGCATCACCACCCAGCTCTTCCGCTTCGCCCTCGGACGCAACGAGACCCTGGACGACGCCGAGCTGATCACCAAGCTCACCCGGTCCTTCCACGACGGTCAGCGGCGCTTCGACCAGCTGCTGCTCGACGTGGTCTCCGACGACCGCTTCGCGTACCGGCGGGAGGAATAGCACCCGTGCCCGTGAAGAAGGCGCTCCGGCTCTCCAGACGCACCCTGCTCCGAGGCGCGGGCGGGGTGATGGTCGGCCTCCCGCTGCTGGAGTGCATGCTCGACGGCGGACCGGCCCGGGCCCAGACCGCGGCCCCGAAGCGCTATCTGGTGGTCTTCGACGGACAGTCGCTCGGTGGCGACGATGACACCTTGCTCAGCGAGTTCGTGCCGGACACGGTCGGCTCCGGCTACGACCTGAAGACCGCGCTCGCCCCGCTGGGGGCCGCCGGCGTGCAGCCCTGGGTGACGGTGGTGTCCGGGATGCGCATTCCCACCGCTGCCGAGAACGGGGGCACGCCTCCCGCGGGCGGGCGCGCCGACGACTTCCACGTGAGCTCGGCCAGCCCGCTGCTGAGCGGAGTCCGCTCGCCGTCCTCCTCGGGACGCGTCTACGGACCCACCTCGGACCAGCTGCTGGCCGCGCAGCTCGCCGGCAGCACCACGTTCAAGTCGCTGGTCTACCGGGTCCAGGCGGCCTGGTACCTCTCGGTCTCGGCGCCGTCCGGGCGAGACCTCATCTCCTACAAGACCGACAGCTCGGGGAACGTGGTGCCGATCCCCGCGGAGGTGAGCCCCCGGCAGGCCTTCACCCAGCTGTTCGGGAACTTCGTCCCTCCCGGGGTGGACCCGGCGACCGCCGCGGCCATGGACTTCCAGCTCCGGACGCGCCGGAGCGTGCTGGATCTCGTGCACCGTCGGACCGAGCGTCTGGTTCCGCAGCTCGGCCGGGCCGATCAGCTGCGGCTGCAGCGGCATTTCGACGAGATCCGGGACCTGGAGCTCCGGGTGGCTGCCACGCCGCCGCCCCAGACGAGCACCTGCGTGAAGCCGGCCGACCCCGGGCCCGACCCGGCGCTGGGCGGGAACCAGGGCGTGGACGGGGGCGGGAACACCACCTACGACCAGAACCTCGGGTACAGCAACGAGGACGACCGGGCGAAGAGCTTCATCGGGCTCATCCACATGGCGATGGTCTGTGATCTCACCCGGGTCGCCTCGCTGCAGCTGACCATGTTCCAGTCGCACATGAACATGTATGCCCTGACCGCTCAGGGGTGTGATCTCCACGAGGTGGGTCACTTCGGCGCGGGACGGGAGACCACCAAGCAGATGGCCAAGGCGCAGGCGTGGCACGTGAAGCACTTCGCCTCGCTCATCTCCAAGTTCGCCTCCACGCCAGAGCCGGGCGGCACGATGATGGACAACACCGCCATGGTGTTCCTGCTCGAGGGCGGACACGGGTTCGACCCGGGCAGCGGGAAGACCTGGAGCTCGCACAGCACAGAGAACATGGCCTGCCTGGTCGCGGGGAAGGTCGGCGGTTTGAAGACGGGGCTGCACCTCCAGGCGACGGGGATGCACCCCGCCCGGGTGCTGATCACCGCGATGCGCGCCGCGGGCTATTCGGGGACCTCGCTCGGCGAGGTCTCCGGAGAGATTCCGGGCCTCCGGGCCTGAGAACGACGCGAGGCCGCTCGAAGGTACCCTCGAAGGTGCCAGACAACCTGAGATGTCGTGTCGACTTGACATCAAGGTGTCAGACACCTCGACAGCGGACACCTCGACAGCGGTCTCCCCGTCCAGTGCAGCCTGGTTCCGTCTCGCTCATGGCGTTCTTCACCCTGGCGTGAAGATTCCCGGCTGAGCGGGAATCCATGAAGCGGCTTTCAGTTTTTGCTGGTCAGCGCCGAGCGTCCGGCATCTCCTCCAGGCATCAGCCTCGCGCTGAAGGGGAGAACGCCATGCGACGATTCGCACCGGGAGCGCTCTTGCTTCTCGCCGCGGTGGGATGCGGGAACTCGAACTCGAGCTCCGCCACCTGTGACCACCTGGGCGACGCCGCCAACAGTCTGAACACGAAGTACGCCGCATGCGGCACGCTCGGCGCCATCAGCTTCGACAAGGATGCCTGCACCCGGGGCTTCGAGAACACCGGCTGCACAGATGCCGACCGCCAGAAGTTCAATGACTACGCGAACTGCCTGAGTGGGCTGCCGGATTGCACCCTCGGAACGCAGAACAGCTGGCTCACCTCGTTCGCGAACTGCACGCTCTTGCTGCAGAACCTCTCCTCCAGCTGCCGCTGACCCGACACCGGACGGTGCGTGCCCCGGTGCGGCCTATTCCCGTGCGCGGTGTCCACGGCCGCCCGGTACTGGAGCGCCACCCGGAGCTGGCGGACCAGCCCGGAGGTTGCGAGCGCGGGGCGGAGCAGCAGGGGGAACGCTTCATGGGGTGGGGTCCTTTCGTCGCGCCGGGCCGATCCCGGCGGGCGCCCGTTCCGACGTCCGCCGTCCGGGCGGATTCGATCGGCAACGGGGTGGTCTCGGCAACCCTGCTGCGCCGTCTCAGGGCGTACGGCCGCCCCAGTCGACGACGGTGAGCACCGCGCTCATTCGCCGGTGCTGGAAGGCGATCGTCCGTCCATCGGGCGTGATCCGGACCCGGATGATGCCTGCGACCCCCGCAGGATCGATCGCCCCGAGCATCCGGACGAGTGACACGGACCTGGTTCGGGGGTCGTACCGCTCCAGCCTCGACGGCAGCTCGAAGGGCTGGAATGCCAGGAGCGAGCCGTCGTCGAGCCACCCGGCGACCCTGTAGTTGGAGCCCCAGGCCTCGACCCGGAACGCCTCCTTGCCATCGAGCGTATAGGCGGTGACGGTCCCGTCGGGTCCGGTGGCCGCCAGGCGCTCTCCGTCACTCGAGACCAGGACCGCGTCCGAGGCGCCCTCGGGTGAGGCCGCCCGCGTGTCCCCGGTCTTCAGATCCTGGACGAACAGCCCGGTGGGCCCGCCCTGCGTCTTCGCCGCGACGAAGGCCAGGCGCTGTCCGTCCGGGAAGAACGCGCCTCGCTCGATCCAGGCCAGCCCCGAGGGCGGCAGCCGGCGAGGTTCGCCCGGTCCGGTGGGGATCAGCATGAGGTTCGGGTTCACCTGTCCCTGGTCGCGAGTCACGGCCCAGCGTCCGTCCGGCGAGAGCGCGATGGGGAAACCCTCGCCGAGCCGGACCGGCGACGGCTGGGCAATGTCCCGTAGCATGAGGATCGAGCTGCCCAGGGCTCCCTTGCCGTTTTCCGCCATCAACACCTTCGAACCGTCCCGTGAGATGGCGCTCAGGAGCCCCCAGTCCAGCCACTCCAGTGATTGCTGTTTTCGGTCCGGGGTGACCACCTCGATCTCCTGGCGCCAGTCGGTCTGGATCACCAGGGCGCGGCCGTCACGGTCGAGGTCGGCGAGTAGAAGATTTCCGGGCGCGGCGTAGACCAGCTCGGGTTCGCGGCCGCGCCTCGCGCGCCACAGGAAATCGAGACTTCCTCTCAGCGAGCCGGTGATCAGGAGGGACTTCCCGTCCGGCTCCCAGGCGATTCCCAGGAGCTCGTCGAAGTCCGGGCTCCAGGCCTCGGCTCCGCCGGACGCGTCCGTCACCATCAGGAGGCCGGCCGTGTCCGCAGGGCGGGGATGATGCACGAAGGCGACGCGCTTCCCGTCGGGAGAGATGCGCGGGTGGCTCACCCATCCCCTGCCTTCGAAGATCACCCGACCGAGCGGAAACTCGAGACGGCTCCTTCCACCCTCGACCCGTGCCACGGCGAGCTGCGTCCCATCGGGAGACCAGTCCGCGTACTCGGCGTTCGGGGTGAGCTCCCGGGGAACTCCCCCCATGGACGAGACCCGGGCGAGCATGCCTCGCGAGCCGTCGAAGAGGATCTGCCTCGGACGGAGCGACAGCGCGAGCTCTCCCGAGGACGAGACGGCCAGGAGCTGGGCGTCGCCGAACCCGAGCGGGCGAGACTCGGGTGAGTCGAGGCTGGTCGAGTAGACCTGCGGCGTCGCGCCGTTCCATGCGGCGCTGTAGTGGACCGTCTTGCCGTCCGGCGCGAACCGCGCACCCAGGACCGAGCCGCGTCGGAAGGTGAGCATCTGGACGCGCGGGGGCGGCGGCGCTCGCTGGAACAGCAGGCTCACCATCGCCCCGCCCAGGAGGGCCAACCCGAGGAGAGCGAGCGCCGGTCCCAGCCACCGCCGGCGGCCCCGGGCGCCCTCCAGCACCGGCGTGGGCCCGGTGGGCCCACGGAGCGCATCGAGCGCGAACGCCAGGTCGCGCGCGGACTGGAAGCGCTGCTCGGGGTCCTTGGCCAGACAACGCTGCACTACCCGCGCGATGGCCGGGGGCACGCCCTCCGGGAGCGGATCCGGATCGTCGTGGAGGATCGCGTGGCCGCTCTCGACCACCGAGCCAGGGAAGGACCGGCGTCCACTCAGCAGCTCGTGGAGGATGGTTCCGGCGGCGAAGAGATCGCTCCGGGCATCCACGGCCTCCCCCCGGACCTGCTCGGGCGACATGTACCCCGGCGTTCCGAGCACGGCGCCGGTCTGCGTCTCGTACCCCGCCGGGCTGAGCGTGGGCTCGAGCAGACCGCGCGGCTCGCTGACCGTCGGCGCGGCCTTGGCGATCCCGAAGTCCAGGATCTTCACGTGACCTGAGCGGGTCAGGAACACGTTCTCCGGCTTGAGGTCGCGGTGGACGATGCCCCGCTGGTGGGCGGCGGCGAGCCCCTCGGCAATCTGGATGCCCCAATCCAGCGCCTGGGCGATGGAGACCCGGCCGCGGGACATGCGCTCGCGCAGGGTCTCGCCCTGCAGCAGCTCGGTGACGATGTAGGGCGCGCCCTCGTACGAGCCGACGTCATGCACCGCGACGATGTTCGGATGGTTCAGGGACCCGGCGAGGCGCGCCTCCTGCTCCAGCCGGGCGAGGAACGAGGCATCCCCGGTGAGCCGCTCGCCCACCACCTTGAGCGCGACCTCGCGCTGGAGGCGGGAGTCCTTCGCCCGGTACACCTCCGACATGCCTCCCGTGCCCAGGGAGGCGAGGACCTCGTAAGGGCCGACCTTGGACCCGGGAGCGAGCCGCACGGGCAGAGGATACTTGCCCGCCGGGACGGATTCTTCGAGATCAGCGTGCCGGACGGTCCGCGCGGAGCAAGATCCGACGAACCTGGACCGGAACCGGCTCCCCCGACCCGGGTCGGGCCGTCCCGTCCAGCTTGCGGAGCTGGGTGTTCGACAGGTACAGGAGCGAGTCTCCGTCGATCGCACCGGTGGTCGGCGAGTCCATCCACGGCGCGTACGCTTCCAGGATCTCCGCTCGCTCCAGGGTCCGGAGTTCGCGGTCGACCTGGAACCGGACCACCCGGCCTGGATGGACCCCGTTCTGGATCGCGACCAGAGCGTTCTTCCAGAAGTAGAGCCCGTCGATGCTGCCGTCGACGATCGGTCCCTTGCGACGGAGGCGAGTCGCCTTCTCCGTGCGGAGGTCGACCCGGGTGATTCCCTCGTCGCCGGCCACGAAGAGCACGCGGCCGGTGGAGTCGAGCGCGGTGCCGTTCGCGCCCGGAACCGCGCCGTCGGGAAGGAGCTCGCGAAGGCGGGTGTCGCGGAGCGTCGCGCGCATCACCGCGCCGGTCGAGGTGTTGGTCGCGTACAACGTTCCGCTCGCCGGGTCGATCGTCAGATCGTTCAGAAAGCCCTGCCGTCCTTCCGGGAGCCGGAGCATCCGGAGGTGTCGCCCGTCGTCCAGGGCGAAGCAGAGGATGCCGGTGACCGCGCCGGGGAGGTTCCGGCCCGGGCCGAAGCTCTCCGCGCTCGCGACGCAGAGCTGCTCCCTCGCCGTATCCACCTTCATGCCCGCGGGAAAGCCGAGGCCTCCGGCTGCGCGAGGAACGAGATCATGAGAGATCCCCGAGCGGTCGGTCCAGACGATGCGCTGCGTGCTTCCGGCATAGACGCGGCCCGTGCGGGCGTCGAAGGCCATTCCCTCGGGGAAGATCCCGGGCCCGAGGACGTAGGCCGGCTCGCTGGAGAGCACCGGTGGGTTCCGGGCCCGGATGTCACGGACCAGCTCCTCGAACACCGGGTCGCCCCACAGGAAGCGGAAGCCGCGGAAGTTTCCCGGATCGAGGCCACCCCACGAACGGGCCACCGCCGAGAGGCGGTCCAGGGTCCGCTCGCGATCGCAGAGCATCGCGCGGGCGATCGCCTGCTCGAAGAGGAGTAGCGGGTCGCCGGGGCTCCTCCGGAGCTCCACCTCGAGACGGGACAGCTCTGGCTCGTCGGTCGCCCCCGGCGCCGGGGTGCACGGCGGGGACACGCCGCCGTCCGGTGCCGCTCGAGCATCGCTCGCTGCGAGCAGCAAGACGCCGATGAACGCGCACCGTGTCATCGGCTGGAGCGGAGCCCGGGGCAGGGGGAGGCGGAAGGGGAGTGCAGTAGCCAGCTCTCCTGACGCAGCGGACCCGGGCGCCCGAGGCGCGATCACCGCACCGGTCCGGTCCGCGGTCTCCCCGAGCGCTCGAGCCCGGCCCCTGACCCGTCGCGCAAGCGCGCAGCGCCCCGAGCGAGCGGCACGCCTTGCATTCAGCCCCGAGGCGCCGGACCGGGAGGTTGTTCAGCCCGCGCGGGACGCCGAGCTCGGAGGCGGGCGCGCCGCCGGGACCTGCCCGTGGTCAGGCTCGCCGATGGGGAGCCCCACCCCTCGAATGGAGGCGTCGAGGATCTCCACCGGGTGCGCCGCGGGAAGGCTCATGCCCTTCGCCTTCAGGAGCCGCTGGATGTGGAGCGTGCAGCCCGGGTTCGCCGAGGCGAGCAGCTGGGGTCGGGTGCGGAGGACCGCCGCCACCTTCCGCTCGCCCACCTCGTCCGCGCTCTCGGGCTGGAACAGGTTGTACGTGCCCGCGCTGCCACAGCACTGCTCGCCGTCGGCCACCTCGACCAGCTGCAGGCCGGGGATGCTCCGCAGAAGCGCACGTGGCTGGCTCCGGATGCGCTGCCCGTGCGCGAGGTGACAGGCGTCGTGGTAGGTGACGCGCGCGGAGATGGGGTGGCGTGCCGCCCGCGCCGGGCCGAGGGCCACCAGGAACTCGTGCACGTCCTTCACCTTCGCCGAGAAGGCCCGGGCCCGTTCCGCCCAGGCGGGGTCGTTCCGGAACAGCCGGCCGTAGTCCTTGAGGTGCGAGCCGCAGCCCGCCGCGTTGATGACGATGGCGTCGACCGGGGTGTGCTCGAACCGCTCGATGAGGCCCCGCGCATACCGGAGCGACTCCTCATCCCTGCCGGAGTGCATCGAGAGCGCACCGCAGCAACCCTGCCCCGGCGGCACCACCACCTCGCAGCCCTCGGCGGCGAGCACCCGGATTGTGGCGTCGTTCACCCCGGGGAAGAACACCCGCTGCACGCATCCGGCGACCACGCCGACCCGCGCCCGCGCCGGCCCCGTCGCCGGAACCCTCTCCGGTAGCTGGCGGGTCAAATCCTTAAAACCGATCTCCGGAGTCAGCGCCTCCATCTGCTGGAGATTCGCCGGAAGGAGCCGGAGGATTCCGCTCTTCCGGACCAGCCACTGCAGGCCGCTCCGCGCGTAGAGGAGCAGGAAGGCCCCCACGACGCGGAGCCGCCCCGGCCGGGGGAACAGGGCGAACACCATCCCCCGGAACAGCCGCTCCCCGAGCGAGCGGCGATGGGTGTGCTCCACCTTGGCTCGCGTCTCCTCGATGAGGACGTCGTACCTCACGCCCGAGGGGCACGCGGTCACACACGCGAGACAGCCGAGGCACCTGTCGAAGTGCGAGGCCACGGTGGGCGTCATCGGGATCTTCCCGTCCCGGAGCCCGCGCATGAGGTCGATGCGACCGCGGGGGCTGTCCATCTCCTCGCCCCAGCTCTGGTAGGTCGGGCAGTGCGGCAGGCAGAAGCCGCAGTGCACGCAGTCCTCGATCGGATCCCGCTCCGCCATCCCATGCTCCCTAGAGTCCGCCCACGAAACGACCGGGCGCGAGCCGCTGCTTCGGATCCAGCCTCTCCTTCATCGCCTGCATCAGCGGAAGCGCGCCGGGGGGTGGTCCCCACACGTCGACCGCGGCCCGCACCTCCGGCGGCGCGGCCTGGAGCACCACGCTCCCCTGCGGGAGCGCCTCGCGGGCGGCAGTCACCGCGGCGGCCACC
>Ga0105104_10004207_pt1 | contig 10043 bp, 8 predicted proteins | sample PPLLaktember2015_3_FD_87034 | JGI IMG/M metagenome (GOLD analysis project Ga0105104, IMG submission 87034) | Freshwater sediment microbial communities from Prairie Pothole Lake near Jamestown, North Dakota, USA - PPLs Lake P7 Core (6) Depth... | ecosystem: Environmental > Aquatic > Freshwater >... | reverse complement strand
TCCCAACAAGAAGTCGAGAAAATCAGGCAGGTTTTTGCGAGCCTTGGGGACCTCCGTAGAAGACAGTGAGGGTATGTCGCCTTTGTCCTACAATAAAAAGGGAGGAAGTGAGACATGAACGAGGCAACGCCCGCGCGGTATACTTAAATCAAGATAGAACGATTGATCGTTCAGCGTTGACGCGTGAAAGAGGGGTGGCTTGAGAGCCACCCTTTTTTTTTATCCCGCAGATGCGGAAAGAGAGAACGCGGATCGATTGTTCTTGCAGAGCCACGCAACAGATTCGCGGCCGGTCTCACTCCTGCTTCAGAGCTTCCAGATCGATCCCCAGCTGCTGGCATTTCTTGTACAGGTGACTGCGTTCGAGATCCAGGCTGCGCGCGGTTTCCGTCATTTGGAAACTGTGCCTCTTCAACTCTGCGATCAGGACCTCCTTTTCAAACGCGCGAACGCGGTCGGCCAATGGGCCGCTTGATGAAGAGACTTGCGCAACGCTCGGGCCCTGGGGTAGAGCAAGTCGCACGGCCGCCTGGTCAACCTCAGAATCGGCGAGGAGCAGCAGCCGTTCCACGACGTTTCGCAGTTCGCGGACGTTGCCGGGCCACGAGTAACGCCGGAGTTCCTCTATCGCTTCGGCGGCGAAAGGCTTCGGCTTCCAGCCGTTGTGCTCGGCGACCTGCCTGCTGCAATAGTCGACCAGCACCGGGATGTCGTCCGGTCGCTCCCGCAGCGGCGGAAGGATGATCGGAAAAACGTAGATGCGATGATACAGGTCTTCGCGGAAGGTTCCTTTCCTGACAAGCTCCTGCAGATTGCGGTGAGTGGCGACAATCACGCGCACATCAACCCGGATCCTACGGTCGCCGCCGACGCGTTCGATTTCTCCTTCCTCCAGAACGCGAAGCAGCTTCGCCTGCATGGCGGGCGGCATGTCGCCGATCTCGTCCAGAAAGAGTGTCCCTTTGGCCGCCTGTTCGAATTTGCCCAAGTGGCGACCGACTGCGCCGGTGAACGACCCTTTTTCGTGGCCGAACAACTCAGACTCGATCAATTCGGCGGGAACGGCGGCGCAGTTGAGCGTGACGAAGGGGCCGTTTCGACGCGGGCTCCGCTCGTGAAGCGCCCGGGCAACCAGTTCTTTGCCTGTCCCGGTTTCCCCCTGGATACAGACCCGAGTCTCGCTGGCCGCAACCCTGTCAACCTGAGCCATCAGCCGCGCCATGACGTCACTTGACCAGACGATCTCGTGACGGCCGACCCGTTGGCGTAACTGCCGGTTCTCCTCCTCTAAATCGCGTAACCGGAGCGCGTTTTGCACGGTTATCAGGAGTTTATCCGTGGAGAGCGGCTTCTCCAGGAAATCGACAGCGCCCAGACGCGTGGCCTTCACCGCCATTTCTACGCTTGCCTGGCCTGAAACCATGATTACGGGCGTCTTGATTCCCAGCTCCTTGAGCTCGCCCAGAAGAGTCAATCCATCTTTTCCGGGCATGACCACATCCGAGAGGATCACATCAAACGATCCGGCTTTGATCAGCTCCAAAGCCCGGCCCGCGCTGTCGGCGACGGTCGCTTCGTAGCCGCTCATCCGGAAGGCGCGAGCCAGCGAGGCCAGGGTGTTCACGTCGTCGTCGATGATCAGTAAATGATGCTTAGATTCCTGAGGCTGCAAGGGTGCCTCCTTATCGTGTGGTATGTGACTGCTGCCAATTACTCGCCTTTTAGCCAGATCCTGAAAACCGTCCCTCGTCCGGGTTCGCTTTCGACCGCAATCCGGCCACCGTGATCGCTGATGATCGATTGAACGATCGCTAACCCAAGTCCTGTCCCGTGCTGTTTGGTCGTATAGTAAGGAGTAAAGACCCGATCGCGCTCTTCCGGGGTCAGTCCCACTCCGCTGTCTTCGACTTCCAGCAGCATACCGGTTGCCTGCTTCCGTGTCCGTATCTTCAGCCGACCTCCCTCAGGCATCGCGTCAATCGAGTTCAGGACGAGGTTTTGGAGGACACGACCGATCTGCTCCGAGTCTGCCCGAACGGCGCTCGGCTCTCTTTCCAGATCCGTTTCAAGCTCAATCCGGTTTTCGGTCCGTGCCGCCAGCTGAGACAGGAACAGCGTGGCTTTCTCCTCCACGACCCGATTCAAGTCCACCGGCTGCAACTCGGGTTGCGGCATTTTCGAGAATTCGCTGAACCTTGCGATGATGGTTTTGAGGCTGCGAAGCTCGGTCAGCATTGCCCCCGTGCCCTCGTCAAAGACTTCATCGAACTGATCCGGATGACAGCTCTTCGCGCGCTGTAAGTTCTCGAGAGTGATCTGAAGTGGGAACAGGGGGTTTTTAAGCTCGTGGGCCAGCCGGCGCGCCACTTCGCGCCAGGCCGCCACCCGTTCGGCCTGCACCAGACGATCCCGTTGTTCGAGCAACTGGTCCGTCATCTGGTTAAAGGCTTTAGCCAGGTCCCCGATCTCGTCTCTGGAGAATACATAAACGCGGGTGTTCCAATTGCCCCGACTTACCCTTCGGGCGCCTTCCGCCAGCTGCTGAATCGGTTTGCTGACCCGGCTGGTTGTCCACCAACCGGCCCCCAGTCCCAAAATCACTCCGCCGATCGCCGCGATCAGCCCGACCACTGCAATGAACCGGCGCAAATGGACGATTTCGCTGCGACTGCTTGCCACCATTAAGACGCCTAGGAGTTGCTTATCGTGTCCCTCGAGCGGTATGGCCTGTATCCGGTCGGAATCGGCATTGTCGTTAGACCAGGAGACCAGCGAGGAGTACTCACGTCGCGAGCCCATAACCGTGTTCACGATCGGTTCCAGTCTCGCGATCCGATCCGCCGGCTCCTTAAATCCCGCCAGTAAACGCGCGGAGAAAGTCGGTTCCACGTTCGGATAAAGCCAAAGGCGCATTCCCTCAGGAAGAGCGAGCGTGGACAGAAACGGCTCATCCAGGCGCTCGCCTCCCAGGATATACAGAGGCGACCCGGCCGAGCTGACCGGTGCTGCAGCTATCATCCCGATGTGCACTTGATCCCGCAACTCCTGCCTGCTGAGGAATGCCGGCTGTCCTGAGAGCCGGGGCAACTGAGCAGCCAACGGATCCGAGTACCCGAAGCGTTCCGGCGAGTGTGCCGAAGAAATGATTTTGCCTTCGCCGTCGAGAATCTCGAGGAAGTCCAGGGAGTGCTGAGCGGCCAGCTTTTCGGCGTCATTGACGTAGGCGCCTGGATCTCCCTCGGGACGGCGCAGGTCAATCGCCATGCGTACGCTCGATTCCGCCTCCGCTATAGCGCGCACCCGGCCTGCGATCTCTTCGGTCCTGCTGCGAAACGTTCTTCGAAACTGTTCCAGAAGAGCCAACCGCCGCTGCTCGTCCAACTGTTCAAACGCACGAGTTGTAGTGACAAGTAGGGTCCAGGTGACTGCCGTGCAGGCAGCAACGACCGCCGTTCCGATGATGAGAAGAAGACGCGTGCGGAAACTCATGGCGCCTCCTGTTCGTAGGTGGGGTGCCCCTTTTTTTCGGAGTGCGGTGGCATGGCCACCGCACTCCGAAAGAAAGCATTGCCAGGAACTGTGCGCCCGAAATCGAATCGAGTCGGATTGACGCCTGCACCTGGTTCTCCACCCACACACTCTCCAGATGCAGGGGCTGCGTCAGGAAAATGTCTTCCGGGCGCTGGTAGCGGACACGCTGGCCGACTGCGTAGCAGACCGGGAGGTGAAACAAGGGAATGAGACGCACGTCCTTCAGTAGCTCGCGTTCGGCCTTGAAAACCGATTCCGGCTGACTCCAATCCGTCTGTTCAGGGAGCCGAAGCCCCAAGTGAGATGCAAGACCGGCCAAGGCCTGCTTTTCATCGACGATGGCAATTGGAACCCGAACCAGCATGACAGCAGGCGTCACGGAATCGAGAGGCGGATCCTGCACGGGAACGGGATGCAGCCTGATACCGACCGCCTGCACATCCAGAGCCAGGCGCTCGGCGATGGATCGGGCGAGGCGATCTGCCGCGCGATAACCAACGCTGAATTCGGGTACCTGACCTGGAGCGGGAAGTAAGGAACGGGCGCGTGTCACGTCCCGCACAACGTCGAAAAGAAAGCCGTAGCCGCTTATCCATTGAGGTAACAATGATCCGGCTGCTTCGCCCTGTCGCTGAAGGAGCACACGGAGAATGGCGTCTCGATCAATGGCGAGCGCCAAGGCACGCCGAAGGTCCAGATCATGCGGCGAGGAAGGCGGCGACGAAAAGAACAGGGCCATCAGTTCCAACGGGCGCGACATCAACATCCTGTAACCCCGCTGCGTCGTGTTCCGGACTTCCTCAACCGGGATTTCGATGACGTCGGCCCGGCCCAACTCCAGGTCCATCCACTGGTTTTTCGGCGGCTGGGCCATCTCCAGGAAGATTCGATCAACGAACGGACGGCCTCCCCAATGGTCCTCAAAAGCGACCAGAACGGCTCGTCTGCCCGCTTCCCATTCCCCTATCCGGAAGGGACCAGTCCCGACGGTAGCACCCTTGGATGTTGGTCTTGAAATCGCTCTGTCCGGCATCGCCAGAACCGCTGGGAGATCAGGCATGGGATCGGCCGACTCGAACACAATCTTGCCCTCATACTCGTGGACAATGAAGGGGTTCTCGACCGTGGTCAGACAGTCCACCAGCACGGAGGCCGTGACCGGGGAGCCATCGTGAAATCGTGCTCCCGGACGGACCGTGAAATTCCAGCGCCGGAAATCGGCCGAAGAGTTCCACGCGATCGCGAGGAGGGGCTCGGGACGACCTTGCTCATTAAGCTTAACGAGGCCTTCGAAAACGAGTGGCAGCAGCCGCAGCCGTAAGGCAAAGTCAGTCGCAGTGGTGGGAGAGGAGGCCGGCTCGAGCCTGGTCAACTGGCCGCTCGTGCGCACGCGGAGATCCCCTCCGTAGAACGGCCTTTGCCCGCCGTCAGCGGGGAGGACTGTCATGATTGTGATACTAATCAGCGCAATCCAGCGCCACGCTCCATGCCGCATATCTACCGCTTTTCAAGTCTCTGGTGACGAGCCTGACTCGATTCCCTTCGTCCGCCCACAGAGCGGTCGAGACACCGTCAAGCTCGAGCCGCTCGCTCCCGACCATCGGGTGATCGGTCATCCATTGAAATGCCTGAAGCGCTTCGTTGCCTGCCTCGCTATCAGTCACAGCCAGGAACCAGCTGCTGCAATCCGGGACTTGGGCGGACGCAAGGTTCGGGCCCCATGCGTTCGTTCGCCCGATTTCAGCCGAACGCGAATTGTAGAATCTCGTGTTACCGTCCAGACTCGCGAGCGCCCATACCGTTCCTGTCTGGCTTGCCAGCAAGGCAGCTGCATAAAACGGCGGCAAACCGGGGAGTGGTCCGTTCGTGGTGCGCAGCTGATCGAAATAGTTTCTTGACTTTGCGAGTCGAAGACGGGCATCTGACGAATCCCCGGGAACAACAGGCCAGCCTGTGTTGCTCGGTTCACAGGCGAGTGCGCTTCCTGCCTGGACGGCCGCATGGCATTCGAATCGGGGCAGATAAGCCCGAAATTCAGATCCGGTCAGAAGAAGCCTCCCGCGTGGATCCCTGGGTAAGTGCTCCACGCCGCGCAGGTCCCAAACGTGCTCCAATGTCCAGCCGCGCACTTCGTTCCGAATTAAAGAGACTTTCCCCGGCGACAGAACCAAAAGCCCGTCGGGCAGAAGCACAAAGTCCAGAATCGGTTCACCCTGTCGCCACACGAGCGACTTCTGTAAAGAAACGCGCCGAAGCGGGGTACTCGCAGAAGGACCAGCCGGGACGGGAAGGATGATGGCCTCCGGCGCCTCTCCTCTCCGGATTTCGGCAATCAACAGTTTGCCGCTCAGGGCTTCGCTGAAACTGAGGACAATGGTCAGGGCGGACGGCTCTTGTGAGACCGCCACGCGACGTTTCTTCAACTCTTCGGTCAGGAGCCGTCGCAGCTCGCGCAGTTCCTGCTCCGACACGGCGCCATTTTCCCGGGCGGTCAGGTTGACAGCCCTGCTTCCGTCAGGCAAGGCAGAAATCCGTGAAGCGAGTTGCCTGGCGAGCTGTCCCAGATCGGAGCCGCTCACCCGGGATGTGGCAACAAAGAGAATCATGAGAACGAACAAGGGCAAGCCTTCTCGGCGAGTCACGACGCCGGATTATAGCAGAGCCGTGGACGATGACGCGGTGAAGGTGACAAGGTGACAAGGTGACAGGGTGACAAGGTGACAAGGTGACAGGGTGACAAGGTGACAAGGTGACAAGGTGACAAGGTGACAGGGTGACATTCGCCGTGGCGCTAAAGGCGAGTGGCTCAACCGCGGCCGGGGATGTTTGCTTCTTCACCTTGTCACCTTGTCACCCTGTCACCTTGTCACCTTGTCACCTTGTCACCCTGTCACCCTGTCACCCTGTCGTCTTCACCTGGCCGCTGCGGTCAATGCCAGCAACACGGCTGGGGATGTTTGCTTCTTTTCTTGTGGCTGCGGTCGGGCAGGACGCGGCTGCAACTCGCCAAACAGCGAGACGAGCTCGTCGTCCAGTTGGGCACGAAGCTCAACTTTGTCGCCTACCGAAACCAGCTCGAACAGTTCCTCCACGTCCCGGTTCCGCATGCGGATACAACCGTGAGACGCGGCCTTTCCGATTGATCGTGGTACGTTCGTACCGTGAATGCCGTATCCCTTGATCGTCAAACCCATCCAGCGGGTTCCGAGGGGGTTCGACTTGCCTGGAGGAATAACCTTCCCGGGAGTGTAATGAGTAGGGTTCGGAATCCGGGTGACAATCGCGAAGTCTCCTACCGGGCTGGGGCTCTTGGCAGCCCCGACAGCCGTGTCGAATACTCTGACGACCTGGTCATCCTCGACCAGCGCCAGCTTCCGATGGGGGATACTGATTATGATGCGCCTGCCCGGCTTGTCCTGCTGTTCCGGCTCTGCCTGGAGGAACGCCGCCGCATTTATTCCCAGGATGACTGCTACCATCAGGTTCCGCTCTCTGTCTCTCATCTTTTGCTCCTCGCCCAAGGGATGAGCAGGAAGAGTGCCAGATGAAAATGCGTTGTTTTATCAATAAGTTGCGGGAAGACGAAGCCACTTGGGGTGTGTTGGCAGGTGAACGTGTGTCAGGAGTGACACGCGAGGAGGCCAGGCTTATACAGCAGCGCGCGGGGTGACGTCAGTTCGTTACAAGCCGCGCACGCAGTGAGGTATTAAAAAGGTTCGGAAAAGCCGATTACGATTACGCGCACGAGCACGAGCACGAAAAGGCTCAATCGGCAAGTGTGTCGTGTGCAATCAATTAGACGGTTTGCTTTTCGTGCTCGTGCTCGTGCGCGTAATCGTAATCGGCTTTTCCGACCCCTTTTCCGCACCCTGTCAGTGGAGGGCTGCAAAACGCGCCGTCACACGTAGACCCGTTCCACCCGGGATCCGATCGATGTCAGGATTTCATACGGGATCGTGCCGATCCGGTTGGCGAGCCCTACCGCGGAGATCGGAGACTGCGGATCGGCTTCCAACAACGTCACCTCATCGCCGTCAGCGACGTCCGGGACGTCGGTTACATCAACGCTTACCAGATCCATGCTTACTCGCCCGACCACCGGAGCAAGAACCCCGCGGATTCTGACTTGTCCGTTATTGGAGAAGGCGCGGCAATAGCCGTCCGCATACCCGATGGGAAGGACGGCAATCAGGCTGGGTCGGGGGACGGTGAATGTCCTCCCGTAGCCGACCGTCTCGCCCGCAGACATCTTCCTCAGGGAAAGGACCCTGACCTTCCAGGCAAGCACGGGCCGCACGTCGAACAGCCCTGGACAGGGGGAAATACCGTAAAGAGCCAGTCCGGGGCGGACTGCGTCCAGGTGAGCGTCACGGAAGCACAGCGCGCCGCTGTTGGCAATGTGCCTTCGGCAGGTGACTCCCTTTGTTACAGCCAGGAAGGCGTCCAGCTGAGTCCGCGTGAACTCGGGATCGCTCTCGGAGGAGGCGAAGTGGGAGAAGACGCCTGTCACTCGATTGCCCAGTTCATCCAGCAAGGTCGGCGCCTGGGCAGGGGAGACGCCGAGCCGTCCCATCCCGGAATCGACCTTCAGCTCGACCTCTACGTCCGGCACGGGCCCGCTCTCAAAGACGGAGGCGGTGAGACGGTTATTGACGAAAAGACGTTCCTGACCGGCGTCGCATCCTTGGAGCACGAGGATCTTGGCATTGCTAATCACCTCACGGATGTTTAGCGCCTCTTCCAGGGTGGCAACCGCAAAGGAGGTGACTCCACAACCGTGAAGGTGCGAAGCGACCTTCGGACCGCCGTGGCCGTACGCGTTGGCCTTAACAACCGCGATGATGCCTGTCCCCTCACCGATTATTCGACGGACAGCTCTTACGTTCGCGGCAAGACGTTCGGGCGAAATCTCGACCCAGCTTCTCTTCATCTTTTTGCGCGAATCTTCTTTGGTGCGATTACACGTGACGCTCGGGCGCCAGGTTCTCGAACTTGGTCCACTGCTCGATGAAAACGAGTTTCACGATACCCACGGGACCGTTGCGCTGTTTGCCGATGATGATCTCGGCTATCCCCTTGTTTTCGGGATCTTCGTCCTTGCTGTAGAGATCTTCCCGGTAGATGAAGAGGACGACATCGGCATCCTGCTCTATTGATCCTGACTCACGAAGGTCGGACAGCTGCGGCTTGTGACCGCCTTCGCCACGGCGTTGCTCTGGCGCCCGGCTCAACTGCGATAGCGCGATGAGGGGAATGTTCAGCTCTTTGGCCAGACCCTTCAGCGACCGGCTGATAGCCGAGATTTCCTGCTGGCGGTTCTCATACCGTTGCCTCAACATAGGACCGGCTGACATCAGCTGCAGGTAATCGACAATCAGGAGGTCCAAACCGTGCTCCGCCTTCAGACGTCGGGCTTTCGACCGCATTTCGGTCACGCTGATACCCGGCGTGTCATCAATGAAAATCTTCGCTTTATCGAGCCGGGTGATGGCTTTCCCGAGCGCTTGCCAATCCTCCCGGTGAAGCTTCCCGGTTCGCACGCGGTGGCTGTCGACCCGCGCCTCGGCGCAGATCAGACGATTCACCAGCTGATGAGCGGCCATCTCCAGGCTGAAGATGCCGACTGTCTTTTGCATCATGGCCGCATGCTGGCCGACGTTCAGCGCAAGACTCGTTTTTCCAAGACCCGGGCGGGCGGCGATAATGATGAGATCCGAAGGCTGCAGGCCGGAGGTCATCGTGTCCAGTTCAATGAAGCCGGTCGCGATACCTGTTACCAGCTCCTTCTGCTTGCTCAGCGTCTCGATCTTCTCGTAAACCTCGGACATCAGGTCCTGGATTTTCCGGAACCCGGTCCTCAAGTTTGCCTGGCTTATCTCGAAAATTGAACGTTCTGCCCGGTTCAGCAGTTCATGTACATCTTCTTCGTTGGAGAACCCCCTGACCAGGATCTCATTGGCCGAATGAATCAGCCGGCGAACCGTGGATTTTTCTTTGATGATCCGAACGTAATGTTCGATGTTCGCGACCCGGGGCACCCCGTCCATGAGACCGGACACGTAAGGCAATCCCCCCAGGCCCTCCAGCTCGTTCATGTTCTGGAGCTCGTGCGCGACGGTTAGCGTGTCGATCGGTTTGAAGGTCCGGGATAGTTCCAGCATGCCCATGAAGATCTTCCGGTGACCCTCGAAGTAAAAGTCATCGGGAGTCAGGGCTTCTGCAGCTTGATCGAAGGTCGAGTTGTCTATAAGGATGGCGCCGAGAACAGCCTTTTCCGCGTCAAGGCTGTTGGGCATGCTTTTTTGCAGGGTGACATCGGCCTGTTGCATCGCGCCCCATTTTTACCGAAGTCGGTGTGCAGGGAAAGAAGAAAAGGCGAGGCGTGCCGTAGGGTGGGTTTCGAATCCGGCCGCCGTTGTTGCGGGCGGATTGAAACCCACCACGGGCATGATCGTGCTCGAAAGCGTGCATGGCGCGACCGTGCAACTGGTGGGTTTCAATCCGCCCGCAAC
>Ga0105104_10004206_pt1 | contig 10044 bp, 9 predicted proteins | sample PPLLaktember2015_3_FD_87034 | JGI IMG/M metagenome (GOLD analysis project Ga0105104, IMG submission 87034) | Freshwater sediment microbial communities from Prairie Pothole Lake near Jamestown, North Dakota, USA - PPLs Lake P7 Core (6) Depth... | ecosystem: Environmental > Aquatic > Freshwater >... | reverse complement strand
CATCCTTCTGAATTTTGTTTTATCTGATCTGTTATTGTTTTTCATGATCTCATTTAGAGATTTATATTCATTGCAGAACTCCAGAATTTCTATCATGGATGGTGTTAACTCATATTCCTGTTGTTCTTCATTTGATTCAGGAATTCTATTCTCGTTAAGGTGTGCTTTCCCATTAACTTTATTAAATGGAATTTCAGGCGGATATGGAAGGATACTTTCAAATGATTTATTCGCTTTATTATCCTTATAAACTGGGGTTGGATTCCCGATCTGGACCCAGTTCCTTATGACCATACGAAGTCCGGTTCCAGCGCGCTCGCAAAGAGATATCCGTCGAAAAGCATCAGCGATCCTCGGATTTCGAACCTCCTTTTCCCCTGGTTCAAGAAGGTCCTTGTATCGTCCGAAAACATCTCCTGGATTCCAGAATAGGATCCCGTCCTTGAAGAATTTGATCACCGCTTTCCGTCCCTGATCGGCGTAATCCTGATGTATCATCAGATTCATGGAAAGCTCCCTGAAAGCACGGTATTCAGGAGGAGTGTCGTCCCTCATCATCGTATGGGGATCGATCTTGAAAGGTTTAGGAGAATACTGAACGAACTTGCGAACCACTCCCCTTCATGTGTTGATCAGGTTCTCCTCGAATACCACTCTATCATACCATCTCTGTTCTGGCTGTTCGTCTTTCATCCCTGCGGGTATCCATTGAATATCGAGTAATGGCTTGGATAGTCGTTGATGGTATGCAAGGTTTGATCCGAATAAAATGATAGCTGCCCGGTTCGGATACAATCTCCCATCCTTACTGATAAGATAACCCCATTCATGAAGGAAATCGATGTCGTTACCATTCTGGTAACCTGGAGTGTTCTCCTCGAACTTCTTTCTGTACCACCCTATGGCATCAATATCGAAAGCCTTGTCAAGGGGTATATCAACAATCTCTCCTTCCCAACGTTCTGCAGATGCATCTCTAAGGAAACGGTGAATCTCTTCTTGAGTACATTTATGATCGCAACCACCTCTTCTGATGAAGGATTGTCTGATATCACCATTCGAATAGACCGGTTTCCTTTCACGGTCAACTTCAGGAATTTGGAATAAAAGTATGGTCTTACCACCGATGACCTTGAGGTCCTCTTTGACTGCTATCTGATGGTTCATCTTTCCGCCGTTCAAGGCGTTAAGGAAGTCGCTCTGTATCTTGTCAACGTTCCTAACACCAATGATAGAGTAGGTCGAGCCCTCTTTATGGATACCGAAAATTATCATGCCACCTTTAGTGTTAGAGAAGGACGAAACTGTGTCATAAACTGATTTCGGCACTTCAACGGATGCTTCTTTGAACTCCAGGTCGGTCCATTCCTCGCCTTGGATGAGCTGTAAGAGCTCCTGTTCGTCCATTGCTTGACATCAGGTATAAGACCCTATTTCAAATTTGCTGAAAGATTAAAACCGCCGAGCAGGCGGAAGGGAAGTGGTGGAGCCAGCGCAGGCGGTTGGGGTGGGTACGAAAGAACTTAACAGAAACATTCTCACAGAGAATGTTTCTTTGAGTACACAGAGTCTCTCCTCTCTTTCAAGTGTTCCTGTGATCCTTTATCAGTACAGAACACATAACAACCCTTCATTCCTCTAGTAAGGATTTTTCGGCATGTCGAGACCTATTAAGGTCGAGACAATAGGAAAATCATGTCAATGATTTTTCGGCATGTCGAGACCTATTAAGGTCGAGACATAAGGAAAACCCGGAACGGGTTTTTCGGCATCTCGAAGCCCGAAGGACATGGGATAAGGAAATGATAGAGCCCGTTCGGACCTCTCCCGGGGAAAAAATATATACATCGAACAATGATACTGCCTTATGGTCCGAAAAAACGAACATATGTTCGAAAAAAAATATCTTTCACAACTGGAGCAGGAGCTGCTTCGATATCTCGCCCTTAATCCGGACTCAGAATTCCACCTCAGGGACCTTTCGAGAGCGATAGGAAGGTCCGTTTCGGGGACTCATTCAGCTATGAAGGGTCTGGAAAGATCGCACTTGGTCCTCTCGAGGACCAGCGGCAGGAACAAATACTTCAAGGTCGGAAATGACAGCTCAATAAGGTTCTTCAAGGTTTTCAGGAACACACTTGAGGTCACCGCACTCATCCGTCCGTTCATGGACCATATCCAGAAAGCTATCCTTTACGGGAGCTTGAGCAGAGGTGAGGATACGTCACAGTCAGATATCGACCTGTTCCTTATATCGTCATTCAAGGAAGGATTGAGCGAGATCCCGAAATATTTGATGGAAAGACCTGTCAACTTAAGGATAGTGGACGGGTCCGAACTGCTTTTACTGAGAAAGAACGATCCGGGTTATGTCGCAGAGGTGGAAAAGGGGATAGAGATATAGAGGGCATGAGGATGGAAAAATGATTATTATGATATGTGCCATCCGCTGAATGTCGTACTCGAAAGGCGTCACCCAATCATCACATCCAGTTAGCCAAACTCACCACACTTTAGGAACGTTCTTGACCTGCCTTTTTTTTCTCTGCGGAGGATGTCACCTGGTTTATTAACCCAATACGAACGGCGTCATCTACTCCGAGTACGAACCGCGTCTGCCACCAGGGGTTCACATGAGTGATGAACCATGATCAGCTTATGTCAACTCCATGTCGTTTTCCCTTCGTATTAGATCGGGAAGATTGACATCTGTGTTTGGTCTGAACAATAATGATCTTTTTTTTAAGTGTTCACTTATTGAACATAAAAAATAAAATGTGTTCATGAAATGAACAATTATAAATACCTCTTTGTGTTATGGAGATGCCGGGGTGAATAACATGACCGAGCCAGTCCTCATCGAGGCCATGGGAGATAGCGTCAACCTTAGGATCCTCAATTTTTTTATAGAGAATCCTTTCGACTCCTATAGCATCCTTCAGATCTCCAGGCTCGTGAATGTCTCCAGGAACTCTGTTTACAAGTACTTGCCGGAGTTCGAGGAGAAAGAATACCTCATCAAGGAGAAGAACGGTTCAAGGGATAATTATCGACTGAACAGATCTAATAAAATAATTGGGCTGATAGATAGTTTTGTCGTTGATGCGGGCAATACATACATCGATTTAGCTGCAAGGACAAGAACAGTAGAGGATGGTCCTCAGGTTATGGCGAACGTTTGCACTTTCAAAGAGAATCGTGCTGTGATGGCTGCATAGGAGGATATCTTTATGGCAAGAAAGAAGGTTATCTCATCAGATAATCCAGCTAGCCCGGAAAGTGATATTAAGCATATCGGTTCCAAACTAAATGAAACTCCGGTAATCAGGAGTCCCTGTTTTGAGAAAAAGTACGTTACTAGGGTCCTACCGTTCTTCACAGAATTTGATGTGAGGATGACCCTATGCAACGAAACGATGAAATCCGAACTAGGTTGGAACCTTGTAGCCGACGAAATGGTAATATTGACTCCAACCGCGGCAAAGGAACTTTGTCAGGAACTATCGGACTTGTTGAAGGCCTTCGAAGAGCTGAATGGTCCGATAAGAGAAAGATCTCAAAAGAAGGTTGTTACAACCTTTACTACGAAGGAGTGACATAGATGGTCCCAGGGGGTGGCCACAGGAAAAATAACCCCCGGATAGGTATCAAGAGCCCAGCAAGAGGAGATAGGAAGAGAGAAGAAAAGGCAGGAAGGAAACGAATATCCAGGGAATATCGAGAAAAAGGTCCCTCAGTAGTGTCACTTACGGAATCACAAATTAACCATGAATTTTCTATAGAAGAAAGGAAAATACTCTATGCTCTTGATAAAGGATCTAATTATGGCAAAGAAAGGTCAAGAGATCTGGAGCAGCTTTTTAAGAATAGGAATCTGAATCCAAAGACTATTCCTGAATTAATATCAATTTTCAAAGATAAAATACACAGAAGAGAATGGGGATCAATTTATATTGGTGAAGATAGTAAAACATATATTTATTTAAATGTTCATAAAATAAATATTATTAAAAATTATATTAATATGAATGAACCTTTTCTTTCAGCGAGATTTTATTAACCTAAAATAGCTAGCGATAACAGTAATAATTATTTCCTCCATCCAGCCGAGCAGGTCTCGGGGTTGAGTGGCGAGGCCAGCGCAGGCGGTTGGGGCGGGTACGAAAGAACTTCTAGCAGAAGAGCCTCCGAAGGAGAGCTCGTTCTCATTCGGTTTGCATATCCGCTTCCTGAAGTTCTCGGCTATCTCATCCGCTAGGGTGTCGTTCTGGACGGAGTCGAGGAAACCTTTTTTCGTTGATTCTTAGATGATCATGAGATTTCAGATGGAATAGGTTTAATGATATTATTAATCTTGTTTAGAATGCTCAAGTTACAGAAAATGAGAGAGATACCTCGTCCATTGTCTTCTGGTGTTCGATAGCTTAGTAATTTCCTTTGAATACTCTTCGACCTGAAATAATATCCTTACTCTGCATCGTTGATGTTCATGCAAAAGATATATATTTATATTAGTTTAAACTATCAAATAATAATGGACCTTCTTCATTTACTTGAGTATGAAGTGGAGGATATTACCAATTTTATCTGTCTTTCCGTCTATTTGATAACAATGGGTATCCTATTCTTTTTAATACATCTGTGGAGGATGAAGAAGTGGGCCAAGGGACCCAAGGAGGGGAACGGTAATGGCTGATGCGAAATTGGCAAGGGTATTCATCCGCTGCGCATCTGTCATAGGTCTGATAGATTTCATTATCATGTCATCCATCCTTTCCCGCTTCTTTTTCGGAACAGGCATTTTTCTTATGGAACCATTCCAGAACCACCTATCGACCTTCCTATTCTTCTTCACATTGCTGGTCCTGGTCCTAGGACCTATTTTCCTACTGTTGGGTTTGAGATCATATAATGTTCGTTGCGGGGTAGATGTATCTGGACCTTCCTTGTTCCTGATCCCGCTCCTCGTCATAACGCTGATCTTTCTGGTACTGGCGGCGATACCTAAGAAGGACTATGAACTGGAGGAACTGCTCTGTTTCGGCAATCTATTGTTCCCTGTGCATTTCCTCGCCATCTTTGGCACTGTCGAATACCTGATGAAACGCAGTAGACCCGAGGTCAAAAGATATAATATAGTAATACTATTTTTACTTTTTAGCGGTATTTTCTTGGGAGCTCTTATCTCGTTCGATTCTTTTGAGGTCTACTTTTTTTCGGTGCCTCTCTTGTTTATTTTAATGTTGATCTACAAGGTCACAGGATCGTTCATGGAGCATTGGTCCTTCTTATCGGAAAAGGACAATGGCGAATCCAATCTAAGCACTGGTATCGAGGATTACCGTGAGGTCAGCTCCAAGATCATGGTCGCAGGTATCATCCAGAGCATTATCGCGTTACTGTTCCTCATCCTCATCATCTTCATCGCCGGGGTCAGGAGCTTGACCTATGTAACGTTCCTTGCGGTGATATGGTTGTTGTATGTCCCATCAGCGGTATTGTTCGCAATATTCCTTGTAACAAGGCCTTCCAAAGATAAGGACGCTGAATGCAGTGATCTGAAATTCTTCAAAAGTTATCTATCGAACCAAAGCATAAAACGGCACTTTTTCCTTTTCCAGACCACCATTCTACTAGGGTTTGGGAGCGCATATGGCCTTTCCATTTTCATGACCTTGAAAAATGGCGGTCCACCGCCAGTTTTCGACGGACTGCACATCGTCCTATTCACGTTCTTTATCGGTCTGATATTAGTTCACCTACCACAATCCTTGATATTCATCAATGGAAAGGGAGGTTACGACCGCTCAGCGATATTATATTCAATGATAATGTTCCTTATGGGCGTTTTATTTCTCCTTACGGTAACTACGGACATAGTGCTGTTCAAGCCAGACCTCTACCATGAGTATGTTGAGACCGATCCTAGCCGGATATCACTCTTCTTTGCGGTCCTTCCGATTTGTACAATCGTTCCTTCCCTCCTTCTGAAGACCAGCTCACTAAAAAAGATAATGACGTTTACATCATTAGCTATCGTTTCGACGGTCATAATGGCCTTGACGGCACATTACGTGTTCACTTTTGAGAAAGGTTCCTCCCTCTTGAATATCTCTTCCTTTCTGCTCTTTCTTTTACCGTTATCTTTGCTAATCATCATCGGTTGGACATTGGAAGGTGGAAAAAAGGAAAAAAGAAAGCTTTTTAACATCCGGTGGCTCATAAAAGGGACTTTTACTAGACCAGTGCTTACGATATTGGTCATCGTCCTTTCCATACTTCTAGCATACGCTACGGCCTATGCCAGCTGGACATCGTACGACATCCGGTCGCATTACCCTGGTGGAGATGATTATACTTATGTCAAATCATATCTTGACAAGAACATATCATCGCTCGTGGGAGAGGAGAGCTTTGTGAACGGGGACATATACGATCCCAATGTCCTCAACCTGTCGGACCTGAGGTATGTTGAAAGGAAGATGAAGGATATGAGATCGAAGAACGAATGGGGGCATCATCATCTTGAGATAGTAGTGAGTTTGAAAAGGAACATATCCCTCTCTGTTCAAGCACAGGTCCAGGATAATATTGATCAAGAGCGGTACCATAGAACGTATATTATAATGAACATCACCATTGATGGGCATAAGTTCGATATGGAGAGGAACAAGTTCGCCTATTTGGACCATGAAGGGAAGGCCTCAAACTTGAATTCCACTGGAAAGTGGGGATATTGGAGGGAGAATGATGTGTCGGTCTCCATAGATGACCTGGACCTGATCAAGATCGACCTTGATATTGGCGTGCAGTCCGCACCACTTGCGGGATATGGTGGGGATTTCCACCAATGGGTAGCGGTCAGGGATGGAAAGATAGTTTTCATCCTTGCCACACGCAGCAATTGGGTCTCATAAACTGACGGTGTCCCATGATATCTACGAAATACGCCACCTGCTGCGTACTCGAAATGTGTCAGCAGAGATCATCCATTATTCCGTGGGGTCCGCTTGTAGTCTAATTATTTCCTATTTCGGGACCTGATCAACTTTACCGCTATCAGGATCAAAACCATCGCAAATATGATAAGAGCGACAATTCCCCCGCAGATGATACCGGGATGGTCCATAATCGGGTTCGTGATCGATAGCCTATCCTCTTCCCATCTCAATAATTCAAGGTCCCACTGCGGGACCCAATTCGAGTACTCTTTGGTAAAGACGTAATCGAACCCCTTCCTCTCCCGCCACCATCCCTCGTTCTCTCCACGGTCGTACATAGACCTCGGGACCTTGAACTCGAACGATGCGCTCTCCAGAGGCCTGTTCCACTCCCTTGCAGAACCGACCAGGTACGAGTAATAATAGGCTTTATGATCGTTCATGGCATTATCGTATACGGATAGTTCGTCGGTGAACTCTATGGTCACCTTCTCCTCTTGTAAGGGATACAAGAATATCTCGAACAGGATAGCCACGTAATTGGTATGCTCATATTGGCCGTCATATGTGAATTGGGTCCGGTACCATCCCGTCTGGTGGTCGTTTGCTTTGAGATCGATGTCCCGAGGGTCCTTGGATAATGGGAGAAGTATCTTCATGGTCTCGTTCCTGGTCCCTACGTTCCTGAACCAGTAATCGGCGTGGACCTTAACGGTCGACCTGCCGATATCGGCCTTTACTATCTCCTTGAAGAAAGTCACGTTCGCATTCTCGGCGTAAGGTTCCGGGGACCCTCCTGCCTGGGCGTTCTCCAAGACGCTCGAGGGCATGGGATTGGCATTGGTAAAAGGAAAGAAAGAAAGTAGCAATATCGAAAATGCGATTATCATCCTTTTCTGATCCATGGGTGTGCATGGCTTGGTGAGATATTCATATTTTTCGTACCATGACCAGTTCAGATCCCAGTATTAAACCGCCGAGCAGGTCTCGGGGCTGTTTGGCGAGACCAGCGCAGGCGGTTGAGGGTGGGAATTAAAAATATTATGAGCGATCCCATCATTTTTCAAAACATTGACCGAAATCGTCAAGTGAACCATTGCTTTTAGCGATAATTCCCGGAGGATAATGAAGGCCTATTATCATCCATGTGGGGAATCTTGAATGTGTTCCCATTATGAAATGGAGGTCCCGCTCAGAAAGCCAACTGAAGAACCGATCATGGAGTTTCTCCCACACAGTCGATGGATCGCCATAAATTTCCCAGTACTTGCGATATGCCTCAAGTAACTCCCAATCCTCGCACATGATCTCGTGAGTGCACTCGCGATCGCAAGAAAAAATGTACTGGAACTTGTTCATGATCTCGTCAACGCTTCTTATGCGTTCGTTGAAAAGGGTCATTTGGATCTCTTTTGAGATCTGGAGGTCCTCTTCACTTACTGGTTTCTCAGATATCAGATCCCTTATCTCCTTTGGCTTGATGATGCCCAATGATGTGAAATCCTTATGATATCTTACCTCGAGATCCTCCAATGATGAGTTAAGTCCTACCTTGTTCAACCATCGTTCCCTTTCTGCCCAGTCTGGCACTTCTTCTTGGGTGACCCTTTCCAAGACCTTGATGACCTTATAGGATTCTTTCCTGTGGTCTGACCGGTTCTTCTCGACCTTCAGATTGAGTATGTCATATTTGTGGATACTGTCGTCGCCAAGGAATAGTTCGAATTTCACTGGATACAAACGCATCCATCTTCCATCTTCAGTGATACCTGCCGAACAGACAAGGTTCTGATATTTCTTCGAAGGCTGAGGGTATGTCTTGACCATCAGCATAAGATCGATGATCTCTTCGGTCATATCTCATCACAAGGAATCCCTTTTTTGGAAATGATAGAGGCTAGACGACCTCTATGACATCGGGATATGTCCTTTTCAAAACACATCATTGCCACTTTTCTTTCCTGGCCCAATTCGATAATCTTCTTTATAAGATCGTTCTTTGAACGAAGGGATGTTTCATACCGGTCGAGCATTCCTTTCCAGTCGTCAACGTCGGTATTTTTTCGGATCTCCGATTTTATCCCGAGTTCAGGAATATGAAGGTATTCGATGTCCAACTTCTGACATATGCTCATTAGACTGGATCTTGAGAAACCATATTTTCGAGAAAACGGATTGTTCCGTACGTCGATGAGAGTGATTATTCCGTTTTTAACCAAGGAACTGAAGAAAAGATCGACGGATCTACCTTCGTAGCCTACCGTGAATATTCCATGACCACCCTTATCAATGACCATTCGTTTTTCGATTTCGGAATTTACAGTGAAAAAAGGATATTCTTTGTAGATATGCTTTATAAGGTTGTTATCAGGATATTTAGAATAATCCTCAATGAAGGACCAATGGGGAGCTATTCTTCTTTGTAATTCCATGGATTCTATCTTATCTCCGTCAAAGGAGATCGATCCTTCATGAGATAGACTTTCAAGGTCATGATAAAGTTCGAAAGAGAAAGGCCCATATTTGTAAGGGACGAAGTCATATGACGGATAATTTCTTGATAGAAGGAACATCAGTTTGACGAAACGCAGTCTATTGACTGGTCCGGTATAGGAAAGCAATTCAAGGATCTGTCTTTTCTTCGATGTAAGCATTTGGTTGGATAGATGGATTTCCGTTTTAATACTTATCGAGAGTGAGAGAGAGGGATGAAAGTATCACCGAACAGGCCGGAAGGGTAATAGGGTGAAGGCCAGTGCAGTATTGATTTAAACGTTAGAATACCACCAGCATACGTTTTTCGTACTCGAAACTCGTCACCTGCTGCGTACTCGAAATGTGTCAGTTGGTGAGTGAAATGATACCCTCTTTGGAATGGAAAGAGGGTTTCGAAAATCGCTTTTAAACCACCCTCACATCCAATAAATGTCCATCCCGGGTCCTACCCACTTCCATAGATCCAAAACCCTACCTCTGATTAATGTCCATCTCGGGTCCTGAACACAACCATCTGGCCCCCCCTCCCTTATTCAGATTGGACTAGCTTCATGTCGAAGCCTGAAAGGCGAGACATAAGGAAAATCCCGAAGGGATTTTTCGATAT
>Ga0105104_10004204_pt1 | contig 10045 bp, 5 predicted proteins | sample PPLLaktember2015_3_FD_87034 | JGI IMG/M metagenome (GOLD analysis project Ga0105104, IMG submission 87034) | Freshwater sediment microbial communities from Prairie Pothole Lake near Jamestown, North Dakota, USA - PPLs Lake P7 Core (6) Depth... | ecosystem: Environmental > Aquatic > Freshwater >... | reverse complement strand
GATGTAATCGCGGCGACGAAGTTCATGCGGATTGATCGTCTCCAGGTGACCTGCGTAGCCACGCGCCAGCATTGCATTGTAGACGCGCTCGCTGCGCTCGTAACTCCGCAGGAAAAGCTGGCCCGCCATATGACCGGCCACTCTCGCCTGCCAGACCACGCTCCTCCCGGACCTTGTGCCTGAGGCGGCCGAACGGGCTTCCCGCGCCCTCATTAAACGGAAGACTTCATCCCCCAGCACAAAGAGGTAGCGATAGAGAAACGCGATGACCGTGGTGAGGATGGATGGCACGCGCAGATGCTTGAGCGCATGGACAATATCGGGGAAGCGCGCCGTCGCGACGAGCAGGATCGCCATCTGCACCGAAAGCCAGGAACGGATGAGAATGCTGATGAAACGCAACAAACCTGCATCCGTAACCGTGAGGTCCCACAGCAAAAAGTGGAAGGAGGCCAGAGGCTGCCCGGGAATGGAAAAGAGAACGGTGATCGCAACAAGCGCAAACGGCAGTGCAACGAACGAACGCTTGAGCGTGAATAGAATACCAAGATTCGAAAAATTGTTCGCGAACAAAAGGAACAGCCACGAGAGCCCGAAGGCGATCCAGGCGCCATCGGGTAAAAGCGCGTTGGAAAGAATGAACGCCACCGTGACCGCGACCTTTACGCGCGGGTCGAGGCGGTGAAGGAAACTTTCCATTTCGTGATAACGGTCGAAAGCGTCGAAATGCATCTTATATATCAATTCGCGCTGAGCGGAGTGCCGAGTACAAGTCGAGGCATGTAGACGAAGTGCGCTTCGTCTGCACTATATTCCGCTCAGCGCGAGGTTTACGATTTGGCTTTTAAGCCCTGACCCAGCAGAACGATAATGGCTCCAACCACGATCAACCCAATGAGCCCGGCCAGGATGGTGGAAAGATGAGTTTCTCCAAGGAAAGGCAAAGTGTAATCAGGAATAAGCTGGAATGGAGCAGAGGAACCTTTACTCAGAAAGCCCAGGTCTCCGGCAACCCGCTCAAGCCCATCCGGGTCGGCAGAAGCGAGGGGTGAGAGCAGGAGGACAGCAAGAGAAACCAGCACACCGACCACCACCCAACCACGACTCCCTTTGGCAGAGGCAGAATTTATACCAAGCAAGTCGGGTCGTGTTTGCAGGATCAGCGTCAACGCCGCGACCGTGATGAGTGCCTCCCCCAATCCAATGATTGCGTGAACGGTTAGCATCGCAGGGATGACAACCTGCAACTGCGAAGTTCCGCTTAACCACAACTGTAATGAAGTAAAAAGAGCACCTGCCATGACGGAGAGCCAGGCAGCGATGCCCGCCATTGATAACTTCAGCGTGCGGTTCCCAGCCGGGACCCCACGATAGAGTCCATAGCCGATCGCAACGGTGATGAGTCCCATGTTCAGGATATTAGCGCCCATCACAAGCAACCCGCCATCCTGAAAGAGCAGCGCCTGCACCGCAATGACGGCCGTCATCACCAGCATCCCCGCCCACGGACCCAGCGTGATTGCGGCAAGTGCACCCCCCAACAGGTGACCGGAGGTCCCGCCGGCAACCGGGAAGTTGATCATCTGCGCGGCAAAGATGAAGGCCGCCATGACGCCCATCAGCGGGATTTGTCTTTCGCCCAGAGACTTGTTGGAGCGCGAGATTGCAATGCTGAGAGTGATCACAGTGATAGCCCAGCACAGAATCGAAACAGTAAGGCTCAAGAAGCCGTCGGGAATGTGCAGGGGCGCGGGGGAATAATACATGTAAATCTCCTTTTCTACATTATTGACAGTGCGGGCACACACCGAAGAAAGTCACATGACTGCCAATACTTCGATAGCCGCTGGTTGTTTCCAAAAGTCGGTAAAGACTTTCCAGCAGTGTATGTTCCACCTCGATCTCACCACCACATTGTTTACAGACAATGTGGTGGTGATCGTTCCCCGCAATCTCGTAGGTTAGGTGTCCGCTGGAGTTATAGGATGGACGCACCAGGGCAATGTCTGAAAGGAATTCGAGCGTGCGATACACCGTCGGCTCGGTAAGGCCGGGGTAATTCCGTTTTGCCTGCCTGTAAATTTCGCTTGGGGAAAGGTGCGTCCCGGCATGACGCAGGACATGTAAGATTGCCAGTCGCTGGGAAGTCATACGGAAGCCGCGGGCGCGGAGTTTGGGTGCATACTCGGATGTACACGTCATAGTGATTCTTATTGCAAGTTCTTGCAATAACCATAGTTACAGTATGCAAAAGATGGCAGATTCTTACCTGAGAAAAGGTTAAGGCTCCCAGAAAAATTGCATCAGGGCATAGATCTGGGGCTTGCCGCTTACGTATTCGACCCCGATCACCCAGGTATGCCAGTCAAGGTTTCCATTGGCTTCTGTGCCCGGGAAATATACGGAATAAAAGTCCCCTTCATAAGGCCAATCAACTTCATAGGTCGCGCCGCCATATTTCAGTTCATTACAGTGCAGGGTATAAGGCTGGTTGAATGACTCCACCAGTTCTGGCACAACCACATCGTGGAAGGAACCTTTCACTGCCTCACCGCTTCCGGGCGCTAAACCCCAATCCACTTCGAAGGTGGTCTCAAAAAGGAATTTGGCATGTTCCGGGGTATAGGTGATCACCGTGCCATCCCGGAAGAAAGCGACATCCATGCCGCGCGTCGTGCTGACGAGTGAACTCAACAGCACGCCATCAGATGTAAGCACTGCGGTTTTGAATGAATCGATCAAGGCCGTCACTTGAGGGTCTGTGCAAACATTGGATGTACCTGTGCCTGGGGCGGATGTAACCGTCACGCCCGGAAGCGGGGTAACGGCGTCAGGGGTGAGGGTCAGTGGAAAAGCAGTCTGGGTAGCGATAAACAACGTTGGGGTGGCGGGAGCAGGCGGAGGCTGAGTCGGAGGCACTTCGGTAGCGGGCGAGGCACAGCCTGCCAACAAGACAAATCCAATCCATAGAATCGACAGAGTTTTAGTAGTCATTCTCATCTCCTCTTTCAGCAATTATATCTCTCAGAAAATAAAAAACGCCCGGCGCTAAAATGTGCGTCGGGTGGTCTAATTTTTTTATGACTTAATTTGCTTCCCCAAAAGCAACCACGACAATGTGTTGATTCAGTAACTGTGGTGTTCCCGACGCCTTCCCGGGAATAATCTGTCCCAATGTGTATCCACCCGCAATGGGAACCTCTTTCCCAAGGATATCCTGAACTGCGGCGATCTCCGCACCCGGATGTGATCGGAGCAACATCTCCCAGGCAATATCTGCGAGGATGAAAGCTAAAACAGGTTTACTCCCCTCCAATTGTTGCAACGCCTGCTGCGCGGCTTGCTGCGCAGCGTTCTCACAAGAGATGCGGCTTCCCACCAGGAGATAGGCATCCACCCCATCCCGCACAGGAGCATTCATGCGGAAACTGCCGTCAGCCTCCACCCGGATCGGCGCGCGGATGATGAGTTGATCGCCCTGCTCCACCCCCAGAGGATATAACCGCGCCAGATGACTCAGGGGCGGGAAGGCCCACTCACGAGCCGGGTAACCAAAGAGCTGGGCGTAGGTTTCAGAGGCCGGTCGACCATCCAGTGTACGCAGCCAGAAGCCGCGCGAACGCGTCACACGGAACTGGCTGCCAACGGGGTTCCAGCCATGCGCCGCACCAATCCCGACGCGCAAGTTGCCGCGCAAAAATGCAGCGGATAGTGCGCCCGTCCCATTCTGCGGACCCGCGATCTGGTACGAATGACCCGTGTGCAGATCGCCGGAGGAAAGACCGCCTACCAGCGGAACTGAGCCCACTGATAAAGCGTTACACAGTTGATCGGCATCGCCATTGAAACCATCTGCAAAGAAGAAGAGGGCACGCGTCTCTGTTTGATCGGCAATTTGTTTTGAAAGTTGTGCGCCGGTGTCGCGCCCGCTTTGGGCATATCCGGGCATCCAGCGCGTTTCCGCCTGGATGTCACCGGCCAGCAGGCCAACCAGCACCGAATTGGGATGTAAACCATCTCCTGCTAAACACACGGAACTGCTGAAACCGATCACCGGTGTATCACCGAGCAGGCTGGAGATGCCACTGACGACCTCGCGCGCCTGATATTGATGCGACGCAACGACAAAGCCGAATCCGGGTGTGCTGGAACCGAGCTTGTTCAACGCCTGATGCGTCGCCTGCAAACCCGCTTCGCGGCCATTCAATGCCTGGGCATAACCAATGGAGGCTGTCAGCGTCATCTCGATTATCCTTCCGCAACCGGAATGGTGAAGTGGAAGGTCGTACCTTTTCTGAATTCACTATCGAACCAGATACGACCGCCCTGCATTTCAACCAGACTCTTGGTGATATTCAAACCCAGGCCTGTCCCGGGTGCCTCACGGGCTTTCGAGTCATCTGAGCGAAAGAACTTCTGGAATATCTTTACCTGATCTTCCATGTTGATACCAATCCCGTTATCCTTCACCCAGATATGGACAACCTGTTTGGCACCTTCAGGATCCCATTGATTATTCGCGGCTTCGGCGCCGATCAGGATCTGTCCACCTTCAGGCGTGTACTTGTGAGCATTACTGACCAGGTTGGTAAGCACTTGTCCAACACGGATGCGGTCCGCCCAAACCTGCGGCAACTGCGCTGAAAGATGAAGTTCCACAGTCTGACGTCGATCTTCCAGCTGCCGCGTGGTGGATCGCACCACTTCATCCACAACCTCTGCAACGTTCACCGGCTTGTAGTCGAGGCGCAATCGACCCGCTTCGATCTTCGCATTGTCGTTGAGGTCCGAAACCAGGGCAGACATGCGCTCGACATTGGAACGGATGGTGCTCAGAAAATTGGCTTGCATTTCATTCACCTGACCCACGGACCCCGCTGCGAGCAGTTCTGTGTAGCCCTTAATGGATGTCATTGGATTCTTCAATTCATGGGCGACAAAGGAGACGAAGTCGCTTTTCGCCAGGTTCGCGCGCTGGACCGCATCATACAACTGGGCGTTCGCGATGGCAATCGCGGCATTGTCGCTTAGGCGGTTAAGGAACGCCAGGTTCCCCTGTGAGTCACTCGTACTTTCAAGCAGGATCAAGCCGATGACCTGCGCTTCACGGCGGATGGGGATGATGATCTGGGTATGCGCACTTGGCAAAATGCCTTTGGCGCCATTACTCACCAAAGATACCTGGCTCGACTGTCCGCTTTGGATGACAGCACTAATTGCAGGTAATTCAAGGGGTATCCGTGACGTGGACTGCTCTGACAGGATTTCCTCATAGCCCTGCTGAACCATGATGCGGAGTTGATTCTCCTCCAGCATACCGATCAAACCTGCCTCGGCATTGGACTGGCGCATTGCCCATTCAAGCGTGATGTGCATGGCACGATCTACTTCAAGGCTGGCATTGAGTTCACGGACGATCCGGCCCATGATCGAAAGTTCTTCCACGCGCGCAGCCAACTCCTGATCGGTAAGCGCGAGCAGGCGAGCATTCTCGGTGGCAACGGCCGCCTGGCCCGCAAAGGCCGTCAGGAGGTTCTGATCGTCCTCCACAAAAGGCAAACCGTCACGGCGATTGATCACTTCGATCACGCCGAGAACACGGTCCTTGATTTGCATGGGAACCGCAAGAAGTGACCGGGAGGTAAATCCTGTTTGTTTATCAGGTGCTTCATAACGCGCCACTGACCGCTGACCATCGTTCTCGATCACGGGCGCGCGCAATTGCACGGCTCTTCCCACGATGCCTGTTCCCGCAGGCAGACGCTGCCCCAGGAGATTACCTGCAACCGGACCCGCCGTGACACGGAAGATCAAATCACCGGTTTGTTCATCCATCATGAACAGTGTCCCGGCTTCGCAATTCAAAATGTTAACAGCATTCTCGAGGATATTGCGAAGCAGTGGTTCCTGCTCCAGCGTGGACGTAAGTTGGCGTGTAATCTCATTCAACGTTGCAAGTTGATGAGCGCGCCGCTGCGTCTCCTGCAAGAGGCGGGCTTTTACAATCGCGCCAACGGTCTGATCTGCAATGGCTTGTAACAAATCGAGCTGGGCGCGGGTATAAATGATTGTAGCGTCGCCGCTACCGACACTCAACGCTCCCATCGTCTCAGAGCCCGAATTAAGCGGCACACCCATCCAGGCATAGATGCCTTGTGTGGATGGGGTGATATTCTTCGTCTGACATTCACGCGCGTAATCCTGGGTGAGGATGGGGCGTCCCTTGCGAATGATCTCCTGGCCAAGGCCCAGGCTCGGAGGCAACGGCTGGTTTTCGCGGCTGACGATGCGTTCATTATCATCCACACGAAAAGCATAGTAAAAGTAATTGGCAGCTTTGCTGTAAAGCGTGATGTGGAAAAGGGAGGAGGGGATGATCTGAGAGGCCTGCGCAAAGATCAATTCAAGGACATCGTCAAAGGTCAACGTAACGTTCACACCTTGTGACACACGCGTCAACGCGTTCATTTCCTGCACGCGGCGTTCGAGGTCCACAACGGTTTGCACACGTGAGATGGCAACCGACGACTGGTCAGAGATGCTATCCAGAAAGTCCAAATCTCTGGGGGTGTAAACACCTCCCGAAAGCGGAGTGCCCAATGCCAGCCAGCCAACGGGCCGTTCCTCCCCCGGCAAAGCGACAAAAAGACGTGCGCCCAGCAGCGAAAGCCGGGCTTCATCGCTTCGCATGGCCGGAGGTGGGCTAACCGTATCGAGGTAGAGGGGGATTTTCTCTTTTTGGAAATATTGGACCAGCGAGCTGTTCGCTGAGAATCGAATATCGCTGGTCGGCCGTCCATCGCCATTTGCCAATGCCGCATACTGATCGTTCAAGGAATCATATGTATAAATATGCAGGCGGTCCGGGACGAGGCTGCTCGCAATCTGCTCACGTAAAACACGGCTGATCGTATTCAGGTCAAGCGCATTGGTCAGATCATGGCTAAAGGCACGCAGGCGTTCTTCATAAGCGCGGTGCCCACGGAAGAAGGTGCTATCTACAACAGCTTGCAGGCGTGTCCGCAGTGGATCAAGGAACACCGCCACAATTAAGACAAATCCGCCAATGAGATAAGGATTATTCAATGGCATTTGGGCCGAAAAGATTATTGCGATGCCAGTCACCAACAGTCCATAGGCCGAGACCACGAAAACCGTCAGCAGTGAATAGACGATGCCCTGGCGTACCCAGTAATCGGTACGCAAGAGTCGGAAACGCAGGATGACATATCCATTGACAAGCGGGAAAAGGATAAGTGGCACAAAGAGATAAGGGCTAAATGGCTTGGGCTCGGCCTGATCATTAATTATTTTTAGGACCGATGAGTACAACAACCAGGAAGCGATGGGTCCAAATGCAAGCACGGTTCCGAACAAGATCGTTCTCGCCTGGCTCTTGACCACCGGGGAATAAGTTAGGAAAGCGTGGTATCCCAGTGCGCCGAAATAGAACAGAGCAGCCAGACCCACAAAGATGTAAATGATCCGCCATGCCATAAAATAGGCGGTTGGGTTATTGAAGTCATACAGCTTGAAGTAGGCATTAATGGTCAAACCAACGCCGATTAGATATCCAAACCAGCGCAGATACGGACGACGGAATAAGAAGCGCGCTTCCTGTGGAAAGCACAGCCCCAGATCGATCAAAGCGCCGCCTGAAAATGCAGCGGCCATTGTCCATAGATCGGTAAAAGAATGGGAAGTATACAGGTCAAAAAGAGCGCCTGTCCCAATTGCCACGGAGGCGGTCATCATGGAAAATGCACGTCCAGCTGATTCTGAACGACGTAAACCAAAAATCCACAAACTGATCACCAGGAACACCATACTTAAGAAGGCCGGTAAGATAAAGTATGCAATTCGATCGGTGGCCGGGAAGGATACTAGCGTAACATCCGCCGGGCGAATCTCGCCCTGGCGAGTGAGCATGACAACAGAAGCGGTTTCGCCAACTGCCGAGGAACGCAGGGCACGCTCCAAATCCCTCGCACTTGAGATTGGCTGACCGTTCACATAAATCAGCTGATCGCCTATCTTAAATCCCTGCGCATAGAGCGACCAATGTTTGCCAGATTCGCTCGTATCGGAACCATTCAGCACCATGGTCTGCTCGAAGAATCCCCCAATAAACGGGTTTCTCAGCCAGGCAGACCCAAGAAACAGGGACGCGACAAAAACCACGACAGCAATGCCCTGGTAAACCAGGACCACGTTCTGCGTGATTTTGCTTAGAACCGTATCCAAACGAAAAGATTCATTCATACGGAAATATTAAGTGTTACAGAATTTTACTCTACACCCCCATGCCAAACTATGGTACTTTCATAACAAAGAAGCAAGGTGGAACACCCGCAGGGTCATTGGCAAGCCAGGCTGACACCTGCGGGACTTTGGGTACCAATTAAATATCCAGATTTCTGACCGCCTTGGCGTGGGTCTGGATAAATTTGCGACGTGGATCCACCGCGTCCCCCATCAGCATATCAAACGTACGGTCGGACTCAGCCGCGTCCTCCACCGTGACCAGGAGCAGGGTCCTGTTCTCGGGGTTCATCGTTGTCTCCCACAACTGGCTCGGATTCATCTCACCGAGACCTTTGTAGCGCTGAAGACCTGCCTTCTCCCCGACCTCCTTGATGATCTTATCCTTCTCCTTATCACTATAAGCGTACTTGACCTGATTCTTGTACGCAACGCGATACAAGGGAGGCTGGGCAATGTACAAGTGTCCGTCCTCGATCAACTGCGGCATATACCGGAAGAAGAATGTCAGCAGCAATGTGCGGATATGGCTGCCGTCTACATCCGCGTCGGTCATGATAATGACGCGTCCATAGCGCAGACCCTCAACATCAAAATTATCGCCAATGCCGGTTCCCAACGCCGAGATCAAAGCCTTGATCTCATTGCTGGAGAGGATCTTATCCAGGCGGGCGCGTTCGGTATTCATGATCTTGCCGCGCAAGGGAAGGATCGCCTGGAAGTGGCGGTCGCGTCCCTGCTTGGCAGAACCGCCGGCCGAGTCACCTTCCACAATGTAGAGTTCCGTCTTCGATGAATCACGCTCGGAACAATCTGCCAGCTTCCCGGGCAACGTCAACGACTCGAGCGCCGACTTGCGGATCACAAGATCACGCGCCTTGCGCGCCGCATCCCGTGCGCGCGCAGAGGTCAGACACTTGGCAATGATCGCCTTGGCCGCCTGGGGATTTTCTTCCAGGAATGTGCTGAACGATTCACCCACCACTTGTGTCACATACGTCTGCACTTCGGGATTCATCAATTTAACTTTGGTCTGCGATTCAAACTGTGGGTCAGGATGTTTGACCGAGACAATCGCAGTCAACCCCTCGCGCGTGTCATCGCCGGAGAAGTTCGGGTCAGCATCCTTGAGCAAGCCGTTCTTACGCGCATAATCGTTGATCACGCGCGTCAGGGAGGAGCGCAGACCGGTCAGATGCGTACCGCCGTCAATCGTGTTGATCGTATTTGCGAACGAATAAACCGATTCTGTATAAGCATCTGTGTACTGGATGGCAGCTTCGATGCCGATGGATTCAATGTCCTTTTCCACATGCACAACCGGGTGCAGGTTTTCGCGGTTGCGGTTCAGGTAGCGAACGAACGACGTAATCCCACCTTCGAAGTAGAACGTCATCTGGCGATCCGTGCGCTCATCCACGAACTCGATCGTCACGCCGCGCGTGACAAATGCCATCTCGCGGAAGCGCTGGACCAGCGTGTCGAAGCGGTAATCCAGGTTATCTTCCTTGAAGATCTGCGGATCAAACTTGTATGTGACCTTGGTACCGGTATCGTCAGCCTTCGTTTTGCCGATGACTTTGACCGGCGCCTTGGGGTAGCCGCGCTCGTAGCGCTGGAAATGGATCTGTCCGCCGAGGCGTACTTCCACTTCACACCATTCAGAAAGCGCATTGACTGCGCTAACACCTACACCATGCAAACCACCGGAGACCTTATACCCGCCTCCGCCAAACTTACCGCCTGCATGCAGGGTGGTCATGACCACTTCCAATGCAGATTT
>Ga0105104_10004203_pt1 | contig 10048 bp, 11 predicted proteins | sample PPLLaktember2015_3_FD_87034 | JGI IMG/M metagenome (GOLD analysis project Ga0105104, IMG submission 87034) | Freshwater sediment microbial communities from Prairie Pothole Lake near Jamestown, North Dakota, USA - PPLs Lake P7 Core (6) Depth... | ecosystem: Environmental > Aquatic > Freshwater >... | reverse complement strand
TGCTTGATGGTGCCGGCGATGCCCAGCGGGACCATGATCATGTGTTCCACGAGCGCCGTCTCCGGGACTGTCCCGATGATGTCGCCGTACTGGACCTGGTCACCGACCTTGACGGTCGGCGTGAATTGCCACTTCTTGTCGCGCGGCAGGGCGGCTGCCTTGACTCCGCGCTTGATGAAGGAACCGGATTTCTCAACCAGAGTCAGGAGCGACTTCTGGAGGCCGTCGTAGATCGATCCCAGGAGTCCCGGGCCCAGTTCGACGCTGAGAATCTTGCCTGTCGGACGTACGTCCTCGCCGGTCCTGAGGCCCAGCGTCTCCTCGTGAGCCTGGATGATGGCCCTGTCTCCGATGAGGCCGATGACTTCTCCGACGATACCTTCCTGTCCGATCTCCACCACTTCGTACACCTGCGAGCCCCTCATCTCGTCGGCGATGACTAGAGGTCCGGATACTCTCCAGATTTTGCCCATGTTCGTAACCTCCTAAGACTGCTCCGCTCGGTTCGTGGCGGACCGGATTGTCAGCTATAGCACGATGTCAAATCCGAGGAACTCCCGGCTGAGCTGTCGATAGTAGCCGACGACATCCGGATGTCGGGTTCCGCCCTTCGACGGCACCTCGACGATGACCGGCAGCACATTCTTGCTCTGTCGGTACTGCGAAACCGTGTCGCGGGCCAGCTCAGCGAATTCCTCAAGCAACATGACGACGCCCACCTCGGGGTCGCTCATGTACTCCTTCAGCGCCTCGCGGATGTCCTCAACCGCGTGGCTCTCTCCCTGCACGGAACGGGTCTTCCGCACGCCCGCGAGGCGCAGGGTGCTCACCAACTCCAGATCGCCAATCACGGCCACCTGCATGTTTCGTATCGAACTCGTGCTCATATCAGCAGGTACCTCTTGACCTCTTCGACTGCCACGCCATCGTGGATGGCCTTCAAGATGAGCCTGAGGTTCCTCACCTCGGTTTCCTTGAGAATCAGATACCAGAGCACCACCAGCGGCGACAGGACCCTCGGCGAAAGCAGGTCGCGCAGGGAGGCGTACTTGTGCCGTTCTATGACCTCGTCGATCACAGTGACGGACTTCGTCCTGTCGTACGCGGTCACAATCTCGTCCAGCATGCCGCGATACTGCGGCACATCGATACGGCGCGGGACGTCTGACAGCTTGTAGGGAAGGACGTCCCGAAGGGTCTTCTCTTCGATGATGTGGCCCCCGGAGATGAGGAAGTCGGCTGCCGCGGGACCAATCGCTTCGACCACGGCCCGGCACACAAGTCCGAGGTTCACCAGGTCGATGACGAGTCCGTAGGCAGTCGCCAGGACGTTGCCGTCCTGCACGGTGCGGGATGTTCTCAGCATGCCGTGGTAGTACGCGCTCTCCAGCGAGGACTCGAGGCCTATCTTCGCCCTCGCGCCCCCGGACGGATCGTACGATTTCACGATAGGCGCGAGGTCCGACAGCCGGCCACGGGTGAGAACATCGGCCACGTCGTGAATGGTCTCGGCCGCGCGCAGTTCCCCGGCGAAGCCGTCCTCGTACAACGTGCCCAGAGGGATGAGCGGCGTCTTCACGCCGGTTACGATGCCCTGGACAGTTGCCTTCACATTGGCGACATCGAACTTGATGGCGAAAGCTCTCGTCACCTTGCGCATGTCGCCCGGAATGAACTTGAACGCGTTGATGTGAGCGATGCGCCCTGCCAGGTATTCCCACAGGGCCGCTTCGATGCCCTCGAATCCGTGAAGGTTCACGCCCTCGAGGTAGCTTCCGATGTCTGTCTCGCTGATGATGCCGACGGCGTCTCCCACATTCGTCGCACGCGACATGCGATCTATGTGGGTGCCGGTCATCATCTTCGGCTCCTCACCTTTGAGGTACGCCGACATATAGGCGTTTCTTGGATCGAGCACGATGCTCTCCTTACGTGAGAATCGTCAGAACAGCTCCTTGCTGATCTCCGGCAGAACCCGGGGCAGAAGCATCTGAAGCCTGGTGAGATAGGTGTTGTCGACGCCGAGGGACCTGGACTCGTTCTCGACGATGACGCCGCCTTCAGATTCGTTCGCACGAACCTCGAGAACACGGGACGACATCGCCTTGTCGCTCTTCATGATCTCGCGGGCCATGTCCAGTTCCTTCTTCGACACCGAGACGAAGACCTTGTCGGTGGTCCCGAGTCCGGCCATCGCCTCGCGGATGAGTTGCGCCAGTTGGTCGCGCGTCGTGGTCGACTTCTGCAGGCTCTCTCGCGCCTTCCGGACGATCTCGTCGAGCACCGCTGACTTGGCGCTTGCCGTCTTCTGTCGGGCCTTCATCGCGTTCTGGGCGCTGATGCGCGCCGCCTCTTCACCGGCTTCGGTGAGCAGGCGCTTCTTCTCGGCCTCAAGCCGAGCTGCTCGAAGGGCTTGTGCCTTGCCTAGCTCCTTCTTCGCCTCTTCTTCTGCCTCGCTGACCAGCTGCTGGGCTTCTTCCCGCACCTTGTCAACGACCGCTTCGCTGATTCTCTGCATCTGCTCAGCTCCTTGTATGACAGCTCTTCCTAGAACAAGCCCAGCATGCTGAACGCCATGATGGTGAAGACCATGCCGAGCACGCCGAGAAGCTCTACGAACACGGCCAGCATGATCGAGTTGGCGAGAATCTGGCCCTTCGTCTTGACCAGCAGCGAGATGCCGGACCCGCATATGGAGCCCTGGTAGGCGGCGGACCACAACTCCGCAGACGCGGCGATGAGTCCGCAGGCGAACACTGCAAAGCCGGCGCCCTGGGGGTCAGGCATCGCGGAGATGTTCGGGATTACGGTCGTGATGATGAGGATGAGGATGATGAGGGCGTAGAACGTCTGTGTCAACGGCAGAGACACGAGGATGAGGACGTTCTTGAGTTGCCCGGGGTCCTCGGCCAGTGCCGCGCAGGCCGGTCCGCCGGCCCATCCAACACCGATGGATGAACCTGCCAGGCCTCCAGCCAAGGCCACCGCCCCACCCAGGACTGCCAGAGATTCAGGACTGATGAGCATCGTACACCTCCGAATCTAGGTTCAAGTCGCCTTCGGACTATCACGCACAATCGCTACATGAGCCCCAGCATGCTGAGGGCCATGATGCAGAACACGAGCCCAAGTACTGCCAGGAGTTCAACAAACACCGCCAGCATGATTGCATTGGTCAGCAGGCGGCCCTTGGTCTTTGCCAGGAAGCAGATTCCGGCTGCGCACACGCCGCCCTGGAAGGTGCCGGAGAACCCGAACGCTGAGCCGGCAATCAGGCCGATTGCCGCCACAGCGAGACCGCTGCCAGGCATGGCGCCTGCGGCCACGACGGCCGGAACCACCGACGTCTGGATGAGAATCATGAAGATGAATGCATAGAACGCACGGGAGAGCGGCAGCGCCGCAAGGATGACCACGTTGCGAAGCTGCCTGCGGTCCTGTCCAAGCGTGGCCGCGCCGGCACACGCCGACAGGCCAATCCCGAAGGATGACCCGGCGAGACCGCCTGCGAGCGCGAGTCCCCCTCCCAAGGTGGCGAGCGATGCAGCGTCGATAATCATTTCTTGCTCCACACTACGACTTGGCCTGCACCGGGATCAGGTCACGCTTCCGAATCCTCAAGGGGCTGTAGGTTCTGCCCCCGCCTTCGTAGAACTTGAACAGGAGCTCCACGAAGCAGAGCCTGATCGAGTGGGCGAAACACGTGATGGCGCCAAGCGCTATGTTCAGAGTGTGGCCGAAGAGAAGAATCGCTATGGTGATTATCGTTCCCAGCACAAGGCGAATGATTCCCTCGGGCAACAGACTGGCAATGAGCACCGACATCAGGTTGAAACAGTAAGCGAGGTAGTACGTGGCAAGTCCGACGCCCGCCAGCCTGGCGTATGACATGACATCGCCCAGAATACCAGTGATATCGAACACCCAGAAGATGCTGCCGAGGAACTTGCCTCGCTCCATGATGGAGCCGACAATCATGAGCGCTATCGCCACGTACACGGCGTACAGGAGAATGGCGTATCCGCCGTCGGACAGGGGAAGGAGGTCGTGGCCGATGAAGTGGAATATCCACGGGATGCCGAATAACTGGAGCATCCAGAGCCCGATACGTTCCACGACAATGTACCTCTTCTTCTCCCTGATGCCGCGGATGAACATCAGGATGTGCCCGATGTTGACATGTACCAGGCCGATGACGAGGGACACGAGAATGAAGGTCAGGGTATTGCTGTATACCGCCTCCACCGTGTGTGACAGCGCAAGGCTGGGCAGGTGCAGGAACTTCTGCATGAAGTCGCCGAGATAGGTTCCACTGAGCAGGCCGACTATCAACCCGGCCACCGCACTCATGGACAGGAGTATCTGGAACTTCCTGAAGCCCTCCGTGTACGGATCGTCGACAAGGCGCGGCAGGGCGTATTTCGCAATCAGGAGAACGAAAATCGCGTAGACCACGTCTCCGAGCATGATGCCGTAGAACAGGACGAATGAGACGGCGACGATGGGCGTGGGGTCCCACTCGCGGTACTTCGGAGTGCCGAAGAGGTTGACGATGATCTCGAAGGGGCTCAGCACCTTCGGATTGCGTTGCTTGGTGGGCGGCTGTTCGCTCTCCGTGGGAGGTCGCGTATCGATGTAGACGTAGCCGACCTCTTCCTTGAGGTCGCCGCTTGCCTTCTCGACCGCGCTCACGGGAACCCATCCCTCGATGAGCGTGACGTACTTGGCGTGGGTCGCCTTTTCAAGCACGCCGAGCCGGTCGTTTTCGGCGAACAGCGCCTCCCGGAGAAGCAGGAGTGTCTCGAGATTGTCCAGTGTCTGCTTCTGGATGTCGTGGGAGAGGACGGAATAGTCGCTATCGAGCCTGGCAATCATCTGGTCCGACGCGGACACGAAGTCTTTCAGAGGAGTGGGTTCGTGGGGCGCCGACAGAATGCGGCCGCCGTTGTCGCGAATCCAGGCCTCGAACCTGTCGAGTAGACCGGACTTGCCGATGACGAGGGCGTATGCGTTCTCACCGAGCGTGAGGGTCTCGCGGTTCAGGGTGAGAGGCTCGAGCTGCGCTCCGACCGCCGCAAAGACGTGTTGCGGCAGGGCCGCCAGCCTGGAGAAGAGGTGCTCGCCGGTGAAACCCAGGTCCGCAACGGTCATGTCGGAGCGGTCGGCAAGGACCGCCGCAACCGACTTGAGTTCCAGCAGGGCGCTCTTCTCATCCTGCAGCTTTCGTGCGCGTCGGTCCATGGCAGCTAGCCTGGTGCACAGCGCGCGCGTCTCCGCGCCAATCTCGGCCACCGGCTTGGTGAAGAAGACGTCGACGTCCTGCTTCACCTTGACGACCTCCTCGGCCGGCACAAACTTCAGGACATCCTCGATGCTCGTGAGGAGTTCGCTGACCTGGCGCCTTTCCTTCTCTATTGCATCCAGGTCGGCTGGTTTGAGTTCGGTGCTCTCCTCCACATGCAGGACACCGGACTTCTGGAGCACTTTGAGCGTGTGAGCGGTGCGGTCGCGGGACGTAATCACCCGCATGCGACTCATGGGTTCAGGGGAGTTGACTATGGCGCCCATCAGGCTGCTTTCTCGCCGAGGACGATGCTGGCCATCATCTTGGCATAGTAGTCAGCTCTCTTGCCGGCACTCGCCTCGATCTCCGCCGCCCGCGCATCCGCCTGCTTCAGCTCGAGTTGGGCCTGCTTCTCGGCGTCCTTTATCAACCTGGCGCCTTCCGCCTTCACGTCGTCAAGTGGCAGCTCCGCGGCAGCCATCTTCCTGCTGTCCTCGCGCGCCTTCAGCGCGATGTCGCTTGCCTTGGCTCTCGCCGCCTCAAGCACCCTCGCCGCCTCCGCCTCCATGGCTTGCACGCCACCGCTAATGTCACTGGCCATAGCACTCTCCTTCGCGGTTCGTCGAGTAGTGGTGCAGGGTCGAATCAGGTCGCGCCTGCCGGACAACGAGTTGTCCTCTTTCCGACAAGCTGGTTGACTGCGCTAGTCCTACTGCCATTGCCCTTCAAGAGGGGGACGAAGTGGACCCCCTAGCGGCCGCCCCAGCATAACACCGCCGTTTCTCTTTTGGCAATGCCCCCGTGCCGCATTCCGAGCCGCTCGTTTGTTGACCTTTTCTGCCGCGTCTCGGCATAATTGGCGTTGCGATGTTTGACGTAATCGGTATGGGCGAATCCATGGTTGCCTTCGAGGCCCAGAGCTTTGGTCCCCTGCGCGAGGCTGAGGACTTCAAGAAGTGGGTCGGAGGCGCTGCAGACAACTACCTCATCGCGCTCGCGAGACTGGGGTTCACCTGCGGGTTCTTCTCGCGCGTCGGTGACGATGAGTTGGGCAGGTTCATCACCCGCTGGATACGGGGAGAGGGCATCGACGTGTCCCGGACCCGGGCCGACCGGTCCAGGCCGACCGGCATCTTCATCGTCGAACGCAGGACTCCCGAGTCCAACTTCAAGTGCTATTTCTATCGCGGCAACTCGGCGGCCACGAACCTGTGCCCGGACGATGTCGACGAGGACTACGTGTCTCAGGCGAAGGTCGTCTACCCCGAGGCGATGCTGACCTACATCAGCGACTCGGCCCGCCGGGCGGTGGAGAAGTTGTTCGACATCGCTCTCAGGCACAAGCAGACAATCGTCTTCGACCCGAATCTGAGGCTCACCATGTGCTCCGTCGAGGACTCCCGGGCTATCCACATACCTCTGATGCAGAAGGCAACCTACGTGCTGCCCGGGGCGGACGAGCTGCAGATGCTCATGGAGCGCCCCGACATCGAATCGGCCATCGAGAGAGCGCACTCCCTCGGCATCGGGAAGATTGTGGTCAAGTCGGGCGCCGCCGGCGCCATACTCGCGGTGGCGGGCCAGGAGCTGAAGCGCATTCCGAGTTTCACTCTCAAGAAGCCGGTTAGCCCCATGGGGGCCGGCGATTGCTTCGTCGGCGGTTTCACGGCCGGTGTGCTCAGAGGCCAGCCGCTCGAGACATGCGTCCGATGGGGACATGGCGTGGGCGCGTTCAGCACGATGGCGTATGGTCCCTTCCACGGCTGTCCCAGCATGGACGAGCTCATGAAGTTCCTGGCGGGCAAAGAGGAAGTATCGCGCTGAAGGCGCGGTTGAACTGCACACAAGGAGGATACAGTACCTGACATGAAAGCGAAGGAATTCCGCGGGATCATCCCTCCCATGATGACTGCGTTCCAGAAGAACGGGGATATATATGAGAAGGGCACGCGGGAGATGGTGGACTTCATCGTTCCCCATGTCCAGGGGCTCTACCCCGTCGGCAGCTACGGCAGTGGCCCGATGATGTCTATTGCGGAGCGCAAGCGGACGGCCGAGATTGTCATCGACCAGGTTAAGGGGCGTGTGCCCGTCATCGTGCACGTGGGTTGTTCAGACACGAAGAACACGGTCGACCTCGCGAAGCACGCCGAGACAATGGGCGCTGCCGCCGTCGGCGCCGTGACCCCGTACTACAACGAGTACGACCAGCAGTGCATCTACACGCACTTCAAGACGTTGCTCGATTCGGTCCGAATTCCGGTGTTCCTCTACAACAACCCAAAGCTCTCCGGCAACACCGTTTCCATGGATACCATCAAGCGCCTGGCGAAGGACGGCATCGCGGGCATCAAGGACAGCACGTTCGATATCGTCAACTACTACCACACGTCCATGGCGCTCAAGAAGGAGTTCCCCGACCTGAACCTCATCATCGGCACTGAGGCGATGCTTGTAGCCACCTTCGATGCCGGTGCGCAGGCGGCGGTCACCGGTCTCGGCAACGTCTATCCGGACCTGGTGGGACAGCTCTACCAGGACTACCTCAGCGGCGATCGGCACAAGATGATGGAAACTCAGATGAAGGTCCTGAGGGTCCGGCAGATCACGAAGTTCGGGCTGACCGTGCCGACCTGTCACGCGATACTCGAGCTCCGTGGCGTTGATGCAGGCGTTCCGAGACTGCCGTTCACGCCGGTCGCCCTCGACGTCGTTCAGAAGGTCAAGGCGGCGCTCCAGGAGATCAAGCTCCTGTAGACGCGGTTTCAGCATGCGCGTACTGCAGCTCCATGACTGGGACATCGGTACGGCGCAGGCAGCGATGCTCCAGCGCGACCTTGCCTTGAGAGTGGTGAGGTCGCGCTGCCTTGTTTCCGCCCCCCGCCTCGTTGCCGGGTGCGACCTGGCTGTCGACCGGCTGCGGGGACGGGGTACGGCCGCGGTTGTCGTTGTTGCTCTCCCGTCCATGGAGACGGTCGAGGTGCGGCTCGCTGAAGGGGCGCTCTCCTGGCCATATGTGCCGGGCTTCCTCTCGTTTCGCGAGTGCCCGCTTGTACTCGACGCCTTCAGCCGTCTGAGCGTGGAGCCCGACGCCGTCCTCGTGGACGGCCAGGGCATCGCCCATCCGCGGCGTTTCGGTCTCGCCTCTCACCTCGGACTGTGCCTTGACGTGCCGACCGCGGGTTGCGCAAAGTCGCTTCTCTGCGGCGTTTGCGATGCGCCCGGGGAAGAGCCGGGCGCCTGCGCCGAGGTCAGCGACCGGAGCGAGGTCGTGGCCATCGCACTCAGAACTCGAACCGGCGCCCGACCGGTCTATGTCTCCATCGGACATAAGACCGACCTTGCAGGCGCAGTCGAATGGGTGCTACATTGCACGGACAGGCATCGGTTGCCTGAGCCGACCAGGCTGGCGCATCTCGCAGCCGGCGGGAGACCTCTCCTGCAGACGCGCGAGGGTTGACGCCATCTCCTTTCGGGAGGAGTCCCATGCACGAACTGCGCGATAGCCTCGAGACCCTGTTGCGACGACTCTCAGACGTCATGGTGCGTCTTTGACATCGCCGGCGTTGAACGAGAAATAGGGGAACTCGACCAGAAGACCGGCGACCCCGACCTGTGGAAGGACTCCCGCGCCGCGAAGTCGCTGATGCGCACGCTCAACGGCAAGAAAGCCCTCGTGAAATCGTGGCGCGACATGGAGCGGGAGGCGCGGGACCTCCTCGAGGTCGTCGAACTCTCCATCGCGGAGGGCGACGACTCCGCTCAGGCGGATGTCTCCGCCGACGCGCAGAAGCTCTGGGGGCGATTCGAGCAGCAGGAGACTCAGCTGCTGCTATCAGGCGACTACGACGACCGCAACGCCGTGTGCGCCCTCCACGCGGGCGCCGGTGGCACCGAGTCGCAGGACTGGGCGAGCATGCTGCTGCGGATGTACTTGAAGTGGGCCGAACGCCGTGGCTATGAGGCCGAGGTGCTGGATGTGGCCGAGGGCGATGAGGCCGGCATCAAGGCCGCCTACCTCAACATACGGGGAGACCATGCGTACGGCTACCTGCGGGGCGAACATGGAGTGCATCGCCTTGTTCGCCTGTCCCCGTTCGATGCCGACCACGCGCGCCACACGTCGTTTGCGCTCATGGAGGTGCTCCCCGAGGCCGAAGAGCAGCTCGATCTGGAGATCGCTCCGGAAGACCTGAAGGTGGAAACGTACCGCTCGAGCGGCCCCGGCGGTCAGCACATGCAGAAAACGAGCAGCGCGGTGCGCATCACGCACATGCCCACCGGCATCGTGGCCATGTGCCAGAGCCAGAGGTCGCAGCATCAGAACAAGGACGTGGCGTTGAAGATACTCTATGCGCGTTTGCTCGAAGACGAGCGCAAGAAGAAGGACGCAGCGAGATCGAAGTTGAAGGGCGCGAGGATAGACGCGGGCTGGAGCAACCAGATTCGCAGCTATGTACTGCAGCCGTACAAGCTCGTGAAGGACCACCGGACCGGCTACGAGTCACCGGCAGCGGAGGCCGTGCTGGAAGGTGCGCTGGACGACTTCATCGCGTCGTATCTCCGCTCAAAGGTAGGCGAGGCATGAGAAGGCGACTCGCACTCCTGCCGCTGCTCTTCCTCTGTGTGGTCGCGGCTGCCCCGCCCGTTGCATCCGCCCCCGCCGACCTGCGCATCGTGGACGCACGGGCGAGCGCCGTCTTCCCCCTCAGCCTCGAGTTCAGCATCGAAGCCGAGAGCTCAAGCCCGATCGTCGATGCGCGC
>Ga0105104_10004202_pt1 | contig 10048 bp, 9 predicted proteins | sample PPLLaktember2015_3_FD_87034 | JGI IMG/M metagenome (GOLD analysis project Ga0105104, IMG submission 87034) | Freshwater sediment microbial communities from Prairie Pothole Lake near Jamestown, North Dakota, USA - PPLs Lake P7 Core (6) Depth... | ecosystem: Environmental > Aquatic > Freshwater >... | reverse complement strand
TCTGCCCCGAAGGGGTCGCGTAGCAAAGCCCAGGGTTGGTCGCGCTTTTTGCGACCTACCCTGGGATACAGGCACGCGACCCCTTCGGGGTGGAACCGGCAAAGTTCGTGTAAGGAGCAGGGCTTTGACACCGCACTCCGAAAGAGCTGGCCGCAACCGCAGAGCTTCAGAGGCCAGGGTTTTAACGAGCTTTCGTCTTCACTTCCCGCAGCCGCCGCTCGAGGAAACGACGCTCGCTTTGGTTGGTGGCCAGCTCGAGCGCTTGCGCGTAGCTCTTCGCGGCTTCGGAGAAGGATCCCAGCCGGCGCAGCAAGTCGGCGCGGGCTGCGTAAAGGAGGTGATAGTCTTTGAGCTCGCCGCCCTCGGCCAGGGTGTCGATGACCACCAATCCTGCCTGCGGGCCCGCCACCATCGCAACTGCCACTGCCCGATTCAGTGAGACGACCGGCGATGGCTGAACCTGTTCGAGAAGCTCATACAGACGAGCTATTTCGCGCCAATCGGTCTCTTCGGCTCGCCGTGCCCGGCAATGCTCGGCGGCGATCGCAGCTTGCAGGGCGTAAGGGCCTGGTTCCCTGCCAAGCGCCTGGTTTACAAGGGGGAGAGCCTCGGCCATCTGCTGCCGGTTCCACAGACTGCGATCCTGTTCCTCAAGCGTGACCAGATCACCCGACTCATCGAGCCGCGCCTCCCGTCTGGCGTCGTGAAGCAGCATCAGGGCCACGAGCCCAATAGCTTCCCTCGGCGGGTTCGGCGCCATCAACGACGTCACGAGCCGGCCCAGACGGATCGCCTCGGCGCAAAGGTCGTGTCGCACTAGCGCTTCGCCGCGCGTCGCCGCGTAGCCTTCGTTGTAGATCAGGTAAATCACGGTCATGACGGCATCCAACCGGGCGGGAAGTTCGGTGGTGTCGGGGACCTTAAACGGAATCCCAGCGTCGCGGATCTTACGTTTCGCACGCACCAGGCGCTGCGCCATTGTCGGCGCAGGAACGAGAAACGCCCGGGCGATTTCGTCCGTCTCCAGGCCGCCCACTGTCCGAAGGGTCAGTGCGACCTGCGCGTCGCGCGCCAGCGCCGGGTGACAGCACGTGAAGATCAGGCGAAGAAGATCATCGGGAAGCTCCCCGGCACTGTAATCGGGACTCTCAACCGGAGGACCGAGATCCGACACATACGAGTCGAGTTTCTCCTTGAACCGGGTACGCCGTCGGATTCGGTCGATTGCCTTGTGCCGGGCGGTCTGGATGATCCAGGCGCGCGGGAAAGAAGGGACGCCTTCGGTCTGCCACTGGTCAACCGCGGCGGCAAAAGCTTCCTGGGCCGCTTCTTCCGCCAGGTCGAAATCGCCGAACAGGCGAATGAGCGTGGCGACGATCCGGCCCCAGTCGGAACGATAGAGACCTTCAACTGCGGCATTGACCTCGGAAACCATGTACTATCTTAAGTAATTCGCGTTGCGAGTGTCGATTTACGCACCTGCCATTCGACCTGAATCGGAGACAAGAAATGAAATACATGTTGCTGATCTACAGTGACGAACAGGCCTGGGAAGAGGCGGAGCGCGAACACTGCTACCAGCAGTCGGCGGAACTGGCCCAACGGCTCCATGTCAGTGGACAGTACCTGGCTGCTTCCCCGCTGCATCCTGTATCAACGGCGACGAGCGTGCGCGTCCGCAACGGCAAACCGCTTGTCACCGACGGCCCGTTCGCCGAGACCCGCGAACAGCTTGGAGGATATTTCCTCATCGAAGCGCGGGATTTGGACGAAGCCATCAACATCGCTCAACGAATCCCGGGTGCACGAGTCGGCACGGTGGAGATTCGGCCGGTGATGGAACTCCCGGGGCTCCCTTGATACTGTTCGCTGCACGATGCATCTAAGGGACAACATGAAGAGCCAAGCGTCCGTCCTCTGGATTGCGCTTTCCATTCTGGGATTCTTGACCCCGAGCTCGCTCCTGAACGCCCAGGCTCAGGCACCCGAACCTCCGCTGCCGGACTTCAACCGGTTCGTGACCGAAGTCAAGTCCCGGCTGCGCACGGACCAGAGCCTCCTTAAGAACTACACGTACGAACAGCGCAACTCACAAAAGCACCTCGACAAGAAGGGCGGGGTGAAGAAGACCGAAACCAAGCTCTACGAAGTATTCCCCGACAACGACCCGCAACTGACCTATCGCCGCCTGGTCGAGAAGGACGGGAAGCGCCTGTCGGAAAGCGAGCTCCAGAAACAGGATCGCGAGTACGAGAAGCGGCGGGCGGCGCGGGAAAAAAAGCGCTTGAAACGGGACCCCAAGGACGAGGCCAAAGCCAGAAAGGAAGAAGAAGAGGCGATCGAGGAAGCATTTCGCGTCTTCGACATAGCGATGGAAGCTCGGGAGACGGTCGACGGCAGGCCGACCATTCGCTTTTCATTCAAGCCAAAGCCGGGAGCAAAGGCCAAGAGTGACGAGGGCAAGATTCTCCTCAATTTCTCGGGACGCGTTTGGTTTGATGAAGCCCTCTACGAAATGGTCCGCCTCGAGGTCGAGGCGATCAAGGACGTCAGCTTCGGCTTTGGCCTGCTGGCCAAACTCCACAAAGGCGCAAAGGGCCATTTCGAACGTCGCTTGTTTAACAATGAGGTCTGGCTGCCCGCGACAACTCAATTCTCCGGGAATCTCCGGCTGCTGCTCTTCAAGAGCATGAGGATGGAAGTCACCGACGAGTTCTTCGACTATCGAAAGTTTTCCGTGGAAACGTCGGTGAGTTATGCGAAGTAGCCGGCTGTGGCGCACGGACTACGATGGACACAGTGGACGTCGTGGACGAAGTGGACAGGGCATATTCGGGCCCTGTCCACTTCGTCCACAACGTCCACTGCGTCCATCGTAGTCCGTGCTTATTCGGTCACGGCTCTGTTTTCAACCTAAAATACGAGAGGATGCCCGTGAGGGAAAGTATGCACCCAGTCGTTCGTTTCGCAGTATTGGCCGTCCTCCTGGCATCTGCCGCGCTGGGGGCGGCGGACGCGCCTGCGGCGCCGGCCCAGGCACTTATCGATCAAGCCATCCAGAAGGCAAAAGCGGAGAACAAGGCGATCTTTGTCCATTTCTCCGCGTCCTGGTGAGGGTGGTGCAGACGGCTGGAAGCCGTCCTTCATGACCCCGAATTCGAGGGAATCTTCGAAAGCAGTTTTGTTCTCGTCAAACTGATCAACCAGGAACGTGAAGAGAAGAAGAACCTGGAAAACCCGGGCGCCGGCAAGCTCATGGAATCATGGAACGGGGCCAAATCCGGCTTGCCGTTTATGGTGATCCTGAACTCGGCCGGTCAGAAAATCGCGGATTCCAACCGCATGCCGGGCGGCAAAAACATCGGGTGTCCCGCCTCGCCGGCGGAGATCGAAGAATTTGACAAGATCCTGCAGGAGACGGCGCCGCGGATGACGGCCGAACAGCGAGCGAAAATTAGCGGACGGTTCCGGACGCTGGCCGAAAAGAAGAGAAACTAGGCCATTCCGAGGCGCTCCAACAGGTGCTGAAAACGCGGATCGGATCGCAGGCAGTCGTAGGCAGGAGTATTCTTCAGGAACAGAAGTTGCGCCTCCCTGTCCGCGTAGGCACGCTCCAGCCACTCCCACACCTGTTCCTGCTCCGGGCGGCCGACGCAGGCCACCGCAAAGCACATGGCGGGGACGTATTCGCATTCCGCCCTGTGATGCAATTCTTCGAAAAGCTCCGCGGCTCGACGTCCCGCTCCAGCCATGCCAAAGGCCATCGCCAGCGACGCCAGCGAGTAATTGTCCTGGTAGAAAGAGAAAGCCTTTTCGTAGGCCCGAATTGCTTGCTCAAAGCTGGCCTTCGCCAGCTGACTGGCTCCGAGCAGGTAGTAGGCCTGGAGACAGTCGGGCGACATTTCCAGGGCTTTGCGGCTCTGGGTGATGGCTTCGTCGAATCTTCGAGCCCAATAATAAACCCACCCCACGTTGGCACAGATAAGCACTGAAGCAGGATCGAGCTCTTCAGCGACACGCGCTTCGCGAATTGCTCGCTCGTGCTCTCCCCGCATGGCGCTCAAGAAAACAAACACGGGCCACCGGATGTCGGAGTCGCCAGGCGCCAGTTCAAGCGCTCGGACATACTCCTTCTCTGCAGCGTCGAGGTTCCACTGATGGAACCAGTGAACAGCGCCCAGTGCGCTATGAGCCAGTGCAGAGTGATTATCGAGCTCGATGGCCTTTTGTGCGCTACGCTCAGCTTCCGGCATCACTTCTACCAGGGAAGCGTATCCCCAGAAACCGAGCAAAGAGAGAGAAGCAGCAAGACTTGCCCAGGCGGGCGCATAGGACGGGTCGGTGGTGACGCACTGCCTGAAATGCTTGACGGCCCCCATCAACCCCTCGCGGGTCAACTGGCGATACTCGAATCGTCCGCGCAGAAAAGTATCGTAGGTCGCGGGGTCGGTCATCCGAGAGGGGGAAGGTGGACTTGCCTGCTCGCTCGAGACCACCGCTCGTATCTTGTCGGCTATCTGATCCGCGACGTTTCTCTGCAGACTCAGGATCTGGCTGAACTCGCCGTCACGGCTGGTGGCCCAAACCTGGGTCCCGTCAGGGACATGAACGATGGAAGCATTGATCCTGAGTTGGTTTCCAGGACGGAACAGGCGTCCTTCGACGATGTAATCGACCGAAAGCTCCCGACCGATCTGAGCAACACTCTTTCTAGTCCCCCGGTAACTCATGGCGGTGGCCCGCGCAATCACCTTGAGGCTCTCAAGCCCACAGGTGGCAAGCCGGACGATGATTTCTTCCGTCACGCCATCGCTCAAATAGTCGTGCTCAAGGCGATCACCCAGATGCTGAAAAGGCAAGACGAGAAGCTTGACGCCCGCCAGATCAGGGGCGCCGGCCGGAGAGGAGAGCTCGCGGGGGTCGATCAGCAGGCGGTAACCCCTGCGGGGCAGCGTCTCAATAAACCGGGGACGGGCGGCGGAATCACCTAGAGCGTATCGCAGGCGACTAACAGCGCAGTTGATGTTGTTTTCGAAATCAACGAAAACATCATCGGGCCACAGTCGCAGCCTGAGCTCGGAGCGAGTCACCAGTTTGCCGGGTTGTTCCAACAGGACCGCGAGGACTTCCAGCGATTTGTCGCGCAGTCTGACTCGCCGGTTTCCTTTTCGCAACTCCCCGGTCCGGAAATCGACCTCAAAAGACCGAAAACGGACCACATCCGAACCTCGGCCCCCCGAACCTTCGGCAGGAATCCCTGTGCCACCCCGCTGGCCCATCGCTTCCTCCCCCGGCGTAACTTGTTGGGCATCATTATATTGCGTGTTAAGGATTTATCAAGCCAGAATCAAGGTGCAGTCCATTGCTCCCAACTGCAACTTGCCTCAGATTATTGACGTTTCCCAAAACGGCTTTACGGCGAAAAGAGACGGGACGGATTATGCTCACGGAAGAATTGTCGAAATTCTCTGTCCGAATACTGCTGTCCAGGGCACTGCTCCTGGCCCTGGGGCTGTGCCTGCCGGCCGCGCTCACCAGTCAATTTGTTTTTGCACAGGAGGTGGCCGTTCCTGCTGATATCCAAGCCGTTATTTTCAAGAAAGTGTTCACCTATGTCCGGACTCTCCCCCCGGCTGGCGCCCCTCACCTCTTGATCCTGTATGACGAAGGGACGACGAAGTCCATGGGCGAGATCCGTAAGGCATTCGAACAGGTGCGTATAGACGCCGTCGGCGTCCAGGAAGCAGATCTCGCCAATGGGATTCAGGAGGGATCGATCGTGTACATCGCGACTCCGCGGGGATCATTTCGCCAGCAGTTGCAGCGGACGCGCTCGCTTTCCATCACCGGTTTGCCCTTGCTTGTTCAACGGGGCGATGCCTCTATCGGCCTCGCCCTTCAGGACTCGAAACCTAAAATCCTCGTCAATCTGTCCCAATTGAAGGCCGAGGGGCACGAACTGGCCTCGAACCTGCTTCAGCTGGCGCAGGTGATCCAGTGAGGAAGAAATGATGAGAGGTGGACGACTTCTGATCAGGTACAAGCTCTCGCTTGGTGTCGGAATCCTTCTGTTCCTGGTGGCACTGTTCATATCCATCTACTTCCCGCTCAAGCAGTATGAAACGCTGCGAGAAGACCTGAACCATAAGGCGGTTTTGCTCGCCGGCCTCATGGCTCACAGCTCCGAGGCGGGGCTGAATTTTGGAGACAAGCAGGCAGTTCAGCAGGCACTCGATGCTTTGGCCGGAATCAAAGATGTGAGCTTCGGGTTCGTGCTTGATCGTTCAGGCAAAGTTTTTTGCGATTATTCAGGCACAGCCGGGCAAAGATATCTGGCTGGCTTTCAGCCCTCGTCCGCCTCCAAATCCACTTCGTTTTTCGAGGATGATGCCAACCTCGTTGTTTCGGCTCCGATCGTCTCCTCCGGGGAGGCAATCGGCTCGACGGTGATCGGCGTCAGCCTGTCGACTCTTCAAGCCGAAGTCGCCACCTCGATCTGGATAAGCGCTTTGCTTGGACTTGTCATCCTTCTCACGGGTTCGGTGGCCTTTGGGGCCTTTGCCTCTCGTATCGTCGGGCCGTTGAAGACGCTTGAGCAGACGGCTAAGCGGATAGCAGAAGGGGACACGACCGCCTCACTCAACATCCAGCGAGACGATGAAATAGGAGCTTTAGCCGATTCCTTCCAGCAGCTGATCGAATACTTCAAGGGCGTCGCGGCGGCCAGCGAAGCCATCAACCGGGGTGATCTGTCCGCGGAGGTTTCGGTCCGATCGGATCGCGACGTCCTCTCGAAGAATTTCCTGGCCCTCAAGGAATTGATGGGCGAGATCCAGAAGCTCATCAACCAGGCTCGGGAAGGACATCTGCGCGCCAGGGGCGACGTGAAACGCTTCTCGGGCGTGTACCGCGATATCGTGCAGGGGATCAACGACGTCATGGACGCCGTAGTGGTGCCGATCAACGAGGCGGCCCGCGTGCTTCAACTGGTCTCAGACCGAGACCTTCGGGAACGCATGGAAGGGCAGTACCGCGGGGATCATGCAACCATCAAGGCGGCATTGGACAGCGCGCTCGATCACCTGCATGACGGACTGCTGCAGGTATCTGCAAGCTCCCAGGAAGTCGCCCGAGCCGCGGAAAGCATCAACGACAGCACCCAGGCGCTGGCCCAAGGGGGCGGAGAACAGTCAGACGCTCTCAGCGAAGTCGGCTCGAGATTGGACGAGATGATATCGACGATCAAGCTGAACGCAACCTATGCCCTGGATGGTCACAGCCGCTCTAACGCAGTCCTTCAGACAGCCGAGAAGGGGGTTCAAAGCGTGGACCGGCTGTCTGAGGCGATGGAAAAAATTAAGGCCTCGTCCAGCCAGACGGCGCGAATCGTGAAAAGCATCGACGAGATCGCCTTTCAGACCAAACTCCTCGCCCTGAATGCGGCGATCGAAGCCGCCCAGGCGGGGGACGCCGGGAAGGGCTTTTCGGTTGTCGCCGAAGAAGTGCGCAGCCTGGCCATGCGAAGCGCCGATGCAGCGAAGACCACCACGCAGTTGGTGGCGGAGGCGGCGCGCAGCGCGGAAGCAGGCGTCGCGATTCATAGTGCGATGCTCTCGGACCTCAGGGCGATCGATCAGCAGGTTCACGAAGTGAGCGCCGTGATCAAGCAAGTGGCAGACGTGTCCGAGCGACAAAGCAGGAACGTCGATTCAATAGCCGTCGCCTTGCAGCGAATGAGTGACGTGACGCGGCGGAATGCGGAAAACTCCGAGCGGGTCGCGGCCAATTCGGCACAACTGGTTAGCCAGGCGTCGATCATGCTCGAGCTTGTCGACACCTTCAGGCTCAAAGACGCTCCCGTGACGGACCCGCTCTTGGAAGCTCAAACCGCATGAACGAAAAACGAGGATTCGCTTCCGAACCAGATACAAGAGGCACGACAAAGGAGACCGTATGCTGAAGCTTCGTGTGCTGATCTCACTACCCGGCACGTTGGAGGTTGCGGCCCTGATCCTGCTGCTGGCGGGGCCGGCCCTCGCCCAGCGGGGAAATCAAGAGAAACTGGAGCGGATGACGCTGCCTGAATTGCTGGACATGAAGGTCACGTCTGTCTCCAAAAAGGAGGAGAGATCGTTCAAAACACCGGCTGCCGTCTTCGTCGTCACCAACGAGGAGCTTCGCCGCTCCGGCGCGCGCCACATCCCGGATGCCCTGCGACTGGTTCCCGGAGTCCAGGTCGCCCAGATCGACTCCAATAAGTGGGCCGTGTCGGTTCGCGGGTTCAACCATCGCTTCAGCAACAAAGTCCTCGTGCTCATTGACGGCCGTAGCGTCTACACCCCGGTCTTTTCAGGTGTCTACTGGAATCTTCAGGAATTGTTGTTGGAGGACATTGACCGAATCGAGGTGATCCGAGGTCCAGGGGCCACCCTCTGGGGAAGCAATGCCGTCAACGGGGTGATCAACATCATTACCAGGAACTCCAAAGACACCCAGGGAGGCTACGCCGAAGTCGGGGGAGGGACGCTCGAGCGAGGATTCGGCGCGGTCCGCTATGGCAGCCAGGCGGGCGCAAATGCGACTTACAGGGTTTACGGGAAGGCGAGTAGTCGCGGGAACTTCGGTCCGATGACCCCGGTTACTCCTGACGATAACTGGTGGAACTCCCGGGGTGGCTTCCGGCTCGACTGGAATGCGTCAAAACGAGATACCGTGATGGCGCAGGGAGACGTTTTCGGGGGCGTGTATGGTGGAAACACCGTTCTTCCGTCCTTTATAGCGCCTTACAGCCGTGTGCTGACGGTACGGAACGATTTCAAGTCGGCGAACGGGCTGCTTCGGTGGACCCGGCGCCTTTCCGACAAGTCGTCGACCAACCTGCAGTTCTACTTTGACCGGACCTCGTTTGAAGAACCGGTCGGGTTGCTCGTTTGGAATTCCTTTGACGTCGAGTACCAGCATCAATGGACGCCCACTCCTCGACACGGCCTCAGTTGGGGTCTCGGCTCGCGGTTTACCTCGAGCGATTTAACGCCCAGTGTGGATACGTTGAGTATCAGCTCCGACCGTACTTATAACGTCTTTAGCGGATGGGTCCAAGACCAGATTGCCTTGTCGCCGGATCGAGTTTCCCTTACGATCGGCTCCAAGTTTGAGCACAACGCTTTTACCGACGGTGAGGTGCAGCCGGGAGCCCGGCTCGCGTGGACCCCGGACGATCGCAACACCATCTGGGCGGCCGTCTCCCGCGCCGTTCACGTTCCCAGCCTGGCTGAAAACGATGCTCAGCTATTCATCGGACAGCAGGTTCAGGTAGATCCCACAAACCCGTACATACCTCCGGTCTTTGTCGGCGTGGCCGGCAACCCGGACCTGACAGTTGAACAACTTCTGGCGTTTGAAGGCGGTTACCGCCTCCGGGCCAATCGCTACGTTTCGTTCGACGTCACGGGCTTTGCAAATCGATATCGAGACCTGCGCTCCGTCATTCCCTTGCAGCCGTCCCTGGTGGTTACACCTTTCCCTCATTTGAAAGCCCCGGTCCTGTTGCAGAATGGGCTAAACGGCGAGACCTACGGGATTGAGATCGCGGCGTATGCGGATCCGTCTCCGTTTGCGCGGCTCATCTTCACTTACTCCTATCTGAATATTCAGATGGCGACGCCCGGTATCGATCTGGAATCAAACCGCCAGCCGGATCAGCAATTCAGCGCACGGGCGTCGTTCGATCTTCCCAAAGGTTTGAAGCTCGATTCCAGCTTGTACTATGTCGGCGGCCTGCCGATTTACCAACTCGGCGACTACGTTCGCGTCGATTGCCGGTTGGCCTGGGCCCCCGCGGAACGGATCGAACTGAGTGTGACCGGGCAGAATCTCGGGCAGAACCAACACGGGGAGTTTGGCACCTTATTCTGGGAGCTCCCGACGGCCGTCCCGCGCAGCGTCTACGGTTCGGTCGCATGGCATTTTTAAGCTCGGAGTGTGAGAGAAAGGGAGGGGTGACCGAACCCGGGGTAGGTTTCGAAAGCCGACGTTCCCCTGGCGAGGC
>Ga0105104_10004200_pt1 | contig 10052 bp, 7 predicted proteins | sample PPLLaktember2015_3_FD_87034 | JGI IMG/M metagenome (GOLD analysis project Ga0105104, IMG submission 87034) | Freshwater sediment microbial communities from Prairie Pothole Lake near Jamestown, North Dakota, USA - PPLs Lake P7 Core (6) Depth... | ecosystem: Environmental > Aquatic > Freshwater >... | reverse complement strand
TGTCGCTCATCGGCGCTCCGGACTCTACTCCGGGCACCCCGGTGGGATGGGCGTCTCCCGTCGGCCGGTGGATTGCCCGACGCCCGGTCAGCCGCCGGGACGGGTGACCGTCGCCAGCGAGGGTGCGTCGAGGCTGGCGGCGATCGGCGCCACCGTCTCCCGGAACCGCGCGAGGAGGGACGCCGGCACCGGCTCGTTGCGGGGGAACTTCTGGTTGAGCGGGTTGACGAAGGCACCGTTGCGCTTCATCGCGAAGTGCAGGTGCGGTCCGGTCGTCCGGCCGGTGTTCCCCGAGTAGCCGATGACCTGCTTCTGCGCCACGCGTGCCCCGGTGCGGACTCCGGCCCCGTACGAGGACAGGTGCAGGTAGCAGGTCTCGAACCCGTTCCGGTGGCGCACGCAGACGCTGTTCCCGCCCGCCCCGGTGTTTCCCGCCAGCGTCACCGTGCCGTCGGCCACGGACCAGACCGGCGTGCCGATGGCGGCGCCGTAGTCCACGCCCTGGTGCGCCTTCAGGTATTCGAGCACCGGGTGGAAGCGCATCCCGAACCGGCTGGTGACGTGGGCGAACTTCAGCGGAGACTTGAGGAACGCCTTCCTGGCGCTGGTTCCGTCCTCCTGGAAGTAGGACCACTCGCCGTCGGGGGGCTGCCAGCGGAAGACCCGCTTCGTCCCGACGCTCTCGCCGCGGTACTCGGCGGCGAGCACCTCGCCATAGCGGAGGAGGCGGCCCTTGCTGAGCACCTTCTCCACGAGGCACCGGACGCGATCCCCCTTGCGCACGTCCACGTAGAAGTCGATGTCCCAGGCGAAGACGTCGGCCAGCGCCAGGGCGATGGTGGGGTCCTCCTTCGCGGTCACCGCGGCGTCGTAGAGCGAGCTGGCCACCTCCAGCTCGACGCGGGAGACCTGGGTCTCCACCTCCACCTCGCGCTTGCGGGCGACGTAGCGCTCACCGTCACGCCGGACCTGCCACTCGTCCACCGGGCTCTGCCGGTAGTCGAAGTGGTCCAGCTCACCGCCCCGGAAGACGAGGCGGAGCTGGTCACCGACCCGGGACTTCCGGAAGTCGAACACGCCCTGCAGCGCGGCGACGACCCGATCGGTCTGCCCGGCATCGAGCCCCGCGGAGCGGAGCGCGGTGGCCAGCACCTGGTTCCGCTCCACGCGGCGATTGAGGATGCGGACCTGGGGACTGGACGGCGCAGCGGTCAGCAGCGCGGCGACGAGGGCCGGGGCGAGGACGGTCATCGGGACGGGAGTGGATCAGCCTACCAGCCTCCCCGCTCCCGCCAAGGCGACATCCGCACACCTCGCGATGTCCTCTCCCTGCTGGACCCCGCGCGCCACGGAGGCGCAGGGCTCACCACCCCGGAGGACCGCCCGTCCCGCCCCCGCCGCCGCCGGTGGGGTTCCCGCCGCCCCCGCCCCCGGTCGTTCCGCCACCGCCTGGCATCGTCGACACGACGCCGCCGTCCGGCAGGACCTGCTGCTCGCTGCCGCCGGGCGTGGGCCGGACCGCGGTATCCCCGCCACAGCCGGCGGCCACCAGGGCGCCGCCGCCGACCACGAGGACCTGGAACAATCGACGCAGATTCATGCCCGTGCTCCCTGCCTCCGCTGGAGGCCTCGACCGGAGGACACTGGCGGTCCGGCGCGTTGCGGACCACCGGCTGCGGGTGGGCCTCCCTCCCGCCGAGCGGCGTGGCAGTCTCCGGACCCCTCATGCACGTTCCCGGCGCTCTCCGAACGCTCGTCTCCCGCCTGTCGCGACGGCGAGGTTTCCTCGCGCTCACCATCGCGGTGCTCGGGCTGGGGCTGGGCGCGGCGCTCACCGTCCTGGAGATCGCCGATGCGCTGTTCTGGAGACCGCTCCCCTTCGGCGATGCCGAGCGTTTGGTCTTCGCCTGGCAGGTGGACTCCCGCGGCACTCGCCTGACCGTCACCGGGGCCGACTTCCTGTCGTGGTCCGGGGAGGACGGGCCGTTCGCGGCCATGGCGGCCGTGAGCGCCCGCGGGTTCAACCTCGCCAGCGACGGCGAGCCCGAGCGCGTGGAGGGCGCCCTGGTCTCGGCGGACTTCTTCCAGGCGCTCGGGGCGCGGCCGCTGCTCGGCCGCGTCGTCGAGCCTGGCCCGCCCGGACCACGGCTGGCGGTGCTCTCCGAGTCGTTCTGGCATCGGCGCTTCGGCGCCGATCCCGCGGTCCTCGGGCGCACCCTCTCGCTGGATGGCGAACCGGTCCAGGTCGTGGGGGTGGTGCCCGCGGCGTTCCGGCTCCCGGTGACGGCGCAGCTCTGGGTGTCTGCCCGGGCGCGCGTGCCCGAGCACCCGACATACCCCATCGACCCCGAGACCGATCGCGCCCGGCACTTCCTGACGGTGGTCGCCCGGCTGCGACCGGGGTGGTCGCTGGGGGCGGCCGGCGCGGCGCTGTCCACCCTTCAGGCGCGGCTGGCCCGCGAGTTCCCCGATGACACGGGGGAGGTCCGCGCCGCGGCGCTCACCGCGTTCCGCGAGCAGCTCTTCGGCACCGCGCGGCCGCAAGTCATCGTCCTGCTCGCGGTGGCCGCGCTGCTGGCGTGCGTGGCCTGGGTGAACGCCGCCCACCTCTTCCTCATCCGGCGCGCCCGCCGGACCCACGAGCTGGCGGTGCGGCTGGCCCTCGGCGCGAGCCGCCGCTCTCTGTGGCTGCTGTTCCTTCGCGAGGCGGCGCTCATCGCCGTGGCGGCGGGTGCCCTGGCGATGGCCCTGGCCGCGTGGGCCGCGCCGCTGCTGGTCGCGGCGAGCCCGCAGGCGGCGGGATTGCCCTTGCCCGAACCTTCGGTCCGGGTCGTCGGGCTCGCGGCGCTCCTCGTCCTCGCCTCGGCGGTCTCGATGGCGGTGCTCGCGGCGCTCCAGCCGGTGCACACCACCGAGCAGATCCAGGAGGGTGGCCACACCGGCACCGAGGGCCGCGGCGCGCGCCGGCTCCGGACCGCGTTCCTCGGCTTCGAGGTGGGGCTCTCGCTGCTCCTGCTGCTCGGAATGGGGCTGCTCCTGCGCAGCTACCGGGCGGTGCAGACGGTGGACCCGGGCTTCCGGAGCGCCGGCGTGCTGGCGGTGGATCTCCCCCTGGCCCGGTTGTTCGAGGCCCGCGATGTCGAGGGTGGCCCGCCGGTGGCGATCCTCAACGAGCTCGCCGCCCGCCGCGCGTTCGGGAACCGGAGCGCGCTCGGGCAGCAGGTCCTCGTCTGGGGCGAGCGCGTCCCGAGCGAGGTGGTGGGCGTGGTGGGGAACGTCCGGTACACCGGACTCGACGCTGAGCCCCGGCCGGAGGCGTGGCGGCCGATCGGCGCGGTGGGCTGGGCCAATCTCTCACTGGTCGTGCGGGGCAAGGTTCTTCCCGAGGCGCTGGTCGCGCCGGTCCGGGCGGCGATCCACTCGGTGGACGCCGAGCAGCCGCTGGTCCATCCGGAGCCGATGCTCGAGCGGGCCGAGGCCTCGCTCGCCGTGCGCCGCTTCACCCTCGAGGTGCTCTCCGCGGGCGCGGCGGTGGCGTTGCTCCTGGCGCTCGCCGGCATCTACGGGGTCACCGCGTACGGGGTGGCCCAGCGGACCCGCGAGCTGGGCGTCCGCCTGGCGCTGGGCGCCACCCCCCCGGACCTGGTGCGGATGCTGACCCGGGAGGCGGTGGCGGTCGTCGGGGCGGGGTGCGTTCTGGGGCTCATCGCCGGCGGGCTGCTCTCGCGGGTGCTCTCCGGCCTGGTCTTCGGGGTCTCGCGGGTCGACCCGGTCACCTTCGTCGGCTGGCCCCTGGTCCTCACCGCGGTCGCCGCCGGCGCGGCCTGGTTCGCCGCCCGGCGGGTCTCGGCCGTCGACCCCGCAGACGCCCTCCGCCATGAGTAGCCCCACCGCCGCGAGAAGGCCCACTCCGGGGCGACTGCCCGGGCGGACTCGCCGCCAGGGTGCGTCCTCACGCGCACGCCCCGTCAGGCCAGTTCCTCCGCCTGGATTCCTGCAGTGTCACGGTGCTCGCAGTCCGGCTGCAGAAGCCGGCCCGGTCCGAGACCTGTCGTCTCGACGACGCGGCGCCCGCGTGGCCACCGAGCATTCGATTGGCGAGCGGAGGCTCGCTGCGCAGCTTCCGCTCCGGAGGGGTCCCGCAATCCGCTCGCTCGCGCCGCCGCTTCGTCCCTCGCTCCTGTTCCTCCTGCTGGCCGCGCTGGGCTGCAGCGAGCGCGTGTCCTGGGTCGGCTTCCACGGCGATGCGCTGAGGAGCGGCTGGAACCCCCGGGAGAGCGTGCTGACCGCCGAGACGGTCGCCAGTGACCGCTTCGGCAAGCGCTGGGATTCGCCTTCCTTCGACGCCTTCAAGGGGGTGCCAGGCCGGGCCTACGCCAGCCCCCTCTACCTCGAGGACGTCAAGCTGACCGGCGGCCCGTTCGAGGGTCGGGTCGCCGACGTGGTCTTCGTCGGCACCAGCAACGCCGACGTCTATGCCGTGAGCGCGCTCCCCGTCCGGGACATCCCGGCCGGCACGGTGCTCTGGAAGCGACACCTCGGGGACCCCGGCCACGCGATCGACGGGCTCCGCGTGGGCGTGCTTGGCACCCCGGTGGTGGACGTGGACGCCCAGCCCCCGCGGCTCTACCTCGCGGCCGACGTCCAGGCTCCGGCGGCCGAGGGCGGAGCCGCCTGGCGCGTGTTCGCCCTCGACCTCGGCAACGGCAACGTGCTCCCCGGCTGGCCGGTCCTCCTGGACCCGTCCACCGTCGTTCCGGTGAACCAGAACGGTCCGGCCACGTTCCTCGACGCCAGCAAGCTCTCGCAGCGCGGGGGGCTGGCCATCAGCCCCGACGGCCATCTGCTCTACGTCCCGTTCGGCGGGTACTTCGGTGGGAGCGTCGGCTGGCTGGTGGCGGTCGACACCGTGACCCCGCGGGTGGCCAGCTCGTTCTCCTCCGCACCCGAGCTCGAGGGAAGGGCGAACGGAGGGATCTGGGCCTCGGGCGGGCCCGCGGTGGACACAGACGGAAGCGTGTTTGCCGTGACGGGGAACAGCCCCCCCGTCAACCTGGAGCGGACCTGGGGCGCGTCCGTGCTGCGGTGGGCCCCGGGTGTTCCCCTGCAGCTGACCGGCACCTACACCGCCTGGAACCATTGCCAGCTCGACAACGGCGACATCGACCTCAGCGGGAGCGGCGTGACGCTGCTTCCCGAGGTCCGCGGCACGAGCACCCCGCGGCTCGCCGTCGTCGGTGGCAAGCAGGGCAACGTGTATCTCCTCGATCGGGACCATCTTCCCGGCGGGCTCGACACTCGCCCGGACTGCAACTGGAAGTCGCCGATCGACTCACCTCCGGACGGCTCGCTGTGGGACCCCGCCGCGCCTCGCCCGTACTACCGGGGCGGCAGCCCCGGGCCCCTGAACGTCTTCGGTCCCTACAGCGAGGACGACGGGTGGGCGATGAAGGCCAAGGCACGCTCCACCCCGGCCGTCTTCCAGGCGGAGAACGGCACGACCTACGTGGTGGCCACCGGCTCGACGAAGGATCCCCTGGACCTCGTCACCCCCCGTCCGCCCTCGGTGGCGCGGCTCCGCGTGGTCACCCCCTCGGCCAGCCGGCCGGCATTCCTGGAGCTCGAGGCCTACGAGATGACGCTCGTCTTCCGGAGTCCCGGCACGCCGGTGATCAGCAGCAACGGCGGGCGGGACGCCATCGCCTGGATCGTCGAGCCCAACGTCGGCCGCCTCGACAATCTGGTGACCGCGCCGCCGGCCACGCTCCACGCGGTGGACGTGATGCGCATGCAGGCGCTCTGGAGCAGCAAGCCGGGAGATCTCTTCCCCGGCGCCAAGTACTACCACCCGGTGGTCGCCCGGGGGCAGGTCATCGTGGCCACTGACCGGGTGACGGGGTTCGGGCTCGAGCGGTCGGCGTTCTAGGAGCCGTCCCCGCGGACCCGCGCGGTGACGGCCAGCCCCGTCGGGGTCGTCGCCAGGCCCCCCTCGCCGGTCTCCCGCAGCTCGGGGGGGAGCATCCGGCCCACGGAGGCCATCGCTCCCACCACCTCGTCGGGAGGGATGAACGACTCGAGCCGGGCCAGAGCAAGCTGCGCGGCGCACACCGCGTGCACGCTGAAGAAGGCGTTCCGGCTGACGCAGGGGACCTCGACGAAGCCCCCCACCGGGTCGCACACCAGCCCGATGCTGTTGGCCAGGGCGAGTGTCGCGGCGTGGACGCAGGCCCGGGCGCTGCCCCCCAGCAGCTCGGTCACCGCGGCGGCGGCCATCGCCGCGCTCGAGCCAATCTCCGCCTGGCACCCTCCGGCGCTCCCCGAGATGTGCATCTGCCGGGAGATGGCCTGACCGATGCCTGCCGCGAGGACCAGGGGCATCACCAGGGCCTCGTCGCCGATTCCGAGGTGGTCGGCCACGCCGAGGAGCGCTCCGGGGACGGTGCCGGCGGAGCCCGCGGTGGGCGCGGCGACGATGCGCCGCATGCGCGCGTTCTCCTCGTTGACCGCCATCGCGTAGGCCTGGACGCGGCGGAGCAGCGGGGCGTTCAGCACGTCGGCGGCGGACCAGAGCCCGTGCGCGTTCCAGCCCACCATCCCGGTGAGCGACTTCTCGGTGGAGGCGAGGCCGGCGGTGACCGACGCCCGCATCAGCCCCAGCCGCTCGCGCATGGTGCGGCGGATGGCCTCGGGATCGGCGCCGGTCTCCGCGCAGTCGTGCTCGAGCACCCACTCCGATGCCCGTCCCGGGACCGCCTCCAGCTCGCGTAGGGTGAAGCCCGCCATCCGTTTACCCTCAGCCCTCGTCCATCACCGGGGGGAGCATGCGCACCCAGTTCATCCCGTGGATGCGGGCGATCCAGGCCAGGGCCTCGCCCGACAGGCGCGCGTCCAGCTCGAGGCACATCACCGCCTCGCCCCCGCGGCGATCGCGGTTGCTCGAGAGCGCCGCGATGTTCACCCGATCGTCCGCGACCACCCGGGTCACCGTGGCGATGGCTCCGTAGAAGTCCTCGTGGCCCACGAGCAGCGTGTGTCGCGCCCCACCGAAGCGGACGCCGACCCCGTCGATCTCCACGATCTCCACCACACCGCCGCCGATGCTCGAGCCCACCACCGTGGTGTGTCGTCCCTCGCCGTCCAGGGCAAGCCGGACCGAGTTGGGGTGGAGATTGCCGAGGTTCCCCTCCGACCAGCTGAGCGCCAGGCCGGCCCGCTCGGCCTCTGCCAGCGCGTCCGGAAGGCGGCCGTCGTCGGGCTTCATCCCCAGCAGCCCCGCCACCAGGGCCCGGTCCGTGCCGTGCCCACGGCCGGTCTTGGCGAAGCTCCCGTGGAGCGTGATGGCCGCCTTCTCCGGCGTCGCGTCGAGGATCGCCCGGGCGAGCAGGCCGATCCGGCATGCGCCGGCGGTGTGGCTGCTGCTGGGCCCGATCATCACCGGGCCGATCATGTCGAGGACGGACATCGAGAGAACCTGGAAGGTCTTCTGCCAGACCCGGGGCGGCGGACGCCAGCGCGCCCCCGCGGGAAACCCCGGTCCCGTCCTGGGGGCCGCCTTTCCGGGGACGGATCGTCGGCCCCGGGTCCGGATGGCCCTGGTCAGGCCGAGGCCTGCGCCAGGTCGCCTCGCTGGAACTCCTCGACCACGTCCTCCACGGTGACCCGGCGGTCGATGTGACCGACGTGGTCCTCGAGCCCCTCGGCCCGGCAAATGTCGCGCACCGACGCCCGCGCCCCCACCACGCGGACCGCGATGGCAAATCCGCGGAGCTCCTCCGCGAGGCCAGCCAGCATCCGCGCGCCGGCGACGTCCACCGCGGGAGAGGAAGAGAGGTCCAGCAGCAGCAGCTGCAACGGCGTCGGTGCGGCGCGGACCCCCTGCCGGATCGCCTCCCGGACGTTCTCCACGTTGAAGTAGAGCAGCGCCGCCTCGACGCGGACGAGGAGCGCTCCGGGCACCGGCTCGTTCTCCGGATTCCGTTCCAGGTCCGAGTAGGTCCGGGTGCCGGGAACGCGCCCGAGGAAAGCGACGTGGGGGTGCGCCGCGCGCCGGATCAGGAGCAGTAGCGAGATCACCACCGCCAGCATCACTCCCTTGAGGATGCCGAGCACCAGCACTGCGGCGAACGCGGCCATCGACATCCGGAACTCGGAACGGCTCACTTTCCGGAGTTGGCGGAGCTCCCGGATGTTGATCAGCCCCTTCACCGCCACCAGCACGATCGCGGCGAGGACCACGTTCGGCAGGTTGGCCAGGGTTCCGGTCAGGAAGAGCAGGCAGACGGCGATGGCGATCGAGGCGAACACCAGTGACAGGGGGCTCCTCGCGCCGGCCTTGTCGTTCACCGACGACTGCGACAGCCCCCCGGCCACCGGGTAGGACTGAAAGACGGCCGCGGCCAGGTTCGCCGCGCCGAGGCCGAGCAGCTCCTGGCGGGGGTCGATCTCCTGACGGTGGGCCGCCGCCAGCGCTCGCGCCGCCGAGACGCTCTCCACGTAGGCGAGCAGGAGGCAGGCGAAGGCCAGGGGAATGAGCCCGTCCACCTCCTGCGGCCGCAGCGTCGGCAGCTGGAAGTGGGGGAGCCCGCGGGGGAGCGCCCCCACCACCTGGAAGCCGAGGTCGCCGAGCGAGGTGAAGGAGAGCAGCACGATCGAGACAACCACCACCCCGAGCGCCACCGGTCTCCCCGGGAGGAGCCGCTCGCCGAGCAGCAGGACCACGATGGCGGCCACGCCGAAGCTGATTACCGGAAGACGGGTGGAGGGCAGCTGGCCCCAGAGGACGTGGAGGCGCTCGAAGAACCCCTCTCCGCCGCCGCTCACCCCGAAGAGCTTGGGAAGCTGGGTGGTGGCGATGGTCAGCGCGGCCCCGGCCTTGAACCCGAGGAGGATGGTCTCGCTGATGAAGTTCACCAGCGAGCTGAGCCGCAGCGCCCAGGCGATCACGCACATCGCGGCGGTGACCAGCGCGGTCAGCGCGGCGATCTGGGCCCAGCGGGCCGGGTCCCCGGCGGCCATTCCGGCGATGGTGACTCCGACCAGGAGGGAGATCGCCGAGGTGGGCCCGATGGCCAGCTGCCGCGACGAGCCGAACAGCGCATAGCCGAGGCCGCCCGCCAGGTACCCGTAGACGCCGTACTGCGGCGGCAGGCCAGCCAGCGACGCGTAGGCGAGCGACACCGGGATGCCGTAGGCGGCGAGCGTCACGCCGGCGATGGCATCGTTCGGAAGCCAGCTGGCTCGATAGGTGAGAAGCCACCGCGCCGGGGGAAAGGCGGCGCGCCATCCCCGGACGGAAGCGCCGCCGGGCACCGCGCCCGTCGTGGGCGCATCCGTGCTCATGTCGAAACTTCGGCACACCGACGTGCCGGGGGGCAAGGGCCCTAGGTCGTACGGGCCGCCCCGGCTTCGCGAGGCCCGGATCGCCTCAGCAGGACCACGAAGGTGAGGTAGTGGGTGACCAGCAGCGCCGGAACCCAGAAGGCCGGGATCCAGTACGCCGGCCCCATGAAGGGAGCCGCGTCGGTGACGGTCGCCAGGACGATGGCGTCGAAGAGGTCGAGCGTTCCCTCGACGTTGAAGATCCACACCAGGGCCCGTGCGCTCCGGCTTCCGGCGCTCACCGCCCAGAGGGCGAGCAGGGCCAGCACGGCGGCGAGGAAATCGCCATAGGCGGCCGGAACCGCGAAGCGGGGAGGGACGCCGGGGTAGACGCCGCCGGGGCTGAGGAACATCAGGCCGAGGTGCCGGAAGGCGTGCAGCAACAGGATGGGAGTCATCACGGTCCGGAAGTCGAGCCGTCCGAGCCGGGGCACGACGTAGATCCGCGTCGCGAGCGCGAAGATCAGCGTGCTGAGCACCAGGTTGATGGTGAGGATGTTCACCGGGCGGTGACTAACGACGGGGAGTCGCGAATCCGGCTGGACGCGGCGGACGGCAGCCCGGCCGCAGTCGCCGTTGCCGCCGAGGCGCCGGGCCAGGACACCCCGTCTCAGCCGGCGCGACGCGGTGTCGCGCTTCCGGCCCGCTAGGGCGCGTCGCTCTTCTCGGCCTCG
>Ga0105104_10004199_pt1 | contig 10052 bp, 6 predicted proteins | sample PPLLaktember2015_3_FD_87034 | JGI IMG/M metagenome (GOLD analysis project Ga0105104, IMG submission 87034) | Freshwater sediment microbial communities from Prairie Pothole Lake near Jamestown, North Dakota, USA - PPLs Lake P7 Core (6) Depth... | ecosystem: Environmental > Aquatic > Freshwater >... | reverse complement strand
GGAGCGCTGGTTGGGATCCCGCTCTTCCTGCTGGCGACGGTTGCGCCGCTGGCATTTATCGGCGGCATCATCCAGGTGTTTGGGTCGAGTACCTGGACCCTGACGTATCGAGAGATCGTGGCCTTGGAGGGCTAAGGCGTCCTCGGGATCGATCAAGAGGGTGCGCGGGCCGCTCTCGCAGAAGACCGGACGCGCCCCTAAGAGCAGGGCAGGTCCTATACTATTGATCCAGGTATAGGTGGGGCAGATCACTTCGTCTCCGGGGCCGACCCCGAGACCAAAATATGCACAGTACAGGGCTGACGAACCGTTGGCAGTCGTCAAAGTGTAACGCGCGCCGGTCCATTTCCGCCAGCGCTGTTCGAACTGGCGTACGACCGGGGTGGCCCCCGAGAGCTCATTCTGTAATGTGATCTCGTAGACCTGCCTGGCCTCCGCTTCGGTTATCTGCTGCCAGAGGTCCTGGGACATTACCCCAGGTACTCTCGCAAATGCCGGCTGCGGGTGGGATGGCGCAGCTTGCGCAGGGCCTTGGCTTCGATCTGGCGGATGCGCTCGCGGGTGACGTTGAAGTAGCGGCTGACCTCTTCCAGGGTGTGGTCCTTGCCGTCGATCAGCCCAAAGCGCAGCTCGAGCACCTGGCGCTCGCGCTCCGACAGGGCCGCCAGGGCGCTCTGCACCTGCTCGCGGAGCATCTCGCGTGCGGCTGCGTCCATCGGCTCGAGGGCTTCATCGTCCTCAATAAAATCACCCAACTGGCTGCTGTCTTCATCCCCTACCGGGCGCTCGAGCGACACCGGTTCTTCGGCAGACTGGAGGATGCGCTGCACCTTTGCGGCCGCCCAGGCCAACCGGCGCTGCACCCCCGGATCCAGGACGGTATTTTCCGCCTTGGCGCTGGCGATCATGAGCATGTCGGCATCGTTCAAGAAGCTGCTCTCGAGGGCCAGCTCTTCATTGGTTGGCTCGCGGCCAAGCTGCTGGACCAGCGTGCGCTGAACGCGCAGCAGACGCGTGATCGACTCGAACAGGTGCACCGGGATGCGGATGGTGCGGGCCTGCTCGGCGATATAGCGGCTGATCGACTGGCGGATCCACCAGGTGGCGTAGGTGCTGAATTTAAACCCGCGGGTCGGGTCGAACTTGGTCACCGCGCGCAGCAGTCCCAGGTTGCCCTCCTGGATCAAGTCCAGGAATGAGATCCCACGCCCCAGGTAGCGCTTGGCAATACTGACCACCAGGCGCAGGTTCGCGCGGATCAGGGTCTGGTTGGCCTCGTCAGCCCGCCGGCCGATCCCCTCGATCTCCTCGCGGAGCACATCATCGGGCGGGATGGTCTTTTCGATGATCTGGATCACCGGCATGGCCTGGTCGTTGCTCTGCAGGAATTTGAAGAGCGGCTCGGCCATCTCCGGCGGGAGCATGTACAGGCACAGGAACAAGGCAAAAGCGTTGCGCACCAGCCCATCCCAGGCCGGGTCATGGCCCCACAGGCCGTTATCCAGGTAGGCGCGCATGTACGAAGGCTCATCCGCCTGCCACTGTTTGCGCAGCATCTGGGCTTCGGCCAGCACCAGGCTCAGGTCGGGCATATCGTGACCCAGGCGGTGAGTGTCCTTCCCCAGGGTTACTGCCGATGTCAGCATTTCCTCGGCCAGGATGCGGAACAGGTTGAAACTGCGGCTGCCGGGTTCTTCTTCGACCTCGGTCGGCCGGTCGACCAGCGTTTCGATGTGCCGCTGCGCTTCGATGCGCGCAGCCAGACGGAACTCGCTGTCAGCGTCTAACAAATGGATCTGGCCGATCTCCTTCAGGTACAGGCGAACCGGGTCTTCGGAAAGCTCGACGGCCAGGACCGGGTCTTCCAGGATTTCCAGGGGATCTTCGGATGCCAGCTCGGCCCATTCTTCAGCCGTCTGCGAAAGGTTCTGCTCGTCTGGTTCTTCTCGCACCAGCAATTCTACATCCGGAGCAGCAACATCCAGCTCTTCGGAAGGGATAACCCCTTCTTTCCCCAGTTTCGAGGGCGCACCGTCGCGCAAAGCCGGCTGACCCGGCTTGCCGGTCTTCGCAGTCCGGCGGGTGTCCACGACTTTTCTCCCGGCAGCATTCCGCTGGGCTGAGGCTGGTTGGGTTTTCGGATTGGGTTTTGGTTTAATTGGACGAGACATATGCTATTTAATATACCATGAATCTAAAGTACGGGCGACGGATTCAGAAGGGGTGCTTTCGCTAAAAATAACCAATCAATTTGCATAATTGAAACGCAATCTCCGTTTCTCGCTTCCAATTTACGGGGCGCTACGCTCCTACCGTTTATTGGTCACCTTGATTAGGGCGCGGTCCAGGCGCTCGCGCATCTGGATGTACTGGACGACCATCTCTGCGTAAGAGCGGGCGCGCAGGTCGCCATCCTGCTGGATCTCTTCCTGTAAAAAGCGAAGCTGGTTCAGATGCTCGCGCACAGTATTCAAGCGCAGCAAGAGCACTTTCTGGATCAGCTCATCGACCACCGTATCCGGGTCCGGCGCGGTCGGGAAGGGTTTTTCCAACCAGGGGTTGACCCGCTCGCGGAGCGGTTCGTCTAGATGATATAACACGTAATCTACCGGTTCGGCTTCGGTCTGGGCCACCGATTCCTGGACCAATCTCAGGATCATCTGGTGGTCCGTGTTGCCGAAGTCGGGGATGTCCAGGCGGCCCAACCCGGCCTCTTGCAGCGAGCGGTCCACCAGGTGGATCATTTCCGGTCGGTGGACCAGGAAACCCAGGCAGAAACTTTCCAACAGGAAGGACGGGCTGGCCAGAAAGCTGTTTTCGGCCGCGGCGGGCCGGTTGGAAGGGACCCGTTCGCGAGAAACCGGCCCGCCGCGGGTGCGCGGGCGCGAGCGTTGGCCAACCGCTTGCGCGCCGACCAGCGAGCGTTCATCCACTTTCAACAAGCGCGCCAGGCGCTGGCGGTAGGCATCCCGCTCGACCGGGTTGGCAACATCTTCGACCAGCGGGAGGATCTGGGCCGCGACCTGGCTTTTGACCTTGGGGTCGTCCAGGTTCTGCCCGGCGGCCAGGGTCTCCATGACATGCACCACCACCGGTTTGGCCGATTCGAGGATGCGCGCCCATTCCTGCGGGTCGCGCAGGACGACTTCGTCCGGGTCCATCCCGGCCGGCAGGGCCGTGACGCGCACATCGGCCTGCAGGCGGGCTTCGTGGCGCAGCAGCCCGCGCGCATCGAAAGCCAATTCCGTTTCGTGGTCCATCGCCTGGCGGGTAATCTCCAGGCCGCGCAGAGTGGCCTTCTCCCCGGCGGCATCCGCGTCGAGGGCCAGTACGATGCGGCGGGTGTAGCGCTTGAGCAGGTGGAGCTGCGCTTCGGTGAGGGCCGTCCCCATGGGTGAAACCGTATTGGTGAAACCGCCCTGGTGCAGGGCGATCACGTCCAGGTAGCCCTCCACGATCACCACCTGGTCTTTGGCGCGGATGGGCTTGCGCGCCTGGTCCAACCCGTACAGCATGCGGCCCTTGTCGAACAGCACGGTCTGCGGGGAATTGAGAAACTTGGGGATGTCGTTCGGGTCGAGGATGCGCGCACCAAACCCGGCCATGTGCCCGGCCATGTCGCGGATGGGGAACATGATGCGGTTGCGGAAGCGGTCGTACACGCCCCCTGAATCGCGCTGGGTGACCAGCCCGACCTGGAGCAGGTCATCCTGGGTATAGCCTTTGCCGCTCAAATACTGCAGGGCTGCCTCCCATTCGGCCGGCGCGTAGCCCAGACCGAAAACCTCCAGGGTGGCATCGGTCAGGCCGCGTTTGTGGAGGTAGTCGAGGGCCGGCTTGCCCGCCTGGGTGTGCAAGAGCTGATGGCGGTAAAAAGTCACCGCCTCTTCCAGCAGCGCATGCAGGCGCTCGTGCTCCTCTTCCGCGGCCCTGGCCTGGGGGGTGGGCGGCTGGACGACCACCCCGGCGCGCTCGGCCAGGCGCTTGAGCGCTTCGGGGAAGTCCAGGCCTTCCTTCTTCATCACAAACCGGAAGATATCGCCGCCCTCGTTGCACTGGCCAAAACAGCGCCAGGTGCCGCTGTCGGGGAAGACCACAAAGGCAGGCGTGCGGCTGTTGGCGTGGAACGGGCAGAACCCGGTATAGTTCTTTCCAGCGTGACGAAGCTGGACTGTTTCAGAGACCAGGTCGACGATATCGAGGCGGGCCTTGATCTCATCAATCGTGTTCATGCGTTGGGCAGCCGTTCTCCTGGGGTAAGGGACTCGAGCATTTGAAATGTCTGGACCGGAACGTGGTTGAATTATAGACTCATTAGGGTGGATTAGCAACCCGGGGGGGAGAGGGGTTTAGAGTTTAGAGTTTAGAGTTTAGAGTTTAGAGTCAAGCTGTCAGGTGTCAGCCATCAGCGATCAGCGATCAGCCATCGGACTTTAGATAATCGCTGATGGCTGAAAACTGTAAACTCTTCTATCTGTCTCTTTAAAAAGTTTCTTAAAAGAGTCTGATTCAAGTCACATCGTGTGACTCCTGGGGGTGTCTGGGAGTGACTGTGGTGTTGCTGAGAGCTACAGCAGAGTCACCCGGTGTGACTGTGCGGGAGGGGTGGTGTGTCTGGGTGAGACACCTGGAGGGGGATGGCGCGAGACGCGGAGGGTAAAACTGAAACAGGATGGGCAGGATATTCAGGATCCTCCCCCTCCCCATCGGCCGGTTGGTCCGTGATCCCCCTTTCGCTCCCCCACCCATCCCCCGGCGAGCCACCCAGGTTGCAGGTGGTGAGAGGATGAGAGTCAATATCATCCCTTTACTGGATGGATCAACTCCCTGGTTGTAAAAATTGGACTCTTCCTATATGACGATGATTGAATAATATCAACATTTTTTACTCAGAACTATCTTTCAAATTTTTAGGGCGGTACCGACCTTAACCATTCCCGCACACCACCATGATGAGAGCATGTGCCACGGCGGTGCTGAGAATAGGAATAGGTGCCATCGTTACAAATTGCAGTCGGTCCGCCCGAATCTCCACCGGAGCCACCACTGGGTGCATTGGTGGCAGTTGGCAGGCGAGTGTGAGTACGGGTTGGCCTGGGGGTATTGGTCCAGGTTGCTGTGGCGGTGAGCGTTGGGGTGAAGGTAATAGTTGGGGTATTGGTAATGGTGGGGGTCAGCGTATTCGTGGGAGTCAGGGTGAGTGTGGAGGTGCCTGTCGTTGTGGGGGTGACGGTGCCGGTAAAGGTTGGGGTTATGGTAGGGGTGTTGGTGACGGTGGGGATGGATACCACGATAATTGAGGCGGTCGATCCAAGGGCAAGCACTGACTGGAAGACCGGTCCCAGGGCCAGGGCAAGAATTAACGGTATGAGACCCATCATATAAGCGCCAGTGGTCTTGCCTTGTTTTAAGGGCATGCAATAAGCCAAGAAATTCCATATCGTGACGCCGGCAAATTCCTTCAGTGTGTGTTTAACTTCAATCAGATTTTTCTTAAAGGGGATGAGCTCAGCCTGGGTTTTCTCGCGGGCAGCCTGGTTAGTCTTTTCGCGCTGATCAGCATCCAGGCGGATGCGGGCCAGATCTGCCTCGAAGGCGGCTTTTGCGGCGACTTTTTGTTCCTCAAGCTGGCGCTGGAGCCGGTTATGTTTTTGGCGGATCTCATGCTCTTGATTTTCAGGGAGCCTGGTCGGCCGGGAGGCGTGGACACGGGTCAGGATTTGGGCCCGCCAGGCGTCGACCGCGCTGGCCTTGGCTTCGCCGAAACCTGGGATATTCAAGATCCGAGCGGTGGAGACGTCGGCGGCGGTGCGGATCCCAGCGGAGAGCAGTTTTTCTTTGAACTTGGGACCTATGCCAGCGATCGAGGCGTCAAAGAGAGAAGCCGATCGCATGCCGGCGTTAATGTAGCTGGTTTGCAGTGTCTCCAGCGCTTTGACTAGCTCGTTCTTTTCTGCTTCGCGACTTTTGGAAATTTGAGCGTCGAGCTGGTGTACCTGGTCGTGATAGGCTGCCTGGCGCTTATCGTTGGCCAATGCCTGGTTTTTGTGGATGGTTTCAAACTCAGATTTTAGCTGAGTGAGGTAGGCAGTCCGCCTGGAGATCTCGGTATTGAGCTGGGCGGAGCGCTGTTCGAGGGTTTGCTTTTCTTTGACGCGGTTTAAGGAGAAATAGCGAGAGCGGAGCCAGAGACCAGCCAGGAGGGTAAGTAGGACCACGAAGAGGGATATCAGCAGCGGGACCCAATAGAGCCAATCGATGGATAGGCCGATGGCCATTGTAAAAAGCAAAACGCCGGTTACCAGGGCTGCCAGGTAGACGAGCAGCAGGCGTGCGGTCCACTTTTTTTCTAAGCGGAAATCATGATAAAAGAGGTCGACTAACATGAATGCCCCCTTATTATCATGAACGATAAAATATTGATTTGGTTACAGTCCGGAAACTTAAATTTTTGTAGCACGAGTAATCGGATATGGCACCCTAGACCGATTCTCACCCGGCAAGGTCATTCTTCTTACCTTCAACTTGGCGGAAATAAGTAAGCCGGGTTGGGATTTCCTAGGGGATGATCTAAAGCCGCCGGTTCAAGGGCTGGCGAAACCCGAGCGACGACCGGTAGGAAGAATAGGCCACCCCGCTGTGGAGTGTCTTACACAAAGCGGCAGAATCAACCAGTAAAACGAAAAATCAATCTGCTTGAGAGAAAGTATTGACAAAACAAGCAACATTTTCGTTTACAATAACTATTACCGTACAAATAGTTTGTGCAATGAGGGGAAATAATCTGGCTAATGCTTCGTGACGATTTATACGCGCCGTTTGCATCCAAAAATCCATCGAACTTCAAAATAGGGGAGCCGGCATCATCCATGAAAACAGGAACAGCGGGGTTGTTTTTGGTCAGTATTTTGATTTCAGCATGCGCCCCAGGGCAAATTTTGGGACCCACGCTAACCTCTACCCAAACAAACACTTCCACACCGACCCCGACTTATACGCCTACCCCAACACAAACCCCCACTTTAACTCCGACTTTCACTGTTACGTCTACCCCAACGAAAATATCCACCTCCACACCGACGCCACCCCCCGGCCTGAATGTAAAGACCGATACGATTGTAAAAAACCACAAAGACTTTTTTACATTTCGCAGCATTGCAGATATCGATGGGCAACCCGCTCAAGAAGGAGTGACATCCGAAGGGTTTAGCACAATAACCCTGGTTGGTTCACCCGATCTTGTCCAAGCAGAGCTTAGAATCGATTTATCTCAGGAAAATCCATTTTTTGCAACAGGCTATTGGATATACTTCCTCGAGGTAACCACCTATGGCGGGAAAGAAGCGGCGGATTGGGTACACGATCACTTTTCCGAAGCCATCGAAAATGGCAAAGTTGAAAATGTGTTTGGCAAAGCGCGGGTTATTCTCGAATCGAACAGCAGCGGATCTCTTTTTATCATGACAATTTTGCCAGCGATGAGTCAATAAACCCTGGCGGGCGCACAGAATATCGATCCCGGTTGACTGGCTATGCAGTTGTAAAGAAGAGGGGAAAGATGACGAGAACTATTGTTTGGGGTTTATGCGCAGTCATTATTGGAGCAGTCTTGTTCGCTTACCTGGACCATAAAGCAGCTACAACGTTTAGCCCGGAAACCGGGCAAGCCATTCTAGATACTATCGTCAAGGGATATGATTGTTTCGGGGAAGTGTTATTGAATGGGGGTGACGTTAGCTCATTAAAGAGGTATTTTGCCAATGACCCGCAGTTTTATTATCCCGATGAAATAGAATTTATTGAAAAAGTTATGGGTAAGGAAGCAGCAAAAACTCCGGGGTATCTGACTGCCATTGAGGCTAAATTTAAGGCTTTTGGGGTAGCTCGAAGGATCGTGAAGGAGACGCAGGCAGCCTTAAAAGAAGATCAGAAATTAACCGCAGAGGACCGCGAAAGAATCAAGGAATTGAGCTATGGCATTCCCCTGCCTTCATCGGCCTTTGAAGACAATAGTGACTACTTTCCATCGACAGAAAGGGAGTTTACCTGGATCGAAATAAAGGTCAGGGGTAACCGGGCAACGGTGATCTATGACGATATGCAGGCGAAACAAAAAGCAACGCTGAAATTAATAGAGGGAAGCTGGCACATTATCGGTATCGATCCAATATCGGTACATTTTTAGGGATCCGTCAAAGTATGCAATAGCATCGACCGTCGAACCCATGCTGCTCAACCGAATTATAGGTAAGGTTGGGTTTCGCTACCGGGTGAGCAGATAAACGGGATTCAAGAATCGCTCCTTTCGGCAACCTGCATATCTGGCAGGCGCGCCACAGATGATCCAGGTTGGCAGTACTATAAATGGGCGAACCATTGCCTTCAAACCCGGCTTTAATTCGCTTCCTTTATAGAGCCTGCGCGTTGGCGCAGCAGCGGCTCGCGAATCGCCTTTGCATCCAGCTTGCTCGCGCCGAGAAAAGTGACGAATCGCGCAAACCCGCAAGCCAATGCCTCCGCAAATGCCTCATCCTTGCCGAGGGCCTCATCTTCCAACCACAAGCCCAGGATGACGAACGTGTTGGTCGTCCGGTCGAGTTTGCTGTCGAATCGCGCGACGAGCCGGTCGCCCCACAAAATCGGCAACGTGTAGTAACCGAACCTACGCTGGAGCTCAGGCTTGTATACCTCCCACACGTAGTCGAAGCCAAATAGAACTTTGGCTCGCCCGCGGGCGCTGACGTGATCGAGTGGTGCAAGGAAGACGACCTCTTCAGTCGTGGTCGTCTCCAACGGCGTCCACGCGTCCGGCACGCGCCCTGCGTTCAAATCGCGCAGCAATTTAGCGTCGCTGCCGAGCGCGTAATGCACCATCTTCCAACCTTCAACCTGCACCTCAATGATGTCGCCATCCGCCAACAACGCCTCGCGGATCTGCTTAGCTTTGCTAAATGGCACGCCCCGATGAAACGAATCACTCGTGAGGTTCAGCCGCGACAGGCCGGAGAAGCTGACTTCCTTTTTGATCAAGAAGCGGTCCGCCTCGGCCTCGTCGCTTTCACGAACCAGATGCGCCGGCGCGACCGCTTCAGTGAGTGCGTACACGCGCTCGAAGTTCTCGCGGTGGTGCGTCATGACTTCGCCGGTGCGCCACAAATAATACAAAGCCAAGGCGCTGTCCTTGCGGCCGCGATAACTTTGCGTTCGCGTCCGCGTCGCCATCTCGAAGTCGCGGTTGCTCACGGCGCCGCGCTCGTGCAAAATGGCCCGCATTTCGACGATGGCATCGGCGTGGTCGCGGGCCATACTTCGAATTCGCGAGTCGCTATCACGCTCGCGGCGCATGACCACGCGCCAGTGCGGCAGCTCGTCTATCGGTCGAGCGGCCAGCCAGCCACCCCAGTCAAAGAACTTGCGCTGCCGGTAGGCCACATCCTCCCTCAAATTCTGACAGGCCGGCAACACTTGTTGGTTGGCCCGATTGTTGTACTGGATAAATTCCATAAACGTTGATCCAGAGAGTGCATCCATAAAACGAGACTCCGGGAAAAGCAATCGTACTTTCAAATCCAGGACAGCGTCTCGACCGAAGCCGCCTGACAGCCTGGCGCTTAGCCGCCTGCTCAAGCTGCCGTGCCTGGGCGGCGAATCCTGCGCCGAGGACGGCGCAGGGAGCAGGGTTACACCGAGAATTAGCCAGATTTTAGTACGAAACTCGCTCAAGCTGCCGTGCCTGGCGGCGAATCCTGCGCCGGGGACGGCGCAGGGAGCAGGGTTACACGACGAACCAGTTAGTTCATGGTGCAAAACCTCTAGGTTGAGTGCTCCCCTGGGGTCTCCCTGGACTGTCCGTCCACCTGCCGAAGGCTGCGGCCTTCGGTGGCGCAGGCACCTCCGGCAGGCTGACCTCCGTATCTGGAGCAAGGTTGGCGGGTTATCGAAAGACCCGCGGGTCAGCCCAGCCGCAGGTGGCGTCCTGTCCTGCCTGCGGCCAGGCCTACGGCCAGGATCATGGACCTGCACCTGGGCGCAGCCTTCGGCAGGTGGGCCAG
>Ga0105104_10004198_pt1 | contig 10053 bp, 10 predicted proteins | sample PPLLaktember2015_3_FD_87034 | JGI IMG/M metagenome (GOLD analysis project Ga0105104, IMG submission 87034) | Freshwater sediment microbial communities from Prairie Pothole Lake near Jamestown, North Dakota, USA - PPLs Lake P7 Core (6) Depth... | ecosystem: Environmental > Aquatic > Freshwater >... | reverse complement strand
GAAGGATAAGGGATAAAGGATAAAATATTAAAACGTAAAACGTGAAAATTTATGGATATTCAACCTGACTTTCGACGTTTACGTTTTACGTTTCACGTTTTACGCTTCAGGCGGATGTTGTGCCCGCATCGTTTTCGGGTTCGTTGGCCGGGGTTTCTTCAGGCTTATCTTCCACCCCCAGCTCGACGCGCTCTTCCATGCGGATCTGGCCGCGCAGGAAAGCGCCTTCCTCGGTGGAGAAGGAGACGGTGATCACATCCCCCCAGACCCGGCCCGTGCTGCGGATCTCCAGCTTTTCGGCGGTGATATTGCCGCGCACGGCGCCGGCTACGATCACGGTGTTGGCGCGCAGGTTTTCGCAGGTAATCCGTCCGGTCTCGCCGACCACTACCAATCCGCGCAGGGCGATCTCTCCTTCGAAGGTGCCTTCGATGCGTACGCCGCCGCTGCCGCGCAGGTTGCCCTGCCAGTTGATCCCGGGCCCCAGCACGGATGTGACCCGCTCGGTGGGCGGCGCCTGTGGGGTGGTGGGTGGGTTGACGTTTCTTCGAAACATGTAGACTCCAGTTTATTCGGAGAAAAAATCAAACAGGACATCCAGGATGAATAGGATAAAAATGGGGATTCAAACCTGTTTTTTTCTAATCCTGAAGATCTTGTCCATCCTGTTTTGACATCTTGTAGCAAATCTAATATTGTCAGGGTAGCATAAAGCTATTCAACAGGCCATATCGTTCCCGCTCGGACGATGCCGCCGGCCGGGACGTCCGCCTTGACCGTGGCGCCGTTGCCGATGCGCGCCCCAGGGCCGGCTTTGACCTCTAAATTGAGCGTGGCGCCCATCCCAACCAGGACGCGCTCGCCCAGCTGGACCCCGCCGGCCAGCATGGCTCCCGGGGAGACATTTGAATAATCACCCAGCCGGCAGTCGTGCGAGACGATTGCCCCGGTGTTGACAATCGCGCCAAACCCGACCTCGGCGTCGCTGCCCACATAGGCGTGCGGGAAGACCTGTACTCCCGCCGAAAGCCGGGCGCTGGCTTCGACAAAGGCGGTCGGGTGGACCACGGCCGGGCAGGCCATCCCGGCCTGGGCCAGGCGCTCGAAGACCCGCATCCGTGCGGAGATATTGCCGATCCCGCCCACCGCGTTGACCGCCAGGCGGATACCCTGTCCGTGCAGCTCGCTCAACCGGTCTCCGCCGCCGAGCACGGGCACCCCTAATATGGTCGAACCGGGTTCCAGGCCGTCATCGATCACCCCGGCCAGGCGGTAGGTATTCAGCAGCCGCAGCAGATCGATCACGGATTTTCCATGCCCGCCCCCGCCGTATACCAGGATGGCGGCCGGGTCAAAGGCCGGGCGGGTGGTTGGCTGGGCCGCGGCAGGCGTGGGTGGTTGATCCAGCAGCGCGCGCACCTGGGTCTCGGTGACCAGCGGACCGGCAGGCAGGCGGGACAGGTCCAGTCCGGACTGGCGCGCCAGGGCCAGCGCCGGTTGGGTGATGCGCAGCCCTTGCGGGATGAATTCTTGCGAGCCGTCCCGGGAACCTGCGCCGCTGGCCGGTCTGTCGGCCGCGGGTGGAACGGCACCGGCCTTTTCGGCCAGGTACGCCAGCACCTCGCCGGCGCGCACGGTATCGCCCTGGCGGAAACGCAGCCCGATGATAAACCCGTCCCCCTCAGCATACAGCTCGCCGGTGGATTTGGTTGTCTCCAGGGTAGCCAGCAGGTCGCCTTTGCGGATCGCCTGGCCCTCGCCGGCGGCCAACGACACCAGGCTGGCATCCACCTCGTTGGGGTTGAGGAGCGGGATCAAAATCGGGAGCGGCTCTGGCATGGTTCTGTTATACCATCATTTTTGCCGCGCGGAGGAGATCTTCTTCCCCGGGCAGAATGATCTCTTCCAGCGCTCCGGAGGCCGGGATGGGCAGGTCGCGGGCGGCCAGGCGATAGCTCTTAATCAGCCGCGGGCCCAGGCTTTCGGCGCAGCGCGCCAGCACCTCGGCCCCCCAGCCAAACGCAAGCGAGCCCTCTTCTGCCACCAGCAGCCGCCCGGTGCGGCGCAGCGAATCCAGCAGGGGGTCGAGATCGAGCGGTGCCAGCCGGGTCGGGATGACCAGCTCGATAAACAGCTCGTGTTCGTAAGCCAGGCGCAGCGCGGCCTGGCGCGCCAGCTCGGACATGTGCCCGTAGGCCGCCAGGGTGAGCCCAGGCGGCGGCGCGCTTCGGATGGAGAGCGTATAGGTGGGGCCGGACTGCGGCCCGGAGCGGCGCACCTCGAAATCGGGCAGGCCGGCGGGATCCAGGACAGGGGCCAGGTAGAGCAGCTTGTTCTCGATAAAGAGGGTCGGGTCTTCGCCCAGGGTGACGGCCTGGTAGAGCAAACCGCCGGGGTCATCCAGCGCGCAGGGCGCCAGCACCTGCAGCCCGGGTACGCCCAGGAAGATCTTTTCCAGGCTCTGGCTGTGGGTTGGACCGTACCCGCGGCGCCCGCCCATGGGGGTGCGTACTACCAGCGGAACGCGCACCTGTTCGTTGTACATCCAGCGGAACTTGGCGGCGTGGTTGACCAGCTGGTCGGCGGCCAGGGTGAGGAAATCGCCAAACATGATCTCCACCACCGGGCGCAGCCCGCGCAGGGCCATCCCGGCCGCCATCCCGACGATCCCCGCCTCGGAAATAGGCGTGGTCAGCACCCGGTCTGGAAACTGGGTGGACAGCCCGCGGGTCACCTTAAAGGCCCCGCCGTACGGGTCGAGGATATCCTCGCCCAGCAGCAGGACGCGCGGATCATCGGCCAGGGCGCGGGAAAGGGCGGAATTGAGGGAAGAAAGAACGGTATCCATCTTATTCCTGTCTCGCCTGGCGAAACGAATCCTGGACCACCCATTCCACCTCTGCCTCGACGGCTTCCCGCTCCGCGGGGTCCAGATCAGGCGCCAGGATGCCCAGCGGGTCGCGGGCGGCTTTGAGACGCTCGATCAGCGCCGGAGGGCGGGTATCGTCGCCCTTGGAATGCGGTCCAAAGCGCTCGGTGTTGAGGATCAAAGCCTGCGGGCGAGGGCTGCGGCGGATCTCGCTCAGCAAGCGGGCGGCCTCCGGGGCGATCTCGCGCACGTCGCTGGTGTCGAGCTCGCAGGTTGGGATGCCAAAGGCCTGGAAACGGGCGGGGATGGCGCCGGCCATTGCCAGCCCGGTGGGGGTGGTCTGGGCAATGTGGTTATTTTCGAGCACAAACAGGATGGGCGCTTCCCACAGGCTGGCCAGGTTGAGCGATTCGTACACCACGCCTTCCCCCAGGGCGCCATCCCCCAGAAAGACGACTGTCAGCGCCCCGCTGCCCCTGCGTTTTTCGGCCAGCGCCATCCCGGTGGCGACAGGGATGGTTCCGCCCAGGATCCCGTTGGAATAGAAATTGCGCCACTGCAGGTGCTGCGAGCCGCCTTTTCCGCCGCATACTCCGCTGGCTTTACCCATCAGCTCGGCAAACAGGGCGCGCGGATCGCCGCCATAGGCCAGGAAGTGCCCGTGGCAGCGGTGGTTGCTCACCACGATATCGTCCGCCCCGATCTGCGAGAGTACCCCGACCGCGTTGGCCTCCTGCCCGATGCAGGTGTGGGTCGTCCCATAGAATACGCCGCGCGAGAACTCCGCCAGGACGGTCTCCTCGAAGCGGCGGATCAAGTATAGTGTGCGGTAATAATTTGTTTGAATGGTCATTGAGTATGAAGACATCTCGCGCAAAGCCGCAAAGAAATTTACATTAAGCAGGTTTTCTCGGCTGGTTTTCTGGCAGGCCGTTGACCAGGCGAGTAATGCCCTGTTTGATGGTTGATTCGCCAAAGTTGATCAACAGCCCAAGCTTTTTATCCGCCAGACGCAGATAGGTAAGTAGTTGTTTCTTATGGACCGGGAGAATCATCTCTACTGATTTTAACTCAAGGATGACCTTATCTTCTACTAATATATCGATTCGATATCCTTCCGCGAATTGTATTCCATCGTAAATTACCGGCAAGGGCACTTCCCATTTCACTTTCAGACCGCGTTTCTCCAATTCATAGCGCAAGATTGTCAAATACACGCTCTCCAATAACCCAGGCCCTAGTGTGGTATGGATCTTATAAGCCGCATCCACGACGATCTTAGCGATCTCATTCTCGTCCATTCTCCCCTCCAGATTTCTTTCTTGATTGTTTCCCTTGGCGTCTTTGCGGCTTTGCGCGAGACACTCAACTAATCTTAACACGAAACCGCCAGGGCATGCTCAACCACGGCTCCGGGACGGAATCGATCCCCACCCGCGGGCCAATTTGGACAGCTTCGTCAGGGACCTGCACCCCCGCTTCGATCCACAGCTCGCCGCCGGGGTCGCACAGGTCCAGGCCGTTGTGGGCGCCGGTCAGGCACAGCGCCTGGCACAGCTTCGCCGGGCCGTCGGTCCAACCGGGGAGGGTCTCTCCACAGCCGGGGAAGGGGACCGTGAGGGGATAAGGCCTGGGTCGGGTTGGCAGGGGACGGTTTTCGGCGATCCGCGCCAATCCCTCGCAGGGCAGCAGGGCCCGGATCAGCACCGCGGCGGGGTAACCGGTTGGTCCGGTGACCGCGTTGAGCATCCAGTGCGCGCCGTAGGTGAAATAAAGGTAAGCGTGTCCGGCTGAGCCGTACATCACCCGCGTGCGCGGGGTCAGACCGGCGCGGGCGTGGCAGGCCAGGTCGGCTTCGCCGTCGTAGGCCTCGGCTTCGAGGATGTAGCCGGCCAGGCGCTCCCCATCCAGCCGCCGCACCAGGCGGGCTCCGAGCAGGCCGCGCGCCACCTCCTGCGGGGTGCGTTCGTAGAAGGAGCTTAGGAGGGGGGAGGGAGAGGGCATGGTTTAATTGTACCGGATAGCAATGAGGAATTTCTCGCGCCAGGCCGTAAAGACGCTAAAAATAAATTTTTTTCTTTGCGGCTCTGCGCCTCTGCTTGAGATAATTCCTAAAGGATGAGAAGAATCCCGGATAAGGTATAATCCTGAGTCCTGTTCGATCCGCAAATCTGCGGAGTTTGCTCTGTGAGGTATATTCCCATGAAAATTCGAACCGATCCTGGACTGACATTTGGCGATGTTCTCCTGGTGCCCAAGTGCTCCAACATCCGCAGCCGCGGGCAGGTCAACACCAAGTCCTGGCTGACCGCCGGGATTCCCCTGGAGATCCCCATCGTGTCCGCGAATATGGACACCGTGACCGAAACGGCCATGGCCATCTCCATGGCGCAGTACGGCGGAATTGGCATCCTGCACCGTTTTATGACCATCGAACGGCAGGCCGAAATGGTCCGCCGGGTGAAACGCGCGGAAAGTTTTGTGGTGGAAACCCCGATCACCGTCACGCGCGACACCCGCATCCGCGACGCGCGCGCCAGGATGGATGACGCAGGCATCGGCGGGCTGCTGGTGGTGGACGAGGACAACCACCTGGTAGGGATGGTCACCACCCGCGACGTGCTGCTGGCGCCGGAACCTTCTCAACCCGTGGAAAGCGTGATGACCCCGCGCGACCGGCTGGTCGTCGGGGCGGCATCCGAACCGCTCGAATCGGCGCGCCAGAAGCTGTTCGCAAACCGGGTCGAGAAACTGCCTCTGGTGGACGCCGAAGACCAGGTGACCGGGTTGATCACCGCCCAGGATATTGTCAAAATTCAGGAACACCCCCGCGCGACCAAGGATACCAAGGGCCGCCTGCGGGTAGGTGTAGCCCTGGGGGTCCGGCCGGATGATCTGGAGCGCGCCGAAGCCTGTGTTAAAGCCGGGGCGGACGTACTGGTGGTGGATATCGCCCACGGGCATTCCCAGCATACCCTCCAGATGGTGCGCGATCTCAAGCGGTGTTTCCCGCATACCCCGGTGATCGCCGGGAATGTGGCCACCGGAGAGGGCGTCAAAGACCTGGCAGAGGCCGGAGCCGATGCGGTCAAGGTGGAGGTCGGGTCGGGCTCGATCTGCATCACCCGCGTGGTAACCGGGTTTGGCGTGCCGCAGCTCACCGCGGTGGCGGAGTGCGCCGAGACGGCCCAGGCACTGGGTATCCCGGTTATTTCGGATGGCGGCGTGCAGACATCCGGCGACCTGACCAAAGCCCTGGCGGCGGGCGCCAGTACGGTCATGCTCGGCAGCCTGCTGGCAGGCACGGATGAGAGCCCGGGAGCGGCGGTGGTGCGCGACGGACGGCGTTTCAAAGTGGTGCGCGGGATGGCTTCGCTGACTGCCAATGTGGACCGCAAGGCCATCGAGGGTTCGGGCGACCTGTCGGATGAGGATTGGGAGCGCGTGGTCCCAGAGGGCGTGGAAGCCATCGTCCCGGACCGCGGCAGCGTAAGGGAGATCCTCTACCAGCTGGTGGGCGGGCTGCGCTCAGGAATGAGCTACGCCGGGGCGACCAGCCTGGGCGAGCTGTGGGTGAATGCCGAATTTATCCGCATCACCTCGGCCGGAAAAGAAGAATCCGGCGCGCATGATGTGAGGGTGTTGTAGGAGTCGACAGACGACAGTTTACAGTCGACAGTTTGGAGTCCACAATCCACCGGTATGGTTATGAATCCGACCTGCGCCGGCTCAGCCGAATTCCTGCGGGGCATTTTTAGCCGCAGGTAGGACTGTTCGCCCCCTGGCCCACCCTTCAGGCGGCCACCTACCGCTGGGCAAACGGGGGAGGACCCTGACTCCCTCTCCCTTTGGGAGAGGGTTGGGGTGAGGGGTTGCGCGACCCGCAAACGCACATTGGCTAAGTTTATGATCCTCCTGGCCAGCGCTAACCCCCTCCTAACCTCCCAGCTGGAGAAGAACATTCCCTGGAAAAAACACCCCCTGGACAGTACACCAGGGACTAACGCAGGGACTAACGCCGGCCCCACAGGCCGCCCTGGCCCATCCAAAGCCCTGGGCATATCCCATCCGCGGGGGAATAAATCCCCCCGCTATTATGCGAAGCCGGCGCAGCCGCCCTCTACCCCCGCGAATCCGATGTGGGTCGCCTCTATGCGGGCTTATATATACCCAGATCCCGTACCCTCCCCCCTAACCATTCATCGTGAGTCGATAAACGATCAATACGGATTGCTGTTGACTCTAAACTCTGAACTCTAAACTCTGAACTCTGAACTCTAAACTCAAAACTCTGCCCCCCTCAATCCGGGATCATGATCGGGATGCCGCCGGACCGGTAGGCGCTGGCTGGCGGCGGGACGACCTGCATATCGCTGCCGCGGATTTCGAAATAGACCACGGCGGTATTGTTGTTCCGGTTCGATTCGATAATCATTTGGTCCGGGTTGGCGGTTGAGACCAGCGCGTAGATCCCGTCCGGGACGTGGCTGAGATCCATGGATTGCCCGGTAAGGTGGCGTTCATACCGGTCGGCCCAACCTGCCGATAGACCCTGTTTGCGCCAGCCGCAGCTTCCATAGCGAGCCCTGGCCGACCAAAGCGGGTCGGGCTCTCCTTCGCCAGAGGGGACCGGTTCGATATCCCGCAGGCAGAAGCCGACCTTGCCGCTGACCTGTACGACCCGGCTGAGGTTGTTGGATTCGTCCAGGGCCCAGACTTCATAGCGGCTAAAACTCTCCCAGTGCCAGTGTTGGTGAACGGGGTGGAAAATGAATAGCCCCACCGAGACCTTCAGCGGGTCCCCGGTCTGGTTCTGCACCCATTGGGTCACCCGGATGGCCTGTTCATCCACGCCCGAGACATACTCACCGTACATCTCGATGTAACCATTCCCTATATTGGCGACCGAATTTGCGAAGCGCAGGGTTTTTTGGCCGGATGCGCTGACCCGCCATTGGAGGTTATCGGGGGGCAGGGTGTACAGGTCGGGAAGCAGGTAGGCAGGCGCGGGAGGTGGGGTCTTTTCAGAGGGATCCTGGGGCGGCTGTGGAGCCCGGGAATCCACAGGGGGCAGGGAAGCCATACCCGGGATGATAGGCGGCCGCATGGAAAGAAACGCCAGCAGAGAGAAAACAGATAAAAGCCACGCAAAACCATTCACTTGCATATCAATTTAAATTTTATACAAGAACGGGTCTTTCGCCAAATGGGGGTCAGGACGGGTGTGTTTTCATTGGGGCGGGATTGCGCTAACCCTCACCTGAAGGGAAGGGAAAAATGTCCGCTGGGTTAGACACCGGGGGTTTTCTTCAACACCCGGTGACTGGGTGTGTTAGGGGAAAATCCAATCGGACCGCAAGATCCGCAGGGGGTTAGAGGGCGGCTAAAACCACCCTCTACGGTGCGAAGCCGGCTGCGCCGGCCAGAAAGGCCCTGGGAATCGGGCTGAGCCTCTACATCTCCCTGGGAGGGGTTGGCCGAAGGTGCTGGAGCGTTCTTCTCCAGTGGGTAGGTGCTTTTTCCTTCCAGACCCCCAAACGGTAATGCACCCGGCAGAATGGTGTTTTCAACAGGCCTGGTGAATCGTGAAAACCTTAATGGTACAATCAAGGTCCGAACGGGCAAGATTTAACTTAGAAAAACGGGAGATAATACACGCGATGGTCGAAACTCAATCCGCCTGCCTGGTCTGCCAGGCTACCAGCCAGCAAACCCCTTTGGTAACCCTGGAATACCGGGAGCAGAAGCTCTGGATTTGCCCCCAACACCTGCCGCTGTTGATCCACCATCCCGAACGGTTGGTGGGCAAGCTGCCCGGCGCGGAAAACCTCAAACCGGTCCCAGACCACGATTGATCACAAAAGAGAGGAGGCTCCTGGTGGGCCTCCTCTCTTTTGTGATCTGCAAAAAGGATTTTGAAAATTCTGTTTCGGGATGGGGATTAGCGGATGCGGATGGACCGCTCCAGGGTCAGACGCAGCCCGGTTTCCAGGGAGACCTGGGGACGATATCCCAGTTTCTGGGCGGCCAGGCTCAGGTCGGCGCTCATGCGGGAGACACCGCTGTCGGTGCGAGGGTTGTAGACGATCTCGGGGCTGCCCTGGGTCACATCGATGACCTTGCGCACCAGGTCGCGGATGCTGGTCTCATCTCCGCTGCCCACATTGATCACCAGTTTATTGATACTGGGGGCTGTCGCCGCGGCAACCATGGCGTTCACCACATCATCTACATAAACATAATCGCGGGTCTGGTTCCCGTCCCCATGGATGACCAGGGTGCCGTTTTGAAGCGCCTGGCGCAAGAAACAGGGGATTACCGGGGCATGCGATGGCGGGATGTGCTGGCCCGGGCCATAGGCGTTGAACACGCGCAGGCTCACCGTTTCGATCCCCCATAGGGAGCCGATGGTGCGGATGTAGTATTCAGAGGCTAATTTCGAGACGGCGTACGGAGAGCTGGGGATTGGGGTAGCATCTTCGCGCAGGGGTTGGGTGCCCTGGTCGCCGTATACCGCCCCGGAGGAGATAAATACCACCCGGCGCACCCCGACATCGCGCATGGCTTCCATCAGGGTCACCGTTCCACCCACGTTGACCGTGTTGTATTCGCGCGGATAGAGCACCGACTCTGGAACGGAAACCCGCGCGGCGAGGTGGTAGACGCAGTCGACGTCCTGGAGCAGCGTCCACAGCTTGGGACGGTCGTTGACGTCGCCGCGGGTAAAGTGCACTTCGGGGGTCAGGACGCGTGGGTCGCCGGTGGAAAGGTCGTCCAGACCGCGCACCTGATGGCCTTCATGGGTGAGGCGGTTTGCCAGAGTGGAACCCAAAAAACCGGCAGCGCCAGTGATCAAAAATTTCATTGGATGTCCATCGATAGTGGTATTCGTTAAATGCGTAAAGTTGCAACTTGCGCGGGCGCGGTTCCCAATCCTCCTGACGCAGTCCGCTCAAGACTCCACCTCTGGGTGGGGATAATCGTATGAAGATTATAGCATAGATCCCGATCGCCCTCGATGTCTGCATTTACGTTTCGGAACCTGGCGGGAAAAAGCACCCACCCACTGGAGAAGAACGCTCCAGTACCTTCGGCCAACCCCTCCCTGCAAGGGCGGGGCTTTTCTGGTTCCCTGCCCTTCAGGGGAGGGTTAGCGCAGTCCCTGCGCTAGTCCCTGCGTTAGT
>Ga0105104_10004197_pt1 | contig 10053 bp, 9 predicted proteins | sample PPLLaktember2015_3_FD_87034 | JGI IMG/M metagenome (GOLD analysis project Ga0105104, IMG submission 87034) | Freshwater sediment microbial communities from Prairie Pothole Lake near Jamestown, North Dakota, USA - PPLs Lake P7 Core (6) Depth... | ecosystem: Environmental > Aquatic > Freshwater >... | reverse complement strand
TTCCTATCTAAACGGGAGGCCGCTAAGCGCCTGCAGGTCAGCTACAAGGCGCTGCTCTACAAGATCAAGGACTGCGGGATCGTCGACCCCCGCGACGCGGCCACGATCGAGTGAGCGCGGCGCGGCCCCTCGAGTAGCCGCGCCGCGCCGTCGCACATCCCGGATCTCCGGATGCCTGCCCTCTGCCGTCGATCAGCTCACGCCGCGGCCTGCTTCGGCGAGAGCGCGCTCCGCGACCGCCGCTCGCGAACGCTCGTTCGCGCGCTCACGTACAGGAACGCGACGCCGAGCGCCAGCAGCACGATCGGCTCGATCCAAGCCGACTCCGGGAACATTCGCACGATCGCGGTCCCCACCCCGAACAGGCCCAGCGTCCACGCCGCCGCCCTCAGCATGCTCTCGCGTCCTCCGCGCCGGCGCCAGCCGGTTCGTCCTTGCTTCGTTCAGGGACAACGTCATCCCGCTGCGCCTCCGCGGCAACGCGGGCACGAACGTTCCCATGCGAGGGAAAAATCTTCCCCAGCGTCGCACCGGCGACTGCTCTCCGCGCCGGCCGCTCGCTCGCGTGCCACGAGCATGGGCGCACGGCGGATCGCGTGGACCACGTGCTGCGCCTGTCGAGTGGGACGGCCGGGGTTTCGCTCGGGGTGCACGACGCGTCGTGGCACGTGGTGTGCTCGATGCGAAACCCGTCGCTTCGGGACGACGCGTCCCGGGAGGAACTGGATGGTGTTCTCGAAGAGGGCAGTGATGGCCGCCGTTCTCCTTGCCGCCACGGCGTGCGCGTCGTCGGGGGCGTCGGAGAAGCCAGACCCCCGTCCCGACGTGGGTGAGTACCGCATCGGGCGCGAGGACGTGCTCGAGGTCGTCGTCTGGCACGAGCCGGAGCTGACGCGCGTCGTGCCGGTGCGCCCGGATGGGAAGATCTCGATCCCACTCGCCGGCGAGATGGAGGCCGCTGGAAAGACGCCGGCTGAGCTGCAGCAGGGCCTCACGAAGGCGCTCGGGCCGTATATCCAGGACGCCGCGGTCGCGGTGCTGGTCCGGGAGATCAACGGACCGCGGGTGTACGTGCTCGGAGAGGTCACTCGCCCGGGAGGGTTCCCGCTGCGTGGCCCGATGACCGTCGTGCAGGCGATCGCGCTTGCCGGCGGCCGCACCGAGTTCGCGAAGGGAGACGTGAGCTGGCTCCGCCAGAAGCAGGACGGAGAGACCGATCGGGTGAAGCTCTCGTTCGACGAGCTCGTGAAGGGGGAGGCGGAGGGTGCGCTGTGGCTCAGGGGCGGCGACGTCCTCTACGTGCCGTAGGGGGACGGGGCCGGCCATGAGAGCGCCGAGGAGGAGGTGGGCGGTGGGAGCGCCGGGGCGCAGCTGGAGAGCGGCGCTCTGCGCCACGATCCTCCTCGCCGCGGCGAGGGCGACGGCGAGCACGGTCGTGGAGCCCATCGCCCGCCTCACCCTCGAGGGCGGCTACGACTCGAACGTGCTCTATGACGGGTCCGGCGGCGACCGCATGGGCCGCGTGTCCCCCGACGTCGGGCTCCGGTTCCGGGATCACACCTACGAGCTTCGCGCCGTCTACGGCTTCGACTTCCTCACGTACCGGGAGATGCAGCCGGACGGGACCTGGAACCACCGCGCCTCCCTCGTGCTCGATGCGCGAGCCACGCGGCGGCTCACGTTCCGCGCGAACGCGCGCGGTGCATACGCGTTCGATCCGTTCGGTCTCGCGCAGATGGGCGTATTTCGAACCGGGCGGGAGTCAGCGTTCATCCTTCACGGTCGCGGCAGCGCCGAGTACCGCGCCACCGAGCGCGTCGACGTGAGCGCCATCCTCACGGAGGAGACGGTCCGGTTCGAGGACCGCACGGGGGGCGCGATGCACCAGCCCGCCGTCGAGGCGCTGTACCGGACCACGCCACGGCTCTCGCTCGGCGCGAAGTACGTGGCGTCGTTCTTCCAGGACTTCCGGGATGACGGTGTCGAGTGGGCGTACGCCCATGGCCTCCGGGCACGCGCTCGGTACGCGCTCGACCGGCACCTCACGCTGAACCTCGGCGCCGGCCCCGCGCTGTGGCTCAAGGGATCCGACGTCGTCGTGGTGCCCGAGGGCGGCGTCGAGCTCGTCGCGATCTCACGTGACTGGGAAGGGCGGGCCGGGCTGGCCCACGGGCTCGGCCTCGGGAACACCGCGAGCCCCGGCCTGGTCGACTCGCTCGAGCTCGGGATCATGCGCAGGTTCGCACACCGCTACGAGCTTCGTGCGGACGGGGGCATCTGGCGCTCGGGCCGCGCCCCGGGTGGCGAGGACGCGACGACGGGCTATGTGGCCTTTGGCGAAGCGGCACTCCTCGTCCGGGGAGGGGTGCGCTTGGCTCTGGCAGCGACACATTTCGCGCAGCTCGACGATCCGTCGGCGGCACTTCGACGTACGACCCTCGGACTCCGGTTCGGCTGGACCCTACCGGAACGGTGAGGAAGAGGAAGACGAATGGAACGGACCTACACCCTGCAGGATCTCCTCGCGGCGCTGCGGCGTCGCCGGCTCCTCGCGCTCGTGGTCGCGGGCGCGGTTCTCGTCGTTGGCGTCGCGCTCGCGCTGGGCGTGCCGTCCGAGTACTCCGCGGTCTCGGTCGTCCAGATCGAGCCGCGCCGGCTGGGGCTCGACTTCTTCCCGGCCCAGAACGGGACGCCGTTCGAGGACCGGATGCGCACCATCAAGCACGGCATTCTCGCGCGCCCCGTGCTCGAGAGGGTCATCCGGGAGACGGACTTCTACCCCGATCTGCGCGACGAGATGGAGGAGGCGCTCCGCAAGATGCGGCGCAACGTCGAGGTGCGGATCGAGGGCGAGGTGCCGGCCGGTGCGCCCGCGCTCCTCTTCGTGGTCGAGGTCAGCGGTCGCGACCCTGAGAAGGTCGCCCGCGCGGCCGAGCTCCTCCCGAAGTACTACGGCGAGCTGACGCGCCAGGTGCTCGAGGGGCAGGCGCGCGGGCTTCGCGAGACCCTCGATCGGCAAGTCGAGGAGATGGGGCAGGAGCTCTCGGTGCAGGAGAAGAAGCTCCTCGCCTTCAAGATGGAGCACGCGGCGGAGCTTCCCGAGCTCCTCGAGGACAACGCCCGCGCCGTCGGCCGCGCCCAGAGCCAGATCGAGTTCCGGCTCGGCGCGATCGCGGACGCTCAGCGGCGCCGCGGAGAGGTGCTCGCCTCGATCCCGGAGGGCCTCAGCGGTCCAGGCCTCGCCGAGGCGAGCCTCGACGTCGCGTTGCGCAAGGTCAACGCCGCGGAGGCTGCCTATGGACCGGATCACCCCGACGTGAAGCGCGCCCGCCGCGAGTTCCAGGAGGCGCTCGGGCAGCGCGAGGGCGCGTTCGAGAAGTTCCAGAAGGAGCGCGTGCAGACGCACCTCGCCCGTCTGGGCGAGGAGGTGAGCGCGCACGAGACCCAGATCGCCTCGTTGCGTAAGGAGATTGCGGGCTACCAGAAGCGGATCGACGCGGCGCCGCGCTGGGGCCAGGAGCTCGCGAACCTGTCGCGCGACTACGAGGTGCTGCGCGCGAAGTACACGTCGACGATCTCGCGGCGCGCCGACGCCGCCGCCGCCGAGCAGCTGCTCGCGGCGGACCAGCCGACGATGTTCCGGATGGTGGAGTCTCCCATCGCGCCGCGGCTGCCCGCTTCGCCCGACCGGCCGCAGCTCATCTGGATCGCCTTGCTCGCCTCCCTCGCGCTGGGGCTCGGCGCGGCGGCGCTCGCCGAGTGGCTGGACGCTTCGATGCGCGGGCCGGAAGACGCCGCGACCCTCGGCGTGCCCGTGCTTGCCGCAATCCCGCGGATCGATCGCCGGCGGGCTTCCTAGTGCGCGTTGTCGATCGGAGGAACGGACCGATGATCCCTGCCGACACCCTTCAGGCCACCCACCCCGCCGCCGCGCCAGAGAAGAGGCTCGTCGCGCTCGCCGCGCCGGAATCCCCCGCGGCGGAGCAGTACCGCGTGCTGTACCAGCGGCTCACGCGGCTCGGTGCGCGCCGCCCCCTCCGCGTCGTCGCAGTGACGAGCGCGAGCCTGGGCGAGGGGCGCACCACCACTGCCGCCAACCTGGCGCTCATCGCCGCGCAGGAGGGACGTGCCGTCGTGCTCGTCGACGGAGATCTTCGACGGCCGTCGATGGCGAGCCTGTTTGGGCTCGCCCCGCGCGCCGGGCTAGTGGAGGTCCTCGATGGCACGGCCGAGCTGTCCCAGGCCGTCGTGCGAGTCGGCGCGCTCTCCGTGCTCTGCGCGGGCGACGTGCGCGACGCGGCGGCTGCGATCCGCCACCCGCGCACCGCGGCCGTCGTGGACCAGCTCCGCGCCGCGTACGACCTCGTCGTTCTCGACGCTCCGCCCGCGCTCGCCTTCTCGGACGGCGAGCGGCTCGCGGGGGCCGCGGACGCGGCCGTCCTCGTGGTCCGCGCCGGGGTCACGCCACGGCAGGTGGTGCGGCTCGCGCTCGAGTCGCTCGGCGATCGCGCCGCGGGGGTGGTGCTGAACGACGTGGATCCGGAGTCGGTGGCGCACGGGCGCTGGCTGTACGGCGGCGCCGGCGAGGCCGTGCCGGCAGTCGCGGGACGCCGCGCCGGTTAGCACGTGGCGCGTCCTCTCCCGCTGGGTGCCTGGGGAGGCCGCGAGGAGGGGTGGCCACGACGCCGGTCGTGGCAGCGAAGGTGGGGCGGGTCCTGCGCGGCGCGCACGCGCCGGGTGCGAGTGGTCGGGTCGGAGGGGGAGGGGACTTGGTCCGGGTCTTCAACCATTGGTTCTCGCCGCGCAAGGCGGCGTACTTCTTCGCCGAGGAGACGGTGCTCGTCATCGCGCTGCTCGCGGGCGCCTCGCTGGGCCCGGTCGCCGCGCAGGCGACGAGCGCGGTCGGCGGCCCGCCGGTGTATCCGGCGGTGCTCCGCGCGGCGCTCGCCTCGGTCTTCTTCGCCGGCGCCCTCTACCTCGGCGATCTCTACGATCTCCACGCGGCCGTGCGCGACCGCGCCGATGGCCGGCGGCTCCTGCGCGCTATCGGCGTCGCGGCGATCGCGATCGCGCTCGCCGACATCGCTCTCGACCTCTTCCTGCCGGGCTGGATGCTGCACCGGTCGCTCGTGCTCGCCGCGGCGGGCGGCGCTTTCGGCGTCATCGCGGCGCGCGTCCTCATGCCCGCGGTCGTCGGCTCGCCGACACGGGTCGTCTTCCTCGGGACCGGCGCGCGCGCCCGCGATCTCTCGCGCGCGATGGAGCGCGAGGCGGATGGCCTATACCGGGCGGTCGGATTCGTCCGTCCAGAGCGCTCGCTCGCGCCAGCCGCCGTCTCGCCAGAGGCGATCCAGGAGGGGTCGCTCAAGGAGGTCGCGCGGCGGGAGCGCGCGCAGGTCGTGGTCGTCGCCATGGAAGACCGCCGAGAGGGGCTTCCCATCGACGACCTCCTGTCGCTCCGTACGCGAGGACGCCGGGTGGTGGATGACGTCGGTTTCGCGGAGGCGACGCTGCAGCGGATCCCGCTCGCGCTCGTGCGTCCGAGCTCGCTCATCTTCGACGAGGGGTTCCGGGTGTCGCGGGGAACTCGCATCGTGAAGCGCGTCCTCGACCTCACGTGCTCCCTCGTCCTGCTGGTCGTGGCGGCGCCGATGATGCTCGCGTCCGCGATCGCCATCTGGTCCTCGGACGGACGGCCGGTCTTCTATTCGCAGGAGCGGACCGGCCGCGGCGGCAGGACGTACCGGATCTGGAAGTTCCGGACGATGCGCCGCGACGCCGAGACGATGGGCGCGGTCTGGGCGACCGACGAGGACCCGCGGGTGCTGCCGGTGGGCCGCTTCCTCAGGCGCGCGCGCCTCGACGAGCTCCCGCAGCTCTGGAACGTCCTCCGCGGCGACATGAGCCTCGTCGGCCCGCGCCCGGAACGGCCGGTGTTCCTCGCGGAGCTGAAGGCGCGCTATCCGCTCTTCGCGCTGCGCGAGCTCGTGAAGCCGGGCCTCACCGGGTGGGCGCAGCTCAAGTACGGGTACGGCTCCACCATGGAGGAGCAGGCTCGCAAGCTCGAGTACGACCTCTACTACATCAAGAACGCCTCGCTGTTCCTCGACCTCGTCTGCCTCCTCGCGACCGCGAAGGTGGTGCTCCTCGGGAAAGGGGCGAGGTAGTGCTCGACGAGACGTTCTCACCGCCGCTGCGCGCCGCCGTCGATGCGCCCATCCGGATCGTCGCGGTGGGCGGTGGGACGGGCCTCCCCCGCGTACTCGAGGGGCTGGCGGCCGGAGCCGCCGAGCGCGGCGCGGAGCGCGTGGTCGACGTCACCGCGATCGTCACGACCTCGGACGACGGCGGGAGCTCCGGGGAGCTCCGCCGCCGATATGGCGTGCCCGCTCCCGGCGACGTGCGCAATTGCCTCGTCGCGCTCGCGGGAGGGACGAGCCCGCTCGCGTCGGTGTTCCAGCATCGCTTCACGGGAGGCGGCGCGCTCGAAGGACACACCGTCGGAAATGTCGTCCTCACCGCGCTCGCACAGCGGCTCGGCGACTTCGGCCGCGCGGTGGACGCCGCGGCAGGGATGCTCGGCGTGCGCGGACGCGTGGTCCCCGCGACCACGACGCCGGTGGAGCTCATCGCCGAGCTGGACGACGGCCGCGTCGTGCGCGGCGAGACCGCGATCGCTGCGGCGCACGGCCGCGTCGCGACGCTGCGGCTCGCCGGCGTGGCCGAGGCCTCGCGCGAGGCGATCGCAGCGATCCACGAGGCGAACGTCGTCGTGCTCGGTCCGGGGAGCCTCTACTCGAGCGTGCTCGCGGGCCTGCTCGTTCCGGGGATCCCCGACGCGCTCCGCTCCACTCGCGCGATCCGCGTCCTCGTCGTGAACCTCTTCACGGAGGCGGGCGAGACCGACGGGTACGACGCCGCCGATCACGTTCGCGCCGTTCAGCGCCACCTCGGCGACGTCGTCGACGTGGCGCTCGCGCAGCGCCCGCCGTTCCCTCCCGAGGTCGTCGCCGCCTACGCCGCGGAGGGCGCGGAGCCCGTGCAGGTGGAGCGGACCGCCATCGACGCTGCCGGGGCGGTGCCCGTGATCACCGATCTCGTCTCCCCGGGGGAGCGGGGGCGGCACGACCCCGCCAAGCTCTCGCGCGCGCTGCTCGCCATCGGGCGCGTGCGCTAGAGGAGCACGGGATGCAGACCGCCGAGCCTCTCCTCACGCCCGCGCCCGCGCCCCCAGGCGCCCGTTACCGCGTCGAGGAGGCGCAGGGCCGGCCCGCGTTCGATGCGCTCCGGGACGAGTGGAACGCGGTCGTCGCGCGCGGCCCGGCGGACGTCCCGTTCGCACGGCACGACTGGATCGCGGCCTGGCTCGACGCCTTCGCACCGGACGCGCCGCTCCGGGTGCTCGTGGCGCGCACCCGCGCCGGCCATGCCGCAGGCATGGCCGCGTTACTCGTGCAGCGGGAGCACGGCGTGACTCGGGTCGTCGCGCCCGCGAACGATCATTCCTGCCGGGTGGAGTGGGCGCTCGGCGAGGACGCCCCCGGCGCGGTGGCCGCGCTCTGGGAGCACCTGCGCGACAGGCTCCGGTGGGACGTGCTCCTGCTGCGTGACCTCCCGCGGGAGGGGCCCACGTCGGTGCTGCTCGAGGCGGCTGCGCGCGCGGACCGGCACCCCACGGGGCGCTGGGAGTCGCTGCAAACGCCGTACGTCGAGCTCGCGGAGGGCGCTGCCGAGGAGCGGACGAGCGCCAAGTTTCGGGCCAACCTGCGGCGCCGCGCGAGGCGGCTCGCCGAGATGGGGGCGGTCGCGCTGAAGCGCGTCGACGACACCGAAGGGCTCGACGTCGCGGTCGCGGAGTTCCTCGCGCTCGAGGCCAGCGGCTGGAAGGGGCAGGGCGGGAGCGCGATCGCGCTCGACCCCGCCCTCGTGCAGTTCTACGCGCGCATCGCGCGGGACGCCGCCGCCCGCGGCGGCCTCGCCGTCCGCGCGCTCACCCTCGACGGGCGCGCCATCGCCGTGCACCTCGGAATCATGCACCGCGGCGTCTACTACTTGCCGAAGACGGCGTACGACGAACGCCTCGGCCAAGTCTCGCCCGGGCAGCTCCTCCAGCGGGAGGTGCTGGCCGAGTGCGAGGCGCGCGGCCTCGCCCGGTTCGACTTCCTCGGACCGGACATGGACTGGAAGCGCGACTGGGGTCCGGCTCACGCGCCCCATGACTGGCTCTACGTCTACCGCCCCTCGTTCGCGGGCAGGGCCATGCACACGTTGAAGCACCGGGTTCGCCCGGCGGTGAAGGAGGCGCTTTCGTGGTGGCGATGAGTCGAGCGACGGCGGTCCGGACCTGGTCCACCGCCCGCGAGACGCGGAGGCGCTACATCCCGGCCCTTCCGACGCTCTGGCCGCGGATGCTCTCTCCACTGGCTGCCTCCCGGACGCCCGCCTTCCCGTTCGGTGCGAAGCGGCTCACTCGCTTCTACCTCGCCCGGAACGCGGTCTATCACGGCGCGAAGCTCATCGGTCTGCCTGGCTTCGAGGTGCTCGTCCCCGCCTACCACCACGGCGTCGAGGTCGGCGCGCTCGCCGCGGCGGGCGCAATCCCGCGCTTCGTGCGCGTGGACGCGCGCATGCGCCTCGATCTCCAGGATCTCGAGGCGAAGATCGGCCCGCGCACCCGGGCGCTCTACGTCATCCACTACGCGGGCTTCTCGCAACCGATGGACGACGTCATGGCAATCGCGGGGCGGCACGGGCTGCCGGTGGTCGAGGACTGCGCCCTCTCGCTCCTCGCCGCCGAGGGGACGCGTCCGCTCGGCTCGGTCGGTTCGCTCGGGATCTTCTGCTTCTACAAGACGCTCCCGGTGCCGAACGGCGGGGCGCTGGTCGTGAACGATCCGGCGATCCAGGGCGACGTCCCCTCGCCGTCGGCGGCACCGCTCGTGTCGACGCTTTCCCACGCGACCGGCTCGCTCCTCCAGAACGCCGCGTTCCGGCTCGGCGACGCGGGGGAGGCGCTGCGCGGCGCTGCGCGGCAGGCGTACGCCGCCGTGCGCGGCGCGACCGGGGTACGTCCCGTGTCCACCGGCACGATGACCTTCGACCTCGCGGCGGTCGATCTGGGGATGAGCGCCATCTCCGAGCTCATCGCGCGGCGCCTCGATGCGGACGCGATCGTCGCCGCCCGTCGGCGCAACTACTTCCTACTGCTCGGCCGGCTGCGGGATCGCGTCCCGCCGCTCTTCGCCGAGCTGCCCGCCGGCGCGAGCCCGCTCTTCTACCCGCTCCTTTGCGACGACAAGGCGGCGGTGGGCGCGCGGCTCGCTGCGCGTGGGATCGAGACCGTCGACTTCTGGCGCACCGGCCACCCGCTCTGCCCGGAGGAGCCGTTCCCGGACGTGCAGCTGCTCCGCCGCCGCGTGCTCGAGCTGCCCGTGCACCAGGATCTGCAGCCCGACGACATGGCGTACCTCGCCCGCTGCGTGAGGGAGGCGCTCGAGTGAACGCGACGCATGGCGCCCCCGGTCTCTCCATCGTCGAGTACCGAGACGCGGCGCGTCTCGGCGCCCTGAAGGAGGAGTGGCGCGAGCTGTTCGACGCCGCCCAGGCGCCGTCGCCGTTCCTCTCCTGGGAGTGGCTCCACACCTTCCACCGCTGCTTCGCCGCCCGCAGGCCGGTCTGGATCCTCGAGGCGCGCGATCGTGCCGCGCGGCTCGCGGGCCTGCTCGTCCTCTCGGCGCGCCCGGGGCTCGTGGGCGAGCGGCGCTACTCCTTCCTCGGGAACGGCGTCACCGGCGCGGACGGGCTCGACGTGCTCGCTCGCCCGGAGCTCGCCTTCGAGGCGCGCACCGCGATCGCGCACGCGCTCGCGGCGTCCGTCTCGGCGTGGGACGTGCTCGATCTCGAGGACCTCCCGTGCGGCTCCCCGACGATCGCGGCGCTGCGCGCGGCGATGACGGCGAGGGGGGCGCGCACGCACGCGGAGCGCGGGTTCGTTTGCCCGGGGTTCGCCGTGCTCGGGACGTTCGAGGAGCACCTCGCCCGGATCCGCCGCCG
>Ga0105104_10004196_pt1 | contig 10054 bp, 8 predicted proteins | sample PPLLaktember2015_3_FD_87034 | JGI IMG/M metagenome (GOLD analysis project Ga0105104, IMG submission 87034) | Freshwater sediment microbial communities from Prairie Pothole Lake near Jamestown, North Dakota, USA - PPLs Lake P7 Core (6) Depth... | ecosystem: Environmental > Aquatic > Freshwater >... | reverse complement strand
CGAACGCATTACGGACCGGGAAGCACGGAGGGAGAGCCCATGAACCGCATCCATTCTTCCAGCGTAGCGCTCGTCGCTGCATTCTCGCTGATGCTCACCGCGAGTACGGGCCGAGCGAACGCCCAGGAGGTCGTGAGGGCCACGGCGGAGATCACCGGATGCATGGACTCCGGCATCACCGGCACCGCTCAGCTGACGGAGAGACCCTCGGAGGAGGGGGTCAAGCTCGTCAAGGTGTCACTCGTGGTCAATGGACTGCCCGACGGCAAGCACGCAGTTCACATCCATGAGGTTGCAACCTGCGTCCCGTGCGGCGACGCCGGCGGGCATCATGATCCAGGACCCGCAGGCAACTCGAGTCCCGACGGCAACCACCCATTCCACATGGGGGACCTCGTCAACCTCGAGGTGCACGGCGGCGTCGGCGTGATGCACACGACCACGAGCCGGATCACGCTCTCGGCGGGCCCGCTCAGCGTCTTCGATGAAAATGGAAGCGCGTTCATCATTCACGCGAACGAGGACTCGTATTGTCCCTCCCCAGTCGTGGCAGGCTGCGCTGGGGGCGCCCGGGTCGCCTGCGGGATCATCACGCCGGCTCCATGATGAAAGTCAGCGGCTGACGAGGCGGGACGCCCGCGGGCTCCGCGACAGTCACGGCCTTCTCGCGCGCGGCCAGCGCCATCACGTGCAAGGCGGTGAAGGCCCGCGAGGAGCTCGGGGCCTTCGTTTGACTGCCGACGTCTTGGCGAACGGCTCGCGAGAAGCCCACTCGCTGGTCGAGCGAGACGAGCGTCTTGCAGACCCCAAGAGGAGATCGGCCGCCGTGTCGATCTCTCGGAGCCCCCTTCGACGTCTCAGTAGAGCCAGGGCCGGAGCCTCCGTCCCAACACGAGGAGACAGAACGATGCGCTTCATGGTGATGCACAAGGTGAACGAGAGCACCGAGGCGGGCGTTCCCCCGAGCCCAGAGGTGATCGCGGGGATGGGGAAGCTCATCCAGGAGATGATGCAGGCCGGCGTGTTCCTCGCGGCCGAAGGGCTGCGGCCGAGCTCGACGCGCGTGCGCCTGACCTTCTCCGGAGGCCAGCGCAAGGTGACGAGGGGACCGCTCACCGGGTCGAACGAGCTCCCCGCCGGATTCGCCCTCATGAAGGTGAAGTCGATGGACGAGGCGATCGAGTGGGCCTCGCGGTTCGCCGCGATCGTGGGGGACGTGGAGATGGAGCTCGGTCCGGTGACCGAGCCCTGGGACCTCGGGCTGTGCCCGAAGCCGGAGGGAGACGTTCCGCTGCGGGTGCTGGCCTTCCACAAGGCTGACGAGAGCTCGGAGGCCTGCGTGTCGCCCAGCCCAAAGCTCATGGCGGAGATGGCGACGCTGACGGAGGAGATGGCGAAGGCCGGCGTGCTCCTCGCGACCGAGGGCCTCCAGCCGAGCGCGAAGGCAGCGCGCCTCGAGTACGCCAGGGGCAAGCGCTCGGTGATCGACGGACCCTTCACCGAGTCCAAGGAGCTGATCGCCGGCTTCGTGATGCTCGAGGTGAAGTCGAAGGACGAAGTCCTCGACTGGGCGGATCGCTTCGCGAACGTGGTGGGCGACGTCGAGATCGATGTTCGCCCGGTGTTCGAGGCGTCGGACTTCGCTCCCGGGGTGGCACCGGGAGGACGCGCAGCGGCGGAGGCGACGACATGAGCGCAACCGCCACCCAGGCGAAGCGGTGGGCTGGACTGATCCTCACCGCCCTGCCCGTGCTGTTCCTGCTCTTCGATGGCGTCATCAAGCTGCTCGAGCTGGACCCTGTCGTGGAGTCGTTCGCCCGGCTCGGATATCCGGAGAGCGTCGCTCGCGGGATCGGGCTCCTCGAGCTCGTCCTGCTCGCCCTATATCTCGCTCCGCGGGCCTCGGTTCTCGGCGCAATCCTGCTGACTGGCTATCTGGGCGGCGCCGTCTCCACCCACGTGCGCATCGGCGACCCGCTCTTCACCCACGTCCTCTTCCCGATCTACGTCGGCGCTTTGCTGTGGGGAGGGCTGCTCCTGCGCGAGAACCGGCTGCGGGCGCTCATCACGTCGCGCAGGGCGCACGCGGAGAGCGCGCGCGATGCGCCGAGCTGGCGACCGCAGAGGACGGCGAGCTGATCCCGCCAGAGTGGCAGTGCGCGCTCGCGCCGTCCCGCCCGTCGCTCACGTTCAGGAGAGGAGACCGAATGGCCGAACCGTCGGCAAGTTCCTCCGGCCCACGTCGTGCAGGTACCATCGGTCGATGCCACGCCGCCGCTTCCTTCTCCGCCCCGACGGGGTGATCCAGCTTCGCCGCCGCGTGAGCGCTCTCGCGGTGACCTACGTCCTCTCCGGCCTGAGTCTCGGGGTCGTCCTGTTCCTGATGGTCCTCATCGCGACCCTCCTGGCGTCGCCAGCCTTGCTGGCGATCACCGCCGCGCTCGCCCTCCCCGGCCTGTGGGGTGCCTGGCTCGCACACAGTGTTCGGCACACGCCCGCCCCTCTGCCGACGGCGCCTCATCCCCCGCCGCGACGCGCCGCCTGACGGCGGGCGCGAGGGACCGCCAGAAATTCGTGGCCGGCGGGAGCTCCCGCGATCTTTGCGTCTCGCCCTGCGGCGCGCGCGCACACTCGAAGTGGGCGCCGCGCCGGGCGGGTGGTAAGAGAACGGGCCTCGCTCGCGCCCGCCGCGCGGCGAGGTTAGGAGGGTCGCAGATGAGGAAGCTCCTGGCCGCGGTCATTGTGGCGCTGTCCGTCGCCGCCGCGCGCGCCGACGCCCCCGCGGAACCAGCCGCCGCGGAGAAGGCGCCGCCCGCACAGTCGGAGGCGAAGCAGCCGGGCGCCGAGCATGCCGCGAGGCCGGAGGCCAAGCCGGCCGCCGACGCGCGAAAGCCGAAAACGGCCGCGAAGCCCGGCAACGAGGCCACGCCCTCGAAGACGAATCCAAAGGCTGGCGTCGAGAAGAAGGAGCCGTCCGCCCAGCAGGTGCCATGCGAGCCGGTCAAGCCGTGCGCGATCGACTGAGGAGCAAGCAGCGCGGAAGGAGAGGCTCGCCCGCGTCGGTCACGGCCGCGCCGCGCGCGCCGCTCGCGGCCGCGCTAGCCGTAGCTCTCGCCGGGCTAGCCGTCGCGCTTTGGCTCGTGCGACTCCACTTCCGCGCGCACGCGGGGCTCGCGAGCTTCTGCGCCTTCGACGAGGTCTTCAACTGCGACCGGGTGGCGACGAGCCGTTACTCCGTCTTCCTCGGGCTGCCGGTCGCGGCCTGGGGAGTGCTCGGGTACGCGGTCCCCGCCGGTCTCGCTGGCTGGGCGCTCGCGCGGCGCCGCCCGCATCCGGGCTGGCCCGCGGGGCTCCTCCTGCTCGTCTCGGCCGCCGCCGTCGCCGCGTCCATCGCGCTCGCGCTCGTGAGCAAGCTCCTCATTGGCGCGTTCTGCCTGCTCTGCGCCGCGGCCTGGACGCTGTCCTTCCTCCTCCTCGTTGCCGCGTGGCGGGCGAGCCGCCCCGCCGGCGTCGCCGCGGCAGTCCGCGCCGACGTCGCGGTGCTTCGGCGGAACCTCCCGCGCACCGCAGCCGTCGCCGTTGCCCTCGCCGCCGTCCTCGCCGCCGCGGTCGTCGCGTACCCACGCTACTGGACGAAGCCGGCTCACGCCGTGGGGACCGCCGGACCGCCGGCGGCTGGAGCGCAGCGTCCAGGCGTCCCCGCTCGTCCGGCCGTGCCCGGGGCCGTACCAGCGACGACGGCGCAGGCGGGCGACGCCCGCGAGATCGTCGTCTTCAGCGACTACGCGTGCCCGTTCTGCGCGAAGGCGCACGAGGATACGGAGGCGGCGCTCGCGCGGAACCCGGAGATCCGGGTCGTCCACCGGCACTTCCCGCTCGACCCCGAGTGCAACCCGCTCGTCAAGCGTCAGATACACCCGGGCGCGTGCGCGCTCGCCCGCGCGGCGATCTGCGCGGAGGCGCAGGGCAAGGAGCGCGAGATGAGCACTGCGCTCTTCCGCAACCAGGAGGCACGCCGTCCCGTGGAGTCGCTCGCGGCGGACCTCGGTCTCGACCTCGCCCGCTTCCGCACGTGCATCGCCGCGCCGGAGACCGACAAGCGGCTCGCCGCGGACGTCGCGGAGGGCATCGGGCGGGGGATCAAGGTGACGCCGAGCTTCGTCGTCGGCGGCGCGGTCTACCCCGGGCAGCTCCCGCCAGCGCTGACATCGGGGGGCGAGGCGGCATCGGCGCGGTGAGCGGTCCGGCGACGGGCGCGCGGCGGCTCCGGGCCGAGAAACGGCCGGGAACACGCCGCTGTGGCCGCTGTGTGCTGTAGCTCGCGCGCATCGCGCGTGAGCGACGCCGCCTTGATGGCGACCCTGGCCCGCTCCCGCTGGGATGCCGAGCCTGCCCGCGGCCCCTGACGGTGTGGCAAAAAGCGCCAGCCACGTCGGCGGGATCGGGCATCGCCCCCGCGCGTTTACGCCGCATACAGTCGCGGACAGCCGTTCCAACCTCCCCGCCCGAGGTGCCCATGTCGAGCTCGGCACGTTCCTTCCTCGAAGCGCGCGACTTCCTGCTCGCCCATCGGACCGACTACGACACGGCGCGCCGGGACTTCCGGTGGCCACGGCTCGACCGGTTCAACTGGGCGCTCGACTACTTCGACGAGATGGCGCGGGGTAACGACCGGACCGCCCTGTGGGTCGTCGACGAGGGCGGAGGCGAGGTCAAGCTGTCCTTCGCCGAGCTCTCCCGGCGCTCGAGCCAGACCGCGAACTTCCTCCGTGCCCAGGGCGTCCGGCGCGGCGACGCCGTGCTCCTGATGCTCGGCAACGTCGCGCCGCTGTGGGAGGTGATGCTCGCCTGCATGAAGCTCGGCGCGGTGATCATCCCGGCCACCACGCTCCTCACCACCGACGACCTGCGGGACCGCTTCGAGCGCGGCGGCGTGCGCCACGTCGTCGTCGGCGCGGCGGACACCGGCAAGTTCGACGCGCTCCCCGGAGACTACGGCCGCATCGTGGTCGGCGGTGACCGCGAAGGCTGGACGAGCTTCGAGAAGGCTCGCGCCGCATCGGCCCAGTTCACCGCCGACGGCCCGACGGACGCGAGCGATCCGCTGCTGCTCTACTTCACCTCGGGTACCACCGCGAAGCCGAAGCTGGTCTCGCACACCCACCAGAGCTATCCGGTCGGTCACCTCTCGACCATGTACTGGATCGGCCTCCTGCCGGGCGACGTGCACTTCAACATCAGCTCGCCCGGCTGGGCCAAGCACGCTTGGAGCAACGTCTTCGCGCCGTGGAACGCCGGCGCCACGGTGTTCGTCTACAACTACGCGCGGTTCAACGCGAAGGCGGCGCTCGAGGTCATCGCCCGCTGCGGCGTGACGTCCATGTGCGCCCCGCCCACCGTGTGGCGCATGCTGATCCAGGAGGACCTCGCGGCGTTCCCGGTGAAGCTGCGCGAGCTGGTCGGCGCCGGCGAGCCGCTCAACCCCGAGGTGATCGAGCAGGTCAGGAAGGCGTGGGGCATCGTCATTCGCGACGGCTATGGGCAGACCGAGACGACCTGCCAGATCGCCAACTCGCCGGGTCAGAAGGTCAAGGCGGGATCGATGGGGCGCCCGCTGCCGGGCTACCGGGTCGCGCTGCTCGGCGACGACGACAAGCCGGCGCGGGAGGGCGAGATCTGCCTCGCGCTCGACGAACGTCCCACTGGACTCATGACCGGCTACAAGGACGATCCGGCGAAGACCGCGCACCTGATGCGCAACGGCCACTACCACTGCGGCGACGTCGCGATGGTCGACGACGAGGGGTACCTCACGTACGTCGGCCGGATGGACGACGTCTTCAAGTCCTCCGACTACCGGATCAGCCCCTTCGAGCTGGAGAGCGCGCTCATCGAGCACGAGGCCGTGGCCGAGGCGGCGGTCGTGCCCAGCCCCGACCCCCGCCGGCTGACGGTGCCCAAGGCGTTCCTGGTGCTGCGCGACGGCTACGAGCCGAGCCGGGAGCTGGCGCTGTCGATCTTCGAGCACATCCGCGCGACGCTGGCCCCGTACAAGCGCATCCGCCGGATCGAGATCACGGACCTGCCGAAGACCATCTCGGGAAAGATCCGCAGGAGCGAGCTCTCCCGCGCGGAGAAGCAGCGGCCCGTCGGGGGCGACAGGGGCGAACGCGAGTTCTTCGAGGAAGACTTCGTCTCCGAGCTGAAGGCCTGAGCGCCGTGAGCGAACGGCCGCTCGAGCCGTGCCGGAGACCCGTCGGCCGCCTCGGCGGTTCGGACCGTGACCAGCGCGCAGGGCATTCCGCGCTCGGGGAGACCCCATGACTCACGCGAAGGCAGAGCTCGCAGCCCTCGCCGAGTATCGGCCGCAGCACAAGGTCCGAGTCGTCACCGCCGCGGCGCTGTTCGACGGACACGACGCCGCGATCAACATCGTTCGGCGAATCCTCATGGACCGGGGGGCCGAGGTGATCCACCTCGGCCACGATCGCTCGGTCGACGAGGTCGTCACCGCCGCGCTGCACGAGGACGCGCAGGGTATCGCCATCAGCTCGTACCAGGGCGGACACCTCGAGTACTTCAAGTACGTCATCGACTCGCTCCAGCAGCGCGGCGGCGAGCACATCCAGGTGTTCGGCGGCGGGGGCGGCGTCGTCGTCCCCGCGGAGATCCGGGAGCTGCAGGCCTACGGCGTGGCGCGGATCTACAGCCCGGAGGACGGGCAGCGCATGGGCCTGCACGCCATGATCGGCGAGATCGTGAGGCGCTGCGACACCGATCCGTCGCTGCATGCCCCGCGGACGCTCGACGAGATCGTGGGCCACGGCGACGCGGCCTGGCGTGCGCTCGCGAGGCTCATCACTGCCCTGGAGAACGGCAACGCCGACCCCAGGCTCCTGATGGCGCTCCACGCGAAGTCCAGGGTCCGGCGCGTGCCCGTGCTGGGGGTGACCGGCTCAGGCGGCGCCGGCAAGTCCAGCCTGACGGACGAGCTCATCCGCCGCCTGCGCCTCGACCAGGACGACGCCCTGCGCATCGCGGTGATCAGCATCGACCCGTCGCGACGCAAGAGCGGCGGCGCGCTGCTCGGCGATCGGATCCGCATGAACGCCATCGGGCCGTGGAGCCGGGGCCCGCGGGTCTACGTGCGCAGCCTCGCCACCCGGAACACGGGCACCGAGGTCAGCCGCGCCCTCGCCGACGTGGTGGCCGCCGCGAAGGCCGCGGGCTTCGACCTCGTGATCGTCGAGACCCCCGGGATCGGCCAGGGCGACGCCGCGATCGTGCCGCTCGTCGACGTGCCGCTCTACGTGATGACCCCGGAGTTCGGCGCGCCGAGCCAGCTCGAGAAGATCGACATGCTGGACTTCGCGGAGCTCGTCGCGATCAACAAGTTCGACCGCAAGGGGGCGGCGGACGCGCTGCGGGACGTCGCGAAGCAGGTGCAGCGCAACCGGGGCGCGTTCGGCGAGCGGCTCGAGGCGATGCCCGTCTTCGGCACGATCGCCAGCCGCTTCAACGACGACGGGGTGACCGCGCTGTACCAGGCGCTCAAGCCGCGGCTCCAAGAGCTCGGGTTGCCGGTCGAGGGGGGGCGCCTGCCGTCCGTCGACACCCGCCACAGCACGCACCAGACGCCGCTCGTTCCCGGCGCGCGCGTGCGCTACCTGGCCGAGATCGCCGACACCGTGCGCGGCTACGCGCGGCGAGCGCGGGAGCAGGCGACCCTGGCGCGCGAGGTCCAGCAGCTGCGCGCGGCGCAGCGCATGCTGCTCGCCTCCCACCCCGACCGCCCGGCGGTCGCCGAAGGGATCGAGCCGCTCGTGGAGTCGCGGGACGCGCGGATGGACGCGGGAGTGAAGAAGCTCCTGTCGTCCTGGCCGGAGCTGCAGAAGGCCTACGCAGGCGACGAGTACGTCGTGAAGGTCCGCGGGCGGGAGGTGCGCACCTCCCTCGTCCACACCTCGCTCTCCGGCACGAAGATCCGCAAGGTCGTCCTGCCCAGGTACGAGGACGACGGCGAGCGGCTGAAGTGGCTCCTGCTGGAGAACGTGCCGGGGTCGTTCCCGTACACGGCGGGCACCTTCGCGTTCAAGCGGGAGGGGGAGGAGCCGACCCGGATGTTCGCCGGCGAAGGAGACGCCTTCCGGACGAACCGGCGGTTCAAGCTGGTCTCGGAAGGCATGCCCGCGAAGCGGCTGTCGACCGCCTTCGACTCGGTGACCCTCTACGGCCAGGACCCCGACCCGCGCCCGGACATCTACGGGAAGGTCGGTAACTCCGGCGTCAGCATCGCCACCCTCGACGACATGAAGGTGCTGTACTCCGGGTTCGACCTCTGCGACCCCGCCACGTCGGTGAGCATGACCATCAACGGCCCGGCGCCGGCAATCCTGGCGATGTTCATGAACACCGCCATCGACCAGCAGCTCGACCGGTTCGCGGCCGAGAACGGCCGCGAGCCCGCGGACGCCGAGGTGGCCAGGATCCGTGAATGCGCGCTCGCGAGCGTGCGCGGCACGGTGCAGGCCGACATCCTGAAGGAGGACCAGGGCCAGAACACCTGCATCTTCTCCACCGACTTCAGCCTGAAGGTGATGGGCGACATCGCCGAGTACTTCGTGCGTCACCAGGTGCGCAACTTCTACTCGGTCAGCATCAGCGGCTATCACATCGCCGAGGCCGGCGCGAACCCCATCAGCCAGCTCGCGTTCACGCTCAGCAACGGCTTCACGTTCGTCGAGGCCTATCTCGCGCGCGGCATGCACATCGACGACTTCGCGCCGAACCTGAGCTTCTTCTTCTCGAACGGCATGGACCCGGAGTACACGGTGCTCGGCCGCGTGGCGCGCCGCATCTGGGCGGTGGCGATGCGCGACCGGTACGGTGCGAACGAGCGGAGCCAGAAGCTCAAGTACCACGTGCAGACCTCGGGGCGCTCGCTGCACGCGCAGGAGATCGCGTTCAACGACATCCGGACGACGCTGCAGGCGCTCGTCGCGATCTACGACAACTGCAACTCGCTGCACACGAACGCCTACGACGAGGCCATCACCACGCCCACCGAGGAGAGCGTGCGTCGCGCGATGGCGATCCAGCTGATCATCAACCGCGAGTGGGGCCTCGCGAAGAACGAGAACCCGAACCAGGGCGCGTTCGTCATCGACGAGCTGACCGAGCTCGTCGAGGAGGCGGTGCTGGCCGAGTTCGAGAGGCTCGCCGACCGCGGCGGCGTGCTCGGCGCGATGGAGACGGGCTACCAGCGCAGCCGGATCCAGGAAGAGAGCATGCACTACGAGCTGCTCAAGCACACCGGCGAGTACCCGATCGTCGGGGTGAACACCTTCCGCAACCCCCACGGGGATCCGGTCCCGGACCACATCGAGCTGGCGCGCTCGACCGAAGAGGAGAAGCGCTCGCAGCTCGCGCGGCTGCGGGAGTTCCACGAGCGCCACTCGAACGAGGCCCCGCTGCTCCTGCGGCGGCTGAAGCAAGCGGTCATCGAGAGCCGGAACGTCTTCGAGGTGCTGATGGACGCCGTGCGGGTGTGCTCGCTCGGGCAGATCACGAGCGCGCTCTTCGAGGTGGGTGGGCAGTATCGGCGAAACATGTAGGGACGGAGTCCTGGAGGCTCGACCATGAGGGATTACAGCGCGCCGCTTCGCGACATGCAGTTCGTCCTCCGTGAGCTCGCTCCGCTGGACGAGGTGGCCCGGCTCCCCGGCTGCGGCGACGTCACGCTCGACGTGGCCGACGCGATCCTCCTGGAGGCGGGGAAGCTCGCCGCCGGCGTGCTGTCCCCGCTGAACGCCAGCGGCGATCGCGAGGGCGCGCGCGCGAGGGACGGCGAGGTCTCCACGGCGACAGGCTGGCGCGGCGCATACCGTCAGTTCGTCGACGGCGGCTGGAACGCCCTGTCGTGCGGCCCGGAGCACGGGGGTCAGGGGGTGCCGCGGCTCGTCTCCGCGCTCGTCGAGGAGATGTGGAACGGCGCGAACGTCTCGTTCGCGCTCTGCCCCATGCTCACGCGCGGCGCGATCGAGGCGATCGAGCT